>Ga0123355_10007374_pt1 | contig 16470 bp, 16 predicted proteins | sample TergutEmb28metaG_3_FD_89872 | JGI IMG/M metagenome (GOLD analysis project Ga0123355, IMG submission 89872) | Embiratermes neotenicus P1 segment gut microbial communities from Petit-Saut dam, French Guiana - Emb289 P1 | ecosystem: Host-associated > Arthropoda: Insects > Digestive system > Gut ...
GATCATCCCCAGGCAGAAGAAGATGCTCTGCCAGGCATGGAAGCGGACAAAGCGATTCTTGTTGTAGGGTTCCATCACCAGGAAGATGATCGCTGGAATGATGGTGAAGTAAGCGAGCATACCGGCGACGTTGTCGCTCATGCCGCCCACAGGAACGGCAGCAGCGGGGGCGCCCGCCCCAGCAGGAGCAGCCGCAGCAGCGGACATACGGGCTGCGCAGGAGACACAGGTGGTACCGTCGGCGATCTGAGCGCCGCACATGTTGCAAAACGCCATAAGGGTGTCCTCCGCGTCGGATGAGAACGAACTCTGGGGAGACGGTGAACCCTCGCTCCCAACCGCGTCCGCGGCACGTTATCAAAAAATACCGGGCAACGCAATCAGCAATTTTCTCAGGCCACAGCATGAACACGTCAAAGCGGATCCGCGTAGCGGTCGGCGACCTCGCCCAGCACCGGAAGGCTGAGCGCGTGTCCCTGCAGAGCCTTGACAACCAGGACCAGCCAGATCAGCAGTAGCGCCAGAATCGCCACCATGTTGATGAGGAAGACCAGGAGATGTCCCAGCACGGGGATAACAACCAGCAGGAGGCCGGCGAGTTTGAGCAGTCCGCCCAGCACAACTGCCGCCGCCCAAACCAGCAGGCATTGGACGGAATGAAAACGCACAAACCGATTTCTTCGATAAGGCTCGAGCAGGAGAAAAACGACAGCCGGCACAAAAGAAAAATAAGCCAACGCTCCGGCGATACTTTCCGGAAGGCCCCCAACCTTTCCGCGAGCAGTTACGCTCGCCTGCATGGGACGGCCGCAACCGGGACAGAACGCCGCCGTCTCCGGCATCTTGAACTCGCAGTGGGGGCAAGATTTGGACGCAACCGGGGCCTGTTCCATTGCGGGCAACATATCAGACAAGAGTGTAGCAACCAAGTGGGCGAGAACCCAATCTAGCCGATTGACGCCAGACAAGGCGAAGAGTATGTTCGTGCAAATTTCGTGGTGATCAAAGGCGCGGAATCAGGGGGAAGGCATCAGCCCGTTGTGCACAGCCGGCGCCAGTTCGATCGCCGGTGATGAAAAATTCTGCCGTCAGGGCGGCGCGCCGACGCCGGGCCGCGCCAGGGTCGGGGAAGAACCGTTTCGAGAGTGGTCAGCCTTTCGAGTGACCGGCTGAATCGCAAGGAGGGAAGCAATGTTTTGTCCTCAATGTGGCGCGAACAATGCGGATACGGCCGCCGTGTGCCTGCAGTGCGGGAGAAGCTTCCAGCCTGCCGCCCTGGCACCGTTGCCAGCTCCCGGGGTTTTCGAACCGCCGACCCAGCCGGTAGAAAACTACCTTGTGTTCGCGATCCTGACCACGGTTCTTTGCTGCCTTCCCACGGGGATTGTAGGGATCGTCTACGCGGCGCAGGTCAATGGCAAATTGCAGATGGGTGACGTGGCGGGTGCGAAGAGCGCATCGGATAACGCCAAAATGTGGTGCTGGATTTCCTTCGGACTCGGACTCGCTGCGGTGGTGGTCAGTATATTGCTCACGACGCTCGGTGTCATCGGTGGACTGCATGGGAGGTAACGTGAAACTCCTCGAAAAACTTTGGCAACACAAGCTGCTGGTGGCAGCCTGCTTTTCAGGGGCGGCTGGTGTGGTGATGCTGCGGATTTTCGACCCGGCCACCTCGGGTCTTTTTCCTCCCTGCCCGGTGCGGTACTTGACCGGATGGTATTGTCCCGGTTGCGGATCCTTGCGGGCATTGCACGCGTTGCTTCACGGAGACCTGCGGGCGGCATGGGCGATGAATCCCTTGATGGTGACGGTGCTTCCCTATCTCTGCTACGGCTTGGCGTCCCAAATGCTGCTGGCGCTGCGCGGAACAGCACTTCCGCAGGTTGTGCTGCCGGCAAATTGGATTCGCGTCTTTGCCATCGCCGTCATTCTGTACGGCGTCGCCCGCAATCTTCCCGTGCATCCCTTTCATCTGCTGGCGCCGGGAGCGCTGCTCGAACCATGACGCGGAGTCGAGGGGGATCGAAATGAGTTCGTTCTGCCTGGGCTGCGGCAAAAGCTTGGCCGAAGGCGAGCAGTTCTGCGGCAGTTGCGGTCGGGATGTCTCCGCCCCGGCCAGTCCTCCGGTCGATCCGGCGGTCGCATTCGGGTTGCCTCCCGAGACCAGCGGTAAGGCAATTTTCAGCGTGATCTCGGGATTCCTCATTCTGTTCGTTCCCTTCTCCCTTTGCGCCGTGATCTTTGGATACCTGGCGCTTGGGGAGATCCGCAGAAGTCCGGGAAGACTGAAGGGTCGAGGGCTGGCCATCACGGGAATCGTACTCGGGTATCTCGGCGTGGCACTGACGGTCGGAATGATCGAGATGGGCATTTACAGCGTTCATGTGGCACCGAAACGGATGGAGGATCGGGCGGGAAGTGAGAGTTCTCCCGTGGCAGCCCTTCGAACCTTGAACACCGCTGAGATCGCGTTTTCCCAAGCTCACCGCGCCAGCGGATATACGTGCTCGCTCTCGGACTTGTCTGGCGCCTGGGGTATCAGCAAACAACTGGCCACCGGTCGCAAAAACGGCTACGTCTTTCAACTCGAACACTGCTCGGCAGCGAAAGCCGCCGGCCGGATCGTGAAATACCAGGTGGTGGCCTATCCCGAGGGCGCTCGAAACAAGGGCGCACCCGCCTACTGCTCCGATCAATCCGACGTGATAAGGGTCGCGCGGAATGGGTCGGGAAATGACTGCCTTACCACCGGCGTCGACTTGTCCGGGAGTGAACTCACGCACCCGCAAGCGTGGTCGAAAAGCGCTGCGCGCTGAAACGGGCTGCGGATTCTCAGAGGGGATGCGCCGACGAATTCTTCCTGCGGCAATCTTCACAGATTCCGTAAATCTGAAAAGTGTGCCGGGTGGTGACATAGTGGTATTTGCGGCCGATTTCCTGCTCGAGCTGCCCGACTTCCTGCGAAAAGAATTCCACGGAGCTGCCGCAGTCCGTGCAAACCATGTGGTGATGGCTGCGACGGTTGTACTGGTGCTCGTAACGCGCGATGCCGTCGTGGAACGCGACTTCGCTGGCCAAACCGCACTCGGCCAGCAACTTCAGGGTACGATAGACGGTGGTGTAGCCGATGCCGGCGTCTTTTTTCTGCACCAGGCGGTGGAGTTCGTCGGTCGAAAGGTGATCGCGGGTTTCAAGAAAGGTGCGCAGGATGGTATCACGCTGGGCGGTCTGCTTCAGACCAACACCTTTCAGGTGCCGGTGAAGAATCTCCTGGGCCTCGCGAACCATCTGGCGGGAAAGGGTGGGTTGATCATCAATGCGCTTCTGCAACATAGCGGCACGCGAGTCAGGATACCATTCTGGCATCTTGAAAATGAAATTCGTTTTCAGCAGCGGCGGAGACAGCCGCCGCTGGATTACAATCAAAGTTTCCGATGAGTACGTTGGCTGAAATCAGAACTCCGGTTGCGCGCCGGTCTCCTCTTCTCCGAATTCTTCTCTGGCTGTTGCTGGCGCTGCCGGTCCTTCTGGCCGCTGCCGCGGGCTATCTCTATCATGCCGCGCACTCTGCCCTGCCCCAGCTGGATGGACGTCTCCAGCTTTCGGGGCTCTCCCGACCGGTCACGGTCACGCGCGACGCTCACGGTGTTCCCACGGTGGAAGCGGCGACGCTGGAGGATCTTTTCTTCGCGCAAGGCTACGTCACGGCACAGGACCGGCTCTGGCAAATGGACGTAATGCGGCGCTATGCCAGTGGAGAGTTGTCGGAGATTCTCGGCCCGGAGACGCTCAAGATCGATCGGGAGCAGCGGATTCTTGGCATGCGGGCGGCCGCAAAGAAGTCGGTTGCGATGACGACTCCGCGGGATCGCGGCTACTTCGAAGCCTACGCGCGCGGCGTAAACGCCTACATCGGGACGCATGGCGACCGGTTGCCGGTCGAGTTTCGCATCCTGCGTTACGCGCCCAAGCCGTGGCAGGTGGAGGACTCGATCGTCATCGCCAACCAGATGGTGAAGGATCTGAACTATCGCTACTTCTACGACGCGCTGGAACGCGAAAAGATCCTGGCGAAACTGGGTCCGGAGCTGACCGCAGATTTATTCGTGAACCGCTCCTGGCACGACCGTCCACCCACCGTCATGCGCAAGGATGTCACCGAGCCGGATAAGTCCGGGGATGATGACGATGACGACGACGATGCTCCCGACAATGCCGTGACCCTGGACCAGACTCCGGTGGCCGTGGACGTGCCCGCGGATCTGCCCGTTAACGGCTCGAACAACTGGGTGGTCTCCGGTGCGCATACGACGACGGGAAAGCCCCTGCTCTCCAACGACATGCACCTCGGCCATCAAATGCCGAATCTGTGGTATGAGGCGCACCTTCACTCCGGGACATTCGACGTCGCAGGGGTAACGCTGCCCGGAATGCCGTATGTGGTGGTGGGCCACAACCAACGGGTGGCATGGGGATTTACGAACGTCGGCCCGACCGTCACCGACATTTTCATCGAGAACTTCAACCCGCAAGGCGCATATCAGACTCCGGCCGGATGGGTGCAGCCGGAACATCGCATGGAATTGATTCACGTCAAGGGAAATCCCGACGTGAATGTCGACGTGAAAATCACGCGGCACGGCCCGGTCATCACCGAACTTGTCCCCGGCGAAACCCGCCCCCTGGCGCTGCGCTGGACCATGTATGACGGCCTGCGGATCCCCTTCTTCGATGTCAACGCGGCCCAGAACTGGCAGGAATTTACCAGGGCGTTCTCCGAGCTCGATGCGCCCGGCCAGAACGTTGTGTATGCCGACGTCGATGGCAACATCGGATATCACGCTACCGGGAAAGTCCCCATCCGCGCGGCGGGCGACGGCAGCCTGCCGGTCAGCGGCGCCGACAACGCCCATGAGTGGACTTCCTACATTCCGTTTGACAAGCTGCCCAACATCTACAATCCGCCGTCGGGCATCATTGCCACGGCGAACGGGAGGATCACGCCCGACAATGATCCGCACTCGATCAGCATGGAATGGGAAGCACCGTGGCGCACCGAGCGTATTTATCACGTGCTCGAATCGGGACGGAAATTCTCTTCTGCAGACATGCTCGGGCTGCAGAACGACATTCAATCGGAAGCCATGCTGTTTGCCGCCGAGCGCCTGGTCTACGCGGTCGATCACGCGTCAAAGCCATCCTTGCGCGCCAGACAGGCGGCGGAGTTGATGCGAAGCTGGGACGGACGCATGCTGGCTTCTTCCGCCGCGCCTACCATTACCGAGAATTCCGTGCGTCAACTGCGACGGCTCCTGCTCGAGCCGAAATTGGGAGCTGCTCGTCGGGAACCGTACACCGATGCCGATTCCGAGCTTTACAAGGAAAAGCAGAACAAACTCATCGACTGGAAAACCTACTCATGGCTGGAGCGCTCGGTGTGGATGGAGAACATCCTGCTGCATCGGCCCAAGCGGTGGTTACCGGACAAGTATCCGAATTACGACGAACTGCTGACGGCAGCCGTGGAAGCTGCGGCAAACGACCCCCAGGCGCCCAGGGATCTGGCCTTATGGCGATGGGGCAGCTTTAACGCGATCGATATCGAGCACCCGATTCTGGGCAAGATTCCCCTGGTCAAGTACTGGTCGGGGACGGGAGTGCGGGAGCAATCCGGCAGCGGATACAGCGTCAAGGCGGTGACGCCCAATCACGGGCCGTCGGAGCGCTTCACCGCGAACCTCGCGGACCTGGATCAGTCCACGCTCAATACCGTGACGGGTCAGGGAGGAAACTTCCTGAGCCCGTATTACATGGATCAGTGGAAGGCCTGGTACGAGGGAAGCACGTTCCCGCTGCCTTTCAGCGCGAAGGCAGTCGATTCCGCCAGGGCGCACCGCCTCCTGCTGGAGCCTCTGAAGTAGCCCGGTTTCAGAAAATGTCGATCGCCTTCACGTCTCCCACAAAGCCGATGACGTCGATCGACCCGGTGGGCAGATATTGCGGGTTGATGAAAAGAATGTCTTGCGTTGTGTCATAGACGCGCAGGTTGCCGCCCTCGGCAACGTATTCTCTGTAACGCGTCGTGAAGCCCTGGAAACCGCCTACGTCGCCATTGTCGGGCGGAATCACCAGTGCATTGGTAACCGTGTTGTAAATCGCCAGACAGCCGCGGACTTCCCCCACGGGATTATTGATATTCCCCACATTCGTACAGCCGAAAGACCCGATGAAGAGCTGACCGTTCGAGGTGAAATCCATGCGGTCATGGTAACCGTCAGGAATGGCGATCTCTTTGGCCGGATTGTTGTAGTAGGGGTCTGTCCTCGTGGTCACGTCGACGATGTCCAGCGTACCGCAATAGGTGGCGGCAGTCTTGGGATTGATGGGGTTGGTCAGGCTCGAGCACAGCGGTCCGGTGGGTGTGCCGGTCCCGACAACGTAGAGGTTGCTGCCGTTTAGCCAGGCGTCCGTCGCACCATTGACCGGAATCGTGCCCGTGATGGTGAGGGTTGCCAAATCGAAGACCGCCACGCTGGCCTGTTGGGTTCCTCCGCACTGGAAGCCGCAATTCAACACATAGGCCGTAGTGCCGTTGATGATGGCGTTCACGGGACGGCTGAGACGCGGGTCCTCGATGATGGTGCAGACGCCCGTGGGCGCATTGGTGAGGCAGCTGGTATCCACCGGTGGCGACACGTTGCTCGGAGCCAGCACAGTGATCGCATCCGACCCGTTGCTGAACGCCAGCAATTGGCTGGCTGTCGAGTTGGAGACTACCCATTGAGCATTGGGAAGCGCAATGGTGGTCAGCGTGCTGCTCGAAAAATTCATGATGTCGACTGCGCCGCTAAAGGCAAAGCCCGGCACGGTCGCTGATGGAACGGCGGCATATCCCACAGGCAAGGTGGTGGGTAACACCATGCTGAGGGTGGGTCCCTGGAGCTTGACGCTGCCAAGGGTAGTTTCCTTGGTTGCCGTGGTGAGGCCGTAGACGGTGTTGCTGCTGGCGTCGAAGGCGGCGACCAGACCTCGGCTGGGCGTGATCGCCATCAAGGCCGGCGAGGTGGGAGGAGTGATCTTTGGAACGGCGGTCAACGTGTCAAACGCGCCATTCAGGGTGACCAGTCCACCAACGGTGGCTGCTGTGGTCACTCCCTGCGACACCAGAACACGTTCGGTCAGACCGGGGCCCGAATTCGCAGGAGTCGGTGCTCCGCAGGCAATGAAGGTGACGCTGGCACACAGGCCAAGGGCCAAAGCGAGAATGCTTTTGTTCAAACGACAGGCTCCCAACGATATGAAAAAGGAAGATTCCGCTGCAAAGTTATGAATTATAGCAGGTACCGCCGGCGAGCTGGCCGCCGTTCCCGGCCGTTCGGAAGCGCTTTCTGCCCCTCCACACCTGCGGTTTACTGGCCTCAGCGTGCGCAAATCGGCCTTCATCCTGTATTCTCGACAATCATATGGCTGGAGACTTTCTTGCCCGGATCAAGCACTCCCCTGCGCTATGCGACGGCGCCATGGGAACGCTGCTCTACGCCAAAGGCATTTTCATCAATCGCTCGTACGACGAACTAAACCTGTCGCAGCCCGACCTGATCCGCGGCATTCATCACGACTACCTGCAGGCGGGGGCCGAGATCATTGAAACCAATACTTTCGGGGGCAACTCCTTCCGCCTGGGCCGGCACAGCCTGGCGGACAAGGTGCGCGACGTCAATCTGGCCGGGGCGCGACTCGCCCGCGAAGCCGCCAAGAGCTTCGATGTATGGGTTGCGGGATCGGTTGGCCCGCTGGGAACGCGGATTGAACCTCTTGGCAAAACCTCATTCCAGGAGGCGCGCGACGCCTTTCGGGAGCAGATTGAGGCGCTGGTTGCGGGCGGAGTCGATCTGCTGATTCTTGAGACCTTCGGATACCTGGAGGAGATTCATCAGGCGATGCTGGCCGCCAAGGAAGTGGCGCCGTCCACTCCACTGGTCGCCCAGGTGACGATCGACGAAGACGGCAACTGCCTGGACGGATCCGATCCCGAGACATTCACCCCCAAACTGGTCGAATGGGGCGCCGACGTGATTGGCTGCAACTGCAGCGTCGGCCCGGTCGCCATGCTCGATGCCATGGAGCGCGTGCGGGCGTCGACTTCGCTGCCGCTGGCGGCCCAGCCCAATGCCGGCATTCCAAGATCGGTGGACGGCAGGAACATATACCTGTGCTCGCCCGAATACATGGCGAGCTACGCACGCAAGTTTGTGGCGGCGGGAGTCCGCCTGGTGGGGGGATGCTGCGGCACCACTCCCGAGCACACCCGGGTGATGAAGTCGGCGCTGCGCGTGGGGGAAGCGAGGAACAAGACAGCGGCCGCGCACTCGAGCGGCGGACCAGCCGCGCCCACGGCAGTGGCGGCCGTGCCGCTCGAAAAGCGTTCAGCTCTGGGCCAAAAGCTGGCGCGGGGGGAGTTTGTGACCATGGTCGAGATCGTGCCCCCCAAAGGCATCGACGTTCGCAAAGAAATCGAGGGCGCGCGCTTCTTGAAATCGGTGGGCGTCGACGCGGTCAACATCCCCGACAGCCCGCGGGCGTCGGCACGCATGAGCAACCAGGCGTTGTCGCTGCTGATTCAGCATGAGGTCGGAATCGATGCCATCCTGCACTACACCTGCCGCGACCGCAACGTGCTCTGCATTCAGAGCGACTTGCTGGGCGCTGCCGCCGTCGGCATCAAGAATCTGATCTGCATTACGGGCGATCCGCCAAAGATGGGTAATTACCCTGATGCCACGGCTGTTTTCGACGTGGATGCGATCGGGCTGGTCAACATCGTCCGCAACCTGAACCAGGGGCTTGATCTGGGCTCCAACCCGATTGGCACCGGGACGGGCTTTGTGATCGGGGTAGGAGCCAACCCGGGGCTTACCGATCTCGACGAAGAGATCCGCCGCTTCGAATACAAAGTACAGGCGGGGGCGGAGTATGTGGTAACCCAGCCCGTCTTCGATCTGCGGCTGCTGGAGAATTTCCTGAAGCGCATTGCTCATTGCCGGATCCCGGTGGTTGCGGGGATTTGGCCGCTGGTCAGCGTGCGGAATGCGGAATTCATGAAGAATGAGCTGCGCGTCTCGGTGCCGGATTCGATCCTGGAGCGGATGGCACGCGCGCAAAATCCCGAGGCGGCCCGCGCCGAAGGCGTCGCGGTTGCTCGCGAGATGCTGATTGCCTGTCGAGAGATGACCGAAGGAGCGCAGATCAGCGCGCCCATGGGGCGCTACAGTTCCGCGGTCGATGTGCTGGAGGCGCTCGGCGGGAGCACCGTAGCCGCCTCCGACTAAAGCGCCGCAATCCCGCGCACAAATCCGGCTCTCGGCCCCGGAGGGCCTGCACTGTAATCTGAAAAATCGTTTTTGCAGTTGCGGGGATTCGAACGGCACGCCTGGCGGGGACGCAACTCACTCCTGAATTGGCGACCAGATGCCGTTCCGGGAACGTCTGCATACAGTTTTTTCGAGGGGATCTAGAAAAAGACTGGACTTCACCGCAATTTCGTTGCATTACAATAGAACACAGGGAGCGAAACCCCGTTGGCCAAATTTGAGGAGTGCCTCCAGCGACTGGAGAAAATTGTTCAGGAGCTGGAGAAGGGAGAAGTCCCTCTAGAAAAATCGCTGACACTCTTTGAAGAGGGGATGCAGCTTTCTTCCGCATGCCGGAAAGAACTCGAACAGGCGGAGGGAAAGGTTGAAATTCTCTTGAAGAAAAACGGGAACCTCCAGCCCGAACCATTCGAGCCGCTCGGCGACAAGGTACCAGCCCGCCGGTAGTCATCGGCGACTCGAGAATGTAAGCAGTCTGTGGAGTTGTGGTTTTCCCAGCCACCCCGCAGCCCTAGTCCAGCGTTGACGTACCGCCGTTGACGACGGTTGAAGAGGGGGATTTATGGGCCAAAGCGTAGTCGTTCTCGAAAAGGATCCGGGAGTGGCGCGGTCCCTGGCCGGTGGACTTCGGGGGCATTTCTCAGTGCTCGTGACACGGTCCCACGAAGAATTGCGGGAAAATGTAGCCCGAAACCATCCCCAGGCCGTAGTGCTCAATATCGAACATTGGCGTCTCACGGATGTCGAGAGCCTTCACCAGGACTTTCCGCAATTACCCATCGTTTGCACCCACCGCATTCCCGACGAAGAAATGTGGATGGCCGCGCTCGCGGCCGGTGCCTGCGATGTCTGCCCGACCGATGATGTCAGCAATGTGCTGACTTCGGTCCTGCGAATTACGGCACCACGCGTCGCAGCTTGATTCTTATTTCCTGGTTTCTGATTTGACGGACGCCTGCGGGCGTCCTTTTTCTTTCCTGCTCAAATCTCGCTTCGCGGTTCCTCGTTCGCCTCCCTTGCTATACTCACAGCTTCATGCTGAAGGAAACTCTGGAGCAAGGACAACGGCTCACCGATGCCGCTCTGGACCGGCTGATTCCGCTCGAGACCGAGGCTCCGGTGTCGATCCACAAGGCCATGCGGCACAGCCTGTTTGCTGGCGGCAAACGGCTGCGGCCGGTGCTCTGCATCGAGGCCGGGCGTATGATTGCCGAGTCGTTGCCGGAGGGAATCGAGGAGCTGGGCGCAGCTCTCGAGATGCTGCACACCTATTCGCTGATCCACGATGATCTGCCTGCGCTCGATAATGACGACCTGCGGCGCGGGCGTCCGACCTGCCATAAAGTGTTTGGCGACGCGATTGCCATCCTGGCTGGCGACGCACTGCAAACCCAGGCCTATGAAGTTCTGTCCCGGCTGAACTGTCCTGCGGAACAGCGGGTCCGGATTATCGAAGAGATCGCGCACGGCACCGGGACCCGCGAGGGAATGATTGGCGGACAGGTCGTGGATCTCGAAGCCCAGCACACCCAGCCCACCGCTGCCATGCTGGAGTACATTCACCGCTCGAAGACGGCGGCATTAATCACGGCGAGCCTTGTAGGCGGTGGTTTGTATGCACAAGCCAACAACCGCGAGGTCAGCAAACTGCGGGCCTTCGGACAGTCGATCGGCCTGGCCTTTCAGATTGTCGATGACGTGCTCGACGTAACCCAGACTTCCGAGCAACTGGGCAAAACCGCGGGCAAAGATATGGCGTCCGAGAAGGCGACGTATCCGGCCCTGTTCGGTGTTGAGGCCTCGGTCCGCAAGGCCGATAGCCTGGTGAACGCGGCTTTCCGAGAATTGGAACACTTTGGCGAACGGGCAGAGACGTTGAAAGAACTGGCTCGGTTCCTGGTGGAAAGAAAGAACTGAAAGGCCGGTCCCGAACCTGACCGCGTGAATTCCTTGCCCTCTGCGCTCCTCGGTGCCCTCTTTTTGTGGTAAAAACCAGCAAGGCGATGGAGTTCGCGATAACCGCCTGCCGGCATCCAGGCTGATGACTCCTGCAGAATCCGGACTATCTATTCTTGCAGGAGTTCCGTCGTGAAAGACTTCCTTCGAATATTCATGGCCGCCACCGTCGGCGCCAACCTGCGGTACCTGCTGAGCCGTCCGGCAGTTCGGCCCGGTCTTCCCTTACGGAACGCTCAGAATCAACATTCTGGGCAGCTTTATCGTTGGATTCTTGGTGATCTGGACGACGGGGCGCGTGCTGCTTGATCCGCGCTGGCGGGGATGGCCGTGGCCAATCGTCCTCTGAAGATGCGAGTCGATGTGATTCTTGAAACCGAGCGTCTCAGGTTGCGCCCCTATGGCGAGGCGGACCTCGCCGAGCTTGTGCCCCTGATCGGAGCTCGCGAGGTCGCAGCTACGACGGGGCGCATTCCGCATCCCTACAGGGTGGAGGATGCCCGTCAGTTCCTCGCCAGGTTGGAAACCGACCGCGAAGTAAGCCTGGCGGTCACTCTGAGAGACAGCGGCCGCCTCATTGGCGGTATTGGTCTGCGTCTTGTGGAACAGCATCAGCACGCAGAGCTCGGATACTGGCTCGGGGTGCCCTATTGGGGCAACGGATATGGCACGGAGGCCGCTCGAGAGATGCTGCGCTACGGATTCGAGCAGCTCCATCTGCACCGCATCTTTGCCACCCACTTCAAACAGAATTCCGCTTCCGGCAGGATTCTGAACAAGCTCGGTATGCAGTACGAAGGGTGTCAACGCGGGCACTTCCGCAAGTGGGACCAGTTCATCGACCTGGAATTATACGGGCTGCTGCGCCAGGAGTGGCTGAACGCGAGGCAGCGACGCGAGTGAAATGCGGGAGGCCGTGGCAGTCGAGGTCACCATTGATCTGAACGAAACCGACAAGTGGCACCGGCCGCTCGACCTGGAGATCCTCAATTACCTGCGCAAGGAAAATGTGTATGCGGCCACGGCCATCCATTGCGTGGCCGGGTTCCCGGCCGCCAGCGCGTGGAAACGGCACATCGGGTCGAGACCGGCGGCAAGCTGCCGGTGATCATCATTTTCGTCGACACTGATGAGCACTTGAACCGCCTCCTGCCGAAGCTCAAGGAGATGGCGGCGCACCGGCTGATCGTGCGCGGGAACGTCGTGCGGGAACAAGGAAGTCGGGACTGACCTTCGACATTGCTTGCTCGCCCGCCGCCGGCCACTTCGCTTGCCGGTAGGTGAAGTCGAACGCCGCGATTCCGACCACAGCCACCAGAAAGCAGAACCAGCTGGCTTCCGGCCCGGGTAAACCACCCGTTATGCGGGTCGATCCCGGGAACTCCGCCTTCAGCAGCCGTCCGACACCGAACTCGCCACCATTCATACCCGAGTAGACGTAAATAAACATGAAATCGAATGCGGCATGCATGCCGATGGCGAAGGCCAGACTTCCGGTGCGGCGCAGCGCCAGCACGAGGAAGATCGTCAGGAGTGACACGGCAACCCAGTCTTCCCATCCTTCGTGCGGCTTGAGGAAATAGTGAAGGGCGCCAAAGCCGATTGCGTTCACCAGGGCCGCTGTCCAGAACCCGACCCCGTCGGACAGGGTGTACAGGAAGTAGCCGCGATAGGTGATCTCCTCGCTGAAGCCGATCAACAGACTGGCCAGAAGCCACAGACCCGCAAACTTCGCCAGTTCGATACCGTGTACGTTGAGTCCCTGTACGTGGTAGCCGCCGCTGAGGAATATAAGCAGGATGATTGCGGACGGCATCGCCAGGCCCCATCCCGCTCCGACCCGGAAGGACCGGCCAAACAGATCCGCGGCGCGCGGAATGCCGTAAACGGAAAGGCGGCGCCGTTCGAACTTGCCATGATGGCTGTCGCGATCACTGACACCACCAATGTGCCGCCTTCCCCGATGATCAGATCCATGGGGTGAAATCCGGGATGATCCGGCAAGCGGGAGCGCTCGAGCACCATTCTCACAACGTGGCCAATCCCCAGAAACAAAGCGCAAAAGATAAGCAGCCGCCAACCTGCGCGCAGTTCTTTGCCATTGTGGAAGATTTTGCGTGCGCCCATGCCTCCCTGCTGTCAGTACGCAAATCGGAAGATGGCAGTTCCGGCGTTCTCCGGACCGGTTGCGCATCGCCCCGGCATACTAGTACTCTTCGAGGTTCATGCCCAGTCCGGCACTCGACATCCTGGCGATTGCAGCGCACCGTGACGACGTGGAGCAGACCTGCGGCGGCACGTTGCTGAAAGCGGCCGGGCGCGGGCAGCGAACCGGCATTCTCGATCTCACCCAGGGCGAGATGGGAACCCGCGGCACGGCGGAAGATCGCGGGCGCGAGGCCGCAGAGGCAGCGAAGATTCTCGGCGTCGAGTGGAGGCGGGCGCTCGACATCCCCGACGGGCGCGTCGAGAACACATGGGAGAACCGGCTGAAAGTGGCGGCGGTGATTCGTGAAACGCGTCCGCGAGTGGTAATTCTGCCGTACTGGAAGGGCCGGCATCCGGATCACTATACAGCTTCGATTTTGGGCTATGAAGCCTGCTTTCTGGCCGGCTTGGCGAAGCTGGACTCGGGCGCCGCCCTCTCGGCAGCTGTGGCCGCGGGGGCCGCGCCCGGGACCGGACACCCGCGTGACGGTCGGCGGGAGGCGGGCGCTACGCTCGGGCCGCACCGTCCCTTCAAGATCATCTACGCCACTCTTTACTACGACGTCCGGCCCTCATTCGTGGTCGACGTCAGCCATCAGTTCGAAGGCAAAATCGCGTCGATTCTGGCTTATCGGTCGCAGTTCAGCGATCAGGAGGCTGGCAAGGATCTGTTCCCCGCTCACGACGAAATCCGCAGCCGGGTCGATGCCATGGCCCGCTTCTACGGCATGCTCGGCGGCGTAATCCATGCCGAACCCTTCCTGCAAAAAGAAGTCGGCCTGGTCGAAGACCTCTTGGCGATTCCGGTCAAGTCCATTTAGCATGGCTGAACTTATCTTTCTGGAGGCACCTCCCCGTATGTCTCGTTTTGCTCTGACGTTGTTTACCGCTCTTACCATGGGTGCGACCGCCGCCGCCCAGGCCGGAACCTGGCAGATTGATCCCAACCACTCCGCCGCGCAATTTTCCGTCCGCCACATGGGCGTATCGACGGTGCGTGGCGCATTCACGAAGGTAAGCGGCACGGCCACACACGACCCGTCGGACCCGGCAAAAGATACCCTCGAAGCCACCATCGAGACCGCCTCGGTCGACACGCGCGTGGATATGCGCGACAAAGATCTGCGCAGCTCCAACTTCCTCGAAGTCGAGAAATACCCGACGATCACGTTTCACTCCAAGCATACGAAAGCCGTGGGCCAGGGAAAACTCGAGATCACGGGCGACCTGACGATTCACGGGGTGACCAAGGAAGTCGTGCTCGACGTGGACGGACCTTCGGCTCCGATCAAGGATCCATGGGGCAACCAGCGCATGGGTGCGTCGGCATCGACCAGGATCAACCGCAAAGATTTCGGGGTGAACGGTGCTGCTGGCGTGGTGGGAGACGAAATCGACATCACCATTGACACCGAATTAATCCAGCCCAAAGCAAAATAACTGACACATGGCACGGCCCCGGAAACCGGAGTGACGTCCTAGAAAACCTTACGGAAGGCCCAGAACAGCATTCCTGAGAGCAGCATCGCCACGGGAAGAGTGAGTACCCACGCCAGGGCCAGGTTGCGCACCGTGCTGAGTTGAATGCCGGAGCGGTTGGCAGCCATCGTGCCCGCCACGCCTGACGACAGCACGTGGGTTGTACTGACGGGCAAGCCAAATCCATCTGCCGCTCCGATGGTGGCCATGGCTGTGATTTCCGCAGCCGCTCCCTGCGCGTAGGTCAGATGTTGCTTGCCGATCTTCTCGCCAACGGTCACGACGATCCGCTTCCAGCCAACCATCGTGCCAAGACCCAGCGCCATTGCCACCGCGATCTTCACCCACATCGGGATAAAACGCGTGGAACGATCGATGTGCTTCTGGTAATTGGCGAGAACTGAGGCATCCGCCTCGGAAAACTTCGGGTGACCCTTCTTGGCGGTAATGCGGAGTACCTCGCCAACCAGATACAAATCGTTGCGGAAGTTGCGTACTCGATCGTTCGGAACGTTGCGCAGCTCTTTGTAGATTCTGGTCTCGTTGCCGATGTCATTGACCAGCGTCCGCATCGCCAGCATCGTGTTCGCGGTGAACTGCTTGGTGCGAATAAATTCCGTCAACTCATCGCGGGCATCGCCGATCACCGCGCCGGGCTCGACATAATGGTCCAGTACGTCAGCGGCCTGTTCGGACACGGCGATGAAGTCCTGCGATTGCGCGAAAGTCACGGCGTGGTTTAACGCGTAAGCCGTGGGAACGGTACCGATCAGAATCAGCATGATCAGTCCCATGCCCTTCTGGCCGTCGTTGGAGCCGTGGAAGAAGCTGACGCCCGTGCAGGTCAGCACGAGCAGACAGCGAATGTAGAACGGGGGCGGCTGATCGCCCTCCGGAGCGCGATACAGCTTCTCATCCTTAATGAGCGCCCGGCCCGCCAACAGGAGCAACGCCGCCACCCCAAAACCGACGAGGGGCGAAACCAGCAGGGATTCCCCGATATCTTTGGCCTGTCCCCAGTCGACGCCCGAAGTCCCATTCCGGCCGTGCAGCAATTGGTTGGCGATGCCCACGCCGATGACGGACCCGATCAGCGTATGAGAACTCGAAGCCGGCAAGCCGAACCACCAGGTGCCGAGGTTCCAAAGGATCGCCGAGACCAGCAGGGCGAAAACCATGGCAAAGCCAGCAGAACTTCCTACCTGCAAAATCAGTTCCACGGGCAAAAGCGAAATGATTTTGTATGCCACCAGGCCGGACGCGATGGTCACTCCCAGGAAATTGAAGAAACCCGACCACGCCACGGCAATGTGCGGTTCCAGGGAGTGCGTGTAGATGACGGTGGCCACCGCGTTGGCGGTGTCATGGAAGCCGTTCACAAACTCGAACCCCAGGGCCACCAGCAACGCGACAACCAGCAGGATGTAAGGCAGCGGGGAGGCGGCGCGTGGCA
>Ga0123355_10007375_pt1 | contig 16470 bp, 15 predicted proteins | sample TergutEmb28metaG_3_FD_89872 | JGI IMG/M metagenome (GOLD analysis project Ga0123355, IMG submission 89872) | Embiratermes neotenicus P1 segment gut microbial communities from Petit-Saut dam, French Guiana - Emb289 P1 | ecosystem: Host-associated > Arthropoda: Insects > Digestive system > Gut ...
TCTCCGTGAAAGAAATTATACTTTCGATTATGAAAAGCAGCCGTCTAAAGCGATGATGAAATATCGCAAGGCGTTTTTACGCAACGATGGAGAACGCTATAAAAGTTTTTTAGAGCGTGTGGCGAAAGGTGAAGCCAAAATACACACGGGCACGCTGTTGCCATACGAGATAATCCGTCCGATCCTTTCAGGTACCATGAATAAAAGTGAACGGAAAGCCCTTGATGTGACATGGAACGCACAAGATGATTTTGCGTGTGATGAAAACGCACTGGTGATAATTGACGGCTCCGGCTCCATGTATGGGTATGGCAATCCAAAACCTGCAGAAGTTGCACTTTCGTTGGGTGTGTATTTTGCAGAACGCAGTAAAGGTGCATTTGCCAATCATTTTATCACTTTTTCGAAAAAACCGCAGCTTGTAGAAATAAAAGGCAAAGATATTTATGAAAAAGTACAGTATTGCAAAACCTTTAATGAAGTGGCTAATACGGATATAAAAAAGGTTTTTGATTTATTGTTGCAGACGGCGATAGCAAATAAGCTGTCTCAAAGTGAGCTGACGTCAACATTGTATATTATTTCCGATATGGAATTTGATTCATGTGCTGAAAATGCTGATATAACTAACTTTGAATATGCCAAAAAAGCCTTTGCCGCACACGGTTATCAGCTGCCCACCTTGGTATTCTGGAATGTCCAAAGCCGTAACGAGCAGCAGCCCGTTACCTTAAATGAGCAAGGCGTAGTGTTGGTTTCCGGCGCAAGCCCTCGTGTATTCTCCATGATTTCTTCCGGTAATCTTTCCCCTATGGCGTTTATGTTAGGCACGCTGGGAAACGAAAGATATGCAAAGATTTATGCATAAGGAGTGATGACATTATGCTATGGAAAAGAAAGTCACATCGGATTAAAAGCGACCCACGCTGGTTATTAATAATGAATGAACATATATCGTTATTGCGATCAGGTGATTACAGTAAAATCCCATCAGTTTTCTGTATTTTCGCCCATGATTGTAATGCGTTAAAAACGGATGCAGCAAATGCTTTGTGCAGTGTACTGGATAAAGCCGCCTTCGATAATTTAATACACTTTGATGAACAAATGCGTCAGGCTATTTCTATGGAATGGTTTATCAACTGGTGCGATTACACCATTGATGATTTTTTTACCACAGATATGAGTGTGGATGAACGTCGGGCTGTGACAATTTTTGCTTCGTTTAATCCCAATGGTTTTATTCGTGAACGGGCTGTACATATGATGAAAGGGTACGTTGGTACGCTCCCGTTTATGTTGCTCCGTCAAAACGATTGGGTGTCGCAAGTACGTGAGGCAGCAAATGAAACAGCGGATTATCGACTGGCAAACCTTTCGGAGGGGGAATTGATTGCTGCGTTGCCTTTTGCCGACAAAATAAGCCGTAGCGGAAGATTACAAAATAAGGATTTGTATGTGAGTCGTATATATACCACTTTAATTTTACCAGAAAACGAAAATGAGTTGTTTGCTGGATTTAATTCTGAAAATATACGTACTCGCCGTATTTGTACGCATGCGCTTTTAAGTTCATCGATCCCACGATATGATTTGGCGTTTGACAGATTAATATATGAATCCGATCCTTACCTCCGGACAAAAATTTTTCGGTGGCTTATGGAATCAAATCAAAATATGGATGATGTTGCTGATCGCTTTATAAAGGATAAATTCCCGCATAATCGTTTATTGGCGTTTGGATATATCTGTGAGAACAGTCAAGATAAAGCATCCCAAATTGCGCAAAAGTTGTTATTAGATAAAAATCCAATAATCCGTGAAAATGCCCGCTGCTATTTAAAAACCATTAACTATGATATGGATTATCGGGTATTTTATAAATCGCATTTAATGGATTGTACCGTTTCAGCAATATATGGATTAGGTGAAACGGGTGTTATTGACGATGCTGATGTAATTGATAAGTATTTAAGTGCAACAAATATTTCGGTTGTTCGTGCGGCGATGACAGCGGTTATGCGTCTGTCTGGCGAAAAGTATATCAATCGTATAACCGATTTTCTTCTGGATAGCAGGGAGGGTATCGTTAAAACCGCAAAAAATCTTATAGTAAAAACTACTTCAATAGATTATCCGAAAGTCATGAATATATTCCATACCACGCTATACGAAAATACGAAACAAAAGTGTTTTTCAATTTTGCTTACTGCGGGCAAATGGCAAAGGCTTATATTCATATTTCATGTATTGGAAAGCAGTCGGGACGAGATTGCCGAATCTGCCCTGGCTAATTTGCATCGGTGGATTGAAAGCTATAATCGTTCTTATGTCACTCCAAGTGTAGCACAAAAAGAGCAAATTATGGAGAGCATTCAATGTCTTGGGGATAAGCTTCCATCAAAACTTCAGTGTCAGTTATTGTTTTTAATAAAATGAGGTGAAAGTCTATGATAAATATACCAGGCAAACACAACAACGCTATCTGTTTTACTAACCAGCTGGAAGAAACGGCCGCAAAGCAAATTCAAACTGTTTGTGATCAAGAGGTATTTGCCGATTGCAAAATTCGTATCATGCCGGATGTTCATGCTGGCATGGGCTGCACTATTGGCACAACGATGACTATTACGGATAAGATTGTTCCCGGCATGGTTGGCGTAGATATCGGGTGCGGCATGGAAACTGTGCGCCTTGATGTCAGGGAGATCGATTTTGTCCGGCTGGATATGTCTATACGAAAAAACATACCATCGGGCTTTGAAGTGAGAAACCGCCCTCATAAGTTGGCTGATGAAATAGACTTAAGTGATTTGCACTGTGTCAAACATATCAATATGCATCGTGCTATCCACAGTATTGGTACTTTGGGCGGCGGAAACCACTTTATTGAAATTGGAAAGGATGAGGCTGGCGTATTATATTTAGTGGTCCATTCCGGCAGCCGCCATTTGGGTAATGAGGTTGCAGAATACTATCAAACTGAAGGTTATAACGCATTATGTGGACATGCGCAGTTTCAGGTAGATGATGTAATTGCGAAGTTAAAGGCTCAAGGGAAGGACAAAGAAATCCAAAGCACAATCAAATCGCTTAAGGCACAAACTACGATACCTGTGCCGAAAGAATTGGCTTACATAGAAGGTTCACTTTTTGACGATTATATTCATGATATGAAAATTATTCAACAGTTTGCCGTGCTAAATCGTAAAGCCATGGTTGATACGATACTGGTCGGCTTGCGCCTTAGTGCCGTTGAAGCATTTACCACTATCCATAATTATATTGATACAGACGCTATGATCCTGCGTAAGGGTGCGGTTTCTGCTCAAATGGGCGAAAAATTACTGATTCCTATTAATATGCGTGATGGCAGCCTCATTTGTGTAGGTAAAGGAAATCCAGATTGGAATTGCTCCGCTCCGCATGGTGCCGGTCGGTTGATGAGCCGTGCTAAAGCTTTTCATGAATTATCCATGGAAAAATATCAAACAGAAATGGCCGACGTTTATTCCACTTGCGTAGTACCTGATACATTGGATGAATCCCCGATGGCTTACAAAAGTATGGACGAAATCATATCTCATATTGAACCCACAGCAGAAATTGCCGCAAGGATTAAGCCATTATACAACTTTAAGGCGGCAGAGAAAAATTCTCGTCGCCGGAAGTAGCGGATAGGATTTGCGCTCCAGCATTGCACATGATAAAATAATGCTGTAAAAAAATCCACAGGAGGATTCTCATGCACATTACAGACACCCTAAAATCACAACCAAGCTCCGCCAAAAAGGATAAACGACGAGACGTTTAGCGGAGCTTAATCCGGGAAGCAGCCCTTCCCGAGGTTCGTCGGCAAATATGGCGCAAAAAGTATAGTCCAATCTATACTCTATTAAGTAATGCCATTTGCCGATCTAAAACATAGATTAAGCTACAAGCCGTGGGCGTTTTGTCCACGGCTTTTTTGTATTCAAATATAGAGGAGATGAAAATATGAATAACAACAACACTATTCAAACTATAAATTATCTGGGCGTACAAGCCGACATAGCCGGATGCCCCAACCGCTGCCGTCACTGCTGGCTTGGCAGCCATAAAAATGGCAATATGACCACCACTGAGTTTTGCGATATCGCCATGCAATTCAAAAACTGGCGTGACGAAAATGGCAATGGTATAAAAGTGCTGGGCTTTTTCAGCTGGTGGAGAGAGCCGGATTATCATAATAATTATCGGGAACTATGGGCTTTAGAACAGGAGCTATCATCCTCAGGCCGAGCACAGCGCTTCGAGCTATTATCCATCTGGCGGCTGGCAAGAGACGAAAGCTACGCACAATGGGCCACCACTTTAGAGCCAAAAGTATGCCAGATTTCTTTCTTTGGCATGGAGAAAAATACGGACTGGGGGATAAATCGCAAAGGCGCATTCCAAGATAATCTTATCGCAACAAAGCGGCTGCTTGAAGCAGGCATCGCTCCACGCTGGCAGCTATTTATCACAAAACGCTGTCTTGGCGAGTTAGATGCGTTTACAAAGCTGATATATGAGTTGGATTTGCATAAACGCTGTGAAGCCATTGGGCAAAAATTTGAGGTGTTTATCAACGGATTTTCTCCGGAAGGGAATGGATACGATTTGCAGAACGTTAATATTGAGGAAGGCGATATATCGCTGATCCCTCAAGAACTGGCTGGCATTTGCAGAGACAGCATCCAAAACCTTGGCCAGCCAGAGTATCTGTTGCTGGATTCTCTTTTGCAGGAGGATGCGTCGCCAAATGCAGACGCAAATTTCCCATGCATTGCCGTAAATGCTGATTACGACTGCTATCCCAATATCGCAGAGCCGGAGGAATGGTGGCGGCTGGGTAATTTGAAAACGGATGGTGTAGATGTAATCATCAAAGCTTTTCGTGATGAAACTACACCGGGGATGAGGATGAATAGGGAAATGCCAATCCGAGAACTGGCGCAGAAATACGGTGACAGGGGCAGCAAAAAGCTGTACGATAAAAGCGACCTTGTATGCCGTTTTATGCATCAGTGGGGTGTAGACTGGATGCAGCAATATAACAGAGGTCAACTGGTCGCAAAATGCGACCGTTTGGGTTGAGTGGAGGAGATAATAATGAGCATAATTAAGACTCATGATATCACGCTATACGGAAGCACAGGCGAGTTTGATATAGTATTGCGCCCGCTTTCCGACAAACATCTGCCACTACTATACAAATGGAACGCTGACCCGGAGGTGCTGTATTGGTCAGAGGGCGGCACTGTAGATACAAATTTATCATATGATTCAGATACGGTACATGCTATTTTTGGCGGCGTTTCGCAAAATGCGTTTTGCTTCCTTATTGAAGCAAATGGCATACCTATCGGCGAATGCTGGTTGCAAAAGATGAACTTGCCCGAGGTAAAGGTGATGTATCCGGCGAGCTTTGATGTCCGGCGGATGGATTTTGCAATTGGCGAAAAATCATTTTGGGGCAAAGGCATTGGTACGCAATTTATTAGCATGTTGATTGAGTTTGCTTTTGATAGCGAGCAGGTAGATGTACTGCATTGTTTCAGCGAAGACTACAATGTACGTTCCTGTCGCATTTGGGAAAAGCATGGTTTTAAACGGATATTGGAAGAGGCATTAGTGCCTCAGCCTCAAAAAGGACAATGGCAATATCACTGCGGCTTACAAAGGAGGAATTTATGGAACGTCACACAGGCAACTACGCTCAACACGCCCAATACTGGGACTGGAGTGGCCATGATGGCACCGAAGAGCAAGAGTACTGGTATAACTACGCCATCAAATACGGCAAAAATGTACTCATCCCTATGTGTGCATTAGGCGAAACAGGCGTCTATATGGCAGAGCATGGCCTGAATGTCACTGCATTCGACATAACACCTGAAATGATAGCCGAAGGTAAAAAGCGATTCGACAATGTACCGGGGTTGCAGTATTTTGAAGGGGATGTCAGGGAATTTAGTTTCGACATTGAACCTGTTGATTTTTGCTATAGCACGGACTTTGGCCATATCTTGACACTGGAAGATGTAAAAAAGGCGCTTTCATGCATCCGTAATCATTTGCGGGACGGCGGCGGCTTAGTCATCGAAACCAACCTGAGGATGCCGGATGATAAATCAGTTTGTCATGCACCAAGAACCTTCCATCCAGTGAAGCAGGTATATTCAAATCTTAAAGTATGGAAAACGGGTGGCAGCCGCAGTGAGGCAGAAACAGGCCGCTTTTATATCACACAAACATTTTATGCGGAGGATGAACAGGGCAATGTCGAAAGCTTTAATCATGCGTTTTATTTACAAAGTTATACTCGCAATGAGTGGCTTGAAGCTTTTGCAGAATGCGGATTTCAGCTTACAGGAGAATACAGCAGCCGCAAACTGGAATCATGGCAAAGTGGCGGCGATGGGTTTTGTATATTTGAAGCAGTAAAACGCCTTTAACGTATCACGTTTATCACAGTAATTATCATCCAGTTGCTTTGCCGTTATATCCATCTGCCCCGCTGCATGAAAAAGCATATGCAGAATTTGATGTTCCGTATCATCTTGATCGCAAATGAGCGAATGCAATATCGGAACATCTTCTTCATTGCCAAACCTGTGTATGTTGGTTTTCATTTCTTCGTCTCGTATAAGCATTTGCACAACAATACTGAGTTGGCATAATTCCAGGGCAAGGTGTGCAGCAATTAAAAAATCCTTACGGCCAAGCTTAGCCAAAATGAGCGAAGAAAGAAACCAAAACAGATGTACTGTTTCATTAATTTTGTTCGTGAAGGACGCATCAGCTGTCTGTCGTGCCGGGGGCAGGGGATAGATAAAGGTTAAATCAAAACGCCATCCATTATCAAAGCATATTCGCAGCAGATCATCGCCATCACCAGTGCAAACTTGATAGCCAAAAACACCATGAAACTGCTCAGATAATGCCTTAATCAATTGCTCCATATTTACAGCAATATTGTCTGACAGCGAAATCTTCATATCCACATCGCTGAATACGTCAAGCGAGCTGGAATCAAGCATCGAGCCGGCAAAATTGACTTTGCTGGCCGGGAAAAAATCTGTTATAAATGCTGCCATTTTATCAGCAGCGGTCGTTTGCCATAGATTCATTTTTCACCTGCTTACATTTGACACTATACACAACTTTGTGTATAGTGTTTATTATTTGGAGGGCAAAACTATGAAGCGTCGTGAGATAATTAAAAAGCTGGAGCAAAGCGGATATGTCCTAAAAAAGCACATCAGCAGCCACGATATATACTGGAACGAGGCCGCTAAAAAGACCATATCTATCGAAAGACATCGTGAGATAAACAACACACTGGCAACGGAACTTTTAAAGGAAGTGCAATTATAACACAATTGAGAAAGGAGCCCATCCCGTGTATTACGTATATCCGGCAATATTTACCCCTAACCCCCAAGGCGGCTACATCGTCACTGTCCCGGATGTGCCCGGCTGCATCACCGGCGGCAAAAAATTGGACGATTCTATGAAGATGATTAAGGATGCGCTGTGCGGTTGCCTGTGTGTCCTGGAAGATGAAGGCATACAACCCGCCGCTTCATCCGATCCCGCACAGTTTACTTCGCAATCCCAAGCCCAGGAGGGCTCTTTTGTTGCCTTAATTGAGGCAGATACCATAAAATACCGTTCCGAATACGATAACAGAGCCGTACGCAGGAATGTATCGCTGCCGGCATGGCTTAATGCTAAAGCCGAGCAGTCTCACATAAATGTTTCTCAAGTCTTGCAGGAAGCCCTGCGCAAGCGATTAAAAATTTAAGCAAACGATGAATAATTCAAAGGAAACAGGAGCGAGAAGGGCGAATGCCCGCACGGGCACAATTTTTGCATCGGCAAAAATTGTGCAGCGACTGTTTCATCATTGATCATCGTTTGCCAAATAATAACTAAGGAGTTTTTCATGGATACTGTTAAGCATGTGGTTGTACGGTTGTATTTGTATTTTTTGTTTAGCCTGTTTTTTATCACCGGTGGGCTGTCGATGTTTGTGTTGTTCCCGCTATACAAAGGTGCATTTGCACCCCGGGCATCTTATGGGGAGCTGCGCATTTTAAGCCTGTGGGCTCATGTGTATAAGATTATGTGGCGTTCCATATCCGATTCCAAGTACCGTGCGATGTATCCTTCTAAAATTACGGATCCGCCTAAACTACATACCGACCGAAGCCTTGTGCGCATAAAAGCCAGCTGGCAGGGGGAAGAAGGCGACTGCGATGCCTGTAAAGCGGCATGCTGTGTGATACTCAAATGCCCCCTCTTGGGAGAAAGTGGACGTTGCATGGGCTACGATTCATTATTCTTCAATTATTTTTACTGCGGGAGATATCCGGAAAATCAAAGCCAAATCAATTACTACAACTGCCCTAAATGGGAGCTGAATGATGGCGCATAAGCAAGCAGATATATGGGTTTACAACCCCGGCAGCGGCCAGCATGAAAAGGAAATCATCTGTGCAGAAAAATGGCTGCGCATCATCTATGAAAGTCCGGTGGGCAGTGCCACATTGCAACATCTGTTAAAGCGAAAAATGCTGAGCCGTTTATACGGCATGTATTGCCGCACCAGACAATCCGCCAAAGGCATTCCTCAATTTATTGAACAAAATAAAGTAGACATGACTGGATGCCAAGGGCCATACAATAGTTTTGCAGATTTTTTTTCTCGGGAAAAGCAAGGAATCACTTTTCCTGAAGCACCTGATAAGTTGGGCGCCCCTTGCGAGGGCGTAGCCTTTGCTCATACGGATATCTCTAAGGAGAAGTTGATTGCCGCTAAGGGCTCCTATTTTTCCCTGGCAGAGTTATTTGATGACGAAGCGTTGGCAGATGCCTATCAAGGCGGAACCATGCTGCAAATCAGATTAGCCCCAGCAAATTATCATCGGCTGCATTTTTTTGATGATGGCATGGTGACAGGTGTTAAATTTATAGATGGCGACTTATTTTCCGTAAGCCCGCTTGCAGTCAGGCGTGTGGCCCGGCTGTATTGCCAAAACAAACGGGCGTTAATCTCATTTTCATCCCAGCATTTTGGCGATGTGGTGATGGTAGAAGTAGGGGCCACTTTTGTGGGCAGTATGGTCCACTGTTTTGAGGAAAATGAGCGAGTACAACGTGGCCAGTTGGCCAGTTATTTTTTGCCGGGAGGTTCTTTGGTGTTATTTTTCTTTAAAAAAGGGATGTTTACGCCAAAAGAAACTTTGCTTGAACAGACCCTGGCGGGTTATGAAACAAAAATATGTGTGGGAGAGGTTTTATGAAAAAATATTTTCCAGCACTGCAATATGCGAATGTGCCAAATACCATAACTACTGTAGGGCTGATCTTTGGCATCGCTGCCTGCTATTTTTTGGTTGCAGGCAACTTGCAAAAGACACTGCTTTGCCTGTTTTTTTCCGCTTCAATGGATTTAGTGGATGGCTTTTTTGCCGAAAAACTAAAGCAGCAAACACAGTTTGGCCAGCAAGTAGATTCTTTGGTGGACTTTTTTATATGCTGTATTATGCCGATAGGGCTGGTGTTTGCTTTTGTAGGAAAATATCCTATATTGGTGGTGCCATTGGCTTTTTATGTCGTTTGCGGCCTGTGGCGATTAGCATATTATAATATAACAGAATCCAAGGGCTACTTTGTTGGCTTGCCTGTCCCGGCAGCGATGCTGTTGGTGACGATATCCATATGGTTGGTGACTGCCTACCAACTTCCCATTTGGATAATAACAGTGGTTTTGTTTTTAGCTGGGCTGCTGATGGTTTCTTGCGTTAAATTGCAAAAATATGGCCGCTGGCAAAAGGTGCTTTGGGTAGTGGTGCTGTTCTTTTTGGCAGTGGTTGTTACATCATAATGGAGATATAAATAGATGAGGTGTCGTAGTTGGGTGGGATAAGACGAGGCCCCGGTGGTTTTACTAAAAAAGATAATGCCAAAGATTTTGGCCGTGCTATGCGGCAGCTGGTCGCCTATCTGGGAAAACACAGGTGGGTTATTGGACTGGTTGTCCTGTTGGCCATCATATCGGCAGGGCTAGGTGTGCTTGCCCCACGATTTTTAGGAGCCGCCACGGACGAGATATTTTCAGGTGTGATGGCGATGACCGCTGGGACAGGCGGTATCAATTTTACGGCTATCGGCCGGATTATGCTGCAACTGATGCTGATCCATGGTGCCAGCATTGCATTTAACTACATACAGGGTTACATCATGGCCGGGGTCAGTATGCGAATCATGTATCAGCTTCGCAACGAGCTGAGCCAAAAAATCCATCGCCTGCCGTTGCAATATTTTGATAAGAATCCTCCGGGGGATGTGCTTTCCCGCATATCCAACGATACGGATACATTAAGCAATACCCTCAATCAAGGCCTGACACAGCTGGTGATGTCCTTTACAGCGGTGGTCGGGATCATTGTGATGATGCTGACCATCAGCCCGCTGCTGACATTGGTTTCCTTGCTGACATTGCCTTTCACCTTTGGCGCCATGACTTTTATGGTGAAAAAATCTCAAAAATACTTTGTAGCCCAACAGGCCAGCCTGGGAAAAATCAATGGGCATATTGAAGAAATGTTTAGCAATCATGCCGTGGTTAAGGCATTTAATGGGGAAAAGGCCTCGGAGGAGGCTTTCTCCAAGCATAACGATGAATTATATAAATCCAATTGGAAGGCCAACTTTCTTTCCGGCCTGATGATGCCAATCACGTTTTTTATCAGTAATTTGGGCTATGTAGCGGTGGTGGTTATCGGCGGCGCAATGGCTGTGGCAGGCAATATGACGGTAGGCGGCATACAGGCCTTTATCCAATACAATCGCCAGTTTGGCCAGCCGGTGGCTCAGCTGGCCGGGGTTGCCAGTACATTGCAACAGACCGCAGCTGCGGCGGAACGGGTTTTCGAATTCCTGCACGAAGCAGAAGAAAGTCCAGAGCATCCAAACCCTGTAGCCACAGGCAAAGCAACAGGTCAGGTGGTATTTGACAACATCACCTTCGGCTACGATCCCGAGAAACCAGTCATCCGTGACTTTAATGCATCCGTAGAGCCGGGCCAAAAAATTGCCATCGTAGGCCAAACCGGCGCCGGAAAAACAACCATCGTAAAACTCCTCATGCGTTTTTACGATGTGGATGCCGGCACCATTTCAGTAGATGGCTCCGACATCCGTCTCTACACCCGTGGCGGCCTGCGCTCCTTATTTGGCATGGTGCTGCAGGAAACATGGCTGTTTAACGGAACGATATCAGACAACATCCGGTATGGAAATTTAGCCGCCACCGATGAACAAATGAGACAAGCCGCCAAAGCCGCTCAGGCCGATCATTTTATAAGAGCGCTACCGGAAGGCTATGATATGATGATAAACGAAGAGGCCGACAACATCTCCGCCGGGCAAAAGCAGCTATTGACCATTGCCCGGACAATTTTGGCCGATCCGCAAATACTTATCTTAGACGAAGCCACCAGCAATGTAGACACCCGTACAGAGCTGATGATTCAAAAGGCCATGGATAATCTGATGGAAGGCCGCACCTGCTTTATTATAGCCCATCGTCTGTCCACCATCCGCAGTGCAGATTTGATTTTGGTGATGGAAAAGGGCGATATTGTAGAGCAGGGGACACATGAGGAGTTGTTGAATAAGGGTGGGGTTTATAGGGCGTTGTATAATAGTCAGTTTGATGTGGCATAACTTCTGCGCAAATTGCGCAGAAGTTGATATAGGAATGTTTTGTAACCGCTTTTGGTCTTTTTGCCAAAAGCGGTTTTATTTTGCCTTCGCTAAACAACAAATAAATATCGAATAACGATAAATTTTTGTTGACATTCATTTTAACCTCCTTTATACTATGAAAAATTCACATACTAGGAGGTCATAATCAATGAAAGAACCTTTATTCACCCGCATCTTAAGATATGCCCTATATATGGCATTTGTACTGGGGATAATCGGCACCATATCCATGCCATATATGCTGGAAACCTATACTTACATAATTCACGGGGCGGCTGTATTGAACCCGGCCTATAGGGCATTTATTCTGCCATTTTTGATGATTGTAGCCATACCCAGCCTATGGATTGTACTGGAGATGATCTGGATGCTGCAATCCATCCCCAAAGGCCCATTTGTCATGCGCAACGTACACGCCTTATACCGGATCGGTATCATTTTTATGGTGCTGGCCGCTGCTTTTTTGGGCAAATGCTTTTTGTATCTCACTTTCCTGACCCTGTTTTGCGCTTTCTTTTTTATAGGCAGCGGGCTTTTTTCCTTTACGCTGGCAGCACTTATCCGACAGTCCGTTGTCTTTCGAGAAGAAAACGACTTAACTATTTGATCAGAGAGGGGTGCGATATGATTGTAATTAACTTGGACGTGATGATGGCTAAACGTAAGACGGGCTTAGCGGAGCTGGCAGAGCGTATTGATTTAACCCAGGCAAACCTTTCTATCCTGAAGAATGGCAAGGGAAAAGCCATACGGTTTTCTACACTTAATCGGTTATGCAAAGCACTGGATTGCCAGCCGGGAGATATTCTGGAGTATGTGGAGGGTAATGAAAATGACTGAGCCAGAAGTAGTTGAAATGATTGAAAATAAAAAGGCCAAAAAAATATGGAGCCGTGCAGAAAAGTTGCTGCTGCCCGTTGCCCTGCTGTTGGCAATCTTATTTGACCGTTTGGTTATTACGCAGTTTATTCAGGACCTTGATACATTTATATTATTTTATGGCGTGTTTTGGCTGTGCTATCTGGCTATCTTTTACACGTTTTATTGGGAACGGGTTAAGCGTGACTACGTTTTATGGTTTGTGGCGGTATGTGTTGCAGCACTCAGCCTGTGGGGATTTATTGTTCCCTGGAATCCGGAGTATACGCTTATTACCGTCTTTGTAATCCCTGGTGTTTTAATGGCACATGCCCAATGGACCGCAGGGGCATATACGTTAAAAGATACGGAGGGCATGGTCGTTTCCTGGTTTAGCGGGTGGTTTGTAAAACCATTCTCCGGGCTGCCTGCTTTATCGGGTGTGTTAGGTTCTTTGGTTTCGGAAGATAATAAGCCAACTGCCAAGCGCATCTTTAAGCTGGTTTTGCTGGGGCTAGTGCTGTCAATATCTTTGCTGCTAATCATCGTGCCTTTGTTAATGGGGGCGGATCAGGTTTTTAATCATTACATAACACAGTTATTTGCAGATGATGGGAGCTCATTTAATCTTTTTTGGCATAGCGTTGCAGTCATATTTTTATTTGGCTGGTTTTATTCTGGATTATGGAATGTAGGATTCAAAAAAGAGGAGCCCCATCGCATACCGGATAATTGGGCCATTGATATAATTATTTCTGCTATCGTGCTGGGCAGCATTGCGCTGGTGTATATCCTGTTTTGCTTTATTCAATTCACTTATTTGTTTGCCGGAGCCGGCTTGCCTGCCGGCATGACTTATTCGGAATATGCACGAGAAGGCTTTGCTCAAATGGTAGTCGTGTGTACATTAAATTTGATCATATTTGGCGTTTTTATGCAGTTTGGCGCTGGTAAAAAACTGCTTACTGCGCTGCTTAGCTTATTGCTGGCACTGACTGGTGTCATGTTGATTTCTGGCGCAGTCAGGTTAAATCTTTATATTGGCGCCTATGGCATGACATGGCTGCGGCTGCTCTCCGCATGGTTTATCATATATCTTGCGGCGGTTATCATCTTATGTGCCGTTAGGCTGCTGTTTAAAAAGCGGCTGCCGGTTGTGGCCATTTGTGTTTTATTGCTGTTGATATGGTATGTTGTGCTGGGATATTTAAACCCGGACGGTTTTATTTATTGGTATAATTACGACTTTTTTCTCAGATAATCAGGCTAATATTCCCACAGCCCCTTGCGCATACTGGCATAAATAGGTACACTATTGTTGGAACAAATAAAATACAAAAGCGAGGTACACATGGGCTTATTAGAAAAACTTTTTGGAAATTACAGTGATAAAGAAATCAAACGCATCAACCCACTCATAAACAAAATGGACGAGTTAGGGCCAGAGATGAAAGCCCTTTCTGATGACGAGCTTGCCGCTAAAACCCCATATTTTCGGGAACGGCTGGCCAAGGGAGAAACCCTGGACGATCTGCTGCCGGAGGCCTATGCTGTTTTGCGGGAGGTTAATGACCGTGTGACCGGCGGCAAGCGCCACTTTAGGGTGCAGCTGCTTGGCGGCACAGTCTTGCATCAGGGCCGTATTGCAGAGATGCGTACCGGTGAAGGTAAAACCCAGACCATTCTTTTACCGCTATACCTTAATGCGCTGGAGGGTAAAGGCGCACATATGGTTACCGTTAACGAATATCTGGCCCAGTATCATGCAGAGCTGGCTTCTCAGGTATTCGAGAAGCTGGGTATGACTGTAGGCTGCATCATTCACGATATGCAAGGTGATGACCGCCGGGCGGCTTATGCCTGCGATGTGACTTATTCTACTAATAATGAGCTGGGTTTCGACTACCTGCGTGACAACATGGTGGTCTTCGAAAAGGACAAAGTACAGCGTGGGCTGCACTATGCCATCATCGATGAAGTAGACTCCATTCTGATAGATGAGGCCCGTACGCCGCTGATTATCTCTGGTAAAGGCGATAAGTCCACCATGTTGTACAAAGTGGCGGATCAATTTGCCAAAACCCTCAAAAAAGGCCGTATTCTTAACGAACAAGAGGCCATGAATCCTATTCTCAGGGCAGAGCTTCAGGAGGAAGGGGATTTTGTTGTAGACGAAAAGCAAAAATCCGTTTCCTTAACTGCTGAAGGTGTGCGCAAGGCAGAGCGTTTTTTTGCTGTGGATAATCTATCCGATCCAGATCATCTGGAGCTACAGCATTTTATCAATAACTCTCTAAAGGCCAATTACAATATGCAGTTGGATGTTGACTATGTAAAGCAGGATAACGAAATCGTTATTGTAGATGAATTTACCGGTCGCTTAATGCCAGGGCGCCGCTATTCCGACGGCCTGCATCAGTCTATTGAGGCAAAGGAAAACGTGAAGGTTAACCGGGAAAGCCGGACGTTGGCCACCATCACCTTCCAAAATTTCTTCAATAAATATAACAAAAAAGCGGGTGCCACCGGTACGGCACTGACCGAAGAAGGCGAGTTTCGTGAAATCTATGGCATGGATGTGGTGGTAGTACCCACCAACATGCCTATGGTACGTGAAGATCATCCGGATGTGGTGTATAAGACGGAGGCCGGGAAATTCCGGGCTATTGTCAGAGATGTTCAGGAAAGCAATGAAATAGGCCAGCCTGTGCTGGTAGGTACGGTGTCCATCGAAAAATCCGAGCTGATTAGTAAGCTGCTTAAAAAGTCCGGTGTTAAACATCAGGTGCTTAATGCCAAGTATCATGCTCAGGAGGCGGAAATCATTGCCCTGGCCGGACAAGAAGGGGCTGTTACCATCGCAACCAACATGGCTGGCCGTGGTACAGACATTATGTTGGGCGAAGGTATTGTAGGCAAAGGCGGCCTCAAAATAATCGGTACAGAGCGTCACGAATCCCGGCGTATTGATAATCAGCTGCGTGGCCGTGCAGGTCGTCAGGGCGACCCTGGAGAATCCCGCTTTTACGTTTCTCTGGAAGACGACCTGATGAGGTTGTTTGGCGGTGACCGGGTAACCAAGATGATGGAAACCTTCGGTATGGACGAAGATGATGAAATCGAACACAACATGCTATCGAAGGCCATCGAAAATGCCCAAAAGAAAGTGGAGGGCAATAACTTTGGTGTCCGTAAGCATCTGCTGCAATACGATCAGGTCATGAACGAGCAGCGAGAGGTTATCTATGGCGAGCGTAACAAGGTGCTTTCCGGTGCGGATTTGCGTGAGAGTGTCATGACCATGCTGAAGGGTGTTATTGACCGGGCAGTAGATACCTACACCAGAGACAGCGACATGCCCGAGGATTGGGAGTTGAGTGGCCTTAACGATCATCTGGTACTGATATATCATAAGCCAGCAGCAGTGCTTTCTCGGGAAGATTTGGAAACGATGACCAAGGAAAAACTGAAAACACAGCTTTTTGATGACGCCGTCGCTATCTACGAAAAGCGTGAGGCCGAGTTTGGAAGCGATATCGTGCGTCAGGCAGAGCGTGCTTTAATGCTGCAGGTAGTTGACCGCAAATGGATGGATCATATAGACAACATGGATCAGATGCGCCAAAGCATCGGCCTGCGGGCCTATGCACAGCGTGATCCGCTGATTGAATATAAATTTATGGGATACGACATGTTTGAGGATATGAGCAACAGTATACAAGGGGACACGGTGCGGGCGTTGTTTAACGTACAGGTTCCCAAAGAGCAGGAAATGAAGCGGGTAGTGGATGAAAAAGACATGTCTACCAA
>Ga0123355_10007376_pt1 | contig 16469 bp, 15 predicted proteins | sample TergutEmb28metaG_3_FD_89872 | JGI IMG/M metagenome (GOLD analysis project Ga0123355, IMG submission 89872) | Embiratermes neotenicus P1 segment gut microbial communities from Petit-Saut dam, French Guiana - Emb289 P1 | ecosystem: Host-associated > Arthropoda: Insects > Digestive system > Gut ...
AAAAAAAAAAAAATTAAGATTTTATAAAAAAAGGTTTTTTTGTTTTGAAAAAAAAAAAAATTTAAAACCAGGGGTTGACCGGGGGGGGGGGTTGGAAACCCCCCCCCCCCCCCCGAAATTCCGAAGGCCCTCCAAAATCGTGCCAAACTCAACCAGATTGTGAAAAATGTTAAAAATTGCTGAATTTAGGATGCCAACACCCCACAATGTTTGGAAAAAAGGCAGTAAAATTCTAAAACTACCTAGGTTCGCAATTGTTTGCCTCCAGAACCCCTGACTAGGGGGCTACTGCTCCCAGATCCCCAATCTCTCTGTCCTCTGCCCTCAACTGAATTTGTTGAAACCCCCCCCAACAAAATTCCTGGGTATGCCACTGGTTAAATCAGAGACAAAATTGACTGAGGAACATTAAATGGGAGTTCCATTGTCAATCTTTTGCTTTTACAAATACAGCACTCTTCCCACCTAATGCACATTTACTTTATTTGTATTGTGAGACTCTTGGATGACTGATTTTAAGCTTTCATGGCAAATCAGTGTTGATGTTGATCGTTTTTGGGTGACGTGACTGTCCTGCCAACTTGTGGAGAAACTTGCTGCCTCCATCATAGTTGAGAGGCAAGATGACCGGAAGAAATGGTACAGAATGTATAGGGAGTGAAGACAAACACATACAGCCCTGGTCATTGATTTTCCTCCCATATACTTTTTACAATTTTTCTCACTGGGTTTACCATTCTTACTTTGAAGATGTAAGTAGAAGATTCCTACAGAATGTTGGCTATACAGTGATCCTCTTGCATAGCACGGGCACCCATAATAAGAATCCACATCAAATGTTGGAGCTATCTGAAAAATTTATTGACCACTACAGGGAAGGCTAAAACAACAAAACCATTTTATCAGAATTATATGTTTTCATTTCTCCTTCACTGCTAACATTCCATTTTTACAATAATGTATAATGCAGAATGGAAGACTTCTGAGCATCATACATGGAACATTCATTTGCTCTTCCTTGGGAATTCCACCATCTGCTGCCACAGAGTCAAAGCCCTAGAATATAAGGAAATACAAAACAGTACACCAATTTTCTATATATAGAATGGTTTTAGAAGTGTAAGTGAATTGAAACTTACTACACCCCAGCACATGGGAGCAGTGCTGCAGCCACTGTTTCATGTTGCTGCTCATGCCGCGCTGCAGTTGCATGTCTATTTGTCTGAGGACTGACCACACAGCTACATCCGCAATTGAAATCCCATTCCCTCCTGCCATAAACCGTGCCTTTCCTAGGTAACCACCCAGATCATTAATTGCCAGTTGCTGCTCCTTGACTGTCCTACACCTTGCCAAAGTATAGCAAGTGTCTAACACACCATCCAATCTAGCTGATGTTGCAGGATCACTATTCAGTTCATAGTTAAATGCTGGAGGTCCACGACGGCTTAAATATCGAAGAACGTTGACTTCGCCTTTGATGGCGGTGTGTTTCATCGGAGATACCACTAGCTCTGTGTCAGGTCCAACTGTTAAGTAGTAAAGCATGTTACTGTTAAGACCAGTATGTTGAGATGTGACACAAGTAGGTTTGCAGGAATATACAGCTTCCATCTATAGATGACTCACAAATTTCTTAACTTTGTATGAGATTACCTAGTGTCGCATCTTGCGAGAATGCAGCCTTGGTATTTACACCTATGAGAACCTCAAATCTCATGTCATAAATTTTTAAATTTGAGTACCGCACTTTTCTGTGCTATTACTACATGCTGCGTAGTAGCCCAGAGGAGTGTGGTTCTCGTCTACTTTGCAGCAGAAGTATGAAATCCTAGGAGGGGTGAGGTAACGGTGGAATGGAGGAGATTGCATAACGAGGAGCTAAATGATCTGTACTCCTCACCCAATATTGTGAGGGTGATAAAATTGAGAAGAATGAGATGGGCACGTATGGGTGAGGAGAGGGGGGTGTATAGGGTCTTGGTGGGGAAACCGGAGGGAATGAGACCACTGGGGAGACCTAGGCGTAGATGGGTGGATAATATTAGGAAGGATCTCCAGGAGATGGATGTGGGTATATGGACTGGATTGGGTTGGCCGAGGATAGAGACAGTTGGCGGACGCTTGTGTGTGTGGTAATGAACCTTCGGGTTCCGTGAAATGCGGGAAATTTCTTGACTAACTGCAAACCGGTTAGCTTCTCAAGGACTCTGCACCATGGAGTAAGTAAGCAAGTACAGTAGGTATACAACTACATGTTTCGGCCCTATATGAGGTTTGTTCAAATAGCATCCGAATTGAAATTGTAGTGGTTGTTCACTGGGTGGGATGTGTTTGCAACCAGTCTTGACATGTTCGTACATGTCTTAGCAAGTCATGACACAAGTTGCAAGTGGCTCCGTTTGCTCAGTTGGCTGTAGTAGGTCGCGGAAGTAACATGTGCATTTGTGTCATAGCGATTTTTACGATGTGTGAAAGTACTGAACAACGCATTTGCATCAAGTTCATGTGAAGACATGCAGTTTCTTAAGAACAGTGTGACTGGTGATGAGTCCTGGGTCTACGGGTACGACCCGGAGACAAAACAGCAATCATCACAGTGGAAGGGTCCCATGTCTTCGTGACCAAAGAAGGGGCGCCAGGTGCTTAGCATAACAAAGGTCATGTTACTGGCGTTTTTTGATTCTGAGGGTGCCGTACACCATGAGTATGCTCCCGACGGGCAAACAATTAACAAGGAATCCTACGTGGAGATCTTGCGACGTTTGCATGAATCAGTTCGCCGAAAATGCCCGGAAAAATGGCAGGATGGCAACTGGATCCTACACCACGACAATGCGCCCGCACACACTTCACATCTTGTGCAGCAGTTTTTGGCCAAACACGGCACCACTCAGTTGCAGCAGCCGCCATACTCACCAGATCTCACACCATGTGACTTTTTCCTATTCCCAAGGCTTAAGAAAGTTCTGAAAGGACACCGATTTGAGGCAACGGAGGACATCAAATGAAATTCGACGAAGACATTATTAGACATCCCGAAAGAGGAGTTCGCAAAATGTTTCCAACAGTGGCAGAAACGTTAGGTGAAGTGTGTAGCTGCGGAAGGGAACTATGTTGAAGACAATTAGGGTTAAAACCCCGTAAGCCTTATCTACTGCATGTACTGTGGTCAGTCCGGATACTTTCTGAACAAACCTCGTATGTGGGCCATCTTCAGGTTGTGATTTAACTTACAGAGCAGCTATACATGATGTGTGGGGTGTTCTTTTAGGGTAGTGGGGGTTGGGTGGGGGGAACGAGATCTCGTTGTTTCATTAGTGGGTACCATGACCTGGGGCTGTTATGAGTGAATTACCATTAGTTGTTTATGCACATATGTCCAAGTAGGTTACTATTCTTATGCTAAGGATATGTTACAAATAGTATCATTATTAATATTGGTGTCAGTCTACTTAAAAACTAACATGCCATAATGTTATAGTTCATAAAACTCTAGCAATAATATCATAGTGTCACTTCATTGTCAGTCAATATGAAGTGACACTACGATATTATTGCTAGAGTTTGTATAGCTGCTCTGTAAGTTAAATCACAACCTGAAGATGGACCACATATAGGGCCGAAACATGTAGTTGTATACCTACTGTACTGCTAGGTGAAATATAGTTGTGTTGGACTGTATGTGTAATACACAAAAATTCTTTGTTACTTCAAAGACACTTCGAATCATGGACAGCATAGGGCTACAATCTATAAAAACTTAAAAATGGCTCAAACAGTAATTACCATCTTTCCAGACTAGAGCTATATTTAGTAGTGGTGACCTCTCTTGAGTAGAATCACTGGAAACCACAGACAAGAAACTGTCAAGGTTCTTTGGCAGTTGAAGTATGCTTGAATGGGTATGACAGTGAACTCCTAGCTTCAAGCTATCGCCCCATAATCTTTGAAGCGCTGCAAGGGAATATGGTGGATACTGGGGACTGGCATTTATTACAATATCATGTATCACTCCATTCTGAAAACAGAAATCATGTACACACACACTGTAACATATACAAAAGTATATCAAATGCCTATTGTGTGTTTGAAGGAAAACAAACCTGCAACATACTGCATGTTCTACTGACTGGAACATCAGTTCCTTCTGTGACACTAGGGATAGATGGCTGCTTTAACTGTGCTCTAAGAGCATGAATCTGATTTTTCAAACCAGCTAATTGTGCCAAGATAGCTTCTTGTCGGTTTTCCAGGGCAGTCATCTCAGGTAATGGACACTAAAAAGATTAAACCTGATTTATAGCAATAACATTAAGAAGCAGTAATGTAACACTGTATCGTCAATGCATGTCTCTGAAAACAACTCATATTAATTATGAAACAAATTGTAAATTTATTACAAAAATTAATAGGATATATTTATATTTTAGCAATAAAATTAAAATTTTTCTCTGTATCTGTTTGTAGGTCAGTATTGATATGACACATATTATTATGCACTCAGAACTCAAAAACTTACTGTCAGACTAGTTCAGCTTGTCATATGACAACAGACCTTCAATGTAACACAAATATCTATGAAACATAAATATCAATGACCTTATTACAAAATATTTGGCGGACATATTTGATCGAGATTAGTTGGCTGTTAACTTGGCATGGAAGAGCCAAAGAAAATACACCCTGCTGGTATTCTGGAGTCTGTAAGTAATTTATACGCATACCGCTTTCATTGCATGAAATTATGCGACGCTTACGTGTAACGCTACATCTATTCGTACTGCGCACTTATAATAAATCTGTCCTGAAATCCACACTCAACAAACCTGAGATGGGATAAAGAAGTCGTGTTGCATAAACCGATATTTACTACACCGAAAAAAAAAAAATTCTCTACACTCAGAGCCTTCAATATGTTAAAACGCAATTTCAAAACTAAAATAAGCCATGGCAATATAAGAGTTATTTAAAGTCAATAAACCTTTAAAAGCTTCTTAACCTGTTCCGAAATACTTGATGGTTTGGTTTCATTAGATAGCTGGTGTTCCACACGGCTGTTGAGATAAGCCTGCTGAATATTTTTCATTCTGTACATACATTTAGGAAGCTCTAATTCTTCTGTTAATTTTATAACAGGTCGCATACGATACATGGTATTAGGACCGTTCATTTTTTTGCCGTTTACGTTTGAGTTTCTATCCAAGTTAGTTTCACTTTCCTATGTGAACTGCCACGCGGTTGCTTCGCAAATTCTTCTCATTTTGATCGTTACGCTGCCATCTTGAATTACCATTGATGATACAGTGTTCAGAAACGATCAGCGGCTTACGTATAAGTTACATGTGTGTGAAAGTTTGGCGTTAGACTACGTCGTTTTTTTTTAAAACAGCAAGCACTGATGAATGCTATTAATACGTATATATGTGTGTGTGAATATGAAATATTGTTGAATTATGAGCAACGTTATTTGATAGGACTGTTTGATGCTTGCAGGAAAGTTTGTTGGTGTTGGCAGTCTGCATCTTTACTTATTTACGACGCAAGATCAATGGTGCCCTCTGTAGTTGTTAAGTGTCGAGGTATACGTTACGAGGTTTAGGATTGGCTGGGTGCAAAATTTTGGCATCCACCAAGCACTTCATTTGACATGTATACCTCTGCATGAAAATGTAATTAGTCCAGATCTATAATATGAGGTCAATGAAATATACGTTTTCAAATACGTAGCAGTTAATAGAGTGCACGAATAACTGGATCTGTAAACGAAACAAAAACGGAATTGTCATGGCGGCGTTACGTTGCACCAATCACGGAACGGATATTGAAGTGCATTGAGTATTCTCGGTTCACCATACTTTTCGCGTCAGTGAAATAATATGTGTTTGTTGTACCTTTATGGATGATTTATTAGCCTTATTATGTTAGGAAGTGTAGCGTAAGTAGCTGTGAATAGTTCTAAGAATGTTTCCTGCGGAAGAAAATACAAAAATGCAATATTTGTGCGTGGTCACGTGACCTTGGAGGAAAAATGGCGCAAATCTCAGAGTGCAAACATGGGCTCCGTTCGTGTGGTGTTGTGTCATTTGTATTTGTATACAGTAGTGTGTTTTCATAAACCACGTGTTAAATAGGCTGTAGTGATTGACGTAGCAGAAGCCAAAATGTCGGCAAGGGGTACAAAGAGACGTGGGAGGCCGCCAAAGTCAGTGGTTATGGAAAGACCACGAAAGTTTCAATATCATCTAATGAAGAAACCGAAATATCTGCTAAATCGTGAAAACAGAGGTTCAGAGACTCCAAATTCTCAGACAAGTACTCCGACAGCATCAAGAGCGTCCTCCCCAGTTGGAAGTGAAAGTAGTCGTAGAAGTTTTAGAAGTAGAGGAAGATACAAGCATAGAAGAGGAGGTGGATATCAAAGACGGGGCTATAATCCAGATGCAGTTGAAGACAAGGATTCGGAATATCATTATGGTTCTGACTTCGGTGACGAATCTAGTGGGAAAAGCGATTTGGAAGATGACATTCTTAGAAGTGACAGTGAATTGGAAGAGAGTCTGGAGGGTGGTGGTTCAAGTGACAGTGATTTTTCACTCTCAAGTTATAGTACTGTAAGTGGAACCCCCAAAAAGTTTACATTACATAGACCTCCCAGCCCAGAACCGCTGTGGCTTCAGAATCGTGAAATGCCATACTTAGAACTGCCAAAATCATCAGATGACCTTCTGATTCCTAAAGACCTCGTTATGCAAGCATTGTGTGTTTATGAAGTTCTGCGACACTTCAGAACATTAGTACGCTTGTCACCGTTTAGGTTTGAGGAATTTTGTGCAGCTGTGATGTGTGAAGATCAGAGCATCCTTTTGGCAGAAATTCATATAATGCTCTTGAAGGCACTACTTCGGGAAGAAGATTCCCAGCAGACCCACTTTGGACCTTTGGATCAGAAAGATAGTGTAAATGTTGTTTTGTTCTTTGTGGATGCCATGACATGGCCAGAAGTTTTGCGATCTTATGTGGAAAGTGACAAAGAGTTTGACTCTGGCACTTTGAACATTTTGAATACCTGTGAATATCCATTCACCACTGTAGAGAATAGACTGAAAGTTCTGCAGTTTTTAACTGACCAGTTTTTGATTACAAATCCTGTCAGAGAAGACTTACTGAATGAAGGTATTGTGTCTTATTTTTACGTTTTCTTACTTCTTTTTCAATGTTGGACAGAGGTTGATTTTGATAGTAATTGTTTACTGTTGCTTTGTCATTTATATAGACATGGGGATGAGTTCATGAGTTTACAAATTTTGTGCCTTCTGTACTGTACCTTGGTATTTAGAGTTGATTGCACATATGATTATGGTGAAGGCCATATCATAAAACTATCCCTTCTGAGCAAGTTGTGTTATCATATACTTGTGCTGTCACCATCCCCCACCCCACACATACAACATGACACACAGATGCAGAGTTAAATGAGTACTTGATGACAAAGCTAGCAATGAGTACTAGCAACAGTACTTACATAATCCAGGTAATTGTAGAGCTGATATGATGAAGGCATGGTACTTGCTGGGGTTGGGATGTTTGTAAGGGGCAGTGAGGGTAGGGTTATAAGGAAGTGATATAGACACATTGAGTGTATCTGAAAAGAGTGAAAAGGGAAGTGTACTCATACACCTTCTGCACATGCACAGATTTTGGTGAGTAGCAACCTCCAGTATTTTCACATGAGCGGTTATGTTTATTTTATTATTTTAAGTTTTTGATGCTTCTTTATGTGTTTTCTCCTCCATGAATTTACACAGTGAAAAATTGGTGTAGATTCTGACAGTATATTTAAACATATCAGACTCTGCAACTGTAAATGAAATCCAATGTTTCTCACTTACGGTAGCTGTCCAATTCTAATACATATTTGAGAACTGAGTATCATTCACAAAATTAATCTTTTGGTTTCTGTATAATTTTTTAAAATAGAAAAAATGTCATTTTGGTGTTTTAAAATCTTGTTTGACAACATTGTGACATGCACATGGTAAGTTAGCCATGATAACACATGCTTGTGACATTTTATGTGCACTTGTATATAGTTTTTAATTTTTGATTGTTTAATTATGGTGTTTGTGATATGTAAAAGCACTAGTGTTCTATGCTGTAGCCAGACATTTGAAGGATGTTAGTGGCACATCCGTAGACTGTTACATTACTTTGACTACATTTTTTGTGTAAATTCTTTGTACAGTGGTGGCAGAATTAACTGTACATGGTGTTAGGAATATATCATTACTTTGAAAAATTTGTGCTCGTTCTTATGGCACACCCTACTCTGACGTTAAGGTCATGCCAAAAAACTTCATGAAACTGCAGGGGGATTTTTAGAACACGAGTGTCTTTTTTGTAGCTGGATTGTATTTCAGTGTAATGTGAATTACCCCATTTTGTGAAATTATTCCAAATGATCGCCGTTTTCAACAGAATATGTTTCTCACACACAATGATCACCTGTTTCTGTGACTTTTAACAGGACTGAGCAGGCATCTGTCTTGCTCTTCGGTGCTGATAAGGTGATGTCCATGTGGGCTGAGTTCCTTAAACTAATGCACATCTTATTTTCATATGCTCTGGGACACAACTTAGAAACATTTTTGTGCAGGCGCACATCCAGTAGTGGGGTTCCTGAAGGTCTATTGCAAGTCAGATTTTGTGATAGAACTGAGTATATGGTCAAACATATACTGTGTGCAGTATGTATGGACATGGTGTGCACATAGCCATATACTGTGTGCAGTATGTATAGACATGGTGTGCACATAGCCATATACTGTGTGCAGTATGTATAGACATGGTGTGCACATAGCCATATACTGTGTGCAGTATGTATAGACATGGTGTGCACGTAGCCATATACTGTGTGCAGTGTGTTTAGACATGGTGTGCACGTAGCCATATACTGTGTGCAGTATGTATAGACATGGTGTGCACATAACCATATACTGTGTGCAGTGTGTATAGACATGGTGTGCACATAGCCATATACTGTGTGCAGTATGTATAGACATGGTGTGCACGTAGCCATATACACACTGTTCTGTTATCAGTCATCATATTGATAGAAAATAAATAACGTGTAAGAATGCGTTTACATAGTAGATGAAAAAAGACAGTTACCTTTATCATACTGTTAGTCAAACTTACTGAGGGTGATACATTCTTTTGTTATGGTGACAAAACTTGATCTGAAAATGAAGACAGAGAAGATAAAGGCATCATATCATTGTAATTTACATAAACATTAGCAATCAAGGGAGCAGGGATGGTGGAGGAGATAGAGTGGCATTCCTGTGCCGTCTCCTCCTGCATGTCCTCAGTTAGTCAAGAAATTCCCCGCATTTTATGAACCCGAAGGTTCATTACTGCATTTCGAGTGCCCTCCACCTGCCCCTATCCTGATCCAGATCAATCCGATCAATGCCCCGCATGTCACATCCTGAAGAACCATTTTAATATTATCTTCCTATCTACATCTGGGTCTTCCATTACGACTCTTTGCCCCAGGTGTCCCCACCAAAATGCTGTATACACCTCTTCTTTCCCCCACACATGCAGTGTCTAAGACTCTTGACCAGTTTTTGAATATAACTGTACATCCCAAACGGCATGTTATTTGCTGCATATGGTCAATAAGTACTGGAAATTTATGAGCAGGTAGATAGAGATTATAAATGTCAGGGCGCTGAAATGTGTGTCTCAGTTCTATATCACACACCAGATATGAAATGCACCTGAAACATGTAATGTGTTCCCTGTCCACGCCATGAAGTTGTGTAAGAAAGTAGAGGTATTGCTCCACTCATTCTTACCCTGGACACTAGATGGAGATGAGTTCCTAAATTTATGCCCCCTGAAACATTCCAATATAGATTGCAGTTGGCATTGCAAATGTGTTGATTGAGATATGTCACATGTATGTATTGAAATTCTTTCATATAGTCTGTTGTGTCATTGGGCTTTTCTATTATCAGAACTCAGATGTGTGCCATATTGTTTGATTGCAGTTTTAGGTCTCATAATCAGAGCTTCCTCTCGAGAGGTATTTCATCAGGTGTTTCATGGAGAAGATTATGTGTTTTCAGGTTGATGTTCAGTTCATTGGTGTTTTGAGTGATGATGCTGCTAGACGCAGGGTCATGATCTCAGGGCTGAGGAGAAGGTTTCTCCTCCAGATTATTTTCCTCCTGTGTGACTACATTTATACTTACCGGTGTTTTTCCCATTGTACAAGAGCAGAAATTATGACAGTTACTTTTATGGTCTACTGCTTGTGTATGCACATACGTGCACATGTGCGCCAACATCTGTATAGAAAGGGTCCCAGGATGTAAGGTCAGTAGAGCAGGATGTAATTCCAGAGGTAATTCTGAATTGGAAGCATGTTGTAATTGTGGGGCTGGTTTACGGTGGTCATGGGTTGTTGTGTATTGATGGTAAATCGAATAAGCTACGAAAGAAGGAAGTACATTTTATGTTTGTTGCGGTTGGTTGTCAAAAGTACAGTTACGGTTGTCGTAGTGTACTATAGATTTATGTTCAAAGTGGCGTCTATCTGTTTCAGCAGGTTTTCTGACTCACATGACCAGGGATTGTGTAATCGTGTGAAGCACTGTGTTGTTATTTATGCATTTTGGAATGCTGAGAATTTATGTCCTTCTGCCGTGTTGACTGCTTGTGCGTACACCATAGATTTTATGTGTCACTGCACACAGTAATGTAACGTGTTCAGATCTGGGAACTTGGTGCCTAATTCTGCTGTCTGCCACATTCAGTCCATCAACTGCGGAACTGCTGATTCTGATAGATAATCTGACTGCTCCATCATGCTGGTAGTACATCTGATGTCATGTTAGCAGAAGCCTGGCAGATGATGTTGCAAAAAGTTGACGTAGGAGTCATCTGTCAGTTGTTTCCGCAAGTTGTACAGTCCGAGCTGGTCACTTTTGGCTCTCCCATGTGGATTATTGTGATCCCATAAATGGGAGTTTTTGGTACTCTAAAATGAAACTTGTTGGGAAACAAAATATTATAAATTATTTGGGGGTTAGCATTAATGTGATATCAGAATTGTAGCTGGATGACTACCCATGTCGGCAGGTTCGAGATGCTGAATGCACCGAATGTGGTGTGGATACAGTACATCTGTGTGTAACATTCTGCATGCATGGAACAGTGAGATAAATGGAAATTCATTGTGGACTTTGCTGTTCCATGTCTGATTTTTCCCTCCTATTCCACGTTTTGTTGTGCTTGACAAAAATCTTTGTGCTTTACACTGAGAGATCTTCACTTGCTGGTCTTGGTGAATGTGAGTGAGCACGTGTCATTCTGGGATTTGTCGTTGTCAAAGATATTGTTACCAGTATTCTTCAACAACAGCAGTGACATCACTGTTGTGAAATGTGTACACACACTGCACATCAGTGTATTCTTTATAAAAAAACAGGATTTCTACAAGTTATGTCTTACTGTACGCTTATTGCAAGACAACTGACTGCACTGTGCGCTGTCTCATGTATTGCTGGCATTGTTACGATTATGTGAGTAGATACACACCTGCGCACATCCCATAAAATTAAACTTCTGCTGACTCAGTAACGGTTGCGAATTGGACCTGTGTGTGTATGCCATTTCTGACTCAGAGTTCCCCTTGGAATTAGATCTTGCAGTGTAGACCGCAAATGCTGGGACATGTTGTGTTAAGAGATCGCAAATGCTGGGACATGTTGTGTTAAGAGATGGTACTTAAAAAGCATCAGAAATTTGGATTCTTACAGTTTCACTACACAATTTTACTCCTGCACCTTCTGGCAGTTGATATGGTTCACTAATCAAAATGTTATGTTATACCTTCAATTGGGCATGCCATGGTTGGGTGGTTAGACACTGGCTTCATACTGTAGAGTTTCATGTTGAGTCCTAGGTGACTCTGGTAACTGAAGTGGTTCTGTAATAGGCTTTTCTGTGACGATCTTCAGTTTTCTCATGACAGTTGTCAGTCCACTATTGATACTTGTTTATGACTCTGCAGTAGGCCTGACCATGGAGCGCATTGCTGTTATTACATCCTCTGACTAGTTGGAGCCCTAACCTCTCTGTATTTAATTTTATGTATTAGTTGTACCTCCAGCTTTTTAAGCAGTATTAATGGGAATATATTATGACAAGCACACCATCATGTTATCATTAGAATAAGTTTATATATTATTTATGCAGACTGATATTAGGTGGTACCATAATTTCTAATTATTGTCTTTTGTTAGGAAACATTCACTATGATGATCATTGTCGGATCTGTCATCGTTTGGGTGATTTACTGTGCTGCGAGACCTGTCCAGCGGTGTTCCATCTGGAGTGTGTTGAACCCCCAATGGAAGATGTACCTGAAGAAGACTGGCAGTGTGGCGTCTGTAGAGCTCATAAGGTATGCTGTTTTGAAGTACAGTGTGGTGTCTGTAGAGCTCATAGCATATGCTGCTGAACTGCAGTTTTCCATATTCAGTATATGGATGTGAACATTTGAATTGTAAACTGGAGCCGACATGAACTGAAACATGTAAGTTCAATCTGACAACTTTTTATTATTGTATTAGGAATGTGTAGAATTTGGCAGACAACATATTTCATCTTGAAACATTTACAGACCATTTTACATGAAATACAAAATTCGTCTGTATTGTTGTGGGCCTGCTGAAACATGTCTGTCTGGCAGTGCACATTTGTAATACGATGGTTTAGTTAAAATTTCCTGGACTGGGTCAGTAAGGAAGTGTTTGTTTACCTTTGTTATTGGTCATTGTTGTTCCCTGCAGAGTAGTCACGTCTTGAGTTACGCAGTGGGTCCACTACTGGAAGCCCTGCTGAACCTGATTTTTTGCTGTTGCATGTAGGATGGTTTGCAGTTGTTCCTGAATTTCGGGGTAATCCTGGAAATGGCATCCTTGTAGCTGCAGTTCCATTCATGGAACTGAGTAGCTTACAAGGGGCCAAGTCAGGGGAGTTAGGAGAGCAGGGTACATAGCCGGATTTTAGAGGCCAAATTTGCTGCTACCTGTGCTTGTCAGAGAACATCTGAGGCACAAATGTTGTGGCATTCTGCCACGTTTTGAAGCCACCCCTTAGAATTTGTTGGCATGTTAAATATTTGAGATCTAACTTGCCATCAGTCTCCAAAATGGTACTTGGTCAGACCTTTGTGGCATTCTGCTGCCATGTTTTGAAGCCACCACTTAGAATTTGTTAGCGTGTTAAATATTTTGAGACCTAACTTGCCATCAATCACCAAAATGGTACTTGGTCAGACCTCTGTCGGATTTGTGAGTTTTTGCGTTTTGCTGCGTACAGCCTGTGGATGTATGACCTGAACATTCACAGTAATCATCTGAAATTCTTCCCCATTTGCACTGAAAAAGTCACTGAGATTGTGTTGTCTCCTGGTGGCATTTTCATTTTTCTAGTACTGGGAGGAGGCATTCGTACTCTAAAGGAAAATGCAGAAGCTTGAGTAGCTTCTACTAGCGAGATTGGATTGGAAGTAAGTGCTGATAAAACTAAGTACATGGTCATGTCTTGAGATCAGAATGCAGTACGAATTCACAGTGCGAGGATTGATAATAGTACCTTCGAGAGGGTGGAAGAGTGTAAATATTTGGGAACAACTTTAACAAATCAAGATTCTATTGCAGAAAAAATTAAGAGCAGATTGAGGTCAAGAAGTGCTTGCTATCATCCAGGTTGCTATCAAAAAATGTAAAGATTAAGATATATAGAACTATATTTTTGCCTGTTGTTTTGTATGGGTGTGAACTTGGTTGCTGACATTACGAGAGGAAAGGAAGCTGAGGGTGTTTGAGAACATGGTGTTGAGGAGAATATTTGGACCTAGGAGGGATGAGGTAACGTGGGAATGGAGGAGATTGCGTAACGAGGAGCTAAATGATTTGTACTCCTCACTCAATATTGTGTGGATGATAAAATCGAGAAGAATGAGATGGGCTGGGCATGTGGCCCATATGGGTGAGGAGAGGGGGTGTATAGGGTCCTGGTGGGGAAACCGGAGGGAAAGAGACCACTGGGGAGACCTAGGCATAGATGGGCTGATAATATTAGGATGGCTCTCCAGGATATGGGATGTGGGTATATGGACTGGATTGGGCTGGCCCAGGATAGAGACAGGTGGTGGACACTTGTGAGTGCGGTAATGAACTTTCAGGTTCCGTGAAATGTGGGGAATTTCTTGACTAGCTGCAAACCAGTTAGCTTCTGAAGAAGGACTCTGCACCATGGAGTAAGTAAGTAAGTAAGTAAGTACATTTAATGAGTTTGGAAGGGCACTCATTGCAAATGCTTTGTTCCTTCCAGTCAGCCATTTATAAAATTGCAGACAGTGTTTAACACTTACATACTTACTCACACCATGGAGCAGAGTCCTTCTTGAGAAGCTAATTGCTTCTCAGCCAGTCAAGAAATTCCCTACATTTTTATGGAACCTGAAGTTTTATTACTGCATTCACAAGTATCCACCACCTCTCCCAATCCTGAGGCAGCTCAATCCATTCTATGCTCTCACATTCCACTTCCTGAAGATCCATCTAAATATTATCATTCCATCTACTCCGCCGGTTCTTCCAAGTGATCTCTTTCCCTCAGGTTTCCCCACCAAAACCTTGTGTACACCTCTACTATCCCCCATATGTGCTACATGCCCCACCCATCTCATTCTTATCGATTTGATCACCCCAGTTATATTTGGTGAGGAGTACAGATTATTAATCTCCTCATTATGTAGTTTTCTCCACTCTCCTGTTACCTCGCCCCTCTTAGGCTGAAACATTCTACTCATCAACCTAAGACCTTCAGCACCTATGTTCCTCCCTCAATGTGAGCGACCAAGTTTCACACCCATACAAAACAACAGGCAAAATTTTAGTTCTTTATATCTTAATCTTTAAACTTTTGGATAGTAAACTAGAAGACAAAAGATTTGGCACTGAATGATAGTAAGCATTCCCTGACTTCATTCTGCTCGTAATTTCTTCCTGAATATAGTTTTGATTTGTTATGGTTGTTCCTAAATATTTCTACTCTTCTACCGTTCAAAGGAAGTCATCAGTCTTTATATTGTGATTTCATTCTGCATTCTGATCTTGAGACATGACCGTGTACTTAGTTTTATCAGCTTCTCTATGTAACACACATGACGTTAAACATCTGTTGTCAACAGTTGCCCTGCCCACCCCAACCCCTTCTCCGCTCCATAGGAAATTACACCTTAGCTGACCTTCACCACCAGTATAAGAAATGCATACACAAATGGCCCAAGCACCTTCTGCTCTAACCAGTCTCCCAATTGACAAGTCACTCCCTAGCCCACTAAATACGGAATTACACTCTAACTGACCTGACTACCCTGTACATAACATATAAACATAAACATGTGAAACATATACTGCTTTAATTAGCCTATCAGAAGCTGCAGTGTTTTTTCTGTTCATTTTTCACTGCCATCGTTTACACTCATATCAATATACGTATTACTCATTTCCACTTGTACCATAGTGTAAATATTTATTGAAATTGGTTACAGGAACAATTTTGTAATTTATCTTGGTACATATTGTATACACTGAATGCACAATAAAACTTTATTAAAAAAAAATCTGTTTAGAAGGAACACAGAGTTGTGGCTGCAAATGTTACTAGATTTACCCAGACGGTAGTAATACTGTGGCATCTGGTTGTAGAAAGCTGTAGTAATGGTTATTCTCAGTCCTAACGGTCCTAATTGTCAGAACCTGAAGATGGCCGCTATAGGCCGAAACATGTAGTTTTTTTTCTTTGCTAATAAACACCATCATTTAGCCATATATTTATAGTTGTGTTTTTTGACTGAATTCACCTCACCATGTAGTTTAAATGCACAATGAGGATGGCACACCTCAGAATTCCATTCTGTTTCTTTGTGGGATCCCACAACACATTATCATTACAACAAAACTGTAACAGTAAAAGATACATTGCACAAATGTTTTATAATAATCTTTAGGCTTAGTGATGGATTTTTTACAATTTTATTGTAGTGATAATTGTGATATGGGATCCCACAAAAAGCACAAGGTCAATACCATATGTTGACATGACGTTACATTATACTTGATATTTGTCTTGTAAAAGGGCCTGATGGTGGATTGATTAATTCGAACCATGTAGCCAAAACCAAAGAAAGAGAATATAAGTTCTATTTTGACTAATGATTTATTCAGTTCCTTTATTGATCATAGAAACTTTTCTTCTGCACCGCTTAGTGGAAGCATGCAGCAGGTACAAGCAACACAAAAATTAAACAAAGAGAAAACAATTTAATAAATCATAGAACTGAATACACTGGCCCCATCGTCTACTAGATAGCTCAGTAA
>Ga0123355_10007377_pt1 | contig 16468 bp, 17 predicted proteins | sample TergutEmb28metaG_3_FD_89872 | JGI IMG/M metagenome (GOLD analysis project Ga0123355, IMG submission 89872) | Embiratermes neotenicus P1 segment gut microbial communities from Petit-Saut dam, French Guiana - Emb289 P1 | ecosystem: Host-associated > Arthropoda: Insects > Digestive system > Gut ...
TAAAGACGCGTAGACTAGTTATTTTTCCGCATAGCTTTGTTGTTACAAATTCGCGTCAGCGGTTACGTATTTTGACATACGCGTCCTCGCCGCTCATTTGCACGCCTCGCTCTGCGAAAAAATCCCGTCGTCTATAATAGTTGACGATTTAAAAAATAAAAATTTAAAATTTAATACTAATTTCAAAACTAAATTCCGCTTTCTGGATTTATTTCGGAGAGCGGGATTTTTTTGGGTTTGAGTTTTATGGATAAGATAATACTTGCAAGCCATGAAATGATTAGAATAGCTACAATCACAATGATTAAGCCTCCATGAATGGGCATCATATTTGTATTCATGTAATACATAGTCCAAATAAAAGTTAAAAGCAAAATTATACCGATTGAAATTTCTAAGATGCCACGTATCTTTGAATATCTAAGCCAAAGTGCTGGACTTACTTGTAGGACTTTATTTTGCGGAACTTTAGCCCTGAAATGATATACTCCCATGGCAATAATGATAAGGCTAAGAATTATACGAAGAATATCTCTAATAGTTATGCCTTCACTCGTGCCATGGATGCCTTGACGAAAGCCAGCCCAACTTACATTAATTTGCTCCATTATTTGATTTGCTTCATCAAAATTAGTTGCAGGAGCTACGATGATTCGCCGGCTTAGTGTTTGGTAATCATCTTGCGTTTGGTGCCAGTGCGAAATTACAAAACTCGTAAATCTCGCATCAGACAAATGCAAGTCAGCTTGCATTGTAATCATTGACCAAACATCAGAAGTATACTCCGAAAATTCCCAATACCTCAACCACCCATCATGTCTTCGGTCTCCCAAAGGAGTTCTTCGAAATTCCACCGAAACCGGAGTACCAATAGTCACATCATATGCATCAATTTCGATTAATCCGCTAAAATTAGGAGCTCCAAATATTCCGCTTTGCATGCGACCGTCAATTCTAATAGTAACGGTTTGCAATTCTTCAACTTCCTCAATTGCACTAGTGGCTATCGAGCCGGTTGTAAATTCTGTGCCTGTAAATTCCACTTGCACACTTCTAGGGATGTGACTTATCAAAGCAAAGATAAGAAATATCAAGATAATCGAGCAAATGCTTATCGTATGAAATCGTGCGAATTTGCTTTGTCTTGAATACACGAAAATAGAATCCAATAAACCATTACTGTCTTCATCAACTACTATAGGTTTGTTTTGGATTAATTCAATTAATATAAACGATACATAGATAGAAAATCCTATTAGAATTATCCAAATCATGATACTTCTCCTAAAGCGTTTCATGATAATTCATGATTAATATTTATTTAAAAAATCAATTGGACTGAGTATTTCGGGTCTTTCTATTTTAACTTCATAAAAATCCTTATCCCCTGTAATGATAACATCAATATCAGATAGAATTGCTGCAGCTAGTATAGGTTTGTCTTTCTCATCTCGTATATTAGGCATGCTTTCCTGCCATTTAGGAGTATAGACCATTTCATACGACAGTTTAGAAAAAAGGTCATCAAAAGCAGATTTATACTTTGAAGATTTTCTTGTGACAACATCGAAAAATTCATCAATTATATGTGAACATAAAACCAAAGTATGTTCTTCAATCACTTGCTCTACAAGTGCAGCCATCTTTGTGCTTTGAAAAACAAATGCAGATAGCAGAATATTGGTATCAATCATTACTCGCATTTTTCTTTTCCCACATTTCTTTTCTTACTTCTTTGCATAGATTTACAACATCTTCTTCGGTTTCTAACCCTAGCTCCTCTGCCAATCCAGCAAAAGCTTTCTGGGCTTCTAGAATAGCTAATTTTGTTGGATTATCAATGAAGATTTTTCCGTCTTTTTCCATAAACAAAATTTTGTCGCCGTCTTTCAAGTTGAGTTTTTTGCGAATTTGAATCGGCAATGTAATCTGACCTTTTGTTGTTATTTTTGCAAGTTCCATAATGCTAACGCCCCTTTCAAGGATTGTATTGTTTTCCTTACTTTATTAGATAGTATATATTATATTAAGAAAAATATCAATTTAATATTAAGAAAATATGCAAGTAAATATAAAAACTCACTTGCAAAGTATGATATAATTGTAAAAAATATATTTTACTAGCAATCCAGTTCGTGGAGGGGAATAAATTATGATTTGTTATACTTATCTCTGCATAATAAAAGCTTTAGGAGGCAAAGAAAATTGGGTTTAATTTCTTCTATTATATTTAGTATTGGCATCATACGAATATTTGTCGTATTTTTCATAGCTGTAAATATTCTTACGTTTATCCTTTATGTGGTAGACAAGCAGAAGTCATTGAAAAATAAGGAACGCATAAGCGAAAAAACGTTAATCTTTTTTACATTGGCATGTGGAGGCATAGGTGCTCTTTTGGGAATGTGCATTGCAAGGCATAAGACTAAAAAGATTAAATTTAAGATTGCAGTTGTAATTGGTCTTATTATCGCTATAATTCCAATAATACATATCGTACATGGTCTTACAGTGGACAGAGAAATCGCATATGTGGAAGTTGAGTTTCATTCTGAAAACTGGTCTTATGAACTTGACGGTTACCGCATTGCATTTATGACAGATTTTCATGTTACGCCTCATGAGGATATGAGAGATGTAGTGGCAGAATTAAACGAAAGAAATATAGATTTACTGCTTTTAGGTGGGGATTTTTCCACGCATGGTTTGCACTATAGAGGAACTGTTAGGGAAATTGCACAAACAAACGTGACCGATGGGATTTTCGGAGTAGATGGAAATCATGATTATTACAGATGGTTATTTAGTGCTTTTGAACAATATGGAGTTATTCCGCTTGACAATAATGGATTTCAGATAAGAGAAGGCTTTTATTTAGCAGGGGTTCAAGACATGTGGCGAAGAAATCCGAACGTGCAAGAAGCTACTCAAAATGCAAATGCAGAGGATTTTATACTGCTGGTAACGCACAATCCAGACGTTGCGATGACACAATCTACAAGTCATCTTGATTTGATTCTTGCAGGACATACTCACGGTGGACAAATTACACTCTTTGGATTTCCGATGTATTTGTTGCGAAACCATATAACAAGATATGGGACACGCTTTGCTCATGGATTTGCTTATTCGGCAGATGGCGTTCCTGTATTTACAAGCCGTGGAGTCGGTGTTTATTACAGCATACCGAGAATATTTGCAAGACCTGAAGTTATAATTTTTACAATGAGAAACGTTTGAGAGGAGAAATTTCATGAAAAGACGAATCACACTCACTATAATTTTAACTGCTTTGATTTTTACGATGACGGCGTGTTCTTCGGATGACGAATATATACATATAGCTGATTAGGAGTAACTAGGACTATTTGCAAAAGTTAGAATAGGAGAATGTTATGCAAAAGGAAATAGAACAATTTAAAAGTATGATTGAAAGTAGCGATAATGTTGTATTCTTTGGTGGTGCGGGAGTTTCTACGGAGAGTAACATTCCTGATTTTCGTAGTCCTGATGGGCTTTTCAACAAGAAATTTGATATTCCAGCGGAACAAATTTTAAGGCATAGTTTTTTCTTGGCACATCCTGACAAGTATTTTGATTTTCATCGCACTAGACTTACATACATGAATGATGCTATGCCAAACAAGGCACATTTGAAACTTGCAGAGATGGAAAAGTCAGGAAAGTTAAAAGCTGTTGTAACGCAAAATATAGATAATCTGCATCATAGGGCTGGAAGTGAAAATATAATTGAGCTACATGGGTCTGCATTTCGTAATTATTGTATGAAGTGCCGAAAAACGTTTCCTGTTTCGCATATACTTGACTGTGACAGTGTTCCGTATTGCGAATGTGGTGGTATTGTAAGACCTGACATAGTCATGTTTGAAGAAATGCTTAACGAAAACACGATATCAAAAGCGATAGAGTATATATCAAAAGCAGATGTTTTGATTGTTGGTGGAACTTCACTTGTCGTTTATCCTGCAGCGAGCTTTGTTAATTATTACAGAGGAAACAAACTCGTGCTTATCAATCAATCAGAAACAGCATTTGATGAAAAAGCCGATTTAGTGATACGCAGTAGTATTGGAGGTGTTCTTAGCGAAATTTGATAATTAACCTCCGCACTCTCCGCCACGACCTGTCAAGATCTCAAGTGCATGTGGCAACGTGGAGCGTATGACTTCAAAACATTCTCGCACAGCTTTAACACTCCCTGGCATATTTATGATAAGGGTTTTATTTCGTATTCCGGCAGTTGCTCTGCTTAGCATCGCTCTGTCTGTTATTTTCAGACTTTCTAATCTCATAGCTTCGGGAATTCCAAGAGCTTCACGATGTATCACGTCATGTGTAGCTTCGGGAGTAATGTCACGAGGCGAAAAGCCGGTTCCGCCTGTAGTTAGTATAAGGTCTACATTTTTATTATCACACAAATCTATCAGAGCCGAGGAGATTTGCTCTCGCTCGTCAGGTACGATGATGCGAAAGTCTACAGACATGCCAATTTCGACAAGTAATTTTTCGAGTTCAGAGCCACTCAGGTCAACCCTTTCACCTCTTGCACCCTTGTCACTTGTTGTAAGAATTGCCGCTTTATATTCCATATTATTTATCTCCTAAATTCTTTGCGTATTTTCTACAGTTCTGTTATAATTATAGAAGATTTTTTATTTAAAAACAAGGCATATAAAGTTATAAAGAGGGAAATATGTTAAAAGTGAAATCCACAGAAGAAGTTCTTGAAATAATACGCGAGGCTTTTCCTGAAATTCACAGTGAAATAGAGACAGTTAAATTAAGTGAAGCTGTAGGACGAATACTTGCTGAAGACGTGTCAGCAAGGGAGGACAATCCTCCCTTTACACGCTCCGCCCTTGACGGGTATGCGGTGCGTGCGGCGGACACTTTTGGAGCAAGCGAATCAGTGCCCGCCATGCTGACACTAGCAGGCGAAGTGCTCATGAATCAAAGACCAACTGCAAATGTAGAAAAAGGCAAAGCTATTTATGTGCCGACAGGTGGATGTATGCCTGATGGTGCAGATGCTGTTGCTATGATAGAGATTACAGAAGTTCTGGCAGACGAAGTCCTTGTGATGCAAAGTGTCGTACCAGACACAGGCGTTGTTTTACAAGGTGAAGATGCGAAGATTGGTGATGTAATAGTAAGTGCTGGGCAGATTCTACAGCCGCAACATATAGGTGCACTTGCAGTGCTTGGGTATTCTGAAGTCAAGGTAAAGAGAAAGATTAAATGTGCTGTGATTGCCACAGGCGATGAGCTTGTGCCAGTTGAAAGCTCTTTGGACGATGCGTTTGCAAGCATCAGAGATTCAAACACGCATTTGATGCGAGCACAGATGGAAGCATTTGGCTGTGAAGTTGTGCCTTATGGTATTTGTGTAGACGATGAAGTCAAACTGGGTGCAGTTGTAAAAAAGGCACATGAAGAGTGTGACATAGTGATGGTGTCTGGCGGAAGTTCCGTAGGCGTGATGGACTTTACAAAAAAAGTTTTTGAAGAAGCTGTAGGGGCAGAGATTTTGATGCATGGTATAGCCATGAAACCAGGTAAGCCAACTATTTTGGCAAAGGCAAATGGAAAAGCTATTATCGGTCTTCCAGGTCATCCCGTTGCAGTGTTCTTTGTGATGATAGAGATGATGAGCTCGCTAGTTAATGCACTTCAAGGGCAAGAAGACAAAGAACGCCCATACGTAGAAGCCAAGATAGATGCCAAAATCCCATCAAATCATGGGCGTGAAGATTTTGTGCCTATCAAGCTTGAAGTCACAGATGACGGAATTATAGCAAAACTGTTTCCATACAAATCAGGACTAATCGCACTTCTTTCACAAAGCGACGGTTACATAAGAATTCCACGCTTCGCAGAAGGTGTAGACAGCGGAGCGATTGTTAAAGTTTATTCATATTAATTTGATGAGTGCATTATATTGAATTTCATATGAATAAATATAATTTGAGTTTGGAAATCAGGGAACGAAGTGTTTGCACGAACAATCGCTTCGGAACTGATAATAGTATGATTGCGGAGCAATCATTACATATCCGAACCCGATTGTGAGGTAAATACGTCGTTTCTTAATTGAAAATTAATATATTTTATGGAGAGTAAATGAAATACAGTTACCTAGAAAATAAAGATTTAAAAGAAGCACTCGCGGGCTACAAAGATTTTTTAGCCCATGTTTTTGTGACGTCAAAATCCGAAATTAAAGACGTTTCTGATTGCTGCGGACGGATAACTGCAAATGCAAGTTTTGCAAAAATTTCAAGCCCGCATTACAATGCCTGTGCAATGGACGGGATAGCAGTTAGGGCTGAAGACACTTTTGGTGCGACAGAGCTTTCGCCGATCACGCTTTTAGAAGACAAGTTTGTGATGGTAGATACAGGCGACCCTGTGCCAGAGGGCTTTGATGCTGTAGTCATGATAGAAGAAGTTGTGTTTGACGGTCTTTGTGCAAAATTATACAGCTCCGCATATGCGTGGCAAAACATCAGGCAAATCGGTGAAGATTTATGCCAAGGCGATATGGTAATCCCGTCGTACACTAAGCTAAACTACGCAGCTATCGGTGCACTTTTGTCATGCGGAATTACGCAGATAGAAGTTCTCAAAAAGACGAGAGTGGGAATTATCCCAACAGGCGATGAGCTTATTCCGATTAATGAGCCTATCGAAAGCGGGAAAATCATAGAATTTAATTCGCATATGATAAAAGCAGCACTTACAGAAGCAGGCTGTGAGGCAACAGCTTATGGTATAACAAAAGACGACCCAAAACTTTTAAAACAGATACTGCTAAGAGCTGTCAGCGAAAACGATATAGTTCTGATAAATGCAGGTTCTTCTGCTGGCAGAGATGACTACACAAAGAGCATAATAGAGGCGGTGGGAAGTGTATTTTGTCATGGAATTGCGATAAAACCAGGTAAGCCCACTATTTTGGGTGTATGCGAAAATGTGCCAGTGATTGGACTCCCCGGATATCCTGTTTCTGCGGCAATAGTTTTGGAGCAAATAGTTTTGCCTGTAATTGAGATGTTTGAAAAAAACACGCCGATGCCAAAAGACACAGAAAAGGCGATAGTATCACGAAAGACGATTTCGAGTTTCAAGTATCAAGAGTTCATGAGAGTAAATCTTGGATATATTGGAGATAAACTTATCGCTACGCCGATGAGCAGAGGCGCGGGAGCGGTTGCATCGCTTGCTAGAGCGGACGGGATTGTGTCGATTCCATACGATAGTGAAGGGCTTGCTGCAGGCGAAGAAGTGGAAGTTACACTACTTAGACCGATTGAGGAAATAAGAAAGTCGCTTATCGTCACAGGAAGTCACGATCCGATGCTTGATATGATTGGCGATGTCATGAGGCAAAAGACAGATTTATTTTTATCAAGCACCAATGTTGGAAGTCTTGGCGGAATCATGGCACTTATGCGTGGCGAAACGCACATAGCACCGATACACCTTCTCGACACCGAAACAGGCGAGTACAACACGAGTTACATCGAAAAATATTTCAAGGGAGATACCGTATTAATTAAAGGTGTAAAACGCACACAAGGAATTTTAGTTAAAAAAGGAAACCCAAAAGGCATAAAAGAGATTTCAGATATAGCAAAAGAGGGTATAACATATGTAAACAGGCAAAAGGGGGCAGGCACGAGAATTTTATTTGATTTTATGCTTGCAAAACTCGGCATAGAGCCTGAGTGCATTAACGGTTATGAGAACGAAGAGTACACACATACTGCTGTTGCAGTGCAAATTGCAGAGGGTAATGTAGATGCTGGAATGGGAATATATGCTGTTGCAAAAAATCTAGATTTGGATTTTATACCGATAGCAAATGAAGATTATGATTTTTTAATTAAGGCTGATATGAAAGACCATCCAAAAGTGCAAAGCTTCATAGAGGCATTGCATTCAGATATACTTAGAGAGAGCCTAAAAACAATGGGGGGATATGAATTTTATGATTGATAAGCAAGGAAGAACTATTAACTATTTAAGGCTTTCGGTAACTAACAAATGCAACTTAAACTGTGCATATTGTAAACATTCTGCTGATATTGAAGATGTTTTGAGTATGGACGAAATCAAGAAAATCGTAAAACTTTTTTCAAAAGTAGGCATACATAAAGTTAGGCTGACAGGCGGCGAACCGTTAGTCAGGGATGATATTTTTGAGATAGTTAAAATTTGCAAGGAAGCAGAGGGAATTCGCGACATCGCACTTACGACAAACGGTGTATTACTTCCTAAGATGGCTAAGCAGCTAAAACAAGCGGGACTTCATAGAGTAAATATAAGTCTTGATAGCCTCGAATCAGGAAAATACCAAAAAATTGCGAGAGCGGACAGCTTAAATGAAGTTCTTGCTGGCGTAGATGCTGCAATAGAGGCAGGGCTTACTCCGGTAAAAATAAATACAGTGCTTATGCACGGTGTTAACGATAACGAAGTAGACAACTTCATTGCACTTACAAAAGATAGAGATGTGCGTGTGAGGTTTATAGAATACATGCCGATGGGCAAAGAAAATGACGGACGTTATATTTCTGCGGAAGAAATACTTTCACAAAGACCGCACTTACAGATATGTGAGGAAGGTGAAGGCGTAGAAACACTTTATCAAGTGCAGGGATATAAAGGCAAAGTTGGTTTTATAACACCTGTTAGTAGACCGTTTTGTGAAAATTGCAACCGCATCCGAATTACAGCAGATTGCAAAGTAAGGCATTGTCTTGGTGACAACACAGAAACAGATTTGCGAGAAATACTCATGGCAGATGATGCAGCCGCAGAAGCGATGATAAAAGTAGCAGCAGAGAAAAAGCCAGCTAGAGGTTTTTGCAGTGGATTTGTCACAAACAGAGGCATGGGTAATATAGGAGGGTAATGGCGATGGAAAAAAACACAACATTCACACACCTTGATGAGCAAGGACGTGCTAAAATGGTAGACATATCAGATAAACAAGTCACGCTAAGAAAAGCAGTGGCAAGTGGTGAAGTTAGATGTCATCCCGATACAGCTTCTAAGATGGTTTCGCAAAGTATAAAAAAGGGTGATGTTTTTGCTGTTTCAAGGATTGCAGGAATTATGGCGGCAAAGAAAACAGCAGATTTGATGCCACTCTGTCATGCGATTCCTATAAATTCTGTCGAGATTGAAATAAGTGCCGATGCCGAAAAAGGAATCATAACGGTCACGGCGTTTGCAGTAACGGAAGGCAAGACTGGAATCGAAATGGAAGTTTTAACAGCGGTGTCTGGAGCATGTTTGTGTATTTACGACATGTGCAAGGCAATTGATAAAGATATGGTTATAGGTAATATCAGACTGCTTTCAAAATCAGGCGGGCGGTCAGGTGAATACAATCGCAGCAGCGATAGTTATTAATGGAGGGTAAGATGGCAAAGTTACTAGCTATAAACACAAGCAACAAAAAAGGTGTTATGAAAGAAGAAGTTCCAGAAGCAATTTTAAAAGAAAATCACGGAATCGAAGGAGATGCACATGCAGGACCAGGCATACGTCAGATTAGTCTTCTTGGAAATGAGAGCATCGACAAAATTCGCGACAGCCTTAATATAGGACTATGTTTTGGACGTTTTGCCGAAAACATCACGACAGAGGGAATCGTCTTATATGAACTTCCTATAGGGAGCAAGCTAAAAGTAGGCGATGAAGCAATTATTGAAATTACGAGAATAGGGAAAGAATGTCACAATGAATGTGAAATAAAACGTCTTGCGGGAGATTGTGTTATGCCTAGAGAAGGTGTATTTGCGGCGGTAATTAAAGGCGGCAAAATCACAAAAGGCGATGAGATAGAAATAATATAAATTTACTTATTACGAAAACTAAAATTAAACAGAGGACATATTTAGGAGGAAAGAAGATGATGAACAAAGAAGAGTTCAATGCCTTGAGAGAGCAAGGCATGCAAGAAACCATGGAGATGATTAAAAGAGTAAAAGAAAACCCAGACCCATTAGTTACGTACAAAGATATTACGCCGATACTAGATATTAAGCACATGATAGAGCTTAGTACAGAAAAGTATGGAGACAGACCAGCGTTTTGGGTAAAAAAAGAAAAAGATGCACCATTTACAAGCGTTACTTACAGAGAGATGATGGATGATGTAAATGGCCTTGGAACAGCACTTATTGACAAAGGACTAAAAGGTAAGAAAATTGCGGTCATCGGCGAAAACTCGTATGAGTGGGCGATTTCATATTTTGGTGCTGTATGTGGAACGGGAGTCGTTGTTCCGCTTGACAAAGAGCTTCCATCAATCGAATTAAAGCAGCTGATAGTAGCATCAGGTGCAAGTTGTATAATTTTCGCAGAAAAATTCGAAGAAATTTTCATGGAAATGAAAAATAGCGGAGATACTAACCTTGAAGTTACGATAAGCATGAATAGAACTGAAGATGAAGGCGATATTTTATCGTTTAGAAAACTTGTAGATGCAGGAAAAGAACTTCTTGCTTCTGGAAACCGTGAATTTGTAGATGCACAAATTTTCCGCGATGAGATGAGCATTATACTTTACACATCGGGAACTACAGGCGTTTCAAAAGGCGTTATGCTTTCGCACAAAAATATTGTTTCGGATATAATGCTTGCGCTTACTGTATTTAATATAGGTCCTGATGATGTATTCCTTTCAGTACTTCCGATACATCATACTTACGAGTGTACTTGCGGATTTTTGATTCCAATGTATAGAGGGGCATCTATTGCTCACTGTGAAGGGCTTAAATTTATCGCACAAAACCTTAAAGAAGTAAGGCCTACAGTATTCCTTGGCGTGCCTATCCTATTTACAAGTTTATACAACAAAATATGGCAAAATGTTCGCAAAAAAGGAAAAGAAGATACGCTTAAGAAAATGATTGCCTTAAACAACAAAACCAAGAAAATTGGTATTGACATAGGTGGTTTATTCTTAAAAGATATAAAAGCGGTATTTGGTGGTCGTATGAGAATTGTCGTATGTGGCGGTGCTGCTATAAATCCAGACGTACTGCAAGGTATAAGAGATTTTGGAATCTTAGCACTTCAAGGCTACGGTCTAACAGAAACTTCTCCTATCGGGGCACTTAACCCAGACACAGCACCTGTAAACGCATCGGCTGGAAGGGCACTACCTGAAATGCAAGCGAAGATTTTGGACCCAGACCCAGAAACAGGAATAGGCGAGATTTGTCTTGCAGGACCAAACATAATGCTTGGATATTTTAACAATCCAGAAGCTACTGCAGAGGTACTTAAAGATGGTTGGTATGCAACAGGTGACCTTGGAAAAATAGACGACAAAGGATATATTTTCATTACAGGTAGAAAGAAAAATGTCATAATCACAAAAAATGGAAAGAACATTTATCCAGAGGAGCTTGAATACTACCTAAGCAATATCCCTTACGTTCTTGAGAGCATGGTTTGGGAAGCTGACTCGACTGATGGTGAAGATAAGATAATTGCATCTGCAATTGTTCCAAATGAAGAAGCAGTAATCGAAAAACTCGGCGAAAATTACTCGGAGCAAGAGCTTGAAAAATTGCTTTGGGCTGAAATTGACAAGATTAACGATATACAACCATACTACAAAAAAATCAAGAGAATGGCAGTTAGAAAAGAAGAGTTTGAAAAAACTACAGCTAAAAAAATCAAGAGACATGTTGACTCAAATAAAGGTTAATGGAGGGGTTTATGAATAACCTTGTTGAGAGATTCAAAAATAAAGATATTTCAGCATTAAGTAGACTTATATCAATGGTGGAAAACGACAATCATGCGGCAGATGGACTGATTTCAGAAATTGATTTGAATAAAGGACATGCTCAGATTATTGGAGTTACAGGACCACCTGGAGCAGGAAAAAGCACGCTTGTAGATAAATTAATTAAAATTTATCGCCAAAATGGATTTAGCGTTGGTGCTTTGTTAGTTGACCCAAGTAGTATTCATAGTGGTGGAGCTTTTCTTGGCGATAGAGTACGCATGGATGCTTTGCAATGTGACGATGAAGTCTATGTGCGAAGTTTGGCAACAAGAGGCGAACTTGGCGGACTAGCTCCAAAGATGGGTGAAATAGTAAATTTGCTCGATGCCTTTGGGAAAGATATAATTATAATCGAGACTGTAGGAATCGGACAAATGGAAGCTGACATAATTAATTATGCAGACACAAAGATTGTTATGACTGTGCCTGGGCTTGGCGACCAAATGCAAGCAATGAAAGGCGGAATCCTTGAAGTTGCGGATATTTTCGTCGTTAACAAAGCGGATTTGGAAGGTGCAGCAAACGTAGAAATTGATTTAAAAACTATGCTTCAGCTCAGACAAAAGCAACAGTGGACGCCTGATATTATCATGATACAGGCACTAAACAATAAAGGGATTCCTGAGCTTTACGAGGCGATGAAGAAGCATAAAGATTACCTTTTGGAGTCTGGAGCAGGGGAACTTCAGGCGAAGGTAAATAGAAAACATATATGTGAAAATGCGATTTTAAAGACGTTAAAACGTACCGTAATGTCACATATTGAGGGGGAAGGTGAGATAAGAGAGATAATTGACAGTGTTGTTTCAGGGGAAAAAAATCCACACAAAGGGGCAAATGAAATAACGGAAATTTTATTGGCAAAATCAAATTAGACTATTAAAAGGATGGTGATTAAACAAAATGAGTAATAAAACAACAGCAGAAATTTTGCGTGAAAAAGCAGCAGCAAAAAAGAAAACAAATTACGATGCAGATACTTTAAAGAATCTGGAAGCGAACGAAAAAAATTGGAAAGAAAACATCGTAAAACCAAAAGATATAGAAAACTGGGAGGTAACGCCATTAACTGTTTTAGGTTCGGAAACACCGAGAGAAATGGTTTACACTCCGCTTAGTGTTAAAGATATTGACTATACGGAGCAGCTAGGAAATCCAGGGGAAGCTCCTTATACTCGAGGAATCCACAGTAACATGTATAGAGGCAAGCCCTTTACACAACGTCAACTAGTTGGATTTGGAGCGCCAGAAGACACAAATCAAAGAATTAGATACTTACTAGATCATGGTGCAACAGGAATCAACCTTCTGTTCGATATGCCGACAATCCAGATGTACGACTGCGACGACCCGATGGCAGTTGGCTCGGTTGGTTCGTGCGGTGTAAGTATTAACTATGTAAAGAATTGGGAAACTTTGTATGAAGGTATTGATATTGCAAAAGAATCTTCTTCTATAGTAACCCATTACCCTTCTAATACAGCATGTCTGTTTCCTATGTATCTCGTTATGGCAGAAAAACGTGGAGTGCCTTGGAGCGAGTTAAAAGGTAGTGTACAAAACGACATGACACTTGAAGAATTAGTGCGTAATTCATCGGAATACATACCACCAAAGGACTGTTTCCGTATCGAATGTGATAATATCGAGTTCATAAGAAAAAACATACCAAAGTGGAATTTTATTACACTAAACGGGTACAACTTCCGCGAAAACGGTGTATCGAGTGTAACTGAGATGGCTGTTGCAGTAGCTCATGGAATGGCGATACTTGATGAAATGATTGAGCGTGGACATGATGTAGACTGGATTGCAGAGAGATTAGCATTCTTCTGGTCTGTAGGTATGGATTTCTTTGAAGAAATAGCAAGAATGAGAGCTGTGAGAAGATTGTGGTACAAAATTCTTAAGGACAAATATAATGCAAAGAGCCAAAGGTCAATGCTTATGAGATGCCACGTCCAGACATCGGGAATAAGTCTTGTTAGAGAAGAACCATATAATAACGTAATAAGAAGTGCTTATGAAGCTCTTGCAGCGGTACTTGGCGGAACGCAGTCACTACATGTTGATTCTTTCGATGAGGCGATTTCTGTACCTTCGGAGCAAGCGGCACTTTTATCACTGCGTACACAGCAAATTATAGAACATGAAACAGGAATAACTGCTGTTGCAGACCCACTGGGCGGTTCATATTATGTAGAGTCTTTGACTAACCTTATGGAAGAAAGAATCTTAGAAGAAATCACTGAGATTGAAAACCAAGGCGGTTACGTTAAGGCTATCGAAAACGGATATATCGGTCGCAAGATGTACAACTATATGAATAACGAGCACATGAAAATCGAAAAAGGCGAAATCAAAATAGTTGCACATAACTGGCAAAAGACAGATGCGGCAGAGGAGTTTGAATCATTCCGCTACCCTGATTGTGAAGAAAAGCAAATAAATCAGCTTAAAGAACATCGTGCAAATAGAGATGACGCTGCTGTAGAAAAAGCACTTTCTGAACTTAGAGAGGCGTGTAAAAATGGCGGAAACGTTATGGAATACACAGTTAATTGTGCCAGAGCAGGTTGTACGGTCGGCGAGCAATGGAAGATACTTAAAGAAGTATTTGGATTATGGCGAAGACCGATTCAATTTTAGGTGAATTCAGACTACGATAGAAAGGAATAAATCAAATGGAAAACAATAAAATCAAAGTTTTAATGTGCTGTCTTGGACCTGAAACCCACAACAGAGGCATAATTATAGTTAGTAATATACTTAAAGAAGCGGGCATGGAAGTAGTATATCTTGGAAACACTACACCTGAAAATGCTCTTAAAGCTGGTATTGAGGAAGACGTTCAAATCGTAGGTGTAAGCTCTCTTTCTGGTGCACATCTTCGCACAGGAGCTATGCTACTTTCATTAGCAAAAGAAAAAGGGCTAGACAAAAGCATGGCGTTCATGATGGGCGGGGTAATTCCTCCAAACGATATCAAGCCACTTTTAGAGATGGGATTTTCAAACGTGATGCCAAGTGGTGTAACTAGAGAAGAGATAGTAGAAAATATGAAAAAAGCCGCAAAAGCCGTAATGATGTAGGAGGATACAACTATGAGATTAAAGGATAAAGTTGTAATTGTAACAGGCGGCAGAAGGGGCATCGGTGCGGCGACTTGCATAAAATTTGCACAGGAAGGTGCAAAAGTTGTCGTTGCAGACGTTACTGGCACAGAAGAAGTGGCAGACAAGATAAATTCAGCAGGCGGTCAGGCGATAGCACTAACTGTAGATGTGACAAGTTCGGATTCGGTAAATGCTATGGTAGATGAAACTGTAAAAGCTTTTGGCAGAGTAGACATTATGATTAATAATGCTGGAATTACAAACGATGCAAGACTTTTAAAAATGTCAGAAGAACAGTTTGATGAAGTAATCGACGTCAACATCAAAGGCGTATTCTTGTGCGGACAGTCTGCTGCAAAGCAAATGGTCTTACAAGGAACTGGCGGAGTTATTTTAAGTGCAAGTTCAGTAGTAGGCGTTTATGGAAACTTTGGGCAAACCAATTACGTTGCAAGCAAATGGGGCGTGATAGGAATGACAAAGACATGGGCAAAAGAACTTGGGCGTGATAATATCCGTGCAGTCGCTGTTTGTCCAGGATTTATAAACACCGAAATGGTTGGAAAAATGCCAGAAAACGTTATAGAGATGATGAAGGGCAAATCACCGCTAGGCAGGCTAGGTAAGCCAGAAGAAGTTGCGGCACTTTACGCTTTTCTCGCATCTGACGAGGCAGGATTTATCACAGGAACAGCAATAAGCATCGACGGTGGCGTAGTTTTATAAAGTAGCGGAAGTTGCATAGACATTGACAGAACACGCGAAAGTGCTTATAATATTACGACATGGCTTTTATGGCATGAAAGGAGAATTTTAATTATGTCAGAGGGTATACTTTTAACCAAAGAGGGATATGATAAAATTGTTAACGAACTCGAGGAGCTAGTGACGGTAAAGAGAAAAGAAGTTGCAGAAAGAATAAAAGAAGCGATTTCTTATGGAGACATATCAGAGAACTCAGAATATGATTCGGCAAAGAATGAGCAAGCAGAGCTTGAGGACCGTATCAACAAATTGGAAAATATGATAAGGAAGGCAAAGATAATAGACGACAGCGAGATTTCCAAAGACCGTGTCAGCGTTGGTCTTAAAGTAAAAGTCGTAGAATTAGGAACTGGTGAAGAAACCGAGTACTCAATCGTAGGCTCAACAGAAGCTGACCCGTTTGAGGGCAAGATTTCAAATGAATCACTAGTCGGTGCTGCACTTATAGGAAAAGAAAAAGGCGAGGAAGTAGAGATACATGTTCCTGATGGCACTTTTACGTACAAAGTTTTAGATATTTATAAGTAGAGGAGTTTTATCGTGAGTAGAGAAGATGAAAGAAACGTAATCGTTGACATAGACGTCGAAGAAGAACTTTCGACGGAAAAAATTAATGAGCAAAGACAAATCAGACGAGAAAAGCTAAAGGTGCTTCAAGAAGCAGGGCGTGACCCTTTCGTAGAAGAATCGTGGAATGTTGATGCGTTCAGCATTGATATAAAAGATAACTTCGACAATATGGAAGGTCAAA
>Ga0123355_10007378_pt1:0-15000 | contig 16468 bp, 6 predicted proteins | sample TergutEmb28metaG_3_FD_89872 | JGI IMG/M metagenome (GOLD analysis project Ga0123355, IMG submission 89872) | Embiratermes neotenicus P1 segment gut microbial communities from Petit-Saut dam, French Guiana - Emb289 P1 | ecosystem: Host-associated > Arthropoda: Insects > Digestive system >...
AAGGGATTAGAGGACTGATGGGAGAAAAGGGATTAATAGAAGAAGACTGGAAGGACAGAGACAAATGGAAGAAAAAGATAATATAATTGTCAAATGGGCGCAGGAAGATGTGGAAACGTCGAACAACCTGCTAAATAAATAAACATTGCATGCTGGATACCTACCGCTACAGACACAAACAAACTCACAATATGCGACACTTATTGCTTTTCCACAGCAACAACAAACGCACCTCAATGTTACGGTATCCGTACATTGCCTGTCTTGTTATTGTGGTCAGCATAGATATAGTTATCGCCAATGTAAGAATGTTCAGCATTGCCACGGAAATGCTCTGCACTGTTGTTGAGCTACACAAGATTCCATACCTCTGTTAAAAATAAAGGTATTAATACTCATATTATGTGTGTGTTTTTGTGTTCTTGCACAAGTTATCTGGCATGCAAATCAGATCGTTTATCTCTTGTATTATATTGTCATCTGTGGATTGTCTGACCCTACCATCATGTGCCATATTATATTGTCATCTGTGGACTGTCTTGACTCTACCATCATGCGCCGTATTGTATTGTCATCTGTGGCCTGTCTGGCTGTACCATCTTTTTTCACATTGATTCATAAATGGCATGATTTATGGGAAAAAAGTCATTGATGAAATATGTGTTTTGTTTTTCTCTTCAGCTTTTGTCTGCATTATTTCTCTTTCTGAGAAGAATTTGGTGTGGTATTATTATAAATGTACGTAGGTCTTCGTGAAATGTACCCATTATTTTTGTGAGACTTTAATGAAAAGGAATTTTCTTGACAGATTTTGAATATATTCTCAAATATTAAGTTTTATGTAAACCCATCCAGTGGCAGCTGAGTTGTTCCATGAGGACAGGCAAACAGGCAGACAGACAGACATGATGAAGCTAATATTCACCTTTCAAAAGTTTGTTAGTGTACATAAAGTTGTTCTTAACAAAGTAGAATGTGAGGGTTTGAACTGGCTTCTTGCATCGGACAGAGATTGGTGACGAGTTGTTGTGAATACAGTAGTGGATGCCAGTTTGCCTCAAAGATTGGAAACATCCTGGCTAGGTGAACAAACGTCAGCTTGTGAAGAAGGCCATGGTGTTACAAATTTTTACTGCAAGGGGGTATGGTAGTGGTGGTACATACTGCAATGCAGATACACCATGAGCAGTTTTTTGAGAGCAGAGGATGGCAGAGTGCAACAGTATGTACCTTGCATTGCTGTTATGGATGTAATTTTCTTTAACAGGATCAATTCAGTTGCATACAAATGGATGCCGTTAACTGAATGATTACTTATTCTTAAACATGTCTGCAATGTGTTTCAGATCACGTTCAGCTACTCACGCTACAGTAGAGATGAGATGAATGTAGTTAAGATAGACGGGTTCAACAAGCGGATTGACCCCACGAGGTAATTGTCAGTGGCTTTTATCAGTAATCTGCCTTTATATCAATACCAGTTCATGAAATTTGCTGCTGTATGGCATCATGTTGTCTGGTAGGTAGGTAGGTACGAGCCTTTTGCAGGAACGTGCTGCCTGGTCTTCAGAGCACTAGGCTGTACAGTCTCTTGTGCCCTGAAGATGGAGGCAGCAGGTTCCTCTGAGACATTAGTACCAGACTGCACAGCTTCACAACAAAAAGACATCATCTGTCTCTTGTTGTTTATTTCTTTGCCTTTTTTTTTTAATTTCCTTTGTTATTACCATTTTTCTTGTGATTTCCTTTTTCATCCTTTTGTCCTCTATTTCCTTATTTTGCCATAGACTAATTCTTTTCTTCGTCATGAGACTTTTGTAAACTGCCAACTGCGAGAGGGTATGTGAAGGTTACCTTAACCTTTACATATCATCTCACAAGGTGACCTTTGCCTTTACCTTAAAGGTAAAGGTACTGGTCACCCTTTAACATTCTGTGAAGGTACAGAGAGCGGTAGAGGCATAGCTCTACCCATTATTACTGTTTCTGGATAATAATAGTTTATCACTTAGGAGACCAGCAGCCAAAATATTTAAGGGGCATAATACACTTTAAGATTTAGATTGTGTGTTCACTCCACACTGCCAAGAAGCATTCACATTCTTTCGTATTACAATGGTGACAGGACTTCATTCATTACCTACTGTTCCACAATCAACACAACTTTTCCAAAATGGGAAATGTTGCCATCGTCTTGTGAAAGGGTCAGCAGCACATATTGATGTGGTTGAGTCTGATCAAAAGCTCTGTTCTCAATTGATTGACTGTACCAACTATCTGTGGAGGTTGGCAGTGGCTGTACCAACTGTCTTTGGAGGTTCTGTGACCTGCAGAGGTTGGCAGTGGCTGTACCATCTGTCTCTGGATGTTCTGTGACCTGCAGAGGTTGGCAGTGGCTGTACCATCTGTCTGTGGAGGTTTGCAGTGGCTGTACCAACTATCTGTGGAGGTTCCATGATGTGCATAGATTGACATTTGTACCAACTGTCTCTGGCAGTCCTGTGACCTGCAGAGGTTGGCAATGGCTCTACTGACTATCTCTAGAGCTCCTTCTTGAAGCCCGGCTCACTAGACATGCCCCTGCCCTTGCACAAGGAACTATGTAATGTTACATGTAATATATGACTGTCAGAATTTTCTTTTCTCAAATTCCCTATGTTCAGTCATGGTTTCAGTTGAAATTTTTCATTTTTTGCATATGTGTCTTTTCATTGCAGGTTCTTGTCAATCCACTGCTTTCTCTTCTCGTACTTCAGTTTCTGTCCGAGATGAGGCCGAGTGTGTTCACATCCCAGGAATGATACTGCAGCTCAGAGTGTTCCGTTATCATAAAATATCTTATATAGCAATACATAAATATGATCAGGGCTTGTTGGCAGCTTCCAGTTGGCATTTGTTTGCCATCCTAGTGAGAGAATTCCATGACTGAAGTATGTAACATGCTCCCAACAACATAAATGATAAGTTAAATAGATGAATGTAGGGAGCAGAAGAGTTACAGGGTAGATAGGCTGGAGTGTAACATCATAAATGAAGTTAAGGTATAGAGAAAAGTCATAGCTTCTTATTTAAAAAAAGAAACAAACTTTAAGGAAAGACACCCCCAAAATTGTGTGAACAAGTCATTCTTTTAATGTCCTCCATTGATCAACCGAATGCCATTAAATCCTGTTTCAAGCAAGAGCAGATGCTTGATCTATCTGATTGTCAGTTTGTTGGTGTGTAAAGGAAAATGACGAATGGTCTGAATCAGTGTGAGCTACAAGCAGCATGTTAATGGGGACACCAATCCTGAATGTTGCAAAAAATTGGGAAAAGAAAGGGAAATATAACTTGTTGAAAACACAACAAATATAACTGCTTCTGATGCACAGTGTTAGAATGGTAGTCTGTGATGTTGCTGAAACAGCAGTTTTTTTTATTGACATTTCTTTCAAATCTGCACAGAAATATGAAATCGTAATTATGAAATATTATTCAGTCATATTATAATGCTTCACATGGAAATGTGGTTTCTGTTATCTTATTCTGCATTTAAAAAGATCAGCCAAGTACCTGTTCAGCTTGTAACTGAATGTTTGTGTACATATAGAACACTGAGGTGAAGGAAATAAGTCCCATGGATGGTGGGGCTGATGGTGTTTGAAACATTGTCCTTGTATGCCCTCACTCTTCTGTTCATCCGATGTCCTTTCTGACCTATCTCGCCCAGCCCAAAATGTATTCCTACTGGAAGTTGGTTGGTACAAGGAGTGTAATAGCTGTAGGTAGATGCAAAGTGGTGTTAATCCATGGGATATCTTTCTGTAGCCTCAGGATCATAAGTCTGTGCTAATGTCTTCACATCTTGCATTGGCCACTCAGGTTTACCACCAAAGTGAAACTGTGTACATTACAGCAACCACAACACAAACAACAAAAGAACAACAACAAAACTGATTCTTAAACAGAGACATTCTACACAAAAAGTACTCCATATATCAGCTGTATGGGATTTGATGGTGGTAGGTTACACTTAATGTCACTGGATATGTTTCCGTGATCAGGTGTGATGGGGGTAAAGGGATGTACTGAGTTGGGTGGGGTCTGATAGAAGGTGCTGTTCACAGTCATTGCACTGGTATAATCCATTGTTAGGAAACCTGAAAATTATTAAACTCCAGTATGTAAGTTGGTCAAATATATCACTTTTATTTCGCAATGTGAATCGAGGGATGTTACCCTCAAGGCCTATGTGTAATACTCCGTGTAATACTTGTTGGTGCTTAAGAACTTCCCAGCATGCCATTGGGGCACACTTCAGGGAGAGAGATATGGTTTTTTGGTACTAAACAGCTGCTCAAATATAATAAATCCAACATGGTCCACAGAGAGAGATTAGTTGTTTGTAATGAACCCTACCTGAGCTCCTTTTCACCCGGACTGGGAACGCTAGAAACCCAACAACAAAAATAACAGTAATAACAGTTAAATAGGGGGACGGCAGTAGCGCAGTGGTTAAGGCGCTGTGCTACAAATCAGAAGGTCGCTAGTTCGATCCCAGCTGGTGTCAGTGGATTTTTCATTGACATAAAATCCTTCCGATCACACTGTGGCCTTGGGGTCGACTCAGCCTCCAACAGAAATGAGTACCAGGAGTATTTCCTGGGGTAAAGGCGGCCGGTGCGTAAGGCTGACAACCTACCACCATCCTCTGCTGTTGTCACGAAATCAGGGAACCTTAACTTCCTAAGAACCCTCTGGGCCTGTCCAGGCCTGTAATGGGACTGCTTTACCTTTAACAGTTAGATATGGACCATAATGGTCAACACTCATGTTTATTGCTGGGATGGAAAACATGTGCCTGTCATTTTCAGGAATAGTTTTATAAGTTAAATAATCGTGTTTGTATGCTCAGTCATATTTACTGAGCTTTTATTTGTGAAGATATGGGAAGCAAATGTTGCTTGTTATGGGGTATTTTTGATCAGATTTTATATATATATATATACTAGTCTACTAAAATGTTAAAACTGTTGACACATGATATGAGTCATAAGATATGACAAGCCTTTACTACTGAAATAAGCATTCTGATCTCAAGACACAAACTTTGTAACAGTTTTAAAATTAGAAAAACGTTTTCTTTATGAATATTGTTAACATACCCTTAAATACTGAGCATTTCTTTCATCTGTAATGTATATTTATGAAACAGTGTTTGTGCACGTGAAACATATTTTACATTTAGAAACAAATTCTATCAAAGGAACCTAACTCCCATATTTTGAAAGTTTTCAAAATACAGGTTTATTTGTGCTACGATTCTAGAATAGAAATATGGCTGAAGCAGTACTGCCATCCAGGAGTTTATGAACTTCTTTTTTTGGGCAAAGTTATACACTGCAATATTGACTTCAGCCTCCATCATCAGTCACTACTTGTATCTTATTCCTGCTAACATATGTAATGACAGGCCATCTGTTGTGCCAGATTTTCATATGATACCTTTACTTACCTAAGTTCTTATGAGTAATTTTTCATTACAGCTCATATACTTGGGCTGTACAACAAATCAGATAAGTATTCCATCTGGATGTCTGCTTCATTTCACAACCATCCCTTAGAGGATGTCCCCTTGTCAGTTATTGTCATTGTATCAGAAAAAGACATAGCTTTTCAATTATCATGGGCCCAGTCATGGTTTTTCTTTAGGAACACACTGCTGTAAACCATTTATACACCACTGCAGTCCAATTGCGGTAATTTAGCCTCTTTCAGGGTTTTTGATTGTCAGATGTTCTTCACACAGTCATTTGATGTGAAAATGAATTGTAAATGGCCCTTCTGTTTCCTTATATTGTAGACAGATGAAAACCCAATGCTGTATGCCACCATAACCACACTTCAACCTTCGCCACTTTCAAGCCTTCTAATTGTTTAAATTTTCTGATGAATCGTTAGAGTTACATATTTTCCTCTTGGCAGCAGTATCCTGTTGACATATCTTCTGATGGCATAATGGCTTCATTGGCTGATTAAAGTCTGGATTAACCCGAGATAAAGGACACGGAATCGATGTGTGCACCATGAAAGTTACTGACAGTGAAACTTCTGGTCTGGGGACTATTTTCAAGTGCCGAACTCTCACGAGTGCCAGATTGAAGGAATTCAAGTGCATGGCTACTTGCATATGTTACACCTCAAAGTGGAAAGTGCAATATAACTTAGGAAATGAAATGCTCTGTGTCTGAGGATTGGAATGAGTTCAGATTTATAATTTAAAACTGTGGTGGTAAGCTAATATTTTGAGAGGTATGAATTATCATTATTATAGTACCATGCTCAAAGCAAATACAAATTTTTTACCACAAAAGAATATACGTATATATTGTATATGTAATAATATAAAAATGTGAAATATGTTTGTAAATATTATATACAGTGCTTTATAGCACTCATCTATTTTGATATTGTGTATAAATGTATAGTTATTATTAATTATATCTTGTGGACAGGCTGATGAGAGCACGTTCGTGATGGATCGGATAGCGTACAAGGACTGTACATAATATTTTAAAAATTTAAATGAACAGTTGTTGTTTGTAAGCATTGTGGTTTGCAGAATTTAAAATGAAGATATTTTACATAATTAATCATTCGATTAATGTGTGACATTGAAACTAAGGCAGAAACTGAACAAAAAAGCCTTATGTACATAAAGACATAAAAAGGGAAAGCGGGATACAAATAAAAACCATAGTTGGCACTGAATTGTTCTGATGTGTGTTAGTTGCATTGTTGATGTGAATAGAGACTTCATTTCATGAAAGAATTACAACTGTTAACATCATTTGCTGTCACTGAATTTCCTCATACTTGTGTTTGGCTGTTTGTTCTGGTTAATGTCTGACATTCATAAACTACAGTTCAAAAGCAAAATTTTCCTGAGTTCTAGTGGCATGATAGTAACACTGTACAACATTGACTTTCTCCTTATTGTGTGCGCAAGACGGAGCCTAGAATGTTGCCTAGCAGTGACCGAGGGTGTGCGCAGTGGCAGTTTTGTCAGGGGTACCATTGTCGACACTGTCTGCAGTGGGATTTGAACCTGCGTTCTCAGTGACCAGGTGAAAGACTTTCGCCTCAGACTTCAGAGCTACCAGAACCAGCATAAACATGGTTTACATGGCTTATTAAAATGGCCCATTGCATGTATTCATTTCAGATGCAATTTCTGTCCACAGTATCCATGCAGTTTATCGATTATGCTGTGCTAGGTTGGCTTGATTTCATAAAGATGGTTTGCAAAACACGCAGGCAACCAACTTTTCCACGTGCACTTACATCGCACGCTGATCATTCCATGGAATAAATTGTGCTGTGATATTCTGTGCATATGTACTTCCAATCAGGTGGCTCAAAGGGCTTGAAAATGAAAGACTTTGTTCTTCCAGGGATCAGCGAGCTGGCTAGTGACCAGACCAGTTGTGGCTTGGCTTGGCCTTACACACTCCCATTTAAAATACACTGTTCCATTCTTGCTAGGCAACCATCTTGTGCATACACTTAATTTAAAGTCTGGTGATTCTGAGTTACTCTTATGACATGTTATGAAAATGTTCTGTGACAGACCATTTTCTTTTGAAAACTGCATTTATGATTTCTTCAAAAATATGAGAAAATGTGAAACAATTCACAAAGGCTGGCTTCAGAGACTGGTTAATGTAACATTAAACATCACTCAATCATTTGTCATATTGTCATGCCTTGCACTGATTTCCAAAAAAAATCGCCATGTCAGTTATGACCAGCTGTTTTGTTGCTTATTATGTGTTTAGTTTTGCTAATTTCTTGTAAGCACTGTTGATGATATAAAATTTTCAATTCGAAGTATAAATTCGATATATTGTATGTTAAACACTTTCCGTTCAGTTGTCTTCTACACACTAGTTTTACTTCCAATTACTGCATAAAGCTTAATTGTTTACACTGCAACATGTTTCGGCCACCCATTGTAGCCAGCATTAAGGGGCTGTAAAGTTATACAGACATAATCCACTGGCATGATATGCTGATTGTGTCTTTGTAAAGTCAGAGGTCCCTGAGGATGGCTGCAGTAGGTGGCCAAATGTATAGGAACACAAAAACTTAAAGTTTTGTGCAGTAAATGCAAGTAAACTGGTGTGTATCAGCACATTAAAATTTACTGAATCACATATTTTCTTTAAGGTATAGAAAAACTGTTAATTTTGTTGTGTACTGTAATTAATATGCCAGTATAGAACTGTGTACTTATTATGTATTTTATCTTAATACATGACTAATTTTGACATTGCAGACACAGTAAAGTGCAATAAATGGCTGTGTAGTCTGATAACAGTGTAATTAATTCCTCTGTCACAGAAATATATTAAAATTTTATTGATGCAATATATTAAGAACTCTAAAACATTTCAGGGTATATTAATGTACAAGAGCTTTTTTTTTTTAACACTTTCCTGCCACGTGTTGGAAGTCTTGCAGTGTCATAATTTTCCTTCACAGCTCAAAATTATTGGGAAGCATTTTGACACCAACTTTAGACATTTACAATTCCATTATCATTGCTTGTTGAGTGATATAACTTTGCTATTTACTTTCTTTGGCATTCTTCTAGTAGTTACAGTACTACTGCCAACAGATGGAAGGAGTTTATGCACTCCCATACCAAAGTGTCATTCTTGTAATGTGCATGCAGTTTAATTTTTACCTGGTAGGAAGAAGGTTGGTTATGAAAAGAATGGAACAGGGGTAATATGGAACTATTTTGTATTGTCAGCCTGATAAGTGTGATTGTAGTCTTTGATGTTATGACATCATGTAATGTGGTAGGCAGCCATGGACCACTAGTGTTCAGAGGAAGGTATGACCATCAATGACTCACAGAATTGTATGGTATCATAACCCTGAAAATCACCAATGAAAATTCAAATCTTGTTTAGAAAATTATGCATTTATAATTAGTAACTTTCAGCTTTAAAAAAGCTTAATCATTTTATGGTCATAATCAAAATTAATAATTGATTATACAGTACAATGAAATCATATTGTATTTTTTTAAATAAATTATATTACATGGCTTCAATAAAAACAATGCTCATTTTTGTATATATGCTTAAATACTCTTGTGTAAATAAAAGTGAAAATTAATATAAATATGGTTATGTGTGGGTTTATTTCAAACATCATCCTGTTCCGTTTTTATTTTTATTTTTTTTTCAGACTGCTTCCAAAAGATGATTTGTATAGTTCTTGGCTCCGTTTATGAAATAATCTTAGCACTGCACCTCATTTAGTGAATCAGTGCCCTCCTTGAGAAGCTGATGGCTGTTCATCTACTCAGGAAGTGATCCAAAATTATCCAAAAGTTAGAGGCCACCATTTGATTCTGTCCTGACCTTTCTGAATCCAATCCCACTCTCAGTTTATACATCCTTTTCCTTCAACCAAAGTCTGTCTGCTATCAGATTTTCTGTACAGAAATTTACCTTTTTCACCTGTCCCATGAACGTTAGATCCCTCGCCAATCTCATATGCTTTCGTGTGACAAATCTCTTACGAAGAATGTTTGGTGAACGCTACAAAGCAGGAGGCTCGTCTTTACTTAATTGTCTCTGTGCCCCTTTCACTTACATCCTTTTATGATCATACATTCTCCTTAGGATCCTGTTTTTAATTAATATCAGTGCTGTTTCTCCTGTAGTGCAGTATTAGCCATTGTCACTTCATGATGACAGTCCAAAACAAATGCAGAATTTCAGGTTCTCACAGCATTGGCTGTTAAAGTTGTGTCTGGAGGTACCTGTCTGCCAAAGTGCACTTTATCACACCTCCAAAAGACCTTAATCTTAACAAGACAGGCAATGTACAGTACATATGACTTGACACTGAGGCACATCTGTGCAACCATTGTTGTAGTGGAAGAGCAATGGGTATTGCTTATTCTCTGTGTTCATTTGTAGCCTTATGTATCCAGCAATGCACATGCACCGTATTGTCATCTGTGGCCTGCTCTGCTCTACCATATTGTTTTATATCATCTCAAAAATGGCACAATTTTCAAAAAATGTGTACAAATGTATACAAAATGTGTATTTTGATTTTTCTACAACTTTTGTTTGAAACATTTCTAATTCTAAGAAGAGTTCAGTGAGATATTATCATAAATGTACATAGGTCTTCATTCAATGTACCTATTATTCTTGTTACAGTTTAATGAAACTTGAATTTTCATGACAAATTTTGGAAACATGCTCTGATATAAAATTTCATGAAAATCTGTCCACTGGAAGCCGAGTTGTTCCACAGAGACAAATTAACAGACAGGCGTGATGAAGCGAACAGTCACTCTTTGCAATTTTGCTAACGTGCCTAAAAATAACAGCTCTTGGGCTCTTTTCACTTCATTTCGTATTGTGATGCTTCAAGGCCTACTTTTTAATCTACAGCTCCAATAAGAAAAGTGGAAAAATAAATTTCACTGGAATAGCACTGGGTTCTTTGTAATGTAAAGTTCAGCTAAATAACATAGAGAAGTCCAGTTCATACCTCAGTGAACATTCATAGTGTCCTTTGTAAAGACCAATGAATTAACAATGTTGAGGGAAATTATACTTGTTTAGTGTAAGAACCATGCCAAACACATTAATTATACTGTACTTTAAAGAGATTAAAGGCTGACATTTAGTTGCTGTAAAATACAGGTCCAAGCACAGTGACTAGGCCTCGCCGTGAAATACATCTCATTTGTATGAAGCTTGTAGGTCGATTTTACACTTTATAATGACTCTTGGCTTTAGCTTTTGTTACCACGCGCACAACATCATTTTGTAAGAACAAATAAAAACAGATTTTCATGCACTTTTAATTTCAATAGAGGGTCACCTTGAAGTTGCTTGAAATGAAATTTGTTCTCTTTGTTATAACATAATGGATAATTAAACAAAGAACAATATGGTATTGTTCCAGGGGTACACATGTTATGTGAACGCCCTCAAAGTTGCTTTGTATTTAAGTTATTTTAATTAACGTTACAGCTTGGGGCCCAACCGTAAGCTTTTTGTTAATTCTGCATGTGTTAAACTTTGTTTCAGCGAGCCTCTATTACTTTCTTGACACTATCGCCAGAACCATATAAGGGTGTCTTCAGAAATTTTGATTTCTGCCCACTGCTGGACCAAATGAGGGCTATGGTTATTTATTTAGTTTGTTTTTTTAGGGGAGTTTGGGTTGTTTATCTGCAGCATGGAGTTTAAAAAATGCCTATTAATAATGCGATGATTGTACATTCATAAGAATATGAGACACATTGAACAGCTTTGTATGAAATTTAGCAGTGTTCATTTTCAGTACAATCTGTTGGCCAGTTATGATTTCGATTTATTTTTTGACATAATATTTCGAACTGGTGTTGCAGAGAGAACCGCACATTATTGCAAAGAATTTATGACACGTTTAAATAAGGCTTTATTGAATTTTCCTGACTATTGTGTGAGTATACACACAGGTTATGTCTACATAACTTGTTATTAGTGTCCTTGTTATCCTCTTTATGCACGGTATGTATTCTAAACACACAAAGTTCAACGTGTAACAGGCCACGAATGCCCAGAGGGGGAGTAGATGTATAGCTCTACTTATTCTTTAACCTCGGCACTAGATGAGGAGTGGGTGGTCAACCTCACGCCCCGGTCGCTGTACCCCTGGGAAAGAACCGGTGTCCATTTTACAGGAGGCTGGGTGGGCCCCAGGGCCGGTCTGGTCGGATGCGGAAAAACTCACTCCCACCGGGATTCAATACCCGGACCGTCCAGCCCGTAGCGAGTCGCTGCTCGCGAGTTGAAGCTACTGAACTTGGGCAGCGCTGCTGTCTTAAGGGAGATGGATACTGCCACAAGCCAATAGTCAGTAGACGGAGGTGACTGGTCATTTCTATTCTACCCGGTATAAAAGCTTCCAGTACGTACCGGATACAAGTTTTGGTGAGGTCCAGCGGTGGCATGGAGGCAGTAAAAAATCTGCCGCGCCAGCCCGTGGCTAGGCACTGTACCGACTACAGGATCTCTGCTTATAATCCGAAAGATACACTGAATTTTTTAGGGATTAAATTTGTGTTTGCCGGTCCCAGTGGCCGCGCGGTCTAAGGCGTAGGTCTAGGCCGATCGCCTGCTGGGATTGTGGGTTCAAATCCCACCGGGGGCGTGGATGTCTGTCTGTTGTGAGTGTTTTGTGTTGTCAGGTAGAGGTCTCTGCGACGAACTGATCACTCGTCCAGAGGAGTCCTACCGACTGTGGTGCGTCGTTGTGTGTGATCTAGAAACCTCATGAATGAGGAACCATACACAATCAATGTGATTGAGCTTAATATATGAGATATATCACTGGATGTATTTCCTACATGCCATTAATAGTGACCGCTGAATGTCCTCAGACAGACTGCAATGATACTGGGAGATAAAAAAAAAACTGTTTAGCGTGGGGCACAAATTGAAATTCGACGAATCATTTTCGGGCTCCTATAGACGTCCACGAAGCTTTTTGATAACAAAGGGAGTGAATGGAAAGGGGGCGGTTGTAAACAAATCTACTAAGTTTCCTTGAAAATTAAAAAAAATGAAATGATATTTAAAACATCAGTTATAGCAGGCAAAACACACTCTTCTTCAGTTACAAATTAATTCTTTAATTAGGGCGGTGCAAATTAATATTTTAAAAATTATAAAGTGGGTGGCGTGTACGTTTACTGCTCTATTTAAAGGTTTAGGCCCTAGTAATACATTAATTATCTACCGAGCACAACGAAATTTGCATGGCTTGCGTAGTGTCCCAATATGAATTTTCAGGAAAATCCCTCTAGTGGAGTCCAAGGTACAGCTGAAGGTACATTGCTCTAAAGGCCAAGAGCCCTTAATTCTTGACCGAAAACAAACAACCTTGCTGCACTTGTAGCTAATGCCGGCAGTGACGGAAGTGTGAATTTTGAGGAAACCCTTTACCTTGAAGCCTAGGCACAGTCTTTTTCAGGGAAAGTGCTCTTAGTTATTGACCGAAAACAAACAAAGTACAAGGTTTGTAATTTTCTTGCGTGGAGTACGAGGTTTGAACTCTCAGGAAGGTCCCTCTAATGTAAGCCGAGATACAGCCCAATATATATGTATATATATGACCCTTCATGTAAAGTGTACTTAATTACTTACCAGTCGTGGAGTGTCACGGGATTTATCAGAAAATCCCTTAAGGGAAGCCGAAAATGTACAGTATCTGGCCCTTTAAGTTAAGTGGCTTTAATTATTGACGATTGCAAGGGGATTGGCTTATCGAGTTCAGAGTCAAAGCCAAAGATGTGACTTTAATTCGTTATATTTACTTTACTTAAAAATAGCTGTGCACACGGCTGGCGACACACAGGATTTATGTACGGTGCCTCATTCGTGAAGATTGCAAGGTATGAATTTTCAGTAAAATCCCTCCCACGGAATCCGAGTTACAGCAGAAATGGTTCGTTTCTCTTCAGTACAGTGCCCTTCATTATTGACCAATTACATCCAAAATCGCAACGTTTGTAGCGAATTAGCGCAGAGTCACAGATGGGAATTTTCATGACCATCGCTCAATTGGAAGACGGTATAGAGCGGAAACGTTGCATTTCTAGGAATATTAAGTGCCCTAATGTTGAATTGATGCATTCGTCTGTGTTTGTCATGCACATTCCGACCGACACAATCACATCAAACCGCCAGCAGTAAAATGATACGCCCCAGTACATGTTATGCTGCCCTGTGAACACGCGACAACAAGAGTGCAGCCTGCTGTAATCGCCGGCGTCTCTTCTAACTATCAATCATCATTAATTGTGGATGTCAATCATTTATAAAAATAATCCAGTATAACAAAACCTCAGGCATTCGCGTTTATATTTCACGGCCCCTTCGGAAACTCTGATTAAAAGAATGGGATTCGTTGGTAGAAGAAAAGATAACATTGAAATGTATATGAAGAAATATATTATGAGGGTGAAAGGTAAAGGTAAGTCAATCCCTGGACAGGCCCTGAGAGTTCCAGGAGGTTGAGGCTCCCAGATTTCAAGATAATCGGCACATGAATGTTGCAAAGTTTTCAGACCCACTCACCGGCCACCTTTACCTATTGCTTTACTCGTTCCTGTTACAGGCTGAGCCGACCCCAGGGCCACAGTTCGGTCGGAAGGTTACATCAATGAGAAACTCTAATAACAACTTCCGGAATCGAACCCGCGACCTTCCGATTTGTAGCACAGTGCCTTAACCAAATGCATTATTGCTTGCCCCCATATTATGAGGGTGTGGGCTTAAATAAACCGGTTCAGGACTCACAACTGCAATTTAGACATATCGTTCCGTATAGCAGGGATCGCCAACATGGGGTCCTAGAGGGAAATATTTGCGACCCACGGCCACCTGCATTGTTTCAAACATACAATATAACAAGTACAATGTGATTGGTCTAAAGAACATAAATCCATTCTGTTCGATTTGTGTGCTAATTAGTACGGCCCTCAGGCTAATCACTATGCATTATGTGGCCTTCCAGTTGTTTGAATTTGGCCAGCCGTCCGCTATAGAATTAAAAACTTCTGCTTCGAGCCCCAGCCGTGATATTTAGCAGTATGATATATATATATATAAAGGTTTTGTGGTTGTGACTGTTTATATTCAACACTATGAGAATTTTGTAAGAGGATTGAGTTCTCAGGTTTGTCTATTAACCCTTTAAACGCCGAGTTAAATCCCATCTGCCATTTGCCGACATTATTAGCAGCTCACCATATTTTCCACGTTAGCAGGATAAGGGTTAATCACAATTTGAAAGTTTAACCTTTTATCTGCTTACACAAACCATGATGACGGTTCCTTGCAAGCTGGTATGTGTAGATGTAGCTGGGCTTTATACCGCCAGCACACAGGACTGTCTGAGGCCTGGGGCTGCGGTCACTTGTCTGTT
>Ga0123355_10007379_pt1 | contig 16466 bp, 13 predicted proteins | sample TergutEmb28metaG_3_FD_89872 | JGI IMG/M metagenome (GOLD analysis project Ga0123355, IMG submission 89872) | Embiratermes neotenicus P1 segment gut microbial communities from Petit-Saut dam, French Guiana - Emb289 P1 | ecosystem: Host-associated > Arthropoda: Insects > Digestive system > Gut ...
ATGCCTGGAAGCCGGACAGCAAGTTCGAATATAACTCAGGCAACTCCCACATACTCGGTGTCGTAGTCTCACGGGCTACGGGCAAGGACCTGGCTGATTACCTGTCGGAGAAGATCTGGAAATCGGCGGGAATGGAAGCCAATGCCACATGGGTGACCGATGGCGATACGCGTCAGGAGTTCGCCGGTTGCTGCCTGAATGCAACGCTGCGCGATTTCGGCCGCTTCGGTCTTTTTGTCATGAACAACGGCGAGCACGGTTCACAACATGTGTTGCCGAAGGGCTGGATGCAGAAGGCCACCAGCGGCTCTCCGGCCAGCCAACGCTACAGCTTTCAGTGGTGGCAGATACCCGAGAAACACGTCTTCGAAGCCGCAGGCGTCTTTGGGCAAACCATCACCATCAGTCCTGCCGACGAAACCGTTGTCGTGGCTTTGAGCAACCTGGCCCAAGCCGTATGTTAAAACTGCGGAAACCCGACTCAACCGGTATATCGACGGCGTGCTGACGGCGGTCCGTCAGGAGCACTGATCACGCGTGCACCGGTGGGCGCGATGACGGACGAGAGCGTTGCGACCGAAGTCGGCCGCGCGCAGCGCCCCGGTTATGATTGGCTCAAGACGTACGAACTCTAGCGTGGTGACGTGGAGCACAAGGTTATCGAGGCAGCGCACCGCGCCGTTTCTGCCCGTTACAGGTTGCGAGCTGTTGCCTGCGGCGGCCCACGGCAAAGACGGCGTCGAGCACCTAGTATGGTGAAACGATGACAAGGTGAGCCCGATGTCCGTCGTGTATGACGATGTCCTCCAGATATGACATGGTCGTCCACCCCCCCGCGAATCGAGATGGCACGCGCTATATAGCAAACGCTCTAGCGCGACAGAGCCAAACGTTCAGTCAGGCGTTTTAACGAAATCTTCCCACCCTCTCAATCATCGCTCACCGCTCAGGCCCGGGAATTTTCCGGTGTCGTCAGCAGCGCATTAGATCGATGCGAGCACGGTATCGAGTTCAGTGATGAGCCTGTCGACATGGGCTTCTGAGAACACCAATGGCGGCCGGATCTTTAGGATATTCGCATGAAAGCCCGTCGCGGAGATCAGCACACGTCGCTCTCGCAAACCATTGACTACCGCGCTGGTGGCCGCGGGATCCGGTGTCTTACCGCCGCGACGATCCTGCACGAGCTCGACTCCTACATAGAGCCCGGCACCCCGGATGTCTCCGATCCGCTCGTGGCGCACGGCCAAACGTTTGAGTTCCTCTTGAAGTATGGCTCCCACCTTGCGCGCGCGATCTTGGAGGCCCTCATCGCGGATAACATCGAGCGTGGTTTGTGCCGCTGCGATGGCCACCGTATTGCCCCCAAAAGTGTTGAAGTAGCGTATATCCTGGCCGAAGCGAGCGACGACATCGGGAACTAGGGCGATCCCGGCAATCGGAAAGCCGTTGCCCATAGGCTTACCCATGGTGATCATGTCGGGATCGATACCGTGACGCTGGTAACCCCAGAACTTGTCACCGCTTCGCCCGAACCCCGCTTGAACTTCATCGGCCACAAACAGACCCCCGGCCTTGTGTACGACGTCTACAACAGGTGCGAGTAGGTCGGTCGGGTTGGCATAAATGCCATCAGAGGAGAATAGCGAATCGACGATGACTGCGGCGAGTCCCTGGCCGCGCCGCTCGAGGTCGGCAATTTGAAGCGCCACCTGCTCAGCCAACCAGCGGCCCATGCCGTCCGTTGGCATACGATAGGAATCTGGTGCCGGAACGCGGCGAACCCACGTGCCCAGCCGCGATTGCTCACCGAGCGACGGTGACAAACTCGCGGTTAGGTGCGAGTTGCCGTGATAGGCCTCCGAGGTAACGATGATGCCTTGACGCCCGGTGTGGTACTGAGCGATTCGCATCGCGAGGTCGTTGGCCTCCGAGCCCGTGCATGTGAACATCGTGTGTCCGGTCGCGCCGATACGACCTCCGAATGTGGAAAGCAGGTCTTCAGCGTAGTTGAGGATTCCCTCCTGGATATAGCGTGTGTGCGTGCACAATTGACGCATTTGCCTGGCTACGGCATCTACGATTCGTGGGTTACCGTGGCCGACGGAGACTACGTTGTTGTAAGCGTCGAGATACTCACTCCCGTCCTTGTCGTAGAGGCAGACGCCTCGGCCGTGGGTGACGTGAATGGGCTTTTGGTAGAAAAGCCGATATGCCGGTCCGAGCAGCCTCTCACGCCGCTCGACGGCAGCGCGCGTAGGGTCGTCGAGCCGGTCAAGGCTTGCTGGATCGAAGCCGTTGACCATCTTGCCGCGAGGTATGGTTCGGAAAGAGTGGGACGTGGTCATGATGAGTTCGTCACGAGGTATAAGGTTGGTTATCAGAGAGAAGCGTTGCCGAGACGACGGCTGGGCAGCGTGCGAGGAACCACTCCAGCTGCGCCCATCCCTGAGCGGTGTTGCGCAGAATGTAGACGGAATTTCTGGGGAACAACCGCGCACGCCAAAGGGTAAGAAGCGCCCGGACCACGACACGGCCCATCGTGAGATGCGGTATGAGGGCGAGCTCCTCCTGGGTGAGGTCTGCAACCCGCAGGTAGCCGCGAAGCAGGTCGCGCGCATCGGCGAATAGGTCGGTGTCGGGCGCCGTAGGGATATCTCTCGGGAGTTGGTTGAGCAAAGCCGTCGCAACATCGATAGCAACTGCTGTATGCACCACGTCGCCAAAGTCGATAATCCCGGTAACGAATTCAGGGCAGCGGTGATCTACGATGATGTTTGACTTGCTGAAATCGTTGTGCAAAACCTGGCGCCGAAGCGGCGCGATTCGATCCTGGATACCCGCAAAGCGGTCCAGAGCGGCCGCTAGCTGACGCCGCTGGTATGCGTCTGCCACGCCGTCCAGAAGGTGCCCCAAGCCAAGAAGATGCTGGACGTCCCAGGCCAGCGTACGTCTATCTGCGGCGTGAGAGAAGTCTGCCGTGGCAAGCCGTAGGCGGCCGAGAATCTCGCCAACGCGCTCGCGCTCGCTGGGCGATGAACCGGTGTGGTCCAGCGGCGTACCCTCCAGATATGTCATCATTCGAATCCGTCGTCGTTGTCCCGCGCTGTCGTTGATGGCGATATGCACGTCGCCACTGCGGGTGGGGACCAAACGCGGTACCGGGAGCGACGGGTCGACAGCCGCAACGTGCTTCATCAACGCGCACTGCAGGTCTATTTCAGATGTGTCCTCGAACGGGTTGGAGATCTTGACCACGTAGCGACGGCCCTCCGCCGCGTCAACTCGGAACGTGTCGTCTTTCTCGGTGGCGAGGCGCGCGACGTGGCCGGTTATGCCAAAGTAGCCGTGAACAAGCGTCGCCGCCTCTTCGTCCGACATGCTGACGAAGCGAGCGGCTAGGCCTCCGCTGTGCGCTACAGTGGCCTCAGAGTTATCAACTCCCGTCACGGAAACACCCCTCCTCAGGGGTCACGGATAGCGCTCACCAGCAAGCCTAGCCGCGCAGCATGCGCCCGAGTGCTAGAAGCTGCGGAACGGTGATCGGGTCATTGCCCTGACTCGGCGCGACAGGATGCGAGGCGAAGCGTGCCACGACCAGCTCGGCCCTGGGCGCGATGTACAGGCGCTGGCCGTGAATGCCGCGGCCCTCGAACGCGTCCAGTTCATTGTGCGTCACCCACCACATACTGCGGTAGGAGTAGCCGGGCAACAGCGCGTAGCCTGCCTTTGCGAACTTGGTTGGGTCCCCTCCACGCTGCAAATCGTCGACGACGGCAGCCTCGATCAGTTGCTTGCCGTTCCACTCGCCTTCGCGCCGCATCAACTCCCCGAAACGAGCAAGGTCGCGCAGGCTCGCGCTCAGGCCGGCGCCCACCATCGGCATGCCAGCCGAATCGACGACGACGTAGCCATCCTCTCCGCACCCAAGCGGCTCCCACAGGCGCTCATGCAGTAGGTGCGCGAACGAGCGTCCGGTCACGCGCGCCATCACCCAGCCCATGACCTCAGTGTTGACGGTCTTGTATGCGAACTCTCTCCCGTGCGCCCCCTCCTTGCGAACCGTACCCAGGTACTCGAACAGCGACGCGGCTTCCGCGTGATTTGCGCTGCGGGGACGCAGGCCGCCGGCGCGTGCATAGCCCCAGAAACTGGTGCGCGGGTTGGCGTAATCCTCGGTGAAGGCGAGGCCCGTCTGCATGTCCATCACTTGGCGCAGAGTAGCATCGCCCCACGCAGTGTCGCGGAGCTCCGGCAAATAGTGAGGAATCGCCTTGCCGTCGTCGAGAACGCCTTCATGCACGAAGGACGCCGCGAGCGCCCCCGCGTATGACTTCGTGATCGAGAAGCAGGCATGCGGCCGCTCGGCCGAGAGCGCGCCACCGTAGCGCTCGTAAACGAGGCGGCCCCGATGCAGCACCAGGATGCCGTCGGCGTAAGTATCAACGAGCGCCTCGTCCCAACGCCGCGAGCGCCCGTTCATGTCCGTGAAGACGAGCGCATCGATTGCGAACATATCTGCCTCGGACGGCGCGCCTAACGACGTGCAGGCCCCATCGCCGTGTCGAACGCCGACCGTCGATGTGAGTTCGCGGACGTGTGAAAGGCTCCAGCGGATCTGCGGAAAATCCAGGAAGCGGTCGCCCTCGAACGTGACTTGCTTGTCAGTCGGCGGCGGCGAGCCCTGCATCCAGCCAAGCCGCCGCGGATCGGAAGCCCGAGCATCCAGATACACGCGACCGCCGTACTCCACCGTGTTCTCTGTCATAGGGTCCGAATTCATCTCGCGCACTGAACCTCCCTCATCTAAAACTGATGCGCCAGTCTCGCAGCCCTTGATCTCTTACTCGGTCAACCACTCGGTGGGATTTGGCCGCCGCGCGACGGTGTCGACGCGTATGCAGCGGTTATACGAGTGAACTGAGGCTGCCCCAGCGATAGATATCGAGCCACACACCCGGCGCCCACTCAACCGGATCCGACCGGATCATGACTGCACCAAGCCTCTTATAGAGTCGTCCGGCATTGGTGTTCCCCGCAACCATGCCGAGAGCCATCGTGTCACGACCAGACGCCCGGATTTCTGTCGCGGTGGCGCGCAGCAGCAATGTCCCGATACCACTACCCTGCAGCTCAGGGGTTACATGGAGCGACTCAAGCCAGGGGTCTGGCACCTGGGTCAAGAATGTGAGCGCGAAACCACCGATCGCGTACGTGTCGCTCGTCGCGATCAGGAGCAGCGCATCAGGCCGAGCGAATCCGATATCCAGGTCTTCGCGCTGCCTCCCGCGACCCAGGAACGGCTTGAGAACGGCGGGATCCATCAGCGGACCGTAGGTTTGTGCCCACGTTCGGACTCTGATGTCGGCGATGGGATCGAGATCGGCTTCAGTCCCGTGACGCACTAAGAAATCCCGGGACGTCACGAGGCGTCCCGGTCTGTCGCCGGTCTCCAGGTTAGGTGATCGTGTCCCGGTAGATGAGCCAACCGAACTCGACGAAGCCAGGATGCGATCTCGGGCCACTTCAATGCCCTATGCGCTTATGCCCTATGCGTTGGTGCCGCGGAATTCGGGAAATACTTCCGCCGCCAGCAGCTTGACCATCTCTTCGGTGTCCGCAGCTGGGCAGTTCGGGAGAACAAAGGCGGCGCGCGCACCGGCATCATAGTATGCGCGCAAGCGGGCGCGACATTCGTCTGGGTTGCCGACAATGAGATAACGATCCACGACATGGCTGAGGTCTTGTTTGAGACTAGCGCTGGCCCACTCAGCGGCAACGCGCCTGGCCTTCTCCGAATCGTGGTATGTCGTGACGAAGGTCGTAAAGCCCATCTTGATCGAATCGGGATTGCGATCGCGGCGTTCCGCTTCTTCTCGGACAACACGGACGCTGTTCGCAAACTGCTCCGCCGACACCATGTAAGGCAACCAGCCATCGCCGAAGCGCGCAGCTCGCCGCATCGCGGCCTCTTTTCGCCCGCCGATCCAGATTGGGAGATGCGACTGCACAGGATGAGCATCCCAGCGAATGTCGCGAAAGCGGTTGAAGCGCCCTTCGAAGGTCACCTGCTCGCCACTCCAAAGACGTCGCAAGATCTCGAGTGTCTCGTCGGTACGAGCTCCCCGTTGGTGAATATCCACCCCTGCTAGCTCAAACTCGAGTGGAAATTCGCCACCAATGCCGACACCCAACTCGAAACGTCCCTTTGAAATGCGATCCATGCTCGTTATCAGCCAGGTAAGGATAGCTGCCTGATAGAGCGGCGCGAAGGTAATCGCAGTGGCCAGCCGGATTCTGGTCGTGACTGCGGCAGCCGCCGCGAGGATGATCATCGCATTCGTGTCAACCCCATGGTGAAATAGGAGGTGTTCGCCTGCTGTGACGTAGTCAAAGCCGAGATCCTCCGCCTGTCGTGCCGACCTGGCTGGATCGCGTTCGCGCTCGATGCTGAGCCCGAACTGAATTCGTCTCGTGCCGCTCATTCGCTCACTTACCCAATAAGTCCATTCGGGAGCGTAGAGTTAGTCCGCTCAATTCGGAAGAACTGCTCGCTCCCTGCTCGGCCGTTCCCCGCACGGCGAACCCACCGGACGTTGGGCCGGGCTACGATCAGGTCCTCGTTTTATCGTAACTGATGCACAATTGAATAGACAAGGTCCGTCGCTGTTACTCTGGCGAGCAGACCTGTGATTGCCTTCCTGCGAAGCCATGCAACGGACGATTGTTCTGCCGATTGACAGTACGGTACAGTATGGATACTCTGACCCAGGAGCAGACTCAGGGCTCGACCGACGAGACACCTACCGGCTCACGCCGACAGGCAGCTCGCCATGCTCGAGACAGCGATGAGCATGGTTCGACGGTCAGAGAAGCTCGTCTACATCTCTTCGGGGTCTAGCCTGGATCTTAATAACGGCCGAGACAGACAAAGACCACATCGACATAATAATCTCAGCTGTGTCCGTGACCGCGGCACAAGACAAGAGCGTTTCATGAGCAGCCTACAGCCCGACCTGGTGCTTACCGAAGCTCATCGGCACGTTTTGATCGTCACTATCAACCGTCCCGGGGCTCGTAACTCGATCGACCAGGCAACCACCGAGGCTATCGAGCGGGCCATGGACCGATTGGACGACACCGAGGAGCTGTTCGCCGGTGTGATCACCGGTGCCGGTGGGACGTTTTGTGCCGGAGCCGATCTCAAGTCGGTCACGCGCGGAGAAAAGCGCGTCGGAACCACGCGTGGCGTATTTGGCCTTCTCAACCGGGCTCCGCGAAAGCCTCTAATCGCCGCGGTTGAGGGATTCGCGGTCGGCGGTGGCTTTGAGCTCTGTCTGGCCTGCGACCTGATCGTGGCCGCCGAAACCGCCCGCTTCGGACTGCCCGAGGTTCGTCTCAACTTGGTAGCAACGGGTGGTGCTCTGTTTCGTCTTCCACGGCGGATGCCATATCACCTGGCCATGGAACTCGCGCTGACCGCTGAGTTTAGGGACGCCGCCTTCTTTCATCGCTGGGGGGTAGTAAATCGGGTCGTTCCTTCGGGGCAGGCACTCAACGCCGCCCTCGAGCTTGCCGAATCACTCGAAGCCAATGGGCCAACTGCGGTCGCGGCGACAAAGCAGATCATTTGCTCCTCCGTGTCCTGGAGCAGCGAGGAGGAAGCTTGGCGAGCGCAGGAGCGGATCGCTGCTACCGTGGATTCCAAGGACAGTGCCGAGGGTCTTGCGGCATTCGCGGAGAAGCGCAAGCCGGTCTGGAGGAGGAGGCGATGAGCTCGGTTGCCGTGGGTTTGGTTCGGCGCCCTTAGCTGGGCTAGCTTTTGATGTGCCACCTGGCCCGAAGTCCTGAGGAACCTGCTCATGACACCGATCATAGACCTTGATGACAAGCCGCTGCGGCTGCGCGGCGGTCGGTGCCAGGCATGCGGCTTCGTGTTCTTCCCCATGCAAAGTTACGGTTGTGAGAATTGCGGCGCATTAGGGCAATCAATAGCCTCGATCGCGCTCGACAGCCGAGGGATCGTCGCCATAGCCACCGTCGTATATCGACATGAGGATCCCCGCCGGCGTACACCGTTTCGCGTCGTCGAAGTGGACCTTGACGCTGGCGTGAAAGTGCGAGCTCTCGCAGCCGACGGTACTGAGCCCAAGCCGGGCGATCGCGTATGGCTGGTGCGTGTTGAGCCCATCGACGCCGACGAACTGCTCCCGGTTCGCTTCGCTCCTGTATTGGAGGTATCCGATCATGCTCCTCGGTGAGCTACGGCCAGTTTATGTGATCGGCGTCGGTTGGCATCGCTACCAGCGCTTGAGCGAGACCAACTACATTGACCTCGGACTCGCAGCTGTGCGCCGTGCGCTAGGCGACGCTGGCATTGGGTGGGAGGCCATCGATGAGTCCTTTATCGCGACTATGTGGCTCGGCTCCGCCATCGGGCGCCCAATGCTCGCCGGCCTAGGGGCGCGCGGTAAGCCATTGGTGCACGTCGAGAACGCTTCGGCGTCGGGGTCCGCCGCGTTCCGGCTTGGCTGTGTTCATGTGGCGGCAGCGATCAGCGATGTGGCCCTGGTGGTTGGCGTGGACAAGCCGCGCGCGCTCAACCGGGCATCCACCGGAATCACAGGGTTGGCGGACGACGCGACGGCGTTGAATTACGTCCCGAGCACTCACTTCTCGCTCCTCATGGAGAAATATAAGGTGACCTATGGTGCTACCGATGAAGACATCGCGCGTATCGCGGTCAAGAATCATGGAAACGGCGCGCTGAATCCGCACGCGCACCGTCAACAGCGACGCAGCCTTGCGGAGGTACTTGACAGCAAACGTCTGTCCGGCTCGCTCACCGCGTTGCAGTGCTGTCCGGTTGGTGAGGGCGCGGCCGCAGTGATCCTTGCATCCGAAGAAGCGATTAAGCGATGGAACATCGAGCCGGCCAAGCCGGTTCGCGTCGTCGCCTCGGCCGCCGCCTCCGAAAGAGTCCGTTCGTCCGATCAGGAGCTAAGCGCCGAGGTCATCGGGCGTGCGTTGCGCGAAGCACGGATTACACCCGACGCCGTCGACGTGTTTGAGCTTCACGATGCGTTCGCCATCGAGGAGGCGCTGTACGTGGAAGCGTCCGGTATCGCGTCGCAGGGCACCTACCTTCCGATGCTCAAGGAGGGAGCATTCGATATCGGTGGACGGTGCGCGGTCAGTGCATCCGGCGGTTTGATTTCGATGGGTCACCCTATCGGGCCGACGGGTGTCGGGCAGGTGGGCGAGCTAACCCTGCAGCTGCGCGGTATGGCGGGGGAGCGTCAGCACCCAGGAGCTCGCGTCGGACTCGCGCACATGGTGGGTACGGGTGCCGTCGGATACGGTCACGTGCTAGTTCGGCCCTGAAGCACCCTTTGAAAGCGGCATTGTCAGGATTCAGCGGCTCTTGAATGCTATCGGTGCCGGTACTGCCAAGGCTAGATCGCGGTCACTGAGCGGAATTCGCACAGGTCACCGAATCGGCCGGGCCGCCGCGGGCAATCCATCAAGTGCGACGGTTGGGAATCGATACGTATAGGCATCGGTCTTCGGCGCCGTCGTCCCGGATCCTTGCTCAGGTTGCCCTCACGAGAATGCTGGTCCTAGGGGTCACGTGCACGAAGGGACTGAAGAGAGGGCAGGATCCGCTGGAGCGCGTCTGCACGGTGCGAGAGATTCGAGTCGTCGTAGCTGCGGCAGGAGCGTGGCGCGACGTTTATCAGCGCCGGACACTCGATGGGAGGTTTGCGCCGCATCCAGCCACCGCAGATCTTCAACCAAACGGAGATCATAGAATGAGCGATATTTTGTGTCTTGGTGGACGAGTCGCGCTGGTCACCGGCGCCGGTCAGGGCATCGGCCGGGAGATCGCGCTGCAGTTTGCCCGGCATGGTGCGTCGGTTGTTGTGGTCAACGACTTCGTGCTCGAACGCGCCGACCGCGTCGCGGAGGAGATTCAGAGGGTCGGTGGAAAGGCCTACGCGGTACAGGCCGATGTCAGCGACTACGGCTCGGTGACAGAAATGGTTGCGAAGATCGAGGCGTCCTACGGCGCAGTTGGCATTCTGGTCAACAACGCCGGCAACTTCGGTCCCACTACTAATCCAGATGTGTACAAGCCTTTTTGGGAGACAGGACCCGATGTCTGGGATAACTCGATTGGCGTCAACTTCTACGGCGTGCTGAACTGCGTCAGCGCGGTCGTGCCGGGACTCATCAAACGAAACGCGCCGGGACGGATCATCACGATTATCTCGGATGCTGCCCGCCACGGCGACTCGGGATTCGAGGTCTACGCGGGCGCCAAGGCCGGTGCAGCGGGCTTCATGCGCGGCGTCGCTCGGACGTTGGGACGCTACCAGATCACCGCCAACAACATCGCAATCGCGGCTGTCGAAACGCCGGCCATTGCCGAACGCCTCAGCGACCCGCAGCAACTAAAAAAGATTCTCTCCTCCTATATCGTGCGTCGGGTGGGGCAACCGGTCGATGTCGCAAACATGGTGCTCTTCCTGGCTTCGGATGCAAGCTCCTGGATCACCGGTCAAACCTACCCAGTCAACGGTGGCTTCACACTCGGCCTATAGGACGGCATGTTGTGAGCGCCGTCAGTTGGACAGCTTCTCGAACCTACGCGCGCTGGTTGGGTCGAGAAACAGTTCGTGGACGGAGGTATACCAATGTCTGAGCTTGAATCCGCTTGCATGATCGGGGAAAAGGCTGAAGCTGGTGTGGTGAGTCTCGAGCGGAATGCCGTAGGCCTTCGCGACCGCCTCATCCTGTGCGTGTACCGGGCGCCGGCACTCTTTTCTGGTCACCGGATGCGCGCGATTTCTGACACGATCGTTGCCTCTCCCCCGGCCCGGGATTGCGACGGTGCCGGTTGATGCATCCCCATCCGAAACCTATGACAGCCTTCCAGATAACGCGGTGCGATATTGGGACACTTCTGGCTGAGCGTGCCGCCGAGTACGGCGACAAGATGTTTGTGACGTGCACGGGGTACCCGCCAGAGGCGGCTTTGGATGTCAGTCGAACGTTCCGGGAGTTTGATGGGCGAGTTAACGCTGTTGCTCGTGGATTGATGGAACTCGGTGTCTCGCGTGGCGACTTCGTTGCCATCATGCTACCCAACCGCATGGAGTTTCTCGAAATGTCGTTCGCCATCAAGCGTCTGGGTGCCGTTGAGGTGGCGATTCCTCCAGGATATGGTGGTGCTGCGCTATCTCGCATGCTGGGTCTCACGACCCCATCGGTACTCGTCACTGATTCCACCCTCGTGTCAGCCACGCTTGACGTTCACGGCGAAACCCCTCACCTCCAGACGATCGTAATAACAGACTTTGCCAGCGGTGAGTTCGCATCGAAGCCCGACAATGTTTATCTTCATTCATATGGAGACGTTGTCTCAGACGACACGAGTGAATTGCGGATCGCTCCTCCGCACCCCACCAGCCTGGCGTCGGTGCTTTTCACGTCGGGGTCGACTGGGCCGTCCAAGGGCGTGATGAACTCCCACCGTTTTCTGCTCGCGGGCGCCAATATCCTGACGAGTCTTCTCGACCTTACGTCTAAGGATATTTCATACAACTTGTACCCGGTTTATAACGCACATGGAACCTGCGAAGTCCTGGCTGCACTGGTGAACGGTGGCTCGATCGTCCTTTCGCCGCGCTTCAGCGCGAGCCGTCTTTGGGAAGAAATCCGTCGTCACCGCGCGACCGTATTTTGCATGCAGGGCTCGGTCAGCAAAATCCTATGGGATCGGCCACCGGGACCGCACGAGCGGGATCACCAGCTGCGCGTGGTATATGCCGTTCCTCTAACCGGTGATCCAGTGGCGTTCCAGGACAGGTTCGGATGCCCGGTGCTGCACAAGGACCTTTATGGCAACAGCGAGTCCGGAATACTGCTGCGCGCCCCGCCCGGAACCGACGGCCGCGACCGCATTCTCCACGATGTCAGGATCGTCGACGATTTCGACGAGGAGCTGCCGAATGGGGAGGTTGGTGAGATCGTCGTGCGATCGCGGGTCCCGTTTACAATGTACAGCGGATACTTCAACGACCCAGAGGCGACTGTCTCCAAGTCCCGAAACCTCTGGTATCACACGGGCGACTTGGGTCGTCTAGAGCCTGACGGAACGCTTACGTTTGTCGGTCGGGCTGTTGAAAAGATCCGGTCCCGTGGAAAAAACGTTTCCGCAGTCGAGATCGAGACGGCCATCATGTCGTTGCACGGAGTCTCGGAGTGCGCAGTAGTCGGCGTCCAAAACCGGACGGGCGAGGATGACATTGTGGCGTTTGTGACGAGGTTACCGGGCCAAATTGTAACGGAGGACGAGGTGCGCGCTGTGGCTATGAGAAATTTGCCTAAGGTCATGTGGCCAGATCGCGTGCGATTCATCGAGACCATGCCCATGACGGACACTGGGAAGATCGCAAAGTATCGACTTCGCGAGGCGGGCCAGTAATGAACTATCCGTTTGAGTCGCCAGCGAAAGCCGCTCTCGTCAATGTGCCCCCCTCATAGCTCTAACTATATTCACATCACGCAGAAACACGGCAATCTGTGAGCGTCCAATCCGAGGTCGGCAAATCCGTCGCATCCAGCAATTTGGACCGAGGCCGGACCCTTCAGCGCCCACTGAGATTGCCTTTCAAAGCAGACGGTCAAGGTGGCGGAAGCGGACGCTCACGAACCGCCGTAAGTGTGGCTCGAATTAGAAGCGCACCTACTCACTTGACGACGCCGCCCGAACTTGAACAGCGGAAATGCCACTGCCAGCAGACCGCAGGCGATGAGGGTCGGTCTCGGATTGGCCACAATGTAGGCAACGAACAAAGCAGAGCCGACCACCAGAACTAGTCCCGGTAACAATGGGAAGCCGATTGCCCGATAGGGCCGGGCAAGTGCCGGCTCGTGGCGACGCAGCGCGAACAGCGCAGCCGCGCACAATGGGTCGAGCAACAGCAGAAGAGTCCCGCCAATCGCGAAGAGAATTTCAAAGTCTCCCAGAACTGTGAACGCAACGGCAATCGCCGCTGACGCCCAGAGAGCGATCAGGGGTACTCCTGTTCGGGTGACGTATGTCGCGGATCGCGCGAACAGACCGTCGCAGCTCATGCCGTACAAGATACGAGGCGTGAGCAGAACGTTGCTCTGCATCAGCGCCAGCGCGCATGCCACTGCGATGACGGTTACCGCGGTACGTGCGATCGGTCCGTACACGCTAGCAAGCGCATCCGCGGGCGGTAGCGCTGAGGCAGCAAGTTGTGCGGGTGATAGCACATGCAGCAACGCGGCGTTGATCGCCAAGTACAGCACCATTACCACCAACGTTCCAAGGAACATTGACCGCGGCAGGTTACGCCCAGGGTCGGTCAGTTCCTCCGCAAAGTAGCACGAGCTGTTATACCCAGAGTAGGTTCCCACGACCAACTGAACCGAAACTAATATGGCCACCACGGTGGTACCTAGGCTATGGGGTCTGCTACTTACTATCGACGCGGCCCCGTTGCCCGCGTGCGCGAAAGCCGCGGCCGCCAGCCCTAGCAGCAGCAGAATCTTCAACAGCGTGAGCGCTTGCTGCAGGCCGCTGCCCGTCCTTACGCCCAGAGAATTGACTGTGGTTAGGAGGACGATCAGTGCTGGTGCCAACAGAGGTTCACGCCCGGCCAGAGAGGGGAGCAACTGCACGATAAAATCGCTGCTCGAGACGGCGCCGAAGGCGATGGCGAGCGTGTTGCCTGAGAAGTCGCTCCATCCCGCCACGAAGCCGGGGAAGTCCCCTAGCCCGCGGCGTACAAAGACATATGGGCCCCCTGCGCGGGGCACCGACGAGGCAAGCTCCGCATAGACATTAGTGGCGGTCAGCGCATAGATGCCCGCGACTAGCCACACGAAGTAGATTAGGCTAGCGCTCTCGAGCCTACCTGCGATCGAGCCGGGCATACGCAGGATCCCGAGGCCAATGCTGCCGCCAACAACGACTGCTACGCCAAATGCAAGCCCGAGGATCCGCAGCAGTCCGCGCGGCGCAGCTGAGGGAGCAGAGTCGGCTACCACGTGCCTCCGATCTTGAAATCCCTTTTGGGAATCTCGAACGCCAATCTCATGTAGCGATGTTGAAATGCTTGATCTTCGCTTAGCGCCTCAGAGTACTGTTCTAACCGCCGCAGGGCCACATCATGCTGCTCCGAGGTCGAAATCCCATAGCGCTTCGCCACGTTTTCCACCGCATCCCCGCGGATCCGCAGCTTCCGCTTGCTCGGCTCGAAGGTCATCCCGGCGATGTACCCACGGAGAACTGATGCCCAGGGCTGCAACACGGCCGCAAAGTCGCTCGACGGTCAGGTTTGAAGAATGCAACCCCATCAAGTCGACCGGCAAATTCCAGACACACAAGCAGGACCGTGAGCATTTGCTCCGGTGCAATGACTTAGAATTCGATGGGCATTTGATGTGCCAGCATCTTCGCGAGTGTCTGTCCGTCCTCACCGGAACCCGTAACTGACATTGATACCCGCGGTGAGAGGCTGGTTGAGCACATAGCGCTCGAATGCCCCTGTCTGGAGCGTGAGCTGGGGTTGCGGGTCAAGCAGCACATGATTGTTTGTGAAGTTATCCACGAAGAGCGCGGCGCTCCAGTGATTGCCGCCTTGCAGCTCACCTCTGATCCCGAAACGGAAGTTGGCGAGGGTGTAGGAAGGCAGATGCACCAGAATTCCGTCCGTGGTGAGTAGAGTGCTCGTCACCCCGTAGGGCAGATCGGTCCGCGTGCCCTCGTAGTTCGCCTCGAGCACGCCGAACAGAGAACGGTCATTCGCCAGCTGGTGCTTCCATTGCAGGACCGCGGACGCTGACCATCTCGGCGTATCGGGGATCTGCGTGCCCGCCGGATATCCGGTTATGGCACTGCTTTCAACGAACTGTGCGTCGACGTAACTGGCACTAAGCGACAGATCAAAGCCCCCGGGTAGCAGACTCTGCAACTGACCTTCGATGCCCTTGATGCGGGCGTTGCCCCCGTTGACGTTCAAGGGTTCCCCGGCGACGAAGGTGGCCAACTGCGGATTGTACCAGTCCTCCAAGTAGACACTCAGGTTGGCAATCAGGCGGTGGTCGAAGAACGCGGATTTCAGGCCGAGCTCGTAGCTCCACAGTGAGTCCGACGCGAAGGTCGTCGGCGCAGTAAGCAGTAGGTTGGGTTTACAGGTCGTCGTGAGGAGTAACTTGGCCTGCAGTCCACACTCGTCGGCGACATCGGCAGCAAACAGCGGGTTTGTATTGCTGGCGGGGGCCACAGGGAAGGCACCATTGATTCCACCGAGGCGGAAGCCTTTTCCGATCCTCGTAAACACCATGCGGTCCGGGTCGATGTTGTACGTCAAAGTGAAGCTTGGGACGGTACCGCTGGCGCGGTTCGAGGCCTCGAACGTCGATGGAGCGTACACCCCCCGAGCTCCATTGACGGAGAACAAGCCGGAATTGGTGTTGCTTCCGGCCAGGGCGAAGTGGTAATACCGGAACCCGGCATCCGCCGCAAAATGCTGCGAGACCCGCCAGGACAGATTCCCGTAGAACGCGTTCTGGATCAGAGTTTCAGGTGCGAAGCCGGTATAAAGGTTATCCCCACCCAAGAGCGCGGTCGCTTGCGGAGCAAGCGTGGAACTGTTGTACTCGGAATACAGGTCCTGGTAGAAGTAGCCGGCGACCCACTGGACGGGTCCAGGAGCGGTGGAGGTCAGACGAAACTCCTCGGACCACTGCCGCGAAACCTCCTGGTTGAGGAAGCCAGGGCCCCTAGTGGAATAATTAGGGCCGAACCCGCCTTGGGACGCGTCGTACACCGGAATGCCTACCGCAGAAGCCACTTGCTCCGTGGAGTCCTGCTGAAGAAGAACGTTGCGGTGCCAGAACCCGGTTGCTGAGGTGAGGGAGAAAGTGGGTAACTGATACACCATGGTCAAGCTGCCGAAGCTCAAACTGTCGGTCTGCGGCTCCGGTGCGTCAAAGACCTCATAGTGCGCCCATTCCGCCGGTACCTGGGGATGGGTCGGGGTGCCATTCACGTCGACGGCGGGAGGGGCGCCCTGCTGGACCAACTGGTACATCGCCAACGGCCGGATCGTGAAGTTCTCCAGCGGCTGCCAGAGAATCTCGGCACGGATCGAGTCCACTAGGGTCGTGTTCACCCCAGTTAGCGACTCCTGCAGCGGCGCGGTGTAGAAATTGCTTGGACGGGACACTGCCGGAAAGGCACCCGCATCAACGGGGACGGCCCCATCGGCTATCACCCGGCGATCGATCCAGCCGCTGTCGTTGACGAGTGAGCCCACGATGCGCACCGCAGCGGTATCACCCAACGGAAAATTGAACATTCCGTTTTCAGTGTGATTGATCCCGCCTCCGGAGGCCGTGCCGGAAACCCACGCATCCGCGCTGGC
>Ga0123355_10007380_pt1 | contig 16466 bp, 13 predicted proteins | sample TergutEmb28metaG_3_FD_89872 | JGI IMG/M metagenome (GOLD analysis project Ga0123355, IMG submission 89872) | Embiratermes neotenicus P1 segment gut microbial communities from Petit-Saut dam, French Guiana - Emb289 P1 | ecosystem: Host-associated > Arthropoda: Insects > Digestive system > Gut ...
ATGAAAAAAGGGCAGACATTATAAAACACATTGAAGCTGGAGAAAACAAGGAAAATGTTGCAAAATGGTTGTTTATAACACTTCGGACGGTCAATCGTGTTTTGAAGCGTTATAGCGATACGGGTAGCTATAGACTATTTTTCCGCTTAAATTGCGGCTTTTGGCGTAGCGACCTTCCCAACGACCGTCTTTGCGTTTGTAGATGTTCTTTCCTGTTCTTGGCATAGATGATAACTTCCATATAATTTCGTATAAGTGCTATGCAAATTATATTGGGGGGCAATTTTGCGGCTTATTTGACCAGATAATTGACGGCTAACATTCCCGGCAAACGCGAATTTTAGCCTTGAAACCCTCGTGCAAGGAGCTATGCAGAGTAAATATATCGCATAAAACTCGCCATGATTCCTTATATTTTCAGCTAGCATTTCACATCTTGACACTTACAACAACGTAGTGTATAATGGATTTATTCGGATGTGGGCTTTGCTTTCGTTCGTCAAGGATGTACCTTTACGGCTATGGTGGGATATGAAAATAGCTTCTGACTTGTGGGAAAGCGGCGTTATTATTTGCGATAATATTTATGTAGGAAGCGATGGATATATCGAACATCATATCTTCTGAAGAAAAGCACGAATTGTGCAGACCGATGGCCTCAAACCTATCCACACTTAGGGAGAAGGCAGGTTAAAACAAGATGAATTGGCTGACAGACTTGGGCTTTCCCGACAAACAATCAGCGCAATCGAAAATGAAAAACGCGAAATGCAGTGGAGTACCTTCTCTACGCTGATTATGTTTTTCGCAAACGACCATGAGATACGGCAAATTATGATTGCAATGGGCATAATAAATGATCGCGTGGCAAAAACCTTTAATATGAGTTAATGCTGATAAGTGTGACTTCTATGGATAGCAAAGGCATGAAAACTTAAGCAAGGGGGACGAATGATGGAGAATGCGTCACGCGAGATAGAATCTTTTGAAACGGTCTACAACAGATTCTATTCTTCGGTTTTTTTGTTTTTCGTCAAACGTCTTGGCTCAAAGGAAGCATGTGAGGATTTGACGAGTGACGTATTTTATTCGTGTTACAAAAATTTTGATAAATATGATCCGGCAAAAGCATCATTATCGACATGGATTTTTGTCATTGCGAACAATAAGCTAAGAAATTATTACCGCGACAAAAAAGAATCTGTTTCGACCACCGGTGACATAAGTATTCTTGATGTCTTGTACGACAAACCGGACATGGATGGTGCGATATACCTAATGCAGATGAAAAAATATTTGGATGCGGCTTTAGAATCAATTACAGACAGGGAGCGTTCTGTTATTGAATTACGTTTTCTTTCCGAATTGACTTCAAATAAAATCGCGGAAGAGGTTGGAACCACAGCCAATAATGCAAGGGTAATCCTCACAAGAGCTTTAAAAAAGCTTGCTAAATATTTTGAAGAAAATGGAATAAGGTGGGATGAATAATGCCAGATCTATATAACAAAGCGGCTTTGGAGCGACTATCGAATCCAGAACAATTAGACAAGGCTATCACCGTAAGCAAACCTGCATCGTGGATTGCGCTTCTTGGGGTAACTATCGTAATAGCGGTGGCAATTGTCTGGTCTATATTGGGCACGCTACCAACAATTTTGCCAGCGCAGGGAATAACTGTACAAACAAGTTCTGCGGAGCAAATTGTGGAAAGTTATGTGCCGTTTTCCCTTTCCGGTCAGATAGAAGTTGGTATGAGAGCCGTTGTACATAACCCAGTAGACGGTTCTCGCTTCGATGCAGAGGTTATAGACATCATTTTCGATGACACAGTGTTCACGGATATGGATTTAGCATTAAACAGCGATGGTATACCCGTAGCCATTTCGTTGCGGCTTACTGACGCTGATCTTTCGCCGCGTACACTTGTATCTGTAAATATTATTACTGAAGAAGTCGCGCCAATCGAAATGTTATTCAGAGGCATTACAGATCGCATAAGGAGATGACGTTGTCGTGAGCAACTACAAAAAAACGCCAACGATATATCAAATGGAAGCGACAGAATGTGGTGCCGCGTCGCTTTCTATGATATTCATGTATTTTGGGCGGCATATGGCACTGGAACAAATGCGTATTGAAACAGGCGTTTCCCGTGATGGCTGTAAAGCTGGGAATATTATGCGTGCTGCACAAAAATATGGGTTGGAATGTCGCGGCTTCCGAAAGGATGCCTCGTTTCTACGTAAAATCGAAACCCCTTGCATTATCCATTGGAATTTCAACCATTTTGTCGTGTTTGAAGGGATAAAAGGCGGTCACGCTTATTTGAACGACCCGGCATCTGGCAGGCGTAAGTTGACATTGAAGGAATTAGATGAAGGCTTTACAGGTGTGGTCTTAACCTTTAAGCACACCGACAAATTTGTAAAAAGCAAGAAGCCAAAAAAGCTGGCAGGATTAATCAAAACAAGACTTCAAGGGCAGTACCCGGTACTTTTTAAACTATTTTATGTTGGCCTCCTCCTTGTGTTCCCCGGTTTAATGATACCGGTTTTGTCGCAGGTTTTTATGGATCACGTTTTAATCGGTGGGAACACAGAATGGTTTGTGCAACTTCTACTATGTATGGTTGCGGCGATCGCACTTCGGATAGGGCTGTCATATTACCGGGCGAGGGTTCTTCATAGGTTGCAAAATAAGCTGATGTTACTGTCAACGCGAGGGTTTTTAGCACGATTATTCCGCTTGCCTATCGGTTTTTTTGATCAGCGGTATGCCGGAGATTTAGTTAATCGCGTGGAAAGCAATAACGAAGTAAGTAATTTCCTTGCAGGAGAACTTGCGGAAACGGTGTTAAATATAATCGTGGCGGCCTTCTATTTGGCGTTACTTGCGTTTTATAGCATACCGCTGACATTAATAGGGCTGGTAAGTGTTGTCGTAAATCTGCTTATTGTGCGGTTGACATCCGGGTATATGGCGAATCTTTCAATGAAACTACAGCAAGACAGTGGGAAGTACACAGGGGCATTAATGGCCGGACTAAGCATTACATCAACCATAAAAGCGTCCGGCGCAGAAAACGAATATGTCTCCCGTATAATTGGATACAACGCCAAATCCTTCCGTATGGAACAAAAAATGAATCGTTTGCAAGAGATTATCAATGCAGTGCCGGACTCCATAGGCCGAATTGTTGATGTTGCTATTCTTGTGGTTGGCGCGATGTTTGTAATTCGAGGAAATATGACTATTGGTATGTTGTTTGCGTTTACGGCACTATTTGGTTCGTTTGTTGAGCCTGTTAAAAGCCTTGTTGGTTTTGTAAACAGCATACAGCAGTTAAAAGCAAACATGAACCGTGTTGATGATATTTTGAACTACGAAACAGACGTAAAATTCCACGAACGTAATATTGTCGAGAAAACCAGTAAACTTACAGGTAATGTTGAATTGAAGAATATATCGTTTGGTTATAGCATATTGTCTCCTCCGCTTATCGAGGAATTTGGATTCAAATTGGAAACGGGGAAATCCGTCGCTTTTGTGGGTTCATCCGGGTGCGGCAAATCAACGGTTTCTAAAGTAATAAGCGGTCCGTATAAGCCTTGGGGCGGCGAGCTTCTGTTTGACGACATTCCTGCGAACAACCTCCCAAGCGAAGTAACAAACGCAAGCATAGCCACTGTCAGCCAAAACATCACCTTATTTTCCGGTAGTATACGCGAAAATCTTACTATGTGGAACAACGCAATTTTAATGACAGATATTATTGCGGCGGCAAAAGATGCCTGTATTCATGACATAATCACGCAGAAACCCGGTGCATATGATTACAGGCTTGACGAAGGCGGCGCAAATTTATCCGGCGGTCAACGTCAGCGGCTTGAAATTGCACGGGCGTTAACAACAAATCCGTCTATCCTTGTGATGGATGAAGCGACCAGTGCGCTAGATCCAATCGTGGAAAAGCAAATAATCGACAACATAAAACGGCGCGGCTGTACATGCGTTATCATCGCCCACAGGTTAAGTGCTATACGTGACTGTGATGAAATAATTGTCATGGAACGTGGCAAAATTGTCCAGCGAGGCACCCACGACAAGTTAAGTGAAATTGACGGACATTATAAAAAATTCATCCAAAATACATAATTATCACCAAATCCCACAACGAAAGAAGGGACTATCTGCGTGAGTGAAAATTGCATTATTAAAGGCGGAGAAAATATAATAACGCACAACAAAGCAGATGCTTGGCGCGTAGTGTCCGGTAATGTACTTGTCTACGTTGCGCCTTTGCGGGATGGTACACTTGGCCGCCGTGCTTTCGTCTGCGAGGCAAAGGCCGGAGAAGTTATTCCATCATTGTGCTTTATGGATTATGAATATACGGAATGGCGGTTTTGTTTTATTGCCGTAGATACCGCAGAATTAACGCTTATCCAAAATGGAAGCACGAAGGTTTTGCAAACGCGATTTTCCCAACGCGCCAATTTAAGCGATGTTGACCGGGAGGGCTTTAATAATGCTGTAGTCAACTTCTATAAACTGACCATTGTTGCAGAAGACGGCCTTATTCACAAAACGGCACAGGAGCAGAAAACAACGTCAGAAAACATTTTGAAGTTAATCTATAATGTGTTCAACAAAAAGCAGTTAAAAATAGTCAGCAAAAAAGCCGGAAACGATTTGTACGATGCCGCCGCGATAATATGCGTGAAAACGGGAATAAAAATCGCACCTTTGGAGAGAGTTCTTGAGGCATGTCCAAGTGGTTTTACTATACATGACATTGCGCGAGTTTCACATTTTACCTGTAGAGAAGTTGTTCAAGAAGAAGGTTGGTATAAGTCCGATTCAGGGGCGTTGCTTGCCTTTGACAAGAACAAAAATCCCATCGCATGTATTCCGAAGGGACAGCGTAAATATATAACGCATAATCCCAAAACAGGTGAAACAAAGGTTTTGAACAAGGCGCAAGCAAAGGAATTAAACCCAAAAACATATAACTTTCACCGCTCCTTGCCGAATAAATCCATTGGTAAAAAAGACTTATACAATTATTGCGTTAAAAGCCTAAAAAAAATTGATATCTTCCAAATATTATTATTTACTGCGCTATGCACATTTATAGGTCTGTTGTTGCCGCAATTAAACCAATTTTTATTTGATACCCTTGTGCCGCTTGGTGCGAGTTCATCTGTTGTACAAATAGGATTTGTAATAGGCTCGGTCATGATTGGTGGCGTATTTTTTTCGGTTGCTAAAAACATAGCCAATTTTCGTGTTGTAAGCCGGATTGGTATTGATTTGCAATGCGCCATCCAAGACAGATTATTTAATATGCCCATGCAATTTTACCGTCGATATGAAAGTGCGGACTTAGCGCAACGGATAATGGGTTTATCATCGGTTGTGGGTGCGATGGTAAGTGCGGTGCTGGTTACAGGGTTAACTGCAATATTGTCCATTGCGTATTTTATACGAATGGTAAGCTTTTCCCCGCAGTTGTCATGGGCGGCAATGTTGATGCTGTTGATTTATGCCGTTGTTATTTTGTTAATATCGCGGCGAGAGCAAAGATATCAGGCACAGATTCAAGAAATAGACGGAAAAGCAAGCTCGGCGTTATTTCAATACACAAACGGGATTGCTAAAATTCGCATGTCCGGCGCGGAAGACAGGGCTTTGTTCGAATACATGAAAATGTATGTTGGAACACGCGAAATCGACAACAAACGAAATATTGTTTCCAGCATTTCTTCTATTCTTACCATTTCAGCAAGCTCGTTATTTTCAGTGGTGCTGTATTGGCTGTTAATAAATAGCGGTGGAGATGTTTCTATTGGTGGATTCATCGCGTTTGTGTCAGCCTTCGGAATATTCTCCAGCGCATTTATGGAGGTTGTTTCGGAAGCATCAAGACTGCGTGTGTTGAAATCGTCTTATGAACGTGGCAAACCCCTGCTTGTTGAAACGCCGGAATTTGACGAGGCAAAGGAACTGCCCGGCAAGTTAAGCGGCGAACTCGAATTAAACAACGTTACATTTTCATATTCGCCGGACATGCCGCCTGTTATTGACAATTTATCGTTACACATAAAAGCGGGGGAATATGTGGGCATTGTCGGTTCTTCCGGTTGCGGAAAGTCAACATTATTTAAACTTCTGCTCGGATTTGAATCACCTAACATGGGGAAAATTTACTACGATAACAGGGATATAGAAAGTCTCGACAAGCGGGAGCTTCGCAAAAAGATGGGAGTGGTATTGCAAGACGGGAAACTTATATCGGGCAGTATTTTTGAAAATATCACGATTACATCGCCAAAATCATTGCTGAAAGATGCCCAAGACGTTGTGCGAGAAGTTGGGCTGGAAAAAGATATCAGTGAAATGCCAATGGGACTCCACACTGTGCTAAGTGAAGATTGTGGAACCATTTCCGGCGGGCAACAACAAAGGATATTAATCGCAAGGGCAATAATCGGTAAGCCGGGAATACTTTTCTTTGATGAGGCAACAAGTGCGCTCGATAATATTACACAAGCAATGGTTTGTGAAAGTTTGGATGCCATGAACGCCACAAGGCTTGTAATAGCGCACCGTTTAAGCACAATTATTAACTGCGATCGCATTATTGTAATGGATGCCGGAAAAATCGTTGAAGAAGGCAATTATCAAGAGCTTATGGATAAACAAGGGCTTTTTTACGAATTAGCCAGCAGACAAATAGCTTGAAACACTTTGCCAGTTCATGTGTATAAATATTATGTGGCACAAGTAAGGGGTTGAATATATGCCAAATTTTGATGAAACAACTGCAAAAAAATTAGAAGGGTTATTAATTGTTTTGGCTGAATCTGAAAAGTTTGAGTCTAATGATAACGAATTGTCGGTTGATGCGTTGGATCAAATAACCGGGGGCGTTTTGATGCCCAGCTTTCATCAATTTTTAGACTATGTACGAGAGCGCAAACAGCAAGAGGGAAAATAACGATGAATGAAGGCTACGATCCGATAACAAAAAAATACAGAAAGGTGTACAGCTTGGATAGTCAAGGTTTGTGCTTTTTATCCTTCTTTTCAACTGATATGCGGGAACTTGAATACATCTGTTTCGATGTTGAGGCGGCTGACGATTATCATTATCAAATCAATGCCGACCAGATATCCAAGTTGTGTAAATATTTGCTATGCGAGAACAATGAAAAGGATATTATAACGGAATTTTCGAAGCGAATAAAAATGTGGAAAAATCCGATTGAAATTGCGGATTTGTGTAGATCTGCTGAAATTAAGTTTCAAGTTCATCATTGGCATTAGTGCAGTAAATGAAAAATATTTGTAATTGCATGTAACACTCCCCTGTTTGAGGTGTATACACAGATAGCTGGCTGGAAGATAGCTATATTTTAAATAATGAAGAGGGTATGATATACATGATGGATGTTCTGTTGGTGAATAGTATCGATTTTTTGAGATTTAAGAATGGCTCTGAACCTTCCATTGGGCTTCTTATACTCAAAAATATATTAAAGGAAAAGTATGATGTCGAAGTCTTGGATTTTAGACAACTTGATGAGTTCAAAAATCTTCTGTTAATGAGTAATCATAATATTTCAATAGATGATGTTTTGAGAACCCTTGCAAACTATATTGTTCAAAAAAAAGCCAAAGTAATAGGCTTTTATACCATTTGTCATTCATTTGTTTTCACGGTTCAAGTAGCTGAATATGTTCGTGAGCTTTCTCCACAGACAAAGATTGTTTTTGGAGGGCCTCATGCAACACTTACTGCAGAAGACTGTTTGTCGAGCCTTGACTTTGCGGATGCCGTTCTTAAGGGTGAAGCAGAATTATCTATAATGGATTTTATGGATGCCCTAATGGACGATGGCGAGATGTCATCGGTATCAGGTGCAGTTTACAGACAAAACAATGAAATCGTTACGAATCCATGCGGAAGGCTTCTTAATAATGAAGAATTGAGTTTGCATACTATTTTTGACTACAGTCCTTATAAGAGTCCTGAAGGAAACAAGATTGCAATTATTGAGGGTGGTCGCGGATGTCCATATAAATGTTCTTTTTGCTCCACAAGTTTATTTTGGGGAACCAAGTTCAGAATAAAACCCGTAGATACCATTATTAACGAGATGAAGAAACTTAATGAACTTCACGGATTTGATTCGTTTAGCATAGGCCATGATCATTTTACATCAAACAAACGCTACATTATAGACTTCTGTAATAAACTCATTGAAGATGGTAGTAATTTTAACTGGTTCTGCTCTTCGCGTGTTGATGCGCTCGATGATGAGTTGATTGTACTTTTGGCAAAGTCAAATTGTAAGGCAATGTATATTGGGCTTGAAACAGGTTCTGAAAGGATGCAAGAACTAATTAATAAGAAACTTGATCTCTCAAAAGCATTCGATAATATTAAAAGGCTTCATGAAGTGGGAATTAAACTTACGGTATCCTTTATCTATGGATATCCTAACGAAACAGAGGAAGATTTCATTGAAACATTAAAAATGATTGAGTCGTTATTGTTAATTGGCGTAAACTTAGTTCAATTAGGTAAATATATGGTTTTACCTTGCACTGAGGACACAGAAAAAATAAAAAACAAATTATATTTTGATATTAATGACATAAACTTCACAATCTTCAGTAAGTACTTATGCAGTGAAAAAAGCATTGCGGAAATAAAGAAACATCCAGATATTTACATGCAGTATTATACGTTTGACTCCCCTGTAACATTCAAATACAGATATTTTGAAAGTTTTATGTTTTTACTGCAAGCACTCTTACCTTTTTACAAGAAAACTTTAGAATGGTTAATTGTAAAACATGGTCTTAATGTGTTGTATAAGAAATACGAACATGTTTTGGCAAAAACTGACGAAGCGTTTGATAAGCTATCCGCAACGAATTGGGAAGATGAAAATGTTTTGTCGTTGAGTAACGAAATTATGTGTGAAATTTTTCTGACTGAAGAAAGAGAAATTAATGACCACGCATTTTCACAACTTTGTAAGTTTGAGCGCATTTTGGTAGAGCATCGAATAAGTAAACCATTCGCACCAACGGTTCATGAGTTTGATTTCAATATGGAAAAGCTCCGAAAGACAGGAGAACGTGTCAAAGAAAAGTACTATGCAAGGTATACGTTCACTTCTATTGGCGACGTAGTTGTTCAAAAGTGTAACAAAGGAGAACGTTTCAATGTCATAGTTCCTGTAAATTAGAGTAACATTTGATGTGATGTATAGCACTTCAATGTACGAAGTGTGTGCATATAAATAATTAAGGAGGAACAAAAATGTTAACACAAGAAAGAGCTGACAAACTCGCCGCTTTTTTGAACAGCGACGAGCAACGCGCAACCGCGCTTGCAAACCTTGAGCCGGAACAGGCTGTAGAGGAATTAAAAAAGCACGGGCAGGATTTTACTGCCGATGAGCTTAAAGCATTCGCTGAAATAGCGAAGTCGCCTGAAGTCGATGATGAGTTGGACTCCGCCCAACTTGATCGTGTTTCTGGCGGATGCAAAATAACCGCAACGGTCGTTGCTGTAGCAGTTAGTGTAGGTTGGTAATTCGAGGACAGAAGTTACATCAAGAAACTATTGCACACGTCCGCCCGGATTCATGAAACAATTGTATCCGGGCGCAGGGTGTGCGATTGGCCATTAAATTTTGCTTTCCTTGTTTGAAAAAGCTGTTTAATATTACGATATGAGAGGTTGATACTCAGTTGGCAATTAATTTTATTCCAGAAAATATGAATATTGAATTAACAACGTACTGCCCACTTAATTGTCCGCAGTGCTATTGTCAACTTTCAGGTGAGAAGCACATAAACCCGCAAATCGCAATAAAATGGATTGAAGAAAGCGGAAAACTCGGTGTAAAACAAGTTATGCTCAGTGGCGGCGAAACGTTATGCTATCCGGATTTATATGATGTGATTTCAGCGGCGGCAAAATTTTGTGGAGTCGCATATGTCGCATTGTCTGGATACGGACTGACACGTAGCGTCATTGATGACTTAATCTCCGCAGGGGTGAGTGGAATATTTATATCACTCAATGGGTCAACAGAGGAGATCAATTCCTTAACTCGCGATGGCTACAGTCTTGCTATATCTGCATTGGAACTCTTATTTAATAAAGATTACCAGAATATATGGATAAATTGGGTTATGCATTCCTATAATTCCAATGATTTTGAAAATGTTCTTGCAATTGCAGAAAGGTATAACGCGCACCGTCTTGTTATTATGGGGTTAAAACCTGATTCAAATAGTGAGCTACTCTCCGTTCCTTCAAAAGAGCAAATGCTAAACATTAAACGTGTCATAACTGAGTACAAAGGAAAAGTTAAGATAGGAGTAGAGTCATGTTATTCCCCTATGCTTGCCTTAGCAAGCGAAACTAAGCTGTTCGGCAATATGAATGTAGGTAAGTATAAAGGATGTGGAGCAGGGAGATTTTGTTTCAGCGTTAATGTTGATGGACAACTGTCCCCATGTAGGCATTTAGACTTTTTTGAAGAATATGAAACGATCGAAGATTATTGGAACAATTCATCGGTTTTGCAACGTCTGCGCGATGTAGAAAATGACAAAAGAGAACCTTGCAAAAACTGTTGTTACAATAATTACTGCAGACATTGTTTAGCCACAAATGTAAAAACAAAGGGCGAATTATTCATAGGTAATGAAAAATGTCCGATGCAACAGTAGATAAAAAAATAAAATAATTTGGGGTTTTGGGATGAAAAGAGAGATTAATGGCGACACAATATCCATTTTAAACATCGATGGGAATGTTGTTTTGACAATAAAGGTAACTATTGACAAAACCGCAGTAACAATTGCGTCAACGGGTAGTATAACCCACGATGCTGCGCCGGAATTTGAGGATGAACTGATGTCTGTCCTTACTTCGGGGCGCGATGTTGTCGTGGATTTTTCCGCACTTGAGTATATCTCAGCTCCCGCATTAAACGCACTGCTGAATGTTCAAAAACTTGTAGATGATAAGCGTTACAAATTTTATATTCAAAATATTTCTCAGCCTGTTAAGAAGATTTTTGAACAAACAGGATTTATTGATTTGCTTGAGATACGCTAAAGTACGGGGGTAGCATTGTGAAAAAAAAGCGCAGTACAGTAAAACCATATGAAGGTGACAAACACTATATCTTTATTAGTTATAGCCATAAAGATACTCGTTATGTGTACCCAATAATCGAATTTTTGGCGCGTGAAGGATGCAGGGTTTGGTATGACGAGGGTATAACTCCCGGTAGCGAATGGAATGAAGTAATTGCAAACCATATGAATCGTTCGGCTCTATGTGTGGCATTTATTTCTGAGAATGCTGTAGCCTCGCACAACTGTCGGCGCGAGATTAGCTTTGCGTTGCTTAAAAACAAGCCGCTTTTATCTGTATTTTTAGAAGAGACAGTCCTATCTCCCGGAATGGAATTACAACTTTCGGCAAACCAATGCGTGTCCGCACATGCATATGCAGATATGGATAAATTTATGGCTGTAATTATGGCTGTGCCAACATTAAAGCCGTGTTTAGGTGAACCCGATCCATCGATTGAAGTTCGCTCACCATCATATTATGAAATAGAAAATGGCAACGAGTCCAAGTCTACTTCTGATATGAGCGATGAATGGTTTAGCGCAAGCGACAACCAGCGAATAAAACGCGAAGATGAGGAGCGGAAAAAACGCGAAGATGAAGATCGTGCAAAACGTGAAGCTGAAGAACGAATAAAACATGAGGAAGAAGAATTAGCAAAACGTGAAGCTGAAGAACACGCACGGCGCGAGGTTGATGAGCGGAAAAAACGCAAAGCAGAGGAACATGCAAAACGTAAAGCAGAGGAATTGGTAAAACGCGAAGCCGAAGAACGGGAGAGGCGTAAGGTAGAAGAACGAATTCAACGTGAAAAAGAAGAACGCATCAGGCGCGAGGTTGAGGAGCGCATTCTGCGCGAAGAGGAAGAGGCACGAAAAGCGAAAGAAAAGGTTTCATATGTTTTAATCCGTCAATCGACCGGAGAGTTGATTTCGCTGGACAATGGCGGGTTAGCTGTTGGTCGAGAAGCGGATAATTCAATGGAAAATTACCTGTTGCCAACTAATTTCGAGATAAGCAGAAGGCATTTCATTATTTCGGAAGGGAACGGTGAATATTATATCGAAGATAATAAATCAAAAAATTTAACTTTTCTAAACGGTACTGCATTAGCACCCAAGAAGCCGAAAAAGTTAAGTGTTGGAGATACAATCAGAATAAGCACGGAATACTTTACTTTCCAAGAAAAACCATCCGGGAGTGACAGATTGCCATGAATATAAACGCCGCATATTATTCATCTAAAGGAAATCGTTCAAAAAATGAAGATAACATTTCCCTGTTAGAGAACCGCGACAATATCATCGCTATTGTTGCTGATGGGCTTGGTGGCGAAAAAAATGGAGAGGTTGCGTCATTAACAACCATCCAAACGATTAACGCTCGGTTATCCGGTGGCGACTCAACGCCAGATAAAATAAATGAAGCTATCGCGTGTGTTAATAATGAACTTGTAAGCCAGCAGAAAAATGGCGAAAAAATGAAAAGCACGGTTGCAGTTTTGTGCATAGATAAAACAAGTGCAATAACGGCTAACGTCGGGGACACACGCATTTACCAATTTAGAAAAAACAACATAATATTTCAATCAACAGATCACAGCGTGTCACAAATGGCTGTTAGTGTCGGGGAAATCAGCCAAAATGAGATTCGTGGTCATGTTGACCGAAACAGGTTAACACGCGCACTCGGTTCGAAAGAAACAGTCGAAATCGATACAAATCATCTTGTTTCGGTTGTTGGAGATGCATTTCTCTTATGTAGTGATGGATTTTGGGAGCATGTTTACGAGAATGAGATGACTGAGGATCTTAGTTCATCAAGTAATGCAGACGAATGGCTTAATAAAATGCGGAACCGGGTAGAATCCCGCATTTCCCCTACAGGCGATAACCATTCGGCAATTGTCATAAAAATTATTTAGAGAGGGTGCTGATATGAACACAAATTATTGCTTCAAATGTATGCGCAAACTGAAAAATAATAAATGTCCCGACTGTGCAAACATCGCATTTGAGCAGAATCCACATCACCTTGCGCCGGGTACAATGCTAAAGGAAAAGTATTTAGTAGGTTACTCTATAGGTGCTGGAGGTTTTGGAATTACTTACATTGGGCGCGACCTTGTTTTGGACACCTTGATTGCCGTCAAGGAGTATTACCCAAGTCAATTTAGCGTCCGCAACAGCACCGTTTCGTCAAATGTAACGGTAACTGCTGGTGCAACGGTCACATCCGGAAAAGGAACCTCTTATGAAAAAAGCAAAGAGAGGTTTCTTGATGAAGCACGAATCTTAGCTCGTTTTGAAAAAGATGCGGGCATTGTTAATGTAAGGGATTTCTTTGAAGCCAACAACACAGCATATATCGTCATGGAATATATTGACGGGGTGACGTTAAAAGAATACTTGGAGCAGAATGGAAACTTTGCTCCCAATGAAATTGTTGCAAAAATGCGTCCTGTCATGGAGTCCCTTTCACGCGTTCATGCACAAGGCTTGGTTCATCGTGACATCAGCCCCGACAACATAAAAATGCCGAGTGAAGGCAACTTGAAATTATTGGACTTTGGTGCGGCTCGATTTGTTGCCGCAGACGTAGATAAAACGGTAACAAGCATGACGAAAGCTGGGTATGCACCGGAGGAGCAATACCGTAGCGGCGGCGATCAGGGAGCATGGTCGGATATTTATGCATTATGTTCCACGATATATAAATGCATAACTGGAATAACCCCTCCCGATGCGCCGCAAAGACTGCATAACAAAACTCGTGGCAAACAAGACATTGCGCCTCTGTCCGTTCTCGGTGCCAATATAAAACCGGAGTTGGAAGAAGTTATATTAAAAGGCATGTCTGTCCTCCAAGAGGATCGTTATCAAAATATTGCCGAACTCCTTTTAGCGATAGATGGAAAATTGGATGCAAAGCGCGAAGGTTCCAGTTCCTTTACTGGCGGCAGTGTAAAAGTCTCAGATACTGATGAAGAACGCAAAAAACGCGAAAGTGATGAACGAGCCAAGCGTGAAGCCGAGGAGCGGTTGAAGCTCGAAACTGAGGAGAAACAAAAACGTGAAGTTGAAGAACGCATTCGGCGTGAGGTTGAAGAACGGGTAAAACGTGAAACAGAAGGTGTGAAGCCGAAACCAAATAATAAAAAACAAGGGGTTGGCATAAAACGCTGGATACCCGCGATGGTAGCGGCATGTGTTGTTGTCGCAGTAGGTTTATCAGTGTTCCTTTTCATGTGGCTCGGCAATGATAATGATTCCGTTGATATATTCCAAGTTGATGCTGGAATTACAGACACAGAACCTACGCCAACAGTTGAGCCCACACCAACTCCTGACCCCGATCCGTCATATGATCCTGCGCCTGACCCAGAAATAACCCCTATTTTTGATGTTCCCGCTGGTCGAATAATTGCCGCTGGAGGAACCTTTGGCACAGGAAGCCATACGATTGCATTGCAAAATGACGGGACAGTTGTTACTACCGGGTGGGCAGGTAGGCCGATAAACATGGTTTCAAGGGAAATTGTACATTTTAGCGATTTAACAAATGTGCAAAAAATGGTTGGTCACGGTAACCATATAGCCGTATTGCACGCTAACGGTGAGGTAAGCACAACTTTAGACATCAACGACTTGGACAGATTCAGAAATGTTACCAGCATTGCGATAGGTAGCAGTCATCTCGTAGCGTTGAGAAGTGATGGGACAGTTATTGCCTCCGGCTGGGCTTCAGATGGTCAAGATGACGTGAGTGGTTGGACGGATGTTGTATCAGTATATGCAGGAAGAAACTGGTCTGTCGGGTTAAGATCCGATGGAACGGTTGTTGCAACGGGTCGAAACGATAATTCGCAAACAGAAGTTTCAACGTGGATGGATGTTGTTTCGATTGTGATAGGTGATAATTACACACTGGGTATCACCTCGGAAGGGACTGTGCTTGGTGTTGGTAGCACTTGGTGGCCGAGCCATAATCCTATTAATCTTGCTGATTTTAGAGGTAGCATACAAATTGTTGGTAATTCGAATAATCTTGTAGGATTAAGACCGGATGGTACTGTTTTTGCACAAGGCACCAATTCCCAAGGGCAAAACGATGTTTTTGGCTGGTCTGATATAGTTAAACTAGCGGCCGGCGATAACATGACTGCCGGACTTAGGTCGGACGGAACCATAGTTTTCACTGGAAGGCACAGGGAAGCCCAGTTTGATCCTTCTGTATTCGCTACTGATGTAGTGGATATTATTGCAACGGATCAGTATATCGCGTGGCTGTACAGTGACGGAACAATCGATGTCACAGGAAATGGTTACTTCCTCGACTTACGCCTTATGCCAGAGTATTTGTCGTCAAATAACGTGACGAATGTTATTTCCATTGCGGCTGGCAATAGTTTTTCAGCGGTGCTTACCGAGGACGGAAGAGTACACGTATGGGGCGATAACCGTAATGGTCAATGGGCGGCTGGTGACTGGACATCGATAACCGCGATTGCTGCAGGGTCAGATTTTTTGCTGGGCTTGCAAAGTGACGGCACTGTTGTAACAACTCATACCGCAACATGGGATGCGATAGAAGTTCACACATGGAGCGATATTATTGCCATTGATGCAGGACATGACCATGCAATTGGACTAAGAAGTGACGGAACTGTGATCGGTACAGGGAACAACAATAACAACCAGTTAAATACGCGTGATTGGAACAATATAACCGCTATTTCGGCTGGGCGGCGTTTCACTATCGGGCTGAGAGAAGATGGCACATTGGTGGGAATTGGGGCTAATGCCAGCAATGAAAGCAGTGTATCCGATTGGACGGATATAACAAAAATTGCTTCTTCAGACCGTATCACAATTGGATTGAGAAGTAATGGCACTGTTTTGATCACAGGAGATTTAGGTTGGGGAGCTAATCGGATAGACGTAAGCCTCTGGTCAAATATCGTTGACGTTGCTGTGGGCTTCGATCATGTCATAGGGGTAAGAGCGGATGGGACAGTTGTATCCAGTGGTGCCAATTCCACCGAGCAAACAAATGTAAGCGGATGGTCGTTGTGGTAACAATTAGTTGAGTCAAAAATTCAAAGCCTCGGATTGGGATTACTACGTCTGAGGCTTTTTAGTTACCTCTCAAATCGTGAGTCAATATATATAGTACTTTAACTTGCAAAAAATCTCACTCCACGATATAATAAACCTATGGCATACGACATAAGATTCAGACAAAAAGTCCTGGAATATATCGATAAAGGACATACCTTAAAAGATGCTCA
>Ga0123355_10007381_pt1 | contig 16465 bp, 13 predicted proteins | sample TergutEmb28metaG_3_FD_89872 | JGI IMG/M metagenome (GOLD analysis project Ga0123355, IMG submission 89872) | Embiratermes neotenicus P1 segment gut microbial communities from Petit-Saut dam, French Guiana - Emb289 P1 | ecosystem: Host-associated > Arthropoda: Insects > Digestive system > Gut ...
GCCCTCCCCGGTTCCAAAAATCCCAAGACCAAGCAACCCCCCCCCCCCCCCCTTACCAGCGCATTTAAATGTGAGATATTTTCTGGACTTAAATATGTAATATTTCTTATAAGACAAGACCTATTTGCACTATATTAAGAGTCAGCGGAAGTACTATGTCGATTATTTTCATATTTGTTTTCGGTTTCGCTGACGTGTTTCCGCTTCCTTTTAAAGCGTATCCGAACATTTCTTTTGATGCATTTAATCATAAGAAACAATTTCTGATAACTTTTAATAGAATCAAATGCAGAAAGCTGTAGAACAGAATGACGGCAGATCAGCGTACTCTTTCTACTGGTATTGTGTGACTTTTTTTTCGTTCAATAAAACAGAAACTAGTGATGGAGAAACCGCGTCGGTAAACACACATTTTACATCTCACGCCTTGAATGCCAGATTGCAAGACCCCTTTATTTTGTACTTACCATTCTGCGGACCAAATAATGTCACTCACGATTACACAAACGTAAGCACACATTTTCATCAAGTATTCGAAAATTTTTGTGCAGGAACAAATGTTTATTAAAAGAAACTGATCATCTCCCGATGCTGAGGTGGTGAATATCAAGTAGACTTCTCGTTGCTCTCCACTTTCCACTGACCTAAAACAAACACCATTTTCAGAAACTAAAGAAAGACTTCATACCCGCTGACACATTCCCTAGTCTAATTACATCAAATAACACGTATCGTTCCAATGGCAGCAACCTCGCTCACTCCTTGCGGAGTCCGACTGAACAGTTCGGCCGCGACGAATCCTTCTGTTCGCCAGATCTATCTTTAGCAACATGAGGCAAGCACCGCACACTTACTGCACGAAATGGGCAGAATATACGCGGCTCTCATATTTACTTCTACCCATTTATAGTAAAAAGAGTACAGTAAGACAGAAAAATAGTTTACAGGCTCTACAACACGAGGGTGAAACACAGACTTGTTTTCGAAGCGTGTAAACGGGTTTGATATTTTAATACAGGGAGTACAAGAAAAGAGTCACTGCGGGTGGATACACCCGCGACTCATTAGGGAGATCCTGAAATAAATTTTGAGAACTACAGTGAAGATTTTTCTTCGATTTCGCTTGTTGAATACTGCCTCAACCATTTCGTGCTATCTAAGCTTCCAATCAATCAAGAAATTTAACAAATAAATTGACCAAGTATCTAGTTACAGAATTCTACGTCTCAGCACTTCTAACTCAAGATACATCATTATTAATAATTAATCGTCAAGCATGGCTATTTATTTTAAAAACCATAATCACAACCACGTTTCAGTGTCACGAAGGCCATCTTCAGGCTGTTTAATTATCAGTACCTTTTCTCACAGCAGCACAAGTGGGCGACCAACATTAAATTAACAAAACCCAGTGCTGTTTTCGATACTGAAGCAGTTAAACCGTGAAATGCAGGAGAATGAATTTGCACACTGTAACTTAGCTTTCGGCTTCCATGACGTTTGCCATGAAAAATCTGTGTTTTTACTCTGTTTCTCCCATCCCAGCTACAGACAGTCCGCCGTAAAATGCGTGAATTTCTGGACAAGCCTTTCAGCTGTGTACTTCCTCGCTATCTAATTCCTTCCACATGCCCCAAGCGAGTTACTCTTTACTTCCTCTTTGCCGACATATTTTACAGACTGCTGCACCCACAAACCGTAAGTTCCACCAGACATCTGGACAAATACAGGCCAATCTTACCTAGTCACTTGCGTGCGTATTCCGCTAAATGGTAAGCAAAGCATAGTGAATGCATTTAAGTGTACCTGTGTAATTATTTGCATATAAAATGTATTAACAAGAGTGGTCATTTAGATTCCTACGGTTCAGTCTCGAAGTTCGGGATGTAAAAGTTCCGTGACTGCCAATTTTAATATTATTATTTCGAGTTTTCGCGACTAGTTCCGACGAATCGGGATGATACCACGTAGCTGACGAGTCAGCTTCCCCCACTCTCCTGCTTCTGCACAGATCACCGTCAGCTCAGTGAAACTGTCTTTTATTAAGTGAAGTTGATGGGTTTCGTGGCTTTGATGTGTCAGCAGCCTCCAATTTGTATCGACATCAGAACAATCTGCTGTCCTCTTAATGCGCCTTTAATGTTGTTGAAGGCTGAGTGCGGCCGGAACGATTATGTCAATGAAAAATCCCAGTGACCCATAGGGAATCGAAATCGTGACCTTACGGCTTGTAACGCAGTGCCTCAACCAACTGCACCACCACTTGTAACAAGGCGCAAGATATTTCACGTCGTATAATGATGCACCAAAAATACGCGGGTCCTGAGAACTGTCTTTGGCAGAAGATTTCAGCGGCTTACAACAGCGATATTCTTTCTTACGATCATAAACTCTGCAGAATGTCTCTAAAGATGGCGGCCGTTCGGAATGTGACGAGACTGCCGCTGTGGATGCAGCACTCCGTGCTGCAAGTTCTTCACTTTCAAACGGCCACACGGTTTCACGCTACGCGCGTAAATGTCCTGTGATTTAGACCCATCACAGAAGCACGGCCTTCCCTACGCAATTTTTTACGGAACTCACGAACGGTCAGAATCACCATGTGCAAACATCTTTACCAAATTTCGTCCAAATCAGACGAAAAATATAAAAAAAAAAAAACCGCGGGCAAAATTAAATGTACGTCCTTGAAAGACGTAAGACTTTTCAGCGCATCGATATTCACGAAATTCAGCATTGCTCTACGGCTTAATGTGCAGCTCTTTGACACAGACTGCACACAAATCGGTAAATAAATAAAAGTAACTGGGTAGCATTCAATTACGCCCCAAGTAAAATAAGCCTGTCACTTCATCACATATTCACGAAACTTGTACATGCTTAAAAAGTTTAGTTATAAACTCCTACACCAAATTTCATGAAAATCTGGCAAAACATGTTCTCGACATAAGGCGTTCTTCTTTTTCTTCAAAAAGAACACCTAACAGACATAAAAGTGCCCAATACTAGCACATCAGTAATTAAATAAAAACTCCAGTCACAATGTTTGGACATGCAGTATGTTACTTACTTGCATGTTGCGGGCATATGCTTGGTATTCTTATCATGCTGAGTTTCGGAAGGTAACCTGTATGTGCGTGAAATAAACAGTTCACTCTATGTCTGAAACAGGTAACACTGGACACAAATATCTTTGAACCACACAATATGCCTTTATTTCTCTCTTTCAGAAGTGGTTACACCAGCCCTGTATGTGTCAAGGTACATGTGGGATGCAGCACTATAAAGCACAATACTAAAATTCAATATGCAAGTTGCATAAGAGTTTGTTCTGTTGTGTCAGATTGAAATAATTGCTATAAATAGCACCTTTCCTTGATCACTTTGCCACACAGTCTAATTGTTTACTGGATTTAAAAACCCACACACAAATTTGGACAGGGTGTCAGAGAGCAGTACTGCAACCAGGGAGGGTCAACAGCATAGTTCTTATTGCTGGAAGGTTAGGTTCAGGAGCCAAGGAGTGACACGTGTCAGGAAATGGGGAAGATAATGATGATGTATCAGCACATGACAGAGGAACAATACTAATGCAGCTCGAGCAGTTCATCCCATTCCGGAAGGAACGAAACGGCAGAACCCCCCTTATCATCAATTCTGGAAAATAATTTTTATTTGTGACAAAGTGTTTGTATTAATTACTGACTGAGCACTACAGTTACTTAGTTCAAACAAATACAGAGTTGCTTTACGTATTCAGATGCAGAAAGATCACAGCTAATGAACAAACGAACGAACGAACGAATGCAGCTGTATACTTCATTACTGAATTACTGATTGCTGTCACAGTTGGTTATATTTAAGAACCTGACTGGAATGACAATTTTACCTCACATATACTACTCAATACTGTAGGCATTCTTTAAATTTTAAGTTAATTAAAATTTATATGAAATAACATATGCTACAATAATGTAGTTTAATTTAAATGGCATTTGCATTCATGATATTACAATGACAAGATCGAAGTGTTCGAATAACGCACGGTTACAGAATGCATATATTTTAATGTACATGCACCCTTGCCTGTGTATGTATATATGTATGTTTTTATATATATATATATTTATATGTTTATATGTATGTGTAAGTACATATGGATCACAATTCTTAATTTTTAGAACATCTGTGTCACTTGCTAAGATAGAAGTGGCTAGTCTATGTAACAATAGTACAGGGATAATGAATATTATTGTTAAGTTTTAATACAGCAGGTATTGATAACTTCCGTCATTCTACAATACCACCCTCATGGCAATGTTGTGTCAATGCAAGTATTATAACAGCTCACACTACAACCTGCAACACTGCATTATCAAGAACCATGCACCCCAGTCTCTCACTGCAATTTCTCTCAAGTTTAATCACGTTAAGAAGGGCAACAGTTCTACGCCAAACAAGAGGAATGACAATTTATAATGTGGCATTTTAAATAATGAGAAAAGTGTACCAAGGAACATTAAACAACATGAGATAAGTCAGTGCTGTATATGCAGTTCAATTACCGGTTGCCAGCTCATGGTAATAATGCAGCCCATTCATTCAGCCAACGAGCCACATGCACACCAAGACATGACAAACGGATACACGATGAATGACATATTGACTTACACTCTGTATTCCTTTTATGTTTGTTTTCAACATTTACTGTTCATGTTTTTCAAGATAAGGTTCAATTTGTGCAGTTCAGTACCTGGCATTCGACACCACTTTGTTATTATGTGCAACACAAAATGCGAGTCAATGCAGTCATGTGGCATGGGCAGGAAAAATTCTAGTTCTTCGTGTGAACGTGCAGTGTGCCATGTTGGGTACATGGTTCTGATGTCACTGATAACCAGAACTTACAACTGTTATGTTTTGAAGGAAGCTGAATTCTAGGAAAGGCTGTGTTCATGAACAATGTGAAAGACAAGAAGCTGATTCAAGACACACCACACTGACAGTCAAGTGTAGCCATGCACCTTAGTTTGCAGAGACTTTAATTTAATTATTGTGTTACAGTTTGCAAACACAGCCTTCAGTATTAATTAATCTTCTACAACACATGACATACAGTCAACTGTACCCTGAGAGATGCTGCTACTCTAGCATTTGAAACTCCTGTGGGCTCATCACAGCCAAATGGCTCTGGGTTCAGATACCAAAATTCTGTCTGCAAGCTGTGCTATAAATTACAAAACTTATAAAAATTCATGTTTATTGCTTTATGGTCACTCTGTATCACAACATGTATTTTATTGATGATAAGTGAAACCACCCAACAGGCAGAAGCACCCACTGATGCACTCTCTTCACCAACACAGCAACGTGACGTTTGTCAGGCCAGGACAAAACTGGCAGGGGCCACCAGGCAAAATAACATTTAATGATTTGATATGAGAGATTTTTAATGACATAAACCAACAGGATGTCTGTTTCCATTTAATTACTTACAGTAAATAATCTGCCTAAAATTACTGTCTGACAATGTTGGTCCTATCTTCTAATGGGTTCTTTGTGTGTATGTCAGACAAAATTAGGAGATATAAGAAAATAATACAAAGAGCTGATCTGCATCAAAATTTTATGCTTCAATTTAACAAATTACTGGTACTTTAAGTAAACAACCATTAATATATGGTAATTACACCATACATATCAGACAACTGCCTTACACACCAGTTGACAGGTAAAAGTAAAGTAAAGTAAAGTAACATAATGTTGTCGCTGTACATGCCAAAGGGTACAGATCAACTCACTGTCATCTTCAGCACTCGAGTTGGCCTCATGCTCCAGCTGCTGCATGTCTGCCAAATGAGCCCCTGGAACCCATTCAGTAGATGACTGGGTGGGTCTGAGAGCCCACATGGACATTTTGAAGAGAAAAACCTTAGGATCCTGCTGGAAATCTAACCTCAGATTGTCCAGCCCACAGCCTAGTCACTGTACTGACTGAGCTATCCCAGCTCCCACAGCTGACAGTTAAGTTTCTTTATTACTGGTACTGGAATATAAACAATGCAAATGGTATCTACAGTTTTACCGAATGCTGTACCAGTGAGTGGCACAAAGCATTACTGGCAAGCTGAATTAGAGTCATGCAAGAAGTTAAGTGGTCTCATCCTGGAGGACACTTGATGGGATGAGGAGGGGGAGGGTAGCCTCGCCATATTCATAATGATAATTTTCTTTACGAGAAATTTAATACGTTATGCAAAAATACATTTATGTAATTTTGCATAAATTCAGTGTCTGAGAACTGAAGACTATAGACAGCCAACAAGAAGCACAATATAACAGGGAGATGCAACTCTGTGATGCTGGGCGACAGTCCACAATGTTTTGAACGACCACAGTGGCTTCACCTTCGAGACGAAAATAACAATAAGAACCACCCACCCAAGCACATGCCGTCACGTCCCAGCAGACTTGAATCCTCAGCTAAAGTACTCTGAGGACTTCAAATCTCACATGATGTACCACAACGTTTAGAACTGAACACAGGACAAAACTGTCACCATTGCAAATCTATCTGACGCGATCGATGAGCGCAGCAGAGGAGTTTCAAATAGAATGGACTTAACTGCAAACACACACACACATTTGTCTATGCAGAACTGTTTCATACAGGCTTATAACAAAGAACTACAGAAACAAAGCTACACTTTGGAAACTCTTAAAAAAGGCTAGTAACAGATTTGTACTTGACTGTATGCACTTTTATACACTATACCATTCCTTTGGCATATATGGTGGTGATTATAACTGCTACAACAGATGACTACCATATTTATGTGTGTAACAACAATGGCATAGACAGCATGTGGTAACTGTTTTAATGCCAGTAAGAGTCAAAAGGACACTTCTAGAACCTGTCAAACTGAAGATTTATCACGTGGGTTAGTACACAACTTATTGTTTTGTATTAACTAGTTGGTCAAAGATCAGATTGCTGACAGGTGCAATGCTGTAGAAACATACATAAGCAGGATGACGTGACGTGTTCAACCAGAAGGAGAGGCAAATTTCAATAAAGTACATATGAGCCTGCAGCCAAAATCAATAAGGCGACACAAACCAGCACAACATGTGACTATGGTCTCGATATCTGTAAAGGTACAGCTGTCCCTCTCTACGCCAAAAAGGCATACAGGGGGAGTAGCAGTACAGCTCCACTCACTCTTAACCTCAACACTATACACACAGGTGACAGATCAACTTCACACCCCAGCTGCTTTACCTCTGGGGAAAGAAGCACCTGGTACCACAGAATGAAAAGCTCACAAGGCCACAGAGTGGGTCTGGAAATTTTGGGCAAATTAAGTACAAAAATGAATGGAAATTACCATGTTATTGTGCTAGTGAAATCTTGTCACAAATGGCCCATTAGGTCTCGATACTGGGGCAGGTGTTATTAACTGAAGGGCGTGGCACATGAGCATGTAACAACCAGCAAATGTTGGTGCAGTTAACAATCTTGAGGTCTGATAAATAAGCAGACAGAAAAGAAATCCAAGCTTGAATGATTTTACCCCAAAGTTCTTCCTGAGGAATTTCTTATATCCCCACAAACTTAACTGTCTGGCTCTCTCGCTGTTTAAGTTTGCCTTTGCTCTGTGACCAGCATATGGCAGCAGCATTATGACAAAATGGTGACCATCTCATGCCAAAAAGCACACATTCCATAACATTCAACCACATGTGAGACAATCAGAGATAAATAATTGTGGAATTTTTATACATGTAAAGTCAGAGCTTGCACTTTTGTTTCATACGTGGATGATGTGCCTGCCTGCCACATGGTGCATGAGACTTCAAAAGGATTTTCTCCAAAACCAGTGTGCTTCTTATGACTATTAAATTTCTGATCCAGCTTTCCTTACATTTCAGAAATTCTCAAGAATTTAAATACATCAAAATTCTGTTTATGCTCCCTGAATTCATATTTTCCTTGATTCTATGTGTTTTTTTTTTTTCAGTCCTGCCAAAGCATCATCCATAAGAACATTAAATTTTCCTGAACACACAAAGACCTATGTGCTTCCTCCCCAGTTCCATATTTATATATTTCAATTCAACACAAACAGGCATGCTGCCATCATTTTAAGTATTTTCAAATAGAAATGAGGCAAGAAACTAATTTTATGTGGCCTCTACAATCTTCATGTATGCTTAATGTCTATGGTGTCAAGGCTGCACCAAAACAGCAGAAAAGCAATGGCCAGCACAGTTCTAGAAACTTGGCACATAACCCACATGGCAGAGACATCTGTTCATTTATTCTCCCACAGACAGCAGTAGGGAAGTAAACGAATCACAGGTTAGCTGTATGAAATTTTTCTTTTTTGCTTAACATTAGTAATGTATTTTAATGAATGATGAACGGTTCAAGCCGTGCAACAAACTCCGAGAATCTGGTTTTTGTGTTATCATTATGGCAGTACTCATTTAATGTATGTAATTTCAACAGCTACACAAATTGTCATTTCCTTCATTTTACATTCATTTTAAATGGCCTCCCTTCATGAACGTAAAGCACAGGTTTCACCACACTACATCACATACAGTTGACCAGCTCTTTAGGCTGTGTGCCGTCCGTCTGTAGCACAAACATATAGACATGCACTGCACCAGTCAACAGATTCTGACTCACCACACCGCAGACTGGCCACGGTGGGTATCAACAGTCGTCCGGCCAGCATCAAACATGCTTCGAAGGAGACACTTGACAAACTGCTTATGTACAATACAGGACCTATGTTATGCTAAAAATGGTAAAAAATTAGTTGGCTTGCCCCAATATTCCAAACATTACGAATGTTAAAATGATAAGTTGCATGTAAAATGCATAACAAACGGCCAATGTCATTGTATGAACATGGTATCATGCACAAACATGTAAAATTTACTTGTAACAAAGATCTTTTTTTAAACTTTTTTACATAGTTAATGATGCATACTGTCCTTCATTTAAAGATTTGTTTCATAAAAAGAAAAAAATATATGTACAGAGCTCTCCAGGAAAACTATTAGGAATGTCAGTATTGGAGTTGCCTTCATATTTACAGTCACCTTGCAATGTGGGCCTTTGGCTGAAGGGCCTAAGGTCACAGGCAAGCTACAAGCTACCAACAGTAAAACACATTATGCAAGACAAGTTGTCAAAATATTAACTCAGGTATTTGTTAAGACAACACTATACTATACCTTACTTGTATCCCTATTTATATATTTATATTATATACACATTAATATGTATACTGGCACGCCCAGTGGAGTGCTGGCTTTACGTGGCGGTTCTTTATAATGTTTCTGGGGCAACCAATCACAGGCAGAGCTCAGTCATAGTATAAACTCAACATATGGCCTAATAAGATCAACAACAAGATACAACTAAATAACTACAATTCTAGAACCAGCTTCCACCCCCAAATTTGCTAGTGAGACCACCAATGCCTTTGCCAAACATGTTGCCCATACGGCCGACAACATTAGTGGTTACGTTGGTAATCTTGGCCACATAGTTGCCATCTTCACCCAGAGTCTCCCTGATGGTCACCTTTGGTTTACTTCTGTCTCCATCATCATCGATACCTGTTTCAGGGTATCCCCTGCACATGAGACAGATGGGGTTAGTTCTGTAACTGTCATTTGAACCAGAGACAGTATTTTTTAATGTGTGACTGAGCAGAACTGACAACTGCAGAATGAATGGCATTGCCACTGTGCAACAATTATGTCATCCACTCTACACGGAGCAGTCCCACCACAAAAAGCACTGTACGATAGAGACTGTTAATGTACAATCCACGTGCAGGTTCTGCTTTAAGCTGTACACCCTGCATAATGCTAAACAGCCCTCTGCTTTATCACAATACGTACTCTGAATCTTCATTGTCACGCCGAGTGCTCATGGTCAGTGCGCACGTGGCTTCTTCAGTCTGCATGCGTTGTGAAATTGTTTGATACGTTTTTGAATTCAGTTTGTCCTCCATCACTCCTTGCAATTCAAAGTCCGAATACAGTTTCTGGAAGATATTTGGAAACAGAACAACAGTGTTCAAACTGGGAAGTAATTATATGTTCAGTTCAGCAAATATCAAGCACTAACTACCGTAATGGGAAGATCAAATAGTACTGTTATGACTCATCTTGTTCTAAAATGTTCAAAACTGTCAAAAACTAACCATGTGTCACGCAGAGTCTCACAGCAGGAAGGTAATGTACTTCACATGTTCACACACAACACTGCAAAATTATTCTAATTTAGTTCACTGACATCCATGCAAAAACTGCTGTATCCTGCAGTCCTCTGACAGGTTCAAATTTGAGGATTCAGGTCTCCTGGGATGTGACACTGTGACACTGGGCAAGTGGTTTCTGACATTCCTTTGCAACAATGGCGACCACTCACCTAACAACACAGCATCACATTCCAGGAGACCTGCACCACTGACTGGGAGAAAGATTACCACCTTGTGTTACACTTTGGGTTATGATTATCATGGGTGCTTCATTATAGGCACTGCCTGTTCGTAAAGGTTTGTATTACTGGTACTGGTGACATCTCTTCTCCAAAATTTGCTATAATTACATATTATCAAATTTGCCAAAAGCTTTGTCATAATTTACAAAGGCTAAAAAAAATATTATGGTGATGAAATAATGGACAAGATGGGTGAGGCATGCAGTACAGACAGAAGAGACCCGGATACAAAATTTCTGTTAGAAACCCCGAAGGGAAAATACCGCTTTGGAAAGCTATGTATAAATGAGAGGATCATATTAAAACTGATCTGAAAGAAGTAAGGAAGGTACCTATGCGTGGACTGGAGTCATCTTGCTTAGTATGGAAAATAGTGGGAGGCTCTTGTGAACATGGTAATGAACTTTTAAATTCCATGAAAGGTGGGGAATTTCTTCACCAGCTGAGAACACTTACTGGGAAGGGCTGTGCTCTGAGGTGACAGTCATCTTCTTTCAGTTCATACAACGACAAACAGCAAATAATAAATAAATAAATAAATAATCTGGTGAGTAATCTAAACTTCTGGATAGGTGTGGAAAAGAAAGTGAAAACATAATGGTTGACAATGATGCCATGTTGTAATATTCAAATGACAGTAATTAAAATGTAAATGCTCACAAAAAATAACCATAGATGTGGAACCTTTCCTAAAAGATCATTCTTCAGCCCATTTTTGGTCCACAAGTTATCTCCTTACTTGTACCACTGGTACACTTTTAGTGTAAATGGAATGAAATCTTTCAGTCAACATCCCTCTTACAACATTTTAAGTTTTGAGAGAGATGTTCTTGAAGATTCTGGTCTTGTGGGTTGTTATGCAGTGCTGTTGGGTGTGCCCATTTTCAGGGTAAAGCTGTCCCACTTGACCCAGAAAGTGAAGAAACTATGATCCTTTGAAGCATCAGTAACTATTTACCCAACGACACAGCACAGCAACACAAAAGAAATGAATTGTCAACACCTGTACTGTTGTGAGGAGCTAAGCAGGTTGTGTAGCATCCACAAAGCATCTGGTCTGACTCTTGGTTGGGTTAGACATTTCTCCAGTTAACAAGATAACACTCCAAAACACGTTATAAAAGCCTCTTCCTGAATTCTTACCCACTGCATTTAATTTGATATTATTCATAATGTTCCACAGCTATGTCATATTATTTCAAGCTGAGAACAAAACAAGATGTCTACAATGCACACTAGACGGCACGCACTAGTACAACTTCACTTTAACTTTACAGCCTACCCATTTCCAAACACGTCCAATGACTGGTACTGCAGTCTACCATCTCACAATTCACTTACTTCCGTGCTTTTGTAATGGGTCAATTATTACTTATTATAACACACAGTGACCCATTTATCATTTCCCTGAGCATGTCAGTTGTCAAGGGATGTCATGGTGGATGCAGGCTTTCCATGCGATAAGCATGTCGTGCGCTGGGACAAGATAAAAGGGACACAATGTATATTTCTGACACTTACCTTCACAACATGTGCCAAACATGTACACTGGTACAAGTGCAGAGAATGGTCTAGTCTTTCTGAAAGCCAGTTACACAGCAGCTGGATCTGAGCTGTATACCATTGCTGCAACAGACACATCAGCAATCCATCACATCACATTTCCTTTACTGTTCCTCTTCTCTCACTATACACCATACTGAGTTAACAAAGCATGCCAAGTACCTCAAAAAAATTTAAAATCCACAGCTCATCATTGACCTTGCTGCGAATCTGGTCCATGCAGTTACGAGTGAAGTTAACATAAGCTTGTCCCATATCTTTGCCAGAGCCAGATACATTCTGAAACAAAATGTCTGTGTCAGCAAGTAAAGACAAAGTGTAAGCGGGGTAGTCACATGAAGAAAACAGCACACAGGGTTCAGAAAGATAGGGAGAGAGTAGCCGAGAGATTAAAAACAGTAATGTACGTGACCTTAATCACAAGACTTAATGTTAAGGCATGCATACTGCAGACAGCCTGGTGTTAGCACTGCCGGCCGTTGTTAAGCTGTATACATACCGGAGACTCAGCAAATGGATGCATGTACTCATGTTCATGTCCAAAACTGACCGATGAAATTTACTAAAGCATCACACTTTCAAATTCTAACATTAAAGGCTTCAGAAATGCACCCATAATACAACTGTGATGGTATATTCACTCCTCTACAAATCTGATATTCCCAGTATCCTAGCAACAGATCTACAATCGAATATTACAGGAATTGTGCTTGTTCACAAGCTACATGAATGTGCAGACAAGAGTTGTCATTCATGCATGTTTCTAAGCATATCACATATGTGAATCTTGAAATATTTCATGTAAAGCAGCAACTTAAATTCTAAGACATAAACAAAACTTGAAATGGCTTACAAAATTATCATAAAATTCTTAATTACCAGATTATTTTAAAATCTGTTCAGTAATTCTCAAGTTGCTACATGCATAAAAATTGTGTCTCCACAGACTTATAAATATCATTTTTGCATAAACCATCTGCAAGAAACTTGACCACATTATGTATCTCAACAAAATTATTGTCATGACCTTCCAGGAACACAAAACTTGCTTTTGTTAATAGTGACAGTATCCATGGTACAGCATCATACATGGTCTCCAGGCCCTGTAGAAGTACAGTCTTGTTGCTCTGACCCACAAGTCCCTCATAAGTTTGGTGCCAATATCAACAGTTTGCTTAAAGCTTCAACACTTCCACAAAGCTTCAACAAAATAATGAACAACAGGATCAGTTTTTCCCCCTCCTTTATTAGATAATACAAGTTCTGGATAGAACCTGTACAGTCCAGTTCCCTTTCACACACACATTTCGGCAAAACTGTGCTATATTTAAATAATGTAAATTTATATTTGAACAACAAAACAGTAATTATTTGCAGCAACATGGAGACATCATGAACACAGTTTCCCAGTGTGCCACATTCAGAAGCTGATTTAAATTGTGAATCAATGTGTGACAAAAAAAGTTGTACTGAGAAGCAGATACTGCACAGCACAAAATAAAATGTAACTTTCCCATTCAGGTTTTAGCACATACTGACACTGAGTGGTCTGTGTAGATCCATCGAATAGCTTCTCCAAGAGATACCAGTGTAGTTCTATTCACTGTGGAAATATGAGAGGGGGGGGGCACTTTTGTTTTTTCTAGCAGGAACTGCATGACAACAATCAATGACAGGCAGTCATGATATTGAGCAAGAAATTCTGCTGCTTTGTCAAGTAGGAGAAACAAACAGATTGAAGGCCACTGCAATAGACAGTGTAAGTCTCATGCACTTACACAATCTGGTCCAGTGGTCGCCTCTGCAGGGAATGCAATGCAAGCACCGTCAGAACTGTCCGACATACAATAAACCACAAAACTGCATGTTTTTATGCAAAATCTACAGTATAGGGAATTGAAACTGTTGACTATTGTAATGTACTTATGTGAGAAATGTTACAACATTCTGTACATGAGAAACTGCAGCGGTCTGTCAGTAATCAGGATCCCTGGGTGGTCCAGACAATTTCTGACCAAATACAGCTCAGTATTTCCCATTGAAATTATTCTCACAGCACATCATCATTATATCCTGTTAAGTACAATATTATCACTTTAGGCAGATTTACCTTAGCAATGAGTGACAATTTTTTGTATCTTACCTGTAACACAAAGTTTCCCCTCCATGATCTGCATTCCCCGGTAATCCTAACCTACCCCAACCCCACAAAGTCCAATGACTCGGGGACTAATGTACAATATAATGAACAGAGACAGGTCTTCTGGGATGTTATGTCATGTGGTGGGATGAATAGTTCTCTTACCCTGTGACAACACAGTTTCACATCCCAGAAGACTTGAACCTTCAGCAATAATGCTGTTAGTACCTCAAATCCCACATTTATCAGATATATCCTGCAGCCATCTAAACATCCTGCATATGAAATTAGCACTGTGTAGACATTATCTAAATGGAAGGTGTCTGTCATCGGAATGCGTACCGTAAAACTAAGGATGGATCCAATCAAGCTTCCCTCGTCATATCTTGACAACTTCGACAGTGTTGTCTCCAGTACTGACACAAGCTTGCCAATCATGCCTTGGGTCATACTGGCTGATGTTTTCTCAATCAGGTCATCGATCTTGGTGTGATACTGATGCTAAAAAACAATACAACACAACACCATGATGCCTACACTGACGTCAATTTGATTTACATCTATATCTGTACCAAGAGATTAAGGTAAAGTTTCCCCAGTCTGCACCATGTAGGTATGTAGTCTGCACAAATACAGCTCCACTCATCTGCACCCTCAGCACTGGAGGTGAGCTGTCAGAACCAAGCCCCAGCTGCTGTATCCCCAAAGAAAAAGCCCCCCCCCCGCCATACCCACTGAATAAAATGCTGGGTGGGCCCCAGAGCCGGACTGGATGTTTCAGAGAACAGAAAAGTCTCTTGCTCCTGCTGGAAGTCCAAAAGCAGACTGTCCAGTCCACAGCTCAGCTGCTACACTGACTGAGCTGTCTCGGCATATATTTTATTTACAACATAAAATAAGCATTTCTCCAGTCCCATAATTGCCAAACACTGTTCAGTGTCACAGCAGAAGTTTACAGCAGCCACTGGTCTGTGTTACAGTTACCTCATTCAACTTAACATGTGAAGAATGTTGTTGTGTTATAGCAAATCATTTAACCTTTTGGCGCCGGAATTATTTTTTTAATTTTAGCACACCCTGTATATAAAATGTGAATAATACAGGAACCAAATATGTTAGAATTATGAAACAAACTGCATTTTGAAGAGGAAGAAACGGAGAGTATATACTGTGTTTAAAATATTCAGTATCTATATTTGTAGAATAAATATATAAAATGCAACATTTAGAGGTTAGTGGTGCGGTACAACTACTATAGTTGTCGTTAGGCATCAAAGGGTTAATCTTGGATACAAGTGACACTGCTTTCAACACTAAGTTTATGTGCTGCGGAATGCAATACTAATACTTCCAAACATGATGGAGTTTGAATATAACAAAAGACGTAATAAGTTTCTGTTGAAAGCATAATTGTCTCCAGAGATGGTTATATCAGCTAGCAGATTGACACAGGCAAAAACCTACATTCTGGAGCTCGAAATTTTCTGTAATATGTGCCTGAACATGAAATGTTCACAAATTTCCATCTGCAAGTACAGAGGAACTATACTGTCACTTTGGAGTCCCAAATGAGGTACATTTCCTGTTACTGTAACACAACCTATGTACAAACATAACATGAAGTCCTTCCTGGACAGCAAAGTCACTGTCTTAAAAAGTCATCATACACAAATAAATTAGAGAAAAAGTTTCTTTCACTGAGGTGATTACATTTTGTACAAGTAAGTTTTAAAATACAGCAAAAGTAAAGTTTTGTAAAAAGAGGCTGTGCTGACATGGCATGGCATTTCTGTCCATACGATGTGGCAGTGACAGTACCAATTTGTGCTTGGACTTCTTTGGGAATGCAACAAGCAAATTCCGCCATATGTGAATGAAATGTGATATATTTTCAGCATCTAAATTGTGGGTATTGTGGAAAGTGGCGGCATAAATTGTGTGAAGCAAACAATGAATGCAAATGGCTTTGAAATGGTTAATGACCTTCAGCATTACACTACACTACACTTTATCAAACTCCTACTAGTAATAAAACTATTACATTTGGTGTTGCAGAATTGCAAGCATAAAAACAACAGTCACAATTCTATACTGAGTTTTGGTTTTATCTGATTCACATGTTGATAGTGAACACCAATTCACATGTTGATAGTGAACACCAATTCACATGTTGATAGTGAACACCAATTCACATGTTGATAGTGAACACCAATTCACATGTTGATAGTGAACAC
>Ga0123355_10007382_pt1 | contig 16464 bp, 12 predicted proteins | sample TergutEmb28metaG_3_FD_89872 | JGI IMG/M metagenome (GOLD analysis project Ga0123355, IMG submission 89872) | Embiratermes neotenicus P1 segment gut microbial communities from Petit-Saut dam, French Guiana - Emb289 P1 | ecosystem: Host-associated > Arthropoda: Insects > Digestive system > Gut ...
CATACATACATACATACATACATACATACATACATACATACATACATACATACATACATACATACATACATACATACATACATACATACATACATACATACATACATACATACATACATACCGCGGCTCCATTAGTGTGTCATAAAGACTGTAGGCTGTAGAACAAATCGTTAGTTTTTTCAAGATACGTTAGTGATATTTCACTCATTTCCTTTGAAACATCATAAACCTTCACTATTCTGTTGTACGTGTAAAATATTATTTATCGTTTAAACTTTCATTCCTATTGTTGTGCTTCAATAGTGATTCTGTATAACTAACTAAGATCATTCATCGTTACCAGTAAAACTAGTTTCTGTACTGAATGCCACAATACGAAACGTTAAATCTGTTTTAGTTTTTGAAAGTCAGTTTTGTATCGTATTGGTAAATTCTGAAAGCTATTACACACATTTAGAATCTTAGTATTCAGTTACCTGGCGTGCCCATAATATTGCTCGAATAAACAACGAATAAACACTTACGTCCACTATTAGGCATACGACAGTACAGGAACAAATAATATATACGCATTTTAATGCAAATGATAGCTTGCAAAATATACCAATAGGACACAAAATTTACTTTCGAAAACTCACATGCGTTTATTGTTCATATTGGCGCATTCAGGTACATGAAATGGATTACTGACAAAAATAAATTATCTTGGTTTTAATTATAAATCATCATTTTCCAAGCATAGCAATAGAAAGGAAACCTAGGATGAGAAATAATACATTACACGTGCTACGGAATATCTGAAGGTTTATAATGTTTCAAAAGTAATGAGTGAGATGTCACTTAAGTGTATTAAAAAAATGAAGAAGTGATGTGTTTTAAATCTTTTGTATGAGTTGTCTGATAGTTATTTCTTACGAATCGAAACATGTAGCAATGTAGGTGCAATTTATTAAATAAAGTAGTTTGACGTGTTTTTATCGTTATTTTACGTTAGCAAGTGCAGGGCTAATGATACTGTTATTTTAATCGTGGTTTTAACCCTCAATAGCACGGATAACCGCCTGTTTGTTTTCGTGTAACGAATACTCGATTCCTTCTATCGATAGCTTATGTCGCTCAAAAACTAATGTTTAAAGGTCATATATTTTGTGTTGTAATTTCCACTTCAGATTATATAATTACAGACAATTTTAGTTTGTGCCTAATGTTATAGAAAGTAGCGTATACCTAATTACTTCATTTAGAGCTGATTTTATATCACGAAGTGCCCTCCGCCGCGGCATAGATGATCTGTGGCTGATTCATGATCTGTGGCGACCGCATTGTCAGTAGTTTTTTGTCTCGTCGTGGTATTGGTCGATCAGTATCTGCAATCAGATTTCAAGGAAGCGGGTTAATATAAGCTTCAGGTAACCTGTTGGAATACAATGGTCAGAACAAAAGCTGATTCGAGTTGTGTTAAAGGTAAATACACTACGATGGGTTTTCACATTCCATTTGGCCGAACGTAGGTGTTCGTTTGCAATCGTGGCTTCAACGATTATGTTGACTCAAACCCGATTACAACCTTGATGGTGGTGGAAGGCGTATTTTTATTTGAAACAAATTAGACCATGACGTGTGCTGTATCTTTGGGTATAGTTATGTGAAGGACCAATGGAATGTGAATGAATTCTGATGGGTTATATTTTCTCTGAATATTATCCACATGGGTGATCGCAAACCTTAGCATGAACCGCGGAATGTTTTTCTTTGCAGCTGTTGGTGCCAAAGCACTACGGAAGATGACAAGTAGTTCTGCCGTTGCTTCTAACAGCACCAATGGTAAGAATGTATGTTGTGACTAAAAGTTAAACAGGGATACAAGTTTTGCACACATACAGCGCTGGAGAACAACTTAATCTTGTGAGACCTGTAACTTCATACGAAGCTTTTTCACCTCGAAGTACTGTTACTATTTTACTCAGAGCAACATATTTTAATGAAACCGGTAATATAAATACAATACATATTTGAATGACTTCTGTCATTACTTTCTATGTCATACATGTGAGACTATATTAGGCCATGGGTGTCAATACAAAAATGTCACGATATCCAAGACTCGTGTAAAAACCGAAACAATTTCATACCATAACGTTACACTTAATGTTTCACTTTTGAGGTTTCACAGCAATGAAAATAACGAAGTTTCTGGTTGTTAATGTATGCTTAAAACAAACTGTCCCAGCTATCATAGAAAAACATTTATTCCACAAAGGTTAGGCTTAAGTTTTATTTTCATTATAGCTATTCAGCACACATGGAAACCAGTCTATTTAATTCAAAGGTAGGTTTGCATATTTCATTGTTTAGAGACGAATTAAAAAAATTCCACAGACATTAAGCTTTGGGGTTTCATTTTAGTAACAGTCTGGAGTAAAATGTGTGGTTCACCAACAGTAGACCCTGAGCTTTTATTTTAAATGACAGAAACAAAATGTAGTTTGCAGTTTGTTCCAGCATGGCCAACCCTTCATGCTGCTAAATAAGGTAGGTTACTGTATTTCATTTTATTGTCAGAAGCTCAGGCAACGTTCTTCAAGCTTGCAGGGTATGGTTACACAGGCACATTACAGGAAATGTGTTTACGATGCTTAAGATACCTGAATATACCTTCCATTCACAGTGCTCATGTTAAGGTCACTGTCATTGTTGGCAACTCTCATTCAGTGTAGATTTCATTATGGCTAATGTCAATTCCAAGCCACAAATTAAGGCAGATATACATTGTTACTATATTCAAATTTATGCTCATACATGTTGTTTCCTTTATGAAAACAAGTGTCTTTCAGTATTGGTGCAGCTGCAATTGTAAGCGCTTCATATTAGTAGGGAGATAAGTGGGAGTTGTAGTCCGTATTTGTGTCTGTGGATTTATGATCATCACCTTACATGTTAACAGGGAAGCAAGGCACAGGAGGGAACCCATATTTCCCACGTGAGACACCTTCATGGCAGAAAGAGATAACCGGCTTTTTTAAGCCAACTGCAGTGGATTCTGTGAAGACATTTGAGCCTGCATTAAATGAGAAAAGTGGAGAAATGTCAATGGTATGGTGCTCTTTGAATCCTTAACAAGAAGTGTAATAACTGCAGAAGGAATTGGATGTATTGTAATTATAACTGTTTGATATTTCAGGGTTCCCAGGATGATTTGTCTATAAAGGATGCATCCAAATATATGTAGCCTGTAAAAGTCAACCATCAGTATGTTTCAAGTATAGTTTCTAATGTTTGATTTTTGAGTGTGTAAGAATCACCTGTTTGGTACAAATGATGGAGCACAACCTCTCTGGGCTTAAGGATGAAGCAGTGTCAAGTGCTTGCCCTCAAAATAGCTTGTGTAAATCTGGAGAGGGGGCGTGAAAATCAGATGACAGTTTGTGAACAAAAACAATAAAGGATTTCTCACCTAACAAGCATAAACATTTAATGACGCAATGAATTTTTAACTCATTTCATGCTTGTGCATCAAAACCTTAAAAACGTGTTCCCTATGTACAATGACCGAGTAAGACTCTCAGTTTGTGTGCATTATAATCTGAAGTTATTTCGAAGAAGTACGGATAAGCAACTGCATGTTAGCCTGTGGCTATGTATGGCAGGCAGTGGCACCACATTTTGACTGCTCTGCTATGCATTTCACACAGTGTGGTGCAATAATGTGATATGTGTGTGTAACCTACATGAATAAGCATGGGTTGTTGATGGAGCATGGTGTAACTGACCATTTTACTCTGCCTCAGTTTAAGTGATTTCAAATATAGTGTGTGCTGAATTTATATAATTTGTGTTCACTTCAAGCTGCTTATATGTGTACAGTTTTCATCATGCAGAGCCACTAATTGAACACATGAACAGTATGGCTACTACGTCAGAAACTGACAAAAAGCTTTATCTACCCTCAATTCAAGAAAAGCTGGATATTTTAAATACAGTGGATACTATTCAAACTTTTCCCCAAAATATCACTTAAGAACTTTGAATTTTTGTATAGCATAAAATAAAAGGCATAGTCTGTAAATGAATAGCTGAGTGGAAAAAGAGTGACATTGTAAAACAGCAAGGTAGAATTGGCATGTAGGGAACAATTCCAGTAAGAACAGGCTGTTCATGCACCAGTTGTACTTGTTGAATAGTCGTGTGTTCCAAATGTGTCAAAATCACTAGGGAAGGTAAGACTCAAAATGTGGGTTGATGGTGAAAATGAATCATGTAATGCAGAATGTAAGACATTTCCCATTTTTGTTTCATGTAATGGTCTGATCATGGCATCTGAAATGTGCTGATGTGCAGCTGTCATTGATGGACAGACCAGGTGGACTGCCACTGTTTTAAACCTGTTGCTCTGTTCTGTTTGGGGGTCATCATTTCTGTCTGGTTTAATCCAGGCTGTCCACGCTCCTTTATTTTAATTTCACGGTTTGCCCAACCCTTTTATGTACTGTTAAGGACTGAAATGCAGAATGCTTTTGTATGCACAAACATAGTGAAAATGCAGCCATATTCTATTCCTAAACTACAGTTTTGCCACTACAAACTACAGTCAGCTTTTGGACTCAGCAGTGGGGCTAAATTGTGCTCAACATAAAACTGTCACATATGTCATATTAATCTTTCCATACTGAATTTCTTTACATATTTAGAATGAGATGTAAGTACACATATGTATTTCTCATATAACAGAGGGGTGCACAAATTTTCCAAAAATCTAAGAGCCACCTCAAATTTCTACTCAGGTAACATGAAGTCTGTTCCACACTGAGAATCCACAAATAATGTATTAGGTACCACCATACAAAATCTAGTCGCCATGATAACCTGGTACCTGGGATTTGTGCACCCCTAACCAAACATAACCTATACCTAACTTGGAAAAGGATGTCTGACACAGAAAGGTTTATATGGAGGAAGTGTAAAAAATTAAGAAAGCTATGTCTGAACATGACTTTTATGAACCATTGTTGAAAATAATACACTGGTAATGTTAACAATACATTTACATTTTATTTAACATAACTTAAACTTTAATTTGCAGTAGGCACTTGACAAAAAACATCATTGCAGAGAACAAAAACAAACGGTCTTGTTACAAACTTTTAGGCAGCTATAATACATCAGCATAAAAATACTGCATTGGACCAGCTGTATGGAATGTGGAATGTACATTGGACACTACAGTCTCAGGAAACAATTACTATTGTAACAACTGTGTGGCCTCAGTCTGTCTATTGTATGGCAGTAAATATAACAATAACAACAGCATGCTCTGTGCTGGCAATCTTACCAAAATAAACTAGCTGAAAAATGCATTTAGAATTTGGTTGATGTTCTACCACATGGCCCATTCTGCAATCTTACCTGTGGTCTCCACATGAAAAATGAATAGGAATGCCTTGGAATCCTCTACTCCCACTTCTGGCAGAGAAGGGAAATAAATAACAGCCTAAGACATGTAAGGTAAGTAACAGCAATACTTGGACAAACATTGACATCTAATACATATACTATGACACAGGATATTAAGGTATTGCTAGTATGTGATACTGATCTCTATGGCAGGCCTGCACAACTTGGAAAGCGACGAGGGCCACACTGCTCCAAAGAAAACAGCTGCAGGTCGCATGGGTAGATTCTGGTGGGGGGATAATTTATTAACAATTTTGTAATTAAATACATGTATCTTTTAATTACTCATCACTGTTCAAAAATCCACTATCAACAGCAACATTTAATCTTCAATTGTCAAAAAATTACAACTTTTTATAAATAAGTATTATTTCCAGAAGTCATTACAAGCCACACATTGAGCCCTGGTAGGCCACATGTGGCCTGCAGGCCATATGTTGTGCAGGGCTGCTCTATGGGCTAGCCAGAAGTTGGACTAGAAGTTGCCAGAAGGGTTCATCCTACGCTGGAGGTCCATGGCTACATCATCCACAGATATGAGCTTTTCTATTGGAATGCATGACAACTCACCCCCTACATTTGCAGGTGGCATCCACTTCTCCTTAGCCTTGGTCTCAGCCTCCTTTGCAGAAGCTTCTCGAGCTCTCCGTTCCTTCAGTTTCAGTGAGAATATAGCCACACTGCGGGCTCGCTTCATCAAACTCTGTTTCACCCTCGTCTTCTTCGCAGCAGCTGCTGCAGCTGCAAGTTCATCTGCTTTGGGAGTTGACGTTGGGGTGGTTGCAGCTGCACCAGGGAATGTTGAGTGAGTGGTATCATCACCTTCCTGACTTGATACAGTACGGCTACTATCAGATGAAGCCTCTTTCTCTGGGGAAAATCGAAACTTAGAACGAGTGTGAGCCGCAACCCAGGGTGGTGCAGAGCGTAACAGATCTGAATCTGAGGATGCTGCAAGGTCTTTGTGAGCAATGCAGTCAGTGCTACGCCGCAGGTCTCCCCCAGAGGCACTCCCCATCTCTGGCTCACTCCCTTTACGAGCAGGATCTAGCCCAAGTTTCCGTGCCCAATCCACCCCATGTGGTCCAATTGTCAGGTGGTGACCCAATGTTTCTCCTTCAGTCCCCAACCAGTCTCTGGACTTCTTGGGTACACCCTTTGCTATGCCTGAGGAGAGTTGCTTGCTGTCCACTGGTGTAGTGCATACAGTGGGTGGAGTGGTCTCCTCCATCATGGATGCTGCATTCTCAGCTAATGGTGTTGGAAGGTTCTCCTCCAGTACGGGCATGTTATTTGCTCGATTGTGATTTGCCTCTTCACCAGCATCAGTACTTACTTCACTGGCAGGAGAGACAACAAATCTACAACGAAACACACTCACCTTAATTATGACATTCTAGACCTTCAAAACAGTACTACAGTTCAGGACTTTGTCCCATGTGAAGCTGAGAAAATGTAAGGGGAATGCATAAGTGAAGAAGCAAGAAGTCTTATCACTGCTGCAAGAACAAGTGGACATCATGTGGCATACTGTTCAAAAATATTCATGGGTCAGAGTTGGTGTGGTTGTCACAGAGTGTTCAATAATCACAATGTGTTACATAATGATAACTGCAATATGGCATAGTAGGTGGGTTTCTTGTGATCATCCTATTACATTCTACACTCCAGAATCTGACATGCTTTGTGTGTTAAGTGTACAAGGTGGTATCCAAAATTTTCCGGAATGGTGCCGCCATCTATTCAGCAGTTGTGGTAGCGCGAAGCACCATTAGATGGTAGGACTACCATGTCTATTGAGTCAGTGTGCCAAGTTGCACATAGCTGGGTGGACGTGGGAAGTTTTCACACGCATTTGTTTGAAGTTGTGTACGTGACCTGTGGCAATGGATCAGAGAAAGGAACAGCGAGTGTGCATCAAATTTTGTACCAATCTTGGGAAAAGTGCTACAGACACCCTCACAATGATTCAACAAGCCTTCGGGGACCAAAGCTTGAGTCGTGCGCAGCTGTTTCAATGGCATGCCTAGTTCAAGACCGATCACACATCAGTTGACGATGATGAACACACAGGGAGACCCAGAAACTGCTGCACGAATTCAAGAGCTTGTCCATCAGGATTGACGTCAGACCATTCATGACATTGCTGAGGAGGTGGGAATCAGTTATACGACATGCCAACGTGTTCTGACGGAAGAATTAGGCATGCACTGTGTCACAGCCAAATTTGTGCCCAGGATCCTGACAGCTGACCAGAAGCAGTAGCGCATCATCTGCAATGAACTTCGTTGGCTCGCCTCCAATGATGAAACCTTCTTGTCCAGGGTCATCACTGGTGATGAGAGCTGGGTTTATGGTTACAACCCTGAGACAAAGCAACAATCCTCCCAGTGGAAAAGCCCCACGTCACCAAGGCCAAAAAAGGCCAGACAGGTGAAAAGCAATGTCAAGAACATGATCATCACTTTCTTTGATGTCATGGGGATTGTGCACAAAGAATTTGTCCCAACAGGCCAAACAATATGAATTCTGGGATCTACTGCGATGTTTTGCAGTGATCTCATGAAAACGTGTGAAGACATCGCCACAAACTTTGGCAAGAACAGACCTGGCTGCTTCACCATGACAATGCCCCGTCTCACATTTACATCCTCACCCAGTAGTTTCTGGCAAAAAACAAAATGGCTGTCATCCCCCACCCACCGTATTCCCCTGATTTGGCACCCTGTGACTTCTTCCTATTTCCAAAAATTAAATTGAAGCTGAATGGATGCCGGTTTGATACCACTGAGATAAAGGCCGAATTGCACAGAGTGCTTGACACTCTGATAGGAAAGGACTTCCAGGAAGTGTTCCAAAAATGGAGATGTGAGACCAGTGTCGACATGCAGGAGGGAACTACTTCAAGGGTGACGGCGGCTGATAGGCCTTATGGTGAGTTTTACGATTTTTACAGTGTCAGTCCGGAAAATTTTGGATACCACCTCGTATGATATTAATAGTAAAATATTTTCTTTCAGCAGACTTTTATTTATGGGGGATTGTCTTAGATTAGAGTCGTATTGCATTTGGGTAAATACGCTAAGTAGAGTGATACAAGAACATGATAAAGAATCAGGCAACAAGTCATAAATTCCCAAACAATGAGTGACAAAAAAACTGCAAATTGAACTGGTGTAGGAATGATAACAAAGAATACAATAAAAATTGAAAAGTGCAAAATGCCAGGAAATAAATGGGCATCTTTGTGCCCCAAGACATTTTAACAGGGGCCTTATAAGAAACAGGATTTATGACATTTAAATTAATGAATAAATGAACAACTGGTGTGAACTTCTTCCACTCACTGATGACAAAATATATTTTCCCTGAGACAGTAAATCCCATAAGAGACTGATGTAAAACATGAGATTCAGGTGGGTTGGAGAGGGGGGGACCAGTCGAAGAGGAAAGTGCCAATGAAAACAGCCAATATAGTTACATGCTGTCATGAATACATGGTGAAAATATAAAATTTTTGTTAAGCTGGCCATGAAAGTGTGTTCATAAATGAGAGGTGGGAGAACCTCAACTTTCCCAAATGCTGGCTAAATGACAGTAGGGAATGCACTTTAATTGAACACAGGAAACAGGCCCATAATTCTATATGATGGCAGTTTAAATGGTTTTATTCCCAATCCACAGCTTTCGCACAAAGCTGGTTCAGAAAGAGGTGATTGCCACAGTCAAATGGATCATTTCACTTCTGAAAAATTGGCACATGAAAAATTTCTAACATACCTGTTATAGAAACTAATGGACAATGCCCCATATTACTGCATGCAAGTAGAAGGCTCTCATACAGGTATTCCTTAAAGAGTGACATCACTGAATGACTGGCTAAGAAACAAAGGGACCTCAGTTACAGACAAGGCAAAGAACTTCTTCTGTACAAGCTTGTCAGTTTATGAAAGCTCAAGAGAAAAGACATTCAAAGCTGACAGTACACTTACTGCTTTTCATCGCACAGTTCTTCAACTCCCACCTTACACATCTCATATCAATGCTACTGAATTGACATGGGCCAAAATTAACCTTGAAGAGACAGATTTAAATGCCAACTGTATCTCTTGATGACCAGAGTTTTCTGGCTTAGTGTGAACATTTAAAACTGATACCAATTAAACACACAGTTTCCAGCATATGGCATGACAGGCCATTTTCCAGGACATTCTGTGGACCAGCTTATGGCATCACAACACGGCAAAGATTAAGCAACTTGATCAGGGATAACAATGTAATAGGGGACAAGGTGCAGGTATTCAACCTCCTCACTGAGGATGCTATACAGCGAATGTCACGAGAAGTTCAGGTATACTCAGCATGTTATGAAAATTTAGAAATGGCAGTGGAAAACTGATGCCATTCCTCCCAACATAAAAGATAATTGTGTTCTTCAATATAGAAACAAATGTGGTACAATCAAATAGTTTCCAGAATGAATTTATTTTTCCACCTTCTAAACAATGCTGTCTCTGTAACAATATCCTTGGAATTTCACACAGCACAAAGACAGGAGGACATCAAATAGGTGACAGTGATTTTACCTGCCTCATGAAGGACATTGTGGTACCTGATAACCCTAACCATACTACGTATATTGGTAACTACTGAAATGTGATGTATTGGCACAGAATTACTAACCGTCCTATAACCAGTCCTGGTGGTGGAATTGTGACATCAGGTGTTGATGAAGCAGCTGTGGATGAAAGTCGACGACATGCTTCTCGTCGAGCAAACTCTACTTTGGCCATTTCTGTGGCAACCCAGCTAGGAAGGTCAGGGATTGCACACGTTATTATGAACCGCAGTGACAACATTATATGCTGCAAGAAACACATAATCAGAGGATCAGTAAAACAGAGACATGTGCACATGACTGTTGGGACATCATAATGGTACAGCAAGATGCAGAGAAATGAAGTGCATGGTGGGGAGGATTTTACATAAACAGTCCTTCCTCCTTTAATAACTTGTATCATCCTTATACTTCAGACAAACATGTATTCAGTTTTCCCAGCTAGAGGTATCATCCAGTGAAGTAAATGTAGCATATCTCACCTCAAGAGCAACAATAAGCAGGATTGTTTGTGTTGTTGACATCTCGGGAAACATGCGATGCACCTGTCCAGACAGACCAATCAGAGCACAGTTCACCAGTACAGCAATCAGACACATCACCTCCATTGCATTCTGCAATAAAACACCAATACTTTAGTCAGACAAGCAGCTCTTTGCTGCAGCACATACCTGTGGGGTGGCAATCTTCCTCATTTAGGTGCACCCCATTGTTTTCACACTGTGTCAGTAACATGCAGCATCCTGTGATACAACACACGATATTTTTAAATCCTCTGCTGTTCGATATGCGATTTTAAGTTCTATTGGTGGTCTGTACAGAGACTAATGCCTTTTTGGTTCTGACCCACATACTCTGATAGAAGAGCATTAATGTTTTGGAGGAACCTGGTGTCTGCATCTTCAGGCATACATGAAGGTGGACTACACAGCATCACATCTGAGAACACAGCAGTCACCCTTCATTTAGTTGTTAGCAGGAGAACTGTTCCATGGAGGCAATAAGTGATTACTGAGTGACAGTGCATGAAGAAATGGGAAAAATAGCTTGGGAACAGTCAACTCTGTAAGTTATGTACTGGATGCAAGGCCACAACACAATAAACATCAACTAAACAGGACAGTACCTTATGAATAAGGTGTCACCTTCAAATTATCCAGAACACATAAGTACTTGCACACTTGATAAACAATACCTTTCACAGAAATACTGAAATTTGCCACACATTGACTCTTTCTATTTATATTTTTAAATTTTAGACACAAAAAACTTAATCAAGATACCTATGAGGAAGGGATACCACAGAACAACCTTCCATTATTTAAATCTTCAATATTCAACCTAAATCACAGGAGTGGTAACTTCATATCTTACGTAACATTTTCAAAAAACATAATTTGCTACTTACACATATTTTTCTCATAATTACCATGATCACATAACTGCTTTACGCTACATATAATTATGCTTACATATTTTACCTTATGTACATTTACCTTCAATTTTTATTCTGCCTACATACACATAAAACAGCCATTTTTAACCCATAATGTGTACAATTTTCTTTACCCTTATTTTATGTCAAGGCTTCTTGTGTAATAACTCCTTAACTTTTTGGATACATTTATAATTGTGCCATTACATTGTCTGAAATCTCACGCTTGCAGTTCTAATTTTTTCTTTTGGTGTTACAGTTCTAGGCCTGATAATGGCTTCTACAAGCCAAAACATGTAGCCTATTGTATCTTAGAAATTCATCTGTAACTGGTAACACAATGGGAATGTCCCACCTTAAATTAATTCCTCACATCTTTCACCCAAATAGTGACAGAAGAGCACATCCTGCACACCTTGCACTATTTGCACTTCACAGACAGTGATAAAGTAACTGACAAGAATGAGAAACATTATGATAGACTGTAGAAAATTAGGAAAATATTTACCATACTCAGTGCTGCATAGTCCAAAATTTTACAACCTCTGTGACCATTTGGCAATTTATAAGGTCAATGTAATCATAAGCAATATGGATTATTTGAACAGTATATACCAAAGAAACAAACAGGTTTCAGAATTAAAATATACCAACTCTGACACAACTGGATAAACACATGACTTGGAAATATTCTTCCACACGGGCAGACAGACAATGTGTCACTTCAAAAATGACAACCCATGCTACAGTAAAACAACTGGCAAGAAGAGTAATGGGTACAGACATATGTTATATACGAACAATTTCTTTTTTTCTCCTGACTTATGTAATGACCTGACAAGATAGAAAATAAACTGCTGCAATACAGTTAGACCAAAACATAAGGGATGCCAGATGACTTCAGACACAAGATACCGAAACTGAAATGGGGTGACATGACAGCAATAGTTTGGAAGGACAAAGGTGATGTGCACATGCTGACATATATTCATAATCCACTAGCAGAAGGTAACTACTGTGATAACAGTGAAATACGATGCTAAACATTGTGGAGGACTGCAATTACCGCAAGGCTTAAGCTGATAAGAGTGACAGAATGGCGAACAGCTATTCTTATCAGTTGCCATACATGGAAGTGGACAAAGAAACATGTTTTTCATACCCTCAACCTCACAATTCTAAACAGCTACTTTCCTGCTGTTCTAAACTCACACAGTGACTTCTGGCTGACAATTGTAAGGAATATGGTACAAACTGCTGGGCTGCAGGCATTCCATTGACACTAAAGACGAACAAAATAGTTTGTGGTTCCAGTCAAACACAACAACATATTTTATTTTATTTTTATCTTGGCAACATGTTACAGTCAAATGACCATTATCAGGCCTGATGATGGTCAATTGAACTTACAACATGTTGTCAAAATTTAAAATACAATAAAATATACTGTTGTGTTTGAACCCAGAAAATATTTTGTGTCTTTTAGTTTAACCTTACAGTCCAGGCGTCCTCGATATATGACTGCATTTAAAAGCCCCTGGGCTCAAGCATCCTACATGTAGGACAGCCACATCCTCAGCCATTTAAATATTTCTCTCTCAATGCCATGGGACATTTAGGGAAACTTCACTCATTCTTAGCACCACACTAGATTTTTTCAGCTTCATGCTCCAACTGATTTACTCCTTGATAGAAAACCCCCATTATCCATTTTTATAGGAGGCTGTTTGTACCTACAGCAAGTAAGGATGTAGTGGCAATGATGCAAATCTCATATTTCCTGCTTTCTTTCTTCTGGCTTGTGTCTGACTAACTGTTTAGTCTGGAGAGAGTATCTATGCAACACTAGGGTTACAGCAATAATATTGTGACGGACTGCAATAAGCAGAACTTTATCTGCCAACCTTTTCTTTGAAGAGCCCCCTTTAGAGATTGACAATATTGTGTTTCATTTCTCAGAGTTTTGGCTGAGTTTACATCCAGTGTTGCATAGACAGCTTGTTATTCTTCCCAGTAACCATTTGACAGTCCATGTGAGTGGTGGCATGAGTCGACCATGCAAGAGGCACGGTTGCTGCAACCCAGCGAAATATCTGATTGTTGACACTGATAGTGATGAAGCACGAGTATCGGGCGACATCAGTTCAGTTGAGGGAGGTTCTGAAAGTGTGCCAGGGGTGTCACAACCTGAACTGTACCGCCAAACAGCCAGTTGTCATGAGTATAGCAGTTCAGTTTTGTCCAATGCCTCTGACAAAGAGGATGCTGGTGACAGTGGGCCAGATGAACAGACTCAACAGCCAGTAACTCTGCAATGGACATGCCACTCTTGCCCTCAGGGCAGTGTAGCACACACACATATACAGGGGGCCCCAGAGGAAAGAAGGACAATGAAGCATCAAACAAAAATGACGACTCAAGTCCACTTAGTGTTTTCCTTCTGTATTTTTCAGAAATTATCACTCTGCTGGTACTGGAGACTAACTGCTACTACCATGATTACACAGACAGGCTTGACGATGGACCCTCTCCTGAACCTGACGTTACTGAAGCTGAAATGTTTGTGTTTCTGGCATTGCCAATAAAGATGTGACATGGCATAAGAGACAAACTGACAGACTACCAGGCAACAGTGGACCAGCTATACACAACTTTCTATGGCACTATGATGAAATGGGACCAATACCTTCACATCCTTCATTACTTACATTTTACTGACCACAAGAATGAACCTGATGGGACAGATAGAAATTCTGACACACTATGGAAAATATGAGACCTGTATGAAATTCTAAATGCCACATTTTCCAAATTTTACAACCCTTCTGAAAATATGGCTACTGATTAAGTTATTGTTTCCTTCCAGGGAAGGGTGATTTTCAAACAGTATATACCAAAGAAATGCAAGCATTTTGGCATCAAATTTTTCAAACTCTGTGACACGACTGGATACATGTATGACATGAAAGTATACTTGGGAAAGGACAGACAGCATACAGCACAACATGTGACAGCAACCCATGTGACAGTGACAGAACTGACGAGGAAGATAGAAGGGCGTGGCCACAAATTATACATGGACAATTTCTTTTCTCCCCTGAATTATTTGAATTGGTCAAGAAAGAGATATACTGTTGTGGTAATGTCAGGCTGAACAAGAGAGGCATGCCACAAGACCTAGCACTGAAGACATCAAAATTGAAAAGGGGAGACATATGCATAAGAACCAGGGCTGTCTTGACAGCAATACTGTGGTGGGACATTAGAGACATCTGCACATTGATGAATATTCACACTGCCCCAGTGGAAGGTAATTTCTGCAATGAGGGAGATAAGCCATAAAGCTGCAAATTGTGATGGATTATAACTATCATATGGCCCATGTGGATAAGGGTGACAGAATGGCCAACAGTTACTCCATCAGACATCGAACATTATAGTGGAAGAAAAAATTGTTTTTTCATCCGTTACACCTGCCCATTCTCAATAGCTACATTCTTCATTCCTCGTGTGGGGGTAAGAAAATTTCACATAGAGATTTTTGATATACCCTCATAAGGAATATGTTGGCACAAGCTGGAACAGAATGGAGAGTACCAAGGCCATTAGACAGAAAACTAATGTTGAATCACACCTCGCTAGGCTTGAAGTCTGCAGCAGCAAACATTGGCCTATCCCATCTGAGATGCTGCTGAGGTGTCGCATGTGTAAGGCCAGGGGTGTGACACCGAAAGTGTTTGTGAAGTGCCGTAAGTGTGAAGTGTGAATGTGCATTAAGAAAACATGTTTTGAAGATTACCACACAAAGGCACAATTCTAACAACACCAGGTGTGACCTCCTTAAGAAAACCTGGAGACTCAAGCCAATATGTAAATAAAAGAAACTGAAAATTTTGCATATTGCATACAATTTTGTCTATTCATGAACTAAAAATTATTATTGCTTTCTTGAACACATGCAGAAATATCTCTGTCTTATTTCCCAAAAAATGTCATTTAATCCATTATATAATCTTGTTTGGTTCCCATAATGTTAATGTTTTTGGTAAACCATGTGCTAAAATTTAAATTCCTAGTGAAAGAATGTCACATGCGAAGGTGGACTGCAGCCATTTAAATCCCGGTGCGAAAAGGTTAATAAACACAACAGGATGTCCTCTTAAAAAAAAAAATCCCACTACAACCTGTAGGCAAGCCATCAGCTTTGTCCGACTACAACTGAAGCGGTATGACTGTGTACTGTGACATGTCCCAACAAAGAAGAGTTGCTGAATTCATACAAAGGGCAAAAAATGTAATGCTGGATTGTGCACATCAGGAGGTTTCATAGACTATGACACAAAGGAATAGCTCTGGTAACTGGTGACAATGGTTGGAGAAGATAGACACCAGCAGAAGACATCTACTGATAAGGAACATAATAACTGCACTAGTGAGTAACTTTCTTTGGACAACATATTTTGTTCTTTATTTCTCAGCTGAGCTATGGTTCATTCTTAGATCAAAAACATTAAGGGTAAATCCAGCAACTTTTAAAATGCTTATACATTTGGACAAATGTATAGTGAAAAAAGCCCTGAAAATATTTCTGTAAGTAAAGGGATGAGGTACTGCAGTGAATAAATCATGAGTACCAGATGGGAGATCAGGCTTCAGTTCCCAGAAAGTCCAATTTTTTGTCAGCACACATAAATTATGTCTTGCTCCTGTCAGGTTTGTATTCGATGCATACCTTGGGCTCCTACATGTACACTCAGTCCAACAAAAATCCATCGGCGTGATATTTCGTACGTCCCGCTCAGGCAGTGACGCGCGGTACAGTTGCCATCATAATTCCAGTCGTTTTACTTTCCCCATATTTGTGCATTCGTGGCGTTTCTCTGTCTTCCATTCATTACAATCAATCACACCGCGTATATATTAACCGAAAACAAAAATAAATTTGCTTAATATGAAATTA
>Ga0123355_10007383_pt1 | contig 16463 bp, 16 predicted proteins | sample TergutEmb28metaG_3_FD_89872 | JGI IMG/M metagenome (GOLD analysis project Ga0123355, IMG submission 89872) | Embiratermes neotenicus P1 segment gut microbial communities from Petit-Saut dam, French Guiana - Emb289 P1 | ecosystem: Host-associated > Arthropoda: Insects > Digestive system > Gut ...
AGATGAAGTGGTGCCAAACAGCGACTGGCACTACGATAATGGTGTGGTGGCCATACACACAAAGCCCTACCGCCAGTACACAGTAAGCTTCCTAGCCTGGCGGGATTGGGAAGAAATTTCTATGTACAACCATACAACTAACAACTGGGATAAAGAGCGGCTAATGCAGCTTAACCCCTACGCCGCCGGTGCACAGGAATATTTGAAGGAATGGTTTGTAAATTGGTGCAAAACCCACACACATTCTAATGTAGTGCGCTTTACATCGCTGTTTTATAACTTCGCGTGGATATGGGGAAATGACCTACGTAATAGGCATTTGTTCACAGACTGGGCCAGCTACGACTTCACCGTATGCCCGGAAGCCCTGGACGATTTTAGCGAAGCTTATGGCTACAGGCTTACGGCCGAAGATTTTGTAAGGCAGGGCAAGTATTTCGCAACCCACCGTGTACCCAGCAAAAACAAGCGCGATTGGATGGATTTCATAGGCGCGTACGTGCGCCGCGCTACCCGGGAGCTTGTGGACATAATCCACGCGGCTGGGAAAAAGGCATATGTGTTTTACGATGATAGCTGGGTAGGGATGGAGCCATACAGCGGCCATTTCCGCGAGATGGGCTTTGACGGGCTGATTAAATGCGTATTCTCCGGTTACGAAGCGCGGATGTGCGCGGATGTGGATGTGCCGGTTAAAGAGATACGCTTCCACCCGTATTTATTCCCGGTAGGGCTTGGCGGCGCGCCAACGTTTTCGCCGGGCGGGCGGCCTGGAGAGGACGCGTTTAACTACTGGATAAATGTACGGCGTGCGCTTTTGCGTAAGCAAATAGAACGCTCTGGCCTGGGTGGGTATCTTAGCCTAACAGAGGGCTACCCATGCTTTATAGAGGCCATGGACCAGATTTTAGCGGAGTTTGAAGCAATTTCTGCATTGCATGACAATGGCACGCCACATTCGTTTAAGCCCACGATAGGGATTTTGCATGCCTGGGGGGCTTTGCGCTCATGGACGCTTTCGGGCCATTTCCACGAAACAGACGGGCATATGCTTATACATGTGCTGGAGGCCCTGTCGGGCTTGGCGTTTGATGTTAAGTTCCTGTCATTTGAAGATTTAGCCGGCGGCGTACCCGAAGGTGTGGACATAATTATAAACGCCGGTGAAGCCGGAAGTGCCTGGAGTGGCGGGGATTATTGGCAAGATGCAAAGCTTGTAGAAACCCTAACAGCATGGGTGCATAAGGGCGGCGTATTCATGGGAATAGGCGAGCCTAGCGCACTGCCGGGCTACAACACATATCTGCGAATGGCGCATGTGCTGGGCGTGGATATAGATAACGGCGAAAAAGCCTGCCATGGGCGTTGGGCTTTTGATGTGAAAGACGCTAGTGGGCTTCTGCCGGGGGATTATTTCCCTCCAACACGCAAGGGCGTGCACTTAACAGACGGTAAGGCAAGGGTGCTTGCGGCTACGACAGCTGAACAGCCAGTGCCTTCGGTTACAATAAATAAGTTTGGCGAAGGGTCTGGGGTTTACATTGCAGATTTTGCACTAAGTGCGGAGGCCACCCGTGTACTGCAAAACCTGTTGCTATATACCGGCATAGGCTCGAAAACAGCGGATGCTGTAACCGATAACCCACTGGTGGAGTGCACCGCTTTCCCGCAAGGGCTGGTGTTTATAAATAACTACTCCCTGCCGCAAAAGGCCAGTTGCATGTGGAAAGGCGAAAAGCATACCGTAGAACTTGCGCCTTATGGCATGGAGGTAAAAAAGCTAGTATAGCTTGAAATTGTGCCGAATAAGAGAATATAACGCTGAACGGTGAAGTAGAAATATCGCTTTTGTCCACGGTATCAAAACCGGAATTGCCCGCAACGTCCGGTTGAAATGACTAAACAACGCCTCTCTTATGCCATGCTATGGTTAGCCGTTATAATAAGCCATATCACAGGCAAAGGAGGCGTTTTATGTTTCTATCAAAAAATCTAAAAAGACTACGACTCGAAAAGGGCCTAACCCAAGAGGAGTTAGCAGAACGCATCAACATAACCGGCCAAGCCGTAAGCAAATGGGAACGAAACGAATGCTATCCCGATATTACACTACTGCCAGGGCTGGCAAACTGCTTCGGCGTAACGGTAGATGAACTATTGGGAATGCAGGAAATAAGCAATGAAGAAAGCTTAAACCACGTATTCAAAGAAATGCACAAGCTGGGCGAACAGGAAAAATACAATGAAGCGGCCAAGCTACTGGAAGAAAAGCTAAAAATTTTCCCAAACAACCCCGGCCTGCTATCATGCCTAGGGGTTACGCTGGCCCTAGCAGGCGACACAACAGCCCGCCCTGTAAAGCTATGCGAGCAAGCTCTAACCGAATGCCAATCATACAAAACCAAAGGCACAATCTACGCCAGCCTATGCTACCTATACAGTAAAAACGGCGAGACCGAAAAAGCCCGCGACCTGGCCCGTAGCTTACCCCACGCCCGCGAAAGCCGTGAGTTTCTTCTGCCAAGCTTCCTGCCGCAACCGGAAAGAAGCCGATATTTGCGCGAAAACCTACCCGGGATACTAACCGCAATATGCAACACAATAGAAGGCAGTAACGCCACTGACAACGAAAATCTAAACTCTATACTACTAGGCATATACAACGCACCACTTGACCCAAACATAGCCATAAAAAAGATAGCCGCTTTTATAGGAGATGATGCATAGCCCCACATGAAAGCATTTACAGAAATGAGATTACTGATATTATGTATATAAAACATGTCCGCGATGGACAATAATTTTAGGGAGTGACTTGCATGGAGCGCATTTCGAAGTTTGTACTACTGCGCAAAAACCACCTTATGATTATTTCCATCGCGGTTATCGTGCTAATATCCGTAGTGGCTTACTATGAAGCCGGGATAAGAAACATTCATCGCATAAACAGCGAAATACTAGAGAATCAACTGCATATGCTAAATCACGAAATATACATAAGGGATACAACCATTGCGGAGATGGCCGCCCAAAACAACCTACTATATAACGACCTAGCCGCAACCCAAGAAAAAAAAGCCTACATAAACACCAACCTCCAAGAACGGGAAGAAATGTACCAGCACTTGTATCGGCGTTTCCTCCATTTACGTTACCAATATTGGGAAATGGGAACAGGCCGCAATCTTATGTGGTGGCTTGGCATACAAGAAATGTACACCTCCCTAGTTACCCATACAACCACAAACCAAGGCAAAATAGATATGATAATAAGGCATTTTAACGCAATGTACTCTGGCGATTTGGATGCATATTTATCTACGGTACAAGGCGGGCATAATTGGGTATACCCCGGCTTTAACCCAGAAACCGATGATGACGATAACTGGACGTGGGTAGACTGGATGCTAGGAACCTTCCGCCACAGAGCCGAGCGCGAATATTACCGCATGGAAGTGAAGTTTATACCAGACTGGCCATATTCCCCAGAACGTGGAAGATCGACGGGAGGCCACTTAATGGTATGGATTTTGGTGCAAGAAACACCCGAGAGCGAGCCGTTTCTACGTGTCTATCCCCTGGGTGTAACCCCAAGAGGAGGGCCGAATTGGAATGAATGGAGAGTGTACGACTACCACTAATGCGCATCGTAGGCATACAGTGCTAAAAAAGGCCGTGTTGGTATCTATAGCCGCCGGTTTTATTTTGGTGTTGATGTTTGCACTTTTGCGATACTCTAATCTTGCGCCCTTTGCATATATACGCACCCAGCTTGTTGCCACGGCAATGACAACCACGTCGCACCAATACATAGCAAACATTGTAGCGGCAGAATCCGAAATAGAAGCCATAATGTCGAATACGCTGGGTGAGTTTATCCCAAGCGGGTATGTATCGCATTCAGATACCCAGGTTATCGAAATAGCTGAAAACGCGCTTTGCACAGAGGGTTTCACCTTGCTGGAATGCGGCATATACTTCCGCGAGGTTTCGGGGGTAGCCCTTCATGGCCAGCTTATGCTAATACTAGACCCATCACGTATTATCGTGGCCACGGCAGATATCCCTGGCCGTATGCCGGCCAACGTAAAATCTATGGTGGCTTCATACGGCGCAATCGCGGGAATAAATGGCGGCTGGTACAGCAGCTTTTCCCCGGTTGGCTTCGTGATAGCGGGCGGGCAACGTGTCTATCCTAATGCGCCACATTACGGCTCAAACACGATTGTAGGCTTTACCCATGACAACGTATTAATCATAGGCCAGTTTACCGAAGCAGAGGCCCTAGAAGCCGGGCACCGCGATAGCCTTCATACATATCCCATACTAATAATAGACGGCGAGCCACAAATAACCACCGGTGACGGAGGTTGGGGCATAGCACCGCGCACGGCAATAGCCCAGCGCAAAGACGGCGCGGTGTTGTTTCTTACAATAGATGGCCGCCAGTTTAATTCTATAGGCGCGACCCAGCGTCAAGTGCAAGATATCTTTCTAGAGCACAACGCCCATAACGCCATTGCACTGGATGGTGGCTCATCGTCTGCTATGTACTATAGGGGCGAGTATCTAAACCGGCCCTTTCTTGGCTATGAAAGAAGTATTCCTACTGCGTTTTTGGTTATGTACATTCGCCTATAAAGTTGAATATAGGCGTTGTTTATGGTACTATTGGCCTGTATTTAGGCCAAGATATAGGCACGCAAAGCTACCATAATTTATGTTGGGCTTGCCCTATAAAAACGAAAGAGGTGAAACAATGGAAGGTATGACTGATAAGCAATTCGATTCCTATAAAGCACAGCTTCTCGACAATGTGGAAGATGCGCTAGAGGAAATAAGAGAAGGAAAAGAGCCTAAAAAACTTGAAAGACTCCGCAACAGGCTAGAAAGCGAACTAAAGCAACCATGACCCCCGGCCCCGGCCTAATTGCCGGGGGTTTTATTGTGTTTAACATACTCACAAACTTTTTGGTATGCCTGTATCATAATTTTATCAGGATTGTGTATGTCGTTGAAAATATCGTGTATATAACGCTTTTCGCGTATGATGTCCATGCTTTTCGCGATTTTTATATCATAGCACCACGCCATCTTAAAGAACTTAAAGTCAATTTTTGTTTCCCTCATATCAGAATCGGCTAGGCAATTACCCATCACGCAGTCAAATATTTGCCTAGATAGCCTATGTTCATCTGAAAATGGCAGTACCTTTTGCATAGATTTTTCATGTGATTTACTTGCGTAATCCTTGACCTCGATAAATAAGTTGTCCAGCTTATCTGCATCCCTAACAATATTAACAAATGTCTGCGTTGGGCTACCAAATACACCGGCGTATTTTTTGTTATGCTCTCGTATTGCGGTTAATATGATATTTTGGTTGCACTTGTCTATGCCGCTTAACATGCTGTTTCTTATTATAATCTCTGCTCTCATTTCGCCATGGTCGTTATGCGTGTCATTAAGCGAACTTATACGCATCTGTTCCCATCTTCCAACATCATGCAAAACGGCAATTATTTTTGCAAGGTTAATGCTATCTGTATCACCGTCAGCAAAAACCGATGCCGCCAGTGTTTCTGATAGCTCTACCACTCGCATAGTGTGCTCTAGCTTTAAGATATCCATAACATCCTTTTCCTCTTTACTAAGGGTTATGGAATCTATGAATGCTGAAAATCTATCCTTTATAATTTGATACATTACTCAAACATCCCCTTAAGCACGCCCAAGCAAGCCTTAACCTCTGCCTTGATACCCTGCGGTTCGGTAGCCCTTAGCGCACCCTCAACACTAATCTTGTCATCATACCCTAGCGTCTTAACCATCTTAACAAAATCGGCATAAAGGGCCATGTCATCGCCGGGGGAGGGTACCATACGCCCTGTGGGGTAGGCAGTGTGCAAATGCCACAGCTTATCCGGGTTTTCATAAACATCATCATAAGTTTGGCCGTCTGTGGCTACGTGATAGCTGTCTATCATTGTGGCAATATTGGGTAGGCCCTTTGATATGGCAACTGCATCACCGTAGGTGTTTAACATGTCAGTTTCTGTAAGGTTAAGCGGCTCTACGGATATTTTCACCCCGGCTGTTTCGGCATAACCGTTCATATAATCCAACACACCGCGCAGTTGCCGCCATGTGGCCTCGCGGGTTTGCCCTTCGGGGATTTTTCTGGCACCGCCACTTCCAAACACCAGCGTTTTTGCGCCTAAGCTTGCCGCTAACGGTAGCATCTTTTCCAAATAAGTTTTAAGGCCGTTAATATTTTGCTCTGGCCCAACAATATCCAGCCCACCCGGGAAGAAAATATTACACGCCTTACAAGGGATTGCTTGCAGGGCCTGTCTTAGTTTCTCCACCTCGGACGGAAGCAGATTCCAAATTGCTGAAAGCGGCAACTCTACATAATCAAACCCAGCCTCTGCCACCGCTTCAAAGGTTGCCAGTGCCAGCGCGTCACCTTGGATAAATTTTACACCCATACAATAGCCATATTGCATATTCTTTCTCCTTTCACGTATAAACTCGCCGTTAGCTAAGTATAATTTACAACAATTATACACTATATTCGGAGGGAAACTATGAAAAAAAGAAACCTGGCCATACTCACGGCCCTACTAATGGCAGTAGTTTTACTATTTTCGGCCTGCGGCTCAGGCGATGGGCTAAGAGGCCCAGCAGATGCCACAGAAATCTCTGCTTTCGAGCGTATACAAAGGATGCTTTTTGAATTACAATCATACCGGGCCATAGCCACCGTGGAATACCGCTCAAACAAAGGCTCTAACGTATACGAAACAGTGCAACACGCCCGCTTAACCGGCGAATACCGTATAGAGGTCACCGCACCGGAAGCCGTTTCTGGCAGTGTAACCGTAAGCGACGGGCGGCAAATTAACCAATTTAATAACCGAGTAGACGGCCGCGTAAGCATAATGGTACAAGAAACTCCAGAAAGAAGCGAAATTTTCTTGACAAGCTTCATACGAAATTATAAGCTAAGCGAGGAAGTAAGTGTAAGCGTAGCCGATATGGATGAAGGCGTGCGCACAGTATTAGAAGCAACCATCCCGGGCGGCCACCCGTACCTGGCAATAGCACGGCTGTGGGTAGACAACGAAAGTATGAACCCTGTGAAGCTGGTAATCTTTGACACTGACGGTTCGGAAAGAATTATCGTGACCTATCATGTTTTTGAATATAATGCTATACTAGATGACGGGTTATTTACGATATAAAATCGTCATACTAATTTACATACAGGGGTACATATGGAATACAGGAGAGTCTGGGCTGAAATAAGCTTGGGTAACTTAATACACAATTATGCGGTAATACGCGAACGCATACCAGCCAGCACGGCATTGATGGGAATTGTCAAGGCCGACGCATACGGCCATGGTGCCGTTAAAGTGGCCAAAACCATGCTTGATTGCGGTGTAGACGCTTTGGGCGTGGCTATATGCGAAGAAGGTATCCAACTAAGGGAAGCGGGTATTACCGCGCCCATTTTGGTAATGGGCTTCACCCCCGCCCCTATGCTTGGGGAAGTTATAAAGCATGACCTAGTGCAAACAGTTTTTACAAAAGAGGGTGCTAAGGCCCTGGGCGAAGTTGCCGCCCAATATAACAAGCGGGCGGTTGTACATATTGAAATTGACACCGGCATGAGCCGCCTAGGTTTCTTGCCAAATAATGACGGCGTGAAAGCTATTTGTAAAATAGCCCGCGACCCGAACCTATATATACAAGGCATATACACACATTTTGCAACAAGCGACCAGCTAGACCATGGCTTCATGTTCGAACAAGAGGCCAGGTATAACTGGGTAATTGGCGAACTTAAACGGCACGGCTTGCATATAATGCAAAGACATATGTCTAACTCTGGTGCCGTTGCCCAAACCGTGCGTGATGTTGCGGGTTCGCCCGAACTACCGCTCGTTGGAGGTAGCGTTTTCACAGATGTGGCACGTGTGGGTATTTTGCTATATGGCCTCCCCCCCTCGGCCGAGATGGCAGAGACTTGCGCGCCCCTTGGGCTTAAGCCTGTAATGCGGCTTATGGCGCAGGTTAGCATGGTAAAGCGCTTGGAAGCGGGCGTTGGCATTAGCTATGGGCATATTTACAAAACCGCACGGGAAACAACTATTGCGGTGTTGCCTGTGGGTTATGCCGATGGTTATCCGCGCCGCCTTTCTAATGGCGGGCAGGTGCTGATTAATGGGAAGCATGCGCCGCTTGCAGGGGCTATATGTATGGATCAATGCATGGCCGATATTACCGATATCCCAGGGGTCAAGCCTGGGGATAGGGTGGTGCTTTTGGGTAGTAAGGAAGAGGGGCTTTGTGCCGATGATTTGGCCGATATTGTGGGAACTATTAGTTACGAGGTCGTGTGCGGGATAGGTAAGCGTGTGCCTAGGGTTTACCTTGGTCCGTAGAAAGTACATAAAGTGTGAAATATTATTAGGAAGTCTTTTTGCCTTAGGCAAAAACCGTAATTTATATTCTGCGTTTGATTCGCGCACAACCCGCGCGAATGCGTTCGCAGAATATAAATTACTGACTAACTGACTGTATAAAACCGCATAAGCAAGGCAACAATGAAGTCACAGGAATAATTTAGAAGTTTGGGAGTGACATACTATGTTACAAGTCAGGCGAGGCGACATTTTTTATGCGGACTTAAGCCCTGTAATCGGGTCTGAGCAGGGCGGAGTGCGCCCAGTTTTAATTATCCAAAACGATATAGGAAACAAATACAGCCCCACTGTGATATGTGCGGCCATAACTTCGCAAATAAACAAGGCGAAGCTACCCACGCATATAGAAATAGATTCGGCGCAGTCTACGCTGGTAAAGGATTCCGTAATCCTACTAGAACAAATACGCACAATAGACAAGAAACGGCTAAGAGAAAAAATTTGTTGGCTAGACGAAGCACTAATGCGCAAAGCAGATAGGGCATTAATGGTGAGCCTGGGGTTGATACATAACTCGTAGACCCTTCGCAGACCCATTCGTAGACCCGGATAGCCACACGCAAGCGGGGGCCGGAATGTGTTCATGCTATAGCTTGTAGCAATCCCCGGCCCAATAGTCAAATAATTTTGGTTGCACTTGTCTTTCGCATTGTTGTACCGTTACTAAGGAGTAGTTGTTTTCATGCAGGTATTACTAACAGTGGCTTATGATGGTACCGCCTATGCAGGTTGGCAACGCCAGCAGAACGCCATTGCCGTACAGCAAAGGTTAGAAGAAGCACTTTCTGCCTTGCTAAAAAGGCCCATAACCGTAAACGCCGCAAGCCGCACCGATGCCGGGGTACACGCCCTGGGCCAAAGGGCGGCTTTTTTTGCTGATGATTTGCGTGTTCCGCTGGGTAAACTGCCGCAGGTGGTTAATGGGTTTTTGCCGCATGATATTTCTGTGACGGCGGCACAGGTTGTACCGGATGGTTTTAACCCCAGGTTTGACGCTGTATGCAAGACTTATACCTACAATACATATTGCGGGGTGGTTCCTAATCCGCTTTTGCGCCGTTATAGTGCATATGTACCGCGTGCACTGGATGTTGAGGCTATGAAAAAAGCCGCCGGGATGTTTACCGGGCGGCATGATTTTGCGGCTTTTATGGCTACCGGCGGCAGTGCTAAAACCACCGTGCGGGAGATTTATGCGTGTGAGGTTATAGAGTCGCAACCCAGGCTAATAACACTTACCGTTACCGGCAGTGGGTTTTTGTATAACATGGTGCGGATTATCGCCGGTACGGTACTGTATGTTGGGCTTGGGAAAATCGCGGCAGATGATGTGCCGGGGATTATCCTTTCTTGTGACCGGACTAGAGCGGGGAAAACTATGCCACCGGAAGGGCTCACACTTGTGGAGGTTGAGTATGGTTTAACAAAGTGAAAAGGTCAGCTTCCGTTCCTCCTCATTGGCACTGGATAGGCGAACGCTTATGCTAGCACCCATGAGTAGGGTTTCGCGCTTGGGCTTGCTTGCATATCGGTTTTTATCCTTTTCGTGGGTGAAGCCGTGGTGCTTTAGATGCTGGCTTGGTAGTAGGCCCTCTATTGTGTTTGGTAGCATTACATACACGCCCCAAGGGGTTATGCCAGAAATTGTGCCATCGAATATTTTGCCTTCTTGGTCCAGCATAAACTGGACCTTTTTTAGTTGGGCTACTTCTCTTTCCAGGGTTTCGGCTTCGCGCTCTGTGCTGGAGCATTGGGCGGATATGGCGGTTAGGTTGGGGGTATCGTTATTATTTAGCGTGCTGTTACCATGCGGGCGGCAGGGTGCTGCCCCTACGGCAGTAGAGTTGGCAGTTTCCTTTATTATGCGGTGCACCTGCAAATCTGCATACCGGCGTATGGGCGAAGTGAAGTGGCAATAAGCATCGCTTGCCAGGCCGAAGTGCTTTGGGCTTGTAGGGGTATACACAGCCTGGGGCAGGCTGGTTAACGCCGCCATTGCAAGGGCCTGGTAGGCGGGGGTTGATTCTGCTAACTCTAGCATCTGTTGGATAGCCTTTGGCCCGGAGGAATGCGGGGGCATTGTAAACCCCATAGATTTTGCAAGCCCCGCAAGCATTGCGTATTTCTCTTGAGCCGGTGTGTCATGGGCGCGGTATATTAGCGGGATATTGTGGTTTTGGCAGTGGGCGGCTATGGTTTCGTTTGCTAGAATCATAAATTCTTCTATTATGCCTGTGGACTTTGTGCGCTCGTATGGCTCTATTGAGATTGGGTGGCCGGTTTCGTCTACTTTTATTTTGGCTTCGGGGAGGTTGAAATCCAATGCGCCGCGCTTGTGACGTTTTTGGGATAAGATTTCGCGCAGGCGGTTCATGGCTTGGAATAGGTTAGTACTTTCAACAGGAACGGTTGTGGTGTCTGTCGCGGCATCCAAAATATCTTGCACTTCTTTGTATGTCCATCGTCTTTTGCTGTTTATCACAGACGGCACAATTTCATATGCGTTTACATCACCTTCCGCATTCACGGTCATAATACAACTTAACGCCAGCCTGTCCACACCGGGGAAAAGTGAACATATCCCGCTTGATAGCCTGTGGGGTAGCATTGGGATAACCCTGTCTGCCAGGTACACGCTTGTACCACGGTTTAGAGCTTCTGTATCTAAAGGCGTGCCGGGTTTTACATAGTGCGATACATCCGCGATGTGCACGCCTAACTGATAATGCCCGTCTGGGGTTTGGGTTAGGTGTATTGCATCATCTATATCCTTGGTGTCTTCGCCGTCTATGGTGATTATGTGTTGGTTGCGTAAATCTAGGCGGCCTTTTAGGTCATCTGCGCTTATTTCTTCCGGTAGGCTGGCGGCTTGGGCCGTAACATCTTCCGGAAACTGATAAGGTATGCCCGCCTGGTATACCAGCGTTAGCACATCTACGCCAGGGTCATGGACATGGCCAATTACTTCCAAAATCGAGCATGTCAATACGGAGTCTTTTTCGCCACTGCTATAGGCGTGGCCATTTGTAGCGGGTAAGTTGCCTGTTTTTTTAGAATCTCTACGCGCCCCGGCTTTTTCTTTGCCCGGCTTAGGCTTAGGCACCAAAAAGACAACCCTATGCCCGTCTGCCAGCCCAAAGCGGTTACGCGTCTTGGACGATACCGAAAATACATAGGGAATCTTACCCCCGACAGGGCGGACATAGCCCTCCTGGCCCACTGTGTAATATGTGCCGATGAAGGATTTGCGATGGGTAATTTCTATGATTTGACCGGTCTGGCGTTGGGTTGATTCTGGTGGCGTGGGGGTAACCTTGGGTTGGTTCTTGGGCGTGCGGCGGCCTTTTTTCTTGGGCGCAGGTTCTTCTTTTTTCACAATCAAACGGCACAATACTTCATCGCCATGCAGTGCACCGCCCGTCATTGATGGCGAGATAAATATATCTTCTGCCGTTGTGGCATCAAGTTCAACAAAGCCAAAGCCCCGGTCGTTGCCAATAAACTTGCCCTTTATCGTGGGCGCGGTTTTGGCAGAAACTTTCCCGCGTTGCTCGCTGGGTTGTATTATTTTCTTTTGTTTATGTTTAGGCAATGAAATTCTCCCTACTGTTTCGAAATAATTTGTATTTATATTATACGCCAATCCCGACATAAATAAAAACTGTAATAAGTGACGAACACAGCAAAATCGTGTAAACTAACTTAATGGCGCATGCGCCAAAAACATATGATAGCGGTTCAACCAGAACCGCCCATAAGGAGCTGAAACAATGATTTATGTAGTAGTGGCGGTGGCAATCGCCATCGTGGTATGGAATATTGTAACCTTTTCGCTATACGCCATAGACAAAAAAAGAGCCAAGAACAACCAATGGCGCATCAAAGAATCGACCTTGATAGCCGTAGCCTTTTTAATGGGCGGGCCTGGTGCGATGCTAGGCATGAACGTGTTGCGACATAAAACCCACCACATGTCGTTCAAAGTGCTTGTGCCTATTGCTACTGTACTTAATATTGCCATAATTATAGCGGTATTGTTTTTTACCGGGGTAATTGGTGGGTAATTAAAGCATTACTTATTAGAAAAAAACAGTCTCGTCTGTTACTAAAGCCGCGTAGAAAGGTTCGCGGTTTTAGCCCGGACGAGACTGTTTTTATTTGCATATTGCATAATGCTAATTTTGCGTTCTCTTTTGTATTTTGCTTCTAGTTGCCCCGTGCCGCAAGTAGTGCGTACGGGTCTACTGGTACATCGTCTCTGGTAACGCGTAAGTTAACATGATAGCCGTGCATACTGCCAAACAACGACGGTGAGCCTACAGTTCCCAACAATTGCCCGGCTTGTACAACATCGCCTACCTGTACCAACTTACTATCGGCCAGTTGGCCATAAGTGGCCACCCACCCGTTGCCATGGTCGATTTTTACATAGTTGCCTCTTACAACATTGCGCCCAACAGCCAGTACACGCCCGCCTGCACCTGCCTGCACATGCACACCGCTATCAGAAGAAATTCTAAGGTCGTCGTTAGTACGGAACTGGACAAGCGTAGGGTCGTAGATTAGTGCGTCCATACTAAAGCGCATAGCGATGTCGCCGGTAACGGGCCACAGCAGTTGACTGCCTTCATTGAAGGGAGTGAACGTCACAACCTGTGTTGGCGGTTGCTCTGCTTCTGCGGCGGGGGCAGGCGTTGGCTCCGGTGCCGGAGTAGGGTCTGGTAAACCTGGCGATTCATCTGGCAAATCTGACGGATGTGGCGGCCTTTGTGGTGTTGGGGTTGGCCTTGACGGCTCGGGTGTAGCCACCGGTGGCGGCTCGGGGGTTTGGCGTGGCCTAAACCAGGCTTCCTCGTCTACCTGCGCCATATAAGGCGCAACTTGGTCTGCACCTACCAGTGCCGCATCCTCTTCATAATCCTCTGCTTGGAAACCAGGTTGGCCAAAATTGGTTAGTGTTATCACCAGTGCCAAAACAGCAACGGCTCCCAAGCATGAATACAGTGCGATGAAAAACCCCTTTTTCTTGAAGATGCTATCTTCGCCAGAGGTTGTATTTTTCATTCGCTCACCTCCTGTGAATTTATCGTAGTAGAGTATTACCCTCGGGAGGTGAGATTTAAACATGGTTAGAATTGGTAATGAATTGCTATTGGGTTAGCTTGCGTTTGTATAGTTGTACTGCGGCTACGAACGATACTGCGGATATGCCAACGCACCAGGCTATGGCTAGCCATATGCTGTTGCCTGTGGGCCAGCCTAGCATTAGCGCACGGGTGCTATCTATTATTGGCGACATGGGCTGGTGCTGGGCAAACCATCTTACTGCGCGGGGTAGAGAATACGTTGGCGCAAAGCCGGAGCTTAGGAAGGGCAGTATAAAGAAGGGGAATAAGTAGCCGGTAGTGCTTTCCGGCGACCTGGATATTAGCCCAAAAAAGATTGAAACCCATGAAATTGCTATGATATATAGCATGAAAATACCGATGGCGATTAGCCAATCTACCGGGCCGCCGTATGACCTAAAGCCTATTAAGAAGGCCGTGCCTAGTACCACGGCGGCGGTTACTGTGTTTCTTAAAACAGAGGCCGCCGCATGGCCTATTAGCACTGCGGCTTTGGATATGGGCATAGAGCGGAAGCGGTCCATTACACCCTTTGTCATGTCTGTTGATACGTTTATCGCCGCAAATTGGGAGCCTTGGGCCACACTTTGCAGGATTATGCCGGATATTATGAAGTCTATATAATTAATGTCGCCTACGTCTGTTATGCCGCCGAATACTACGCTAAATAGTAGCATTATGAAAAATGGCGTTACTACGGACATTATCATTGTTTCCAGGTTGCGGGTGGATATAAGCATGCACCGCTTAAACATTATCCAGGAATCGTAAAATACGCATGGTTTGGGATTAATCATGACTTAATTCGTGCCTCCTTCGTTGGCGGAACAAATAGGTTGGTATGGTTCGCACAATCGCTGTGCGATTCTGCTTGGTGAAATCCGCTTTGCGGATGCTCCACGCTTTCGCCCTCCTTTTTTTCGCCTATTAGGTTTAGGAATACGTCTTCTAATGAGGGCAGGTTTGGGGTTATGCTGTCTATTTTTATGCCGTTTTCGTTTAGGAGCTGCATGGCCCGGGTTGCGTCTCTATCGCTTTGGAAGCTAAGGTTCGCGCCTCTTTGGGGCATCTTGGCTTTTAGCTTAGCAGGGGAGCCTTCTGCTATTATTTTACCTTCGTGTAGGATTGCTATGTTGTGGGCTAGATACTCGGCTTCTTCTAGATATTGGGTGGTTAGAAATACCGTTGTGCCGTCATTGGCTAGGTTTTTTACCATATCCCACATGGCTATGCGGTTTTGTGGGTCTAGGCCGGTTGTGGGTTCGTCTAGAAATAGGACTTGGGGATTGCCCATTAGGCTCATGGCTATGTCTAGCCTACGGCGCATGCCGCCACTGTAGGTGGACACTGGGCGGTTGGCCGCGTCTTCTAGGTTGAAGGTGGCTAACCACTGGTCTACTTTGGCTTTTAGGCTTGGTAGGCGTTTTAGCTGGCCTATTATGTTTAGGTTTTCGCGGCCGGTTAGTACTTCGTCTACGGCGGCAAACTGGCCTGTTAGGCTTATGCAGTTGCGTACTTGGTTGCCTTGACACACTACATCATAGCCGCAAATTGTGGCATTGCCGCCATCTGGCTTTGATAGGGTGGATAAGATTTTTACGGTGGTGGTTTTGCCTGCACCGTTAGAGCCTAGTAACGCGAATATGCTTCCTTTGGGGATGGCGAAGCTTACATCCTTTAACACGCGGTGTGCTTTGAAGGATTTTTGTAGGTTTGAGACTGAGATGATATTTTCCATTTTTGATGCTCCTTTATATGTTATATATACATACACGCACAATGTATGTATATGTCTGAAAAAAAATGCCCTTGCGGGCAAAATATTTTTTCCTTTAATGCGCTTTTAGTATTTCGGTTAGGTTTAGGAACATCTGCACTAGTTCATCGTCTATAAAATCGTATCCCATGCTGGTAATTATCTGGATTATCATTTCGACTTTGGTAACCATTTCCTCCGGGGTTGCCGGGAAGAAGTTGGGTATCGTCCAGAAGTTTATTAGTATCACAAACAGCTCTGCGATAAGCTTTGCGTTGCCTTGCTTTAAGGAGCCGTCTGCCATGCCTTCTTCTAATAGTATTGTAAACTGGCCGATATCGATTTTCATGTCATTCAAATGCTCGGCCATGAAGCGTGGGCTTTTTAATAGCTGGTGTACAACACTTGATAGAGCTTGGTGTTGGGCGTTTTGGGTGGTAGTTTCTAGCCCTAGCCTTAGTACCAGCTTTAGCCGTTCTTTTCCGTTTGGCACGTCGGCTTTCATTGCCTTGTAGTAGGGGTTATTTTCTTCGTCATCTCTATTATATATGGCGCGTAGTACTTCTTCCTTGGACTTGAAATGGTGATAAAACGCGCCGCGGGTTAGCCCGCCTAGGTTGTTTACTATGTCTAGGACGGTAGTTTGCTCGTAACCTTTTTCTGCAAACAGTTGCAGGGATACGTCTAGGATTTTTTTTATGGTTTCTTCGGGGTGTTTATTTCTTGGCATGGCTCACCTCTTGATACATACATTGTGTATTTAATATGACGGTTTAATGTACATGTGTCAAGTGGATACCATGGCCTAGCTTCCTGTTCCCCTGCGGTTTTAGGCTGGTTGCGTATCGCTTACCCGCTCTATGTTTGCGCCTAGGCGGTTTAGGTTGCTGTCTAGCTGGTAGTAGCCTCTATCTATGTGGCTTATACCGGTTATTTCTGTAGCATCTTCTGCGGCTAGGGCGGCCAGTACCAGTGCCGCGCCGGCCCTTAAGTCGCTGGCGCATACTTGTGTGCCGGTTAGTTTTTCTACACCTTCTATTATTGCGCTTCGGCTTTCTATTTTTATTATTGCGCCCATGCGCTTTA
>Ga0123355_10007384_pt1 | contig 16462 bp, 6 predicted proteins | sample TergutEmb28metaG_3_FD_89872 | JGI IMG/M metagenome (GOLD analysis project Ga0123355, IMG submission 89872) | Embiratermes neotenicus P1 segment gut microbial communities from Petit-Saut dam, French Guiana - Emb289 P1 | ecosystem: Host-associated > Arthropoda: Insects > Digestive system > Gut ...
GTCGTTAAATGATATGCCGTTAAATGATATGACGTTAAATGATATGTCGTTAAATGATATGACGTTAAATGATATGACGTTAAATGATATGACGTTAAATGATATGACGTTAAATGATATGACGTTAAATGATATGTCATTAAATGATATGACGTTAAATGATATGACGTTAAATGATATGCCGTTAAATGATATGCCGTTAAATGATATGACGTTAAATGATATGTCGTTAAATGATGTGACGTTAAATGATGTGACGTTAAATGATGTGACGTTAAATGATATGCCGTTAAATGATATGACTTTAAATGATATGTCGTTAAATGATATGCCGTTAAATGATATGGCGTTAAATGATATGACGTTAAATGATATGACGTTAAATGATATGACGTTAAATGATATGACGTTAAATGATATGACGTTTATATCGAAAAATTACTGCCGCCGCCGAATTATTCGGTAACCGCAATTTGCGCTTTACCGTTCACAGCAAACAGTCTTAATGTAACTAATTTTTTACCGGGTCATCCGGTGTTCAACAGAATTTGTAAACGTCATTTAGGGTGGCGATATTCCCATACAATCTGGTCACAGACAAAGAAGGAATGAGAAAAAGGGAAAGACAGGCGTGTAAGAAAAATATATATTTTTAAAAAATGTATACAAACCTTCTCAACTAGTGTGATGTCAGGCAAGAAAGCAGAAGGAATGTAAAATTGATTATGTTCTTAAACTAAGGTGGTGAAAATATGCAGCAAGTTATGAATGAAATGTCCGCAAAATTGAACGCCCGCTTTGGCGTTACACAGTAGTTATTTCGTCCCCGATTACGATAAGATTACTTACACATAACTTAGGTGAAAAACATATAAATGACTAATTTAAGATTTAATGGCGTGTTTATGGTTATTTTAACTACGCTATCAGTAGTACAGACTGCTAACTACTCAATAGTTACGGCAAGGATTTTCGCGTCAATTCGTATTACTCTATCACAAATAGTTTAAACGCACGTAACTTGAGAAGGAAGAAAGTAAACTATTCATATTTAACTATAACACAACTGTATTTTTTGACTGGTCTAATATATATGGTTGTATATTAAATCGCTACATTCAGGTAAGCTTCCAGCCTTAATATATCAAACATGTTGGATCTACGATCTACGTATAATTAGGACCAGTGACCGGTTTGTGCTACCGTATTCAACATCTAGCAGAATCGTAGATTATATTCCTCATTAAATCATTTCAAATCTACGATATAATTTTCTACTGTTTTGTAACACAATTACTATCCGCTGTTTAAATTAAACTGATGAAGACATTCTGAGTAACAACACAAGAATGAAACGCCAAAGTACATAAACCCATTTCGCAGGGATGTCGGCAAATCATAGCTACAAGGAACGTACGTAGTAGACATTTTAAATTTAAACCCTTCCTCTCCCAAGCAATGCGGCAGGGAATTCATTTCTATTCCAGAAGACTCCAATTTCTATTACTCAAAATTAAGAACAGCTATCCATCTCCCACACACGTCTTACCCACCTGCTCCAGGCTCCACCATTACTGGCCTGCCTTAGTACGTTTAACCTTTACTGCCTAGTCCAAACAACGCTGAGTGGTAAACATGTGTCTTACATTTTAGACACTAGTTTAATGTCCATAGGCGTTTCAACAACGAACGTTGTGGGCGTGTGGCACTCTTGCTTCCACCAATGTTTTGGCTTTGTAAAGAACGCCTAACGCTTCAATTACTCATAGATGTCCTCTACCCCTAGTAAACATTCTTAAACAGTCTAATATAAGTAAAACGTTACAGGCCATTCATATATATATATATAGGGAAATAAATAAGTACTTACCTGTCTGCACATCAATAGACTGTCCGTCCATTGCATAGTTTGAAATCGCGATTCATTGCGAATTTGTTATAGACTCTAAAATTTTATATGAATCTTACCAAACTTATCGATGGAAGGTATAACATTTATTATCCTAATGTGTAGACACGGGTTTCAAATCTCAAACTGAAAATCGGTTTTCTTAACAATATTTTCGGAATATTTCTCAAACGCTACATGCAAATGTCACCATAGCACCTTAAATTAAGCCACGGCAGCTTCCTCCCATATCCTTTCCAATTCATTATTCTCTATCACCCCACACTTCGACGGCACACAATCTTAACTACTGACAGTACTGTTTACTCAACAAATTAAGTAAACTTCAAGACCGTCTGCAGAAATTAAGGGACAGAAGGTAAACAACAGAGACGGAGAACAATGAGTCATACGGACATTTCTGCAAAGCGCACGGGTCCTCATGCACGGAAGCGAAGAAGGAGCGTCGGAAATAAATTGTTCTGCCGGTTAATGATATCTTCCGATAATGCAACTCAAAGGAAGGGTGTTTGTCGCTAAACACCACAGCATTTCGGTACACGCTAAAGTGACATCCATCGAGTTACTCACTTGTTAGTTTGCGAAGAATATATGTACATTATTTTGAGACAACCTGTATGACTACTTCAGCGGAAACGATTGTGTTAGCCGAACTTTGTAATTGTTGTAATCAAATGCGTAATTACTGATTTACCGCAATAAAGGTAACTGCAACATTAAACGAAACCGATTTTTTTTTTGTTATCAAATATTAAATCGTTGTGGTTATTCGCCAAACTTATAGCCTTTGACGTGGGCAGCTCTATGAATACTTCATAAAGCATTTGGACTCTGTGATCACGAGGATCGTCAAACACAGCGACCATCTGCATTTGTAAAACACAACGTTCATTTGAATAAATAATATTTCATGAAAGGAATAGACTAAAGTCAAATTTAGCGTCTTGTTCTATTTGATGCTAATCTTGTTTCTGGATGTTGACACAGCAGGCACGTGGGCTCTGTTGATAAACTACTTGCTTCAAACTTCTGGATCAAAAACATAGGCAAAACAATCAAATTCCAAATTCCAGGTCGGGATAAACAAGAACAATAAATAATAGTGAAAGTCTAAAATCGATCTAGTTAGAGAATGTATTCGCAAACTATCTTAAAAGCATTCCATTTTAAGGAGTGCTATTTACTAAATCACAGAAATTTAAACCAACAGAATACATCTTAGAAAAAAAAAACATAAATGTCTGTAATTTATATCCTATTCGTGGATTACTTAATAAAGCTTTATTAAATTTATACCATTTCAAATAAGAGGTGTTAGGTAACTCTAAATTACGGCTTGTAATAAATGGCGAATGATTTAAAGGAGAAGTTATTGTAATCAACGCCCTCACATAACTCATTTGTAGTCGGCAGGAGAAAGCATAAAAATACTTCGTCATAAAAAAGTTAAGTTCTGCTTGTCAGATGGACGTCCCTCGGAAGCGCCAGTAGCAACCATGTACCACATACAATATGCGATTCACCTCTACCGGCCTAAGAATTTGATACAAAACGAAGATTTTGGCACACCGAATAAACACAGAAGCACTGAAGCTGTAGAAATCTGATCTTATGAGTCGACGGTTCTAGAACAGACATCTTATTTGCACAATTAATACATCCACCAACAAATCCACTTAACAAAATACAATTTACGACAAATATTAATTTCCTACATGTTTCGGTACCCGGGTGCCATCTTCAGGAAGTCTTTCCTATCAAAGGAATACAAGCCCAACACGTTAATCTATGTACTGCATCGTCCTCATTATAATGACTGAAATACTGAAATTCTAAATTACATAAATTCATAGACATAAAATTACAAACCACGACACTGTAACTTTATGCCTATTAAATTTACATAGTTTAGAATTTTAATATATTAATCATTCCAATGAGGGCGATGCAACACCTAGATTAACGTCTTGGATTTTGATGCCTTTGATCGAAAAGACTTCCTGAAGAAGGCATCCCGGTACCAAACACATAGGAGATTAATATTTGTCATAAATTTATTTTGTTAAGTGCGTCTGTTGGTTTATGCATTAATTATTAAAACAAGCACGGTGTGAAAAAAAAAACATAAAATTGTCAGCATAAAACAAAACACTAATTATAATAATTGCAAGATGAAGAGCGCTATATTATGGGTTAAGACTATGACTCTCAATTGTCTAGTAACAACATAATAAGGTACCGAATGAACCCACTACATCCATCTTCAGGTTTAATAAATTTCTAACAGAATACATTTGTGTCACATCGTATGACAGTATTCCATTCACTATTCTGAGAACTTGAAATCTCAAGTAACGAAAACTATTTGTTTTTCTGGATGAAAACATCACATGACAGTGAAAATCTGACCCCATGCTTACAACAGTCACTTGCCCTATTCATGATTAAGGTTATTTCATTTAAAATGCATGTTATACTACTTTATCTCTAACATATAGGTTACTTCGGGGACGTCAGAGATAGCATGGTGGGTATAACGAGTCGCTAAGGGCTGGGCGGTCCGAGGGTCAAATCCGGTGTGGGCGAGATTTTCGGTGCTGCCCAGACCTGCCAGCCACCTGTACAATGTATACGGGGGTTTTCCCTGGTGCGAAACGGCCGGAGAGGGGTACTAACCACCAACCTCCTCCTAGTGTCTGTTTGCGACTGGGTAGGAGCTGTACCAGTACATCCACTCTGTGATTTCAAAAGCATGTCGTGGTGTGACCTTTACTCTTTACTTTGGGAAGGTCTAGGTTGGGAAAATGCTTCAAAACTTATCTGTCCTCATTTCCGCGACAGTGTGTCAAGTTATCTATATTGTGTTTGTTCCCTCTTTGCTTACGTTACTTCTCTACTCTCTTGATAAATCTTTGGGTGCATTTCAGAGTATGACACGTGAATCCCTTCCTTGTCTCCAACTACAATGAAAATCTCACGCTTTCCCACCATCTGTACCACCCTGGATTTCTGGCATGTACCGAGTACACAATGGAGAACACATTTTCTAGAAAGTAATCCTGCCCTTACTTTTTAAAGAGCAGTGGTTGCACACACACACTACCTGCTTGACACAAAAAATCAGAATTGTGTCCACATGATGTGCTTACGTGTTTTGCATAATTCTTACAATAAAACGAATGAACGGGCTGAGAAGAAACGTGTTTACTGTGAGGTAGAAACAATATTTTTATACACGTGTCACATATATATAATTATAACATGAAAAGGAAATTCAATAAAAACTAGCAAATTTTCTCAAAAACTGGGAATTTTAAACACATGTAAATCAACTTTGGTCAAGAAATTTTCAAGAATAAAAGTCCGTCTCCATTCTTTTACATGGCAGCAGAATTTGGACCCTTAAAAATTTAAAAAATGACTGACATCAATTAAGATAAAACTTTTCAGAAGAACGGCTGGGTGCACTCCATTTGACCACAAAAGGAATGAAGAAATTTTGAAAGAGCTGTAAGTAGAACCAGTTGACGAGAAACAAAGAAGATACAAATAAAATTTGCCACGACATGTAAAAAGAATGAACAACAGCAGGATGAGAAAAATAATGCTGAATTATAGACAAAATGGAAGAAGAGAACTTGGAAGAACTTTGAAGAGACCATTAGACGAGGTTGAAACAGGTCTATCAAGGACTACTCGTGACGGATGATGATGTGTAACATGGAGTGCTGCTTATTTGGTTATTTAAGAAAATAAATTCAAATATTCTTGTAGTTTTACAACATGCGCTAATGAACATCACATTGCATCTGGCGCTGAAGAGCGCAGATCAGGGACCACGAAACACAGGCTACGAAAGGTCATCAGTTCCTATCACCAACAGTGCATTGGGAGACCACTGCTTATAGGTTCTGAGCAAGTACAGCAATGGTTTCCCTGAAGATGGTGTAACAAACGCCGAAACATGTAGGAGGTAAGTGGTAATAAATATATGTATTTAACATAACATGTGCATTTAGTTGGAATAAAAAGAAGTGAATGATTGTAAGAATGCAAGGAGTGGAAAACTTCAAAAGACCTTCAAAATAAACAATACATTTTCTTCGTCTTCCTCCGAAAGTTGTGGGCGCTCTTTAAATCTGCTCAGCGGTTCAGAAGTTTGATTGGTTTTCCACTCTATCCCTTGAATAATCTTGGAGGAAATGTACACATAGTATTAAGTATTATACCATAAGCTATTCGGCACTGAACCACTCTCACTTCTCGATGTTCATTCTATTCCCATATCCAAGTCTCAATCACTACATGGATGTAATTTACATTTAGTCACTTTTATTTTAAAACCTGCTCTTCTAATGACTGGACGTCATTACACTCTAAAATACTTGAATGATGTCTGAGTAAACAATACTGAATAGACAGACATATATTCACTTGAAACTTCAGACAGTAATAGTCATTTACTTCACAATAGATGTGAAAAGGATGAGTACTATTACTACACGTACATACCTAATACGTACATATTCCCTCTTTCAATTTGCAAGTCTGGAACCTGATTCTCCACGAGTATTGAATACTTCAACACATATCCACCAAGCTTTCCATTCGTCTCAGGGCTTCTATCGCAATTGAAAAAAAAAGTCAAACTAAACCATTAAATGGACTTGCATTAGGTGCAGGTAGGGTCTTTGGGGAACACCCGAGCGAGGTGTGTGTGTGTTTGGGTCGATAAAGGTGAGAGGTAAGTGGATAGTGAATTCCTGATGGTGTTAGCAAATGGCACGTGAAGGCAGATGACTGGTTTCGTAAGCAAAGGAATACGCAGGCCCTTCGCTACTGCCTGGTTCGTGACACATTAGGACTGACACGTATTACAAGTGTCACTTTTTTCCTTTATGTACAGAAATAAATACTGCCACTTTCATGACACATCTCACTACAAGTAGTACCAGTTGTTATAGTGCAATTCAGGGTTCCGAATGATTACGTTTTAAGGTGAAAAATTCTCAAAAGTCTACTTCTATTTTGAGTGTTTTCGATGCTTCTTTTTTTCCTTCCCCCTCTAACCAAAGCTGGCGTAAAAGACCATTTGGAAGGTCTAGGCATAGGTGGGGCTATACCGGAATTAAACAGAGCGTGAGGATGTGAAATGCGTTCAACTGGTTGGTTTGGTGTGTTGGTTTGGTTGGTTTAGTTGGTTGGCTCGATTGGTTTGGTTGATTGGTTGGTTGGTTGATTGGTTGGTTGGTTGGTTGGTTTGGTTCGTTTAGCTAGTTATTTGGTTTAGTTGATTTGGTTGGTTTAGTTGGTTGGTTGGTTGGTTGGTTGCTTGCTTGCTTGCTTGGATGTTTGGTTTGGTTCGTTTGGTTGGTTTAGTTGGTTTAGATGATTTGGTTCGTTGATTCAGTTGGTTGGTTGGTTGGTTGGTTTGGTCGGTTTAGTTGGTTGGTTCGGTTTGTTGGTTGGTTCGGTTTGTTGGTTGGTTGGTTGGATGGTTAGTTGGTTTGGTTGGTTTAGTTGTTTCAGTTGGTTTGGTTTGATTGGTTTTTTCGGTTAATTGGTTCGGTCGTTCTTTCGTTTGTTCATTCGTTAGTTCGATGAAGATTCTTATTGTAGCGGGGGGACCGCGGTAGTACATTGGTTAAGGTGCTGTGCTATAAATCGGAAGGTCGCTGGTTCGATCCCAGCTGGTGTCAGTGGATTCTTAATTGACACAAAATCCTTCCGATCGCACTATGGCCCTGGGGTCGACTCAGCCTCTAACAGAAATGAGTTTTAACTTTTCTCTACAGTACGGATTTTAAACCTCATTTCAGCGAAATATTTCGAAATAAAATGGATCAGACTGAAGGAACTAAAGAGATTGTTGTCTTCAGCGAGTGAATACACATGCCTTAAGCAAAGTACAAGTTCGCAAAGAACGTACCTAAGAAATGCGCTTGGACCAGTGATGTACAATTTTCCACTCTTGTATTATGTTCAGAAATGCCAGTAATGTAACAGAAGAACGCAGAATTCGACATTCAAAGGATTCACTCCGTACGTTATTCAGCAGCAACATGCAGAATTATCCCCTTCAAAAACTGACAGCTAGTTAAAAAAAAAAACAAAAAGTCTATTACAGTTTTAATTTGCCCGTCAAATATCCAACCAGCCATCTGTGTGATTGTCCAATAAAATCAACAATACTGCCAATATTGATATGAAATTTTGACGCCAAATTTGTGGTAACTGCTATATACGTTTAATGACTTCTGATAAATATTTTAACGTTCAACCATGCGAAAAATTACTCAATTACTGTGCATGATTCATGTTTTATGCGTGTAACACAAACAGACTGCAGTGAGATTTGCTGAAAGTGTTCTTACTATATAAATTGGAGTCTCGAAGTACAAAATACAGACAAAAAACAGCACGGCTAACGAAGTTTGTGGTCCAAAACAACAAAACAAAAAAAAATCTCGCCGCGTCTGTTCACAATTAAAAGCGTATAATCATAAGCAACACGCTAAATTTTCCTCGCTTAAATCAATGGATTCTCCTTGCTCTGTTACATGAAGATAACGTTCTAAGTAAAACTGTTTATATAGTGGAGAATCAAACGTTAATTCATCTTGAGCGACAGGACAGAAATCAATTCTACACAAAGGGGTATCGAATGAATCAATGTCTCCATTGAATTCCACATCTCCTTTCTGCTAAATGTATGATAGCATATGTATATGAATTTAAAGCAGTTCATGTAGTGGCTACGAAAGATTGCAACCGACCGTTTAGTTTGTCGGTAATCACTCGTACAGAAAGTATTATGTCAACTAACATGGAAGTGTGAAACTTAATGCTGATATCAAACGATTTACCTGGTTACGTTTTTTTAAGTTTGAGAACATTAATAAATTATAATCTTATAGACTGTACACTCTCCTTTTTGCAATAAAAATGGCCGTACTTGCATACAGTTATACTCCAAATTAAAACTTACGAAATTCTTCAAATAAGTTGGTATATATATATATATATATATATATATTTGTCATTGTTATTCATATATTTCTTTCTTCCTAATAACCAAAACCAAACGTCTGAACAAATCCTCTGCAATGGACAGACTTCTCCCTATTTTCAGAACTTCCGAATATAAAAGAGTCTGTTTAAACTACTAACAAGTCAAACGATACACGAACATGCGGAATTTATCCCAAAGCTTCACTACTTTCTTTGACACAATATCATATTGATTTATCGAAATCGACAGCCATAACATTAAATTGTTATTGACAATGTCGCTACAGGGACACATTTAGTTGCTGAACTAACGCCGTTTCCGAAAAAGGCTGCCTAACACTTCGTTCAGGGACAGCTGTAGGTCTACTTTAAAACAGGAATACTGAACGCCATACATTCGCGTGCTGTCCTCACTGAGACGTAAGATAAGATAATGTTCCTATTGTGCAACAGAGATGCGCTGTTCGTACGCTGGTTTATTTCTGTCGAAATTATTTGAAAACTGAATTATTTTTTGTGATAATTTAATTGAATACTCTACAGCTGCACGTAAGCAACAAGTGACTGGAAAGGTTGCAGTATAAAAGGACGAAGCATATTAGAAAATAAAATTAAAGAGAAATGGTTTAGCGAATTCACATTTAAAAAAACAATCTGCTTGATAATCATCTACTTTACCACAAAATTATTCCTAGGGAAATTTGCTAACTGACTTTAAAATAAAGTTTCATATCCCGATATTCATTAATTTGTTCTCTAGTACGTATTATGAAAGGATCACTGCTGTCTTGCAGCAGTATACAGGGAAATGTCTATTGTCGTGTCACAGACCACATTATTACTAGGCATTACACTCTAAATCGGCTGAAGGATGAAGCTCTGTAACACCCAATTGCAGGACACAAGGACATTTTAGTGCAGAATTTAAATTGTGGAAGTTTACTCCATGTCCGCATCTTCTGTTACTGGTTGCAGCACACATTCTCGTAACGTCAGTGACTTTCTAAAACCTGGAGATTAAAATATTATAGCGCTATAATGGTGAAAGTATTCACCATTGCATTCCATTGCAGAAGAGAAACTGGTCAGAAAGAAGCTCAAGGAAACTTGAGCACAGACGACGTGATAATTAAAGTTACAAGCAAAAAATGATTCCGTAATACGTACACTGTATGGTTTTCATTTGTTATTATGATAATAGACAACTGTAACGTCAGCGACAAAACAAAGCTTTAATATACAGAGAAACTTTCTCACTTCTAACCAGCTTTGGTAAGTTACAAATTTTCGTTGGAAAAGTCAGAGGTATCATTCTGGCTTTAAACGTAGTTGCCGCTTTAAATAACAATGCTGGCTTTAGTCCGTACGTAAATTTCAAACTTTTACTTTCGTTCTATTCACAAACAAACACATGTGAATAAGAGTTTCAACACGAAAACAGACGAATCTCGTACAGTAAAGGGATCAAATCATACTATATTACAAAACAGTCCATATTGTTTCAAAATACTGTTTCCTATGCGATAAAACATTTTACTGATCACGGATGACTAAGTTTCATAGACTGAATTTACATCATAAACGACCAGGCCAAAAACACGCGTGGAGCTTCGCATTTCTCAGAATTTTGTTTAACGGGTGAATGATTTTCCACATTAATTCCGTATCTAAACACTCACAGAGCGGTGGAGTTACAGGAAAGGGCAGTACTATTTCGATTGGATGCCTACACTATGCGCAAGATCTCTTCTGGCATTTCCATTTCATTAATGTCAGATGTAAAGCAGATTTTATCTCCTGAGAATCAACAACACAACAGATCTTATCAATAGCAATAATGACATCAGCCAAAATACAAGCAGATTCAATAAGAAAGCATAAATAAATTAATCGTAATGTAAAATTTCAATAGTTTTATGAACAGGATATCATAAAATAAGCGAAGAATTAGGAGGGGGCAGGTACGTCAAAACACAACTGTCTTTGTACCCGTTTTATTAGGCTGAGGACATGCTTCGGCCACTGTGGGCCATCCTCAGGTCACAAAAATGTATAGTGAGGAAAAACTATACGGTATAAGATCATTAGTTTTGGTACATATTGAGAACTTTCAACGAGATCTCTTTGTCATGCGGATGATGCATCTAAAGATTAAGCGAAGAATGTATTCTGTCTTCAAAACGCCAATTTTTCACACTAAGATGCCAGTTTGGAAGTAACCATAAGATATGAAATTTGGCAAACACGTGGTTGAGTATTCTTTGTATGTAATGAGATTCGTTTAAAGCTGTTTGGGGTAGGCGGTGGCGCTGTTGGTTGAGGCACTGCGCTACAAGCTGAAAGGTCGTGGTTTCGATTCCAGATGGGGTCACTGAGATTTCCGGCCGCGCTATGGCCCTGAGGTCGACTCAGCCTATAAGAGGGGATATAATGTGGGTAAAGGCGGCCGGTCCGTAGGGCTGACAGCCTTACCACGTTTATGTGTCGACTGTCTAGAAATTCTAGTAGTCTCGATCTGCAGCCGTAAGGACGTTTCCAGGTGTAGCTTTTACAGTTATTCACTTGTACATTTAAAAGTTTTCCTAAATATTTTTAAGAAAATGTACAAGATCTCTGTTTCTTACTTTGTACAGACTGAGAAATATTCTTACAAGTCAAGAATCTATAGTCATTTTCACTCAACATCGCGGTAGATCCATAGCATTACTGCTTCGCGTCTGAAAATTCCAGCGTCGCTATTCGGCCCCCATATCAGCTAACTACCTAAGAGACCTCTTGAGTTTTCTTAGTCGCTCCTGACAAACGACGAGATCTTACTTCAAATTACACCATTACTGAATGTTTCCAAACACTTTTCAATTCAGTAATCAATGCCTCTGTTTACCAGTCGATGCGGGGAATCCGTGATATTGAAAGCGTCCGTAAGTAAAATATTATTTAATTAATGAAGACACATTAACAATTTATGCACGGTTACTTCGGAGTAAGGAACCAGTTCTCTTGTCGTTGACAATGTAACATTTAAACATCCATAAACCCATATCGTATGACTACTAACGGACTACCACGCGCCTAAATAAATCGGACATGAATCGTTGTTAAGCCGGTAATTAGATCCATAAAAGCATACGACTCATGAGCACGAAGTTTATTTGATATAAAATTACCATATTATTTACATTGTGAGTGGATCCCAAGCTCTCGTGTGCTTCATATGCATACTGACGCCACTACAGTGAGCAGATTCTAGGTGTGGCCCTGCCTTTAAACGCAAAATCTCGCCATTCTCTTGCAAAGAGAACAGAAGGACGGGGTGCAACTCTCTTTAATGACCTCACTTCTCCTTCCTCGTGCAATCTCATTATCACAAGTTAGCACCTTCATTTATGTACGGCCTCTCAGCACCTCAATGCCGATTAGCGCTCCGCAAGCGTAATCATACAGCTTCTGTATTCAAAGATTCTTGGTAGGGAAAGCGTAGAATTTCTTTTTTTTTTCTATTATTGTACCATCTACACTCACTATACAAGACTGTTACTCACTCAGCCACACCAATACGGACCCGTGGCGGATTGTTGTGAACATGGTAACAAGTCTGCAGGTCCAGATTATCCGAAAACTTTCGCTCATGCAACCGGCCACGGTAGTACAACTTCATTTTGTCCAAGCAACAGTGTCCGTAAAGAAAAACATATTTTCGTCTGACAAAATGGTTTCGGCAGAATTGCGGTGATACCCTCTACCCAGGAGTAGGCGACCCGAGACTTCACAACCTAAAACAACACTAGAAATTTCAGTCTGCGTCTTTCGAATATTTAAATTAATATATCTACAATACTTCAGGAGAAAGTAATATTTCACTATTACGCTGCATAATGAGCGCCTAGTGTAAATGATTGCTGGCCTGGCCGATCGGCAGGCAGTGGGATTCTGGGAGCTAGCGTGTCAAACAGCTCGGCGCTTGCTAACTTGTTACGAATTATTCTAACCCATAGAGTGATTTGTGTATCGTCGTCAGAATGTTATCTTCCGTTAGGCCACTAATATCAATCAATGAGATTTCAGTCTTCATAGCATAATGGTAAATATATGTACCATCCGTTTGAACCACAGATGACTCTAACACTTGCAATTACTTACTTAAACAACATAACCGGTTCTTCTTTGTAACGGAGACGCAGTGTGTTTGTTTGAGATACACGTAAATTTGCATCTGCCAGTGACATGCAGGCATGTGTACAACTCCAAGCTCCGGCCGGGATCCCCTGTACCTATCGCATAGAGGGCAGCGTGGAGCGCAGTGACTGTGTGGCGCTTTGCCGAGGAGATAAATCTTTTGCTTCTGTCGAAAATTGAACCGCGATGTTGTTTGTCCAGGACTCCGTCTAGTCACTGTACTGAATATACCATCCTAGGCTCCTTTACCATGAGCTACTGACCGTATTGCTCATTGTCGTTTATATTGCTTTAGATGAAATTCCTGCTTCAAGGTGTTTGTGTGTGCTTGCGTGTCAAGTACTGTTTTAGAAAATAGGCTGTAGATCATTCAGGCCACCCCGGTGGTATATTTAAAAATCTAGAACTTCATGTATTTGCAACAACAACAGATTTCGTTAGGTAAAGGTAAGGATCTCCCGTACGTATCACGAAGGCACAGAACGAAAGTGGAGTTACAGCACCACTCAGTCTCAAACTCGGCGCTAAATGGAGGTGAGAGGTCAAAGTTTCGCTCCGGCGACTCTGTCACGTGGAAAGAAGAAATAAACAAAATTGACTTAATACGAGGATCCTAACTGCGCATTACATGACAGTCACATTTACAGTTGCATTGTTATGGAGCACAAAATCCACAGAGACGACCTCTGTAAACAAACATCAAACTGAAGCAAGAAATCTCATTTCTGTCACGCAGTCTTATTTATTTTTTCCAATTTATTGTTCAGAACTCACTGACAAGTCACATGACAAATATCACTGGAACGAACTTTACAATTAAACATCTCGAGTAACTTATGGAATAACAAGCATTCCACTGCATTGTAAAACCAGTATTTGAATTGTGAAGTGAGTTTGCAATTTGCAGATAAAAACTTACATTTTTTTTCTAATTTTAAATTAATTTGAAGGGTAAAGAGAAAAGTTATTATTGAACACTGACTTCATAAATACGACGCCAGTTAAATGAACTGTAAATAAATCGCGTTTACCTCAGAGAAAGGTCTATATATTAAAAAAAAAAAAGGTTCATTCCACTTCGAAGAAAAAGAACAATTGCGGCTAATATTGAGATAAGAGCACAAAAACATTTATCTCTAGCGAAATAAAACGGTGGTGACCCGGTGATGTGCAGGGCGTCCTGCTCCTTCTACAGTTACATAAAACAATGGTCAGCTAGTGATGTACACTAATGCTGCACCATCCGCTGTTGCATAAAGCAGTGAAACAAGCCCAACTGTAGTTTTCCCTCCCATAGATGCCACAAATCAAACGAATGGTATTAGACAGGAAGAGGTTAAGAAAATCCAGTTGATGGAAAAAGCACTGCAGGTTTGTAGGCTTCTCGATGGAAGCATGAAGATCGTAACGTGGGCTTCAGGTCTGTTCTGATGAATACGCTGAAAGTAGACAGTCACTCTTCTGGGGTGTTACACAGCGTAAATTGGTAAGTTAACCAATCCACGCTCCGTAACATCCCAGAAGAGCGATGACCTCATTTACACTGCTACGGAAGCCTGATGTAACGAACGTTGCAAATTATGTTCCTAAGTACCTGAATATATATTCCAAATAAAAACTTCTTCGAATTTTAATATTCCATAACGTTTCACTGTTAATATTGATGATGGTTTTGGATGTCTGCATTTTGAAGCAGTGGGCTGTGTTGTCGACCTTACCGAAGAGTTTGCTTCCAACGTCTTTAGAGTCGAAGAGGGCAGCGACCAAAAAACCAAACAAAACGCTAACTAAAACATGTGACTACTGTTAAGTAACAAAACTAGAAGTGGACCGGTCCCTGTGTCCACAAAAGAGCGAGGACTACTGCTCCCAACACGAACAGTGTGTCAGGCCTGTGTGTGCTGCTAAGGAAATGGTAAACAGCGTGCCCTTGCTAAAGAACGCAAAGATATACCAGCTACATTTGGAAAGGTAAACACATCAATCAGGTGTATGGGGGAGCAGAGGTATAGACCCTCTCATTCTTAAGTCAGCTCTAAATGGAGGTGAGCAGTCAGCTACGGGTACCAGCCGCTACCGCCGGTGAAAGAGTCCCTTTACCCTTTGAATAGGAATCTGAGTGGGATGCAGAATCGGTCTGGATGCTTCGAAAAAGATAAAAAAAAATCTCTTGCCCACGCCGGAAATCGAAATAAGATTCCTCGGTCATCCAGCCAGGAGAAAAAATTACAAATTACGGGACTTCAAGCGCCTTCGCCGTCCCAACCGGACTGGCTGTGGACCCTACCTAGCCTCGTATACAATCCTACCCTGGGCTCCATCCACCACATTAAAACAGACGGAACGTGTAGCTGACAAATAACTCCCATGTAATGCTGGGATGAAGTATGATACACTAGGGAGAGCAGAGTTTGAATGGTGACTACAGTACTGACTGGACAACCGGGTAAACTTCGGCAGAAGCAAAAAGATTGTTTTTTACAGGGAGCAGAATGAATCTAGGGCCCAATCAGTCTCCTATTCAATGGATACCACTGGCTATTTCCTCTGGGAAAAAGCGGTCAGGACGTGAAACTGACCTTTCAACTCCATCTAGCGTCGTGGTTAAGAATCCACCCCAATTTGTGTCTTCACGGAAACCGCGGTGACAACTCCATTTTACACCCTTTCTCCCTCACACATCTTCACAGTGGCCACTTAAGTTTTAAAATTCAAACCAACGGAGGACAGTACTAAGGAAAGTTAAATTATCAGGATTCAATTTATCTCAGACTCGGAATCTTCTTCACCACTTTTTCACGCAAAGGACAGCCAAAAAACATTGCGTACATATACACAACATTTATGTAAATAAGTAGCTATCTTCATGATGACGTAAACAGCACGGTGATATATATTATGGCTCTCAGAATAACCGTGACATATTATGATATTTTTAAATCCTTCTACATATTCCATGAAAACAGATTCCTCACGCCCCATCCCAGAATAGGATCTCATCCCAAGATAGGACGCTTATTAACCACTCTCATCCTGTTGCAACAGTAATTCTCTTTCAGATGTAATTCTCGCGCGCCGACAGTCCTACCCGCGACTCGTATAAACAATCATTGCTGCATTACTACACCACAGGGGTCACCACAGTTCTCTCAACCTTACTTTGCGCAGCCTCAAACTTCGTAAACCTAGTAGAGTGGAAACGGTATCTGGTGGCACACGGCGACGCACGGGAGGAGAAGTGAGGGGGAAAGAGGCGAATGGAGTGGGTAGCCAAGCAGTCTTCAGTTTCACTCGGAACAGTCCATTCAGTGTTACTACAATCGTTCTCGCCCGACCCGCACTCCAAGAAAGCCAGTACTCGACTGA
>Ga0123355_10007386_pt1 | contig 16460 bp, 15 predicted proteins | sample TergutEmb28metaG_3_FD_89872 | JGI IMG/M metagenome (GOLD analysis project Ga0123355, IMG submission 89872) | Embiratermes neotenicus P1 segment gut microbial communities from Petit-Saut dam, French Guiana - Emb289 P1 | ecosystem: Host-associated > Arthropoda: Insects > Digestive system > Gut ...
ATTCTAATGGCAGCAGGTTTTGAGCATTGTCGATGTTCATTACAATTTCTGCGTAACCTAGGGGGCGGCGGTGGGCAGTGCCTGCAAAAATGATGTCTTCCATTTTTCCACCGCGCAGCTGCTTTGCACTTTGCTCGCCCAAGACCCAGCGAAGGGCATCTGCAATATTTGATTTGCCACTTCCATTGGGTCCGACAACGGCGTTAAAACCCTTGGAAAGATCCAGCTTTGTGCGGTCTGCAAAAGATTTGAAGCCCGTTAATTCTAATGATTTTAAATACATAAAATTCTCCATTACATGCACAAAATTTTCTTATAGACAATTAACTTAAAAATCATCTCAACCTTCGCCCGAGAACGCAGTTAATGCCCTGCGTTTCGGTCTCGGCTTCAACTGTTTTTAAGATAAATTGCTATATTACGGTAGCTTTTACTGTAGATTATGCTATAATAAACGCAAGAAGGCAACAATTAACTTTGAGGAGGCGTTATTTATGGTAAAGTTTTTGGTAGGTCTTAAAGGTGAAGGTAAAACCCGCAAACTTATCGACATGGCCAATGAAAACGTAAAAATAACCGACGGTCATCTGGTTTTTATTGATGATGATAAGCGTCACATTCATGATTTACATCGGGATATCAGATTTGTTGAGACAGAAAAGGGACATTTGGCAAACTATCGCGAATTCGTGGGTTTCATACTTGGTATCTTGTCTCAAAACAACGATATCACACATATTTATATAGATGGACTCAGTAACATAATTTGCAACATTTGTGATGTAAATCCAGAAACTGAAGATCTTGTAAAGCTTAAAAATCGTTTGGAAGCACTGTCCGAAAAAGAAAATGTTGGTTTTACAATGACACTACACTGCAACAAAAATGATTTACCTGAGGAAATAAGAACCATTGCACTATAATTAATTTGGCGAATAATGTCGCCGTGTAAAGCCCAGAATAGGCTAATGTTCTGGGCTTTTTGTAAATATTACCTTACATGCGTGAGAAAAAGGAGCCTTTTATTTATGAAGAAACTATCAGTTGTGGTACTACTTGTATTCCTGCTAACAGCTTTAGCCGCCTGTGGTACAGATAATTCTACTATTTACGAATCATATCCAACAAATGCGCCAGTGGATACAGTATCAGATAGCAACGACAATGCTTACGAAACCACAACTTACGAACAAGAAAACACCACCGAACCTATAACAGAAATTCTTAATGAGATAATAATTGGCAACACAGTCGCATGCACATCATGGGATGTGCTAGATTTAAGCGGCCAACTTTTAACTGAAGTGGAACTTGCACCCCTTAAATATATGGAAAATCTTACATGGCTAAATTTGGGACATAACGCAATAGCTGATTTAAGCCTCACTCCGATACCCGAAATGACAAATTTAACGCATTTAAATTTAAGCTCTAACCGATTTACTAACGAATATGGTGAGATTGACTTCTTAAGAGACATATCCCCATTGGCTAATTTAACAAACTTAGTCGCTCTGCACATAAGTGGTAACATGCTCGATGGCATAACCGCATTGTCCTATTTAACGAATTTGACAGAATTACAGTTAAGTGGCAGCTTTATCAGCGATATAACTCCACTTGCTAATTTAACAGATTTGGCAGGCCTAGATTTATCTTTTAATTTTATAGTAGACATCTCTCCGCTTGCTAATTTAACAGCCTTACAATACTTACAACTCAATACTAATCGCTCTGCTTATGATACTTCATTTGATTTAAATTACCTGACAAATTTAACAAACTTACAAAGCTTAGGATTACGCCATAGCCAGTTAGAAGATATAACACCATTATCAGTCTTAACAAATTTAACTTGGCTAGATCTAACCGGAAACTATAATATAACGGATATAACACCATTATCAAACTTAATAAACTTAGAGGCTTTATCATTAGAAAATACAACAATTAATAACCTAACCCCACTGACCAGTCTAACAAACTTATATTGGTTAAATTTAAATGAACTAAACTGGGATGATGATCAGTTTCCGCCACTAACAGATTTATCACCCTTAGCAGGCTTAAGGAATTTAGGTGTTTTGTCGTTACTTGACCACGGCGATTATATTACCGATTGGTCTCCAGTCGATCATGTTGAACAAATTATCCAATAAAATATATTAAATCTATTTCATAAAATAAAAAGGAGGCACAAAATGGACATCCAAAACTTAGTATCTCAAATGACTTTAGAAGAAAAGGCATCCCTATGCTCTGGCGCAGGCTTTTGGCATACAGAAGCCATAGAAAGGCTTGGCATACCATCCATTACATTGACGGATGGGCCACATGGCTTACGCAAGCAAAAGCAAGGGGCAGACCATCTTGGCATTTACGAAAGCGTTCCGGCTACATGCTTTCCGGCGGCATGTGCGACGGCCAGTTCCTTTGACGAAGAATTGCTTGCAGAAATGGGTAAGGCCTTAGCCAGAGAATGTATAGAAGAAGATGTTTCCATTATTTTAGGGCCGGGCACAAATATTAAACGTTCGCCACTGTGCGGTCGTAACTTCGAATATTTTTCAGAGGATCCTTATTTGGCTACAAAGTTATCTGCGGCACATATAAACGGCGTACAGTCTTTGGGAATTGGCACATCTTTAAAGCACTATGCTGCTAACAATCAAGAATCTTACCGCATGACTGTTGATGCAATTGTTGATGAACGCACCTTGCGGGAGATTTATTTAGCATCTTTTGAAGGAGCAGTAAAAGCGGCAAAACCGGCTACGGTAATGTGCGCCTACAACAAAGTAAATGGTGAATATGCCGGCGAAAATAAATATTTGTTAACAGATATTTTGCGGGATGAATGGGGTTTTGACGGTTATGTTGTAAGCGACTGGGGTGCAGTAAACGACCGTGTAAAAGGGCTGGAAGCCGGACTTGAGTTGGAAATGCCAACATCCCAAGGGGGAAACGACGCGCGCATAGTCCAGGCTGTACAAAGTGGACAGTTAAAAGAATCTGTTTTAGACCAAGCGGTAGCCCGCCTTTTGAAAATAACATTTGAAACTCAGGTAACGGCAGATCAAAAAGCGAAAAATACATTAGACATGAACAAAAACAACGAAATTGCACGTAAAGTAGCCACAGAAAGCATTGTACTGCTAAAAAATGATGACTCCATTTTGCCCCTTGCAGCAGATAAAAAAATCGCCTTTATTGGTGAATTTTTTGAAAATCCACGATACCAAGGCGGCGGAAGCTCCCACGTAAACCCATACAAGCTAACCGCCGCAAAAGATGAGACTGGCACCTTCCCCAACGCAAGTTATGCCCAAGGTTTTTACATTAAACAGGACGAAACTTGTGATGCACTTTTAGCAGAAGCTGTAAAACTTGCGAAAGAAAGCGAAGTATGCGTCATTTTTGCAGGACTACCTGACAGAATCGAATCCGAAGGTTATGACAGAAAGCATATGCGATTGCCGGATAACCAGTTGCAGTTAATTTCTGAAATTGCAAAAATACAACCACACTGCGTTGTTGTATTGCATAACGGAAGCCCAATTGAAATGCCTTGGCTAGACAGTGTAAAGGGTCTTGTAGAGGCATACCTTGCAGGCCAGGCCACCGGCGGAGCAATCATGGATATTTTAAGCGGCAAAGTAAACCCAAGCGGCAAACTTGCAGAAACTTTTCCATTACGCTTGCAGGATAATCCATCATATATTAACTTCCCAGGGGATTCTGAAAAAGTTGAATATCGGGAAGGATTGTTTGTCGGTTACAGATATTATGACAAAAAAGAGATGCCTGTACTCTTTCCATTTGGATATGGGCTAAGCTATACCACATTTGAGTATAGCAGCCTAACAGTTGATAAAACCGAAGCTGTTGATACAGACACGATAACAGCGTACGTAAAAATTAAAAACACCGGCAACCGTGCCGGCAAGGAAGTTGTGCAGCTTTATGTAGCGCCAAAATGCAATAAGGTTGTGCGTCCGATAAAGGAACTAAAAGGCTTTGCCAAGGTGGACTTAAACCCAGGGGAAGAAAAAACCGTGAGCTTTGTTTTAAACAAACGCTCCTTTGCGTTTTACGATGTGGAGTTAAAAGATTGGCGCGTTGAAGGTGGTACTTATGGAATTTTAATAGGTGCATCATCCCAGGATATTAGGCTGGAAACTGACATAACAGTAACCCCGGCTACGCCACACCACAGCAAACTAACGATTAACACCCCTATGGCAGAAATTATGGCACATCCGAAAGGCATGGCCGCCCTACAATTATTGGGGGATGTATCCCGCTTAGTAGAAGCACGAAACCAAGACGACGGCATGTCTGCTATGATGGAGGCCATGCGAAAGGAAATTCCACTGCGTGCAGTTGCTAATTTTATGGGTAAAACGATTACCCAAGCGGAATTGGATGCGGTTTTAGGGTAATGTATAAAATTCAGTTGGGTGCGCTCCGCACCCAACTGAATTGCCATTTATTTTTGAATAATTATCTGCAATTACCCTCATGCCAGCCGTTATTTACAAAATTGTATGTGCAGTTTTTTGTGGCGTCTTCAAAACTGATAACCTTATTACTGTTAAGCAGAGCCTTTAAATATGCGCAGCGATTTTCTATATCATTGATCAAATCTTTGCCATCAAAAACAGGACCATGGGATGGGATTATGGTAAATTTACCATAGTCCCTTAATTTATTTAAAGATTCGAGATGCACCTTAGCATCCTTTGTAATATCATCTACTATCGGCAGAAGTGGAACACCATCTGCCGTAAAAATTATTTCATCACCCACATGCAAAAATTGATTGTTGATGCTAATCAGTGTTCCACAGGCCGAATGGCCAGGGTGCGGTGTTAATGTTAAATGATGATCGCCGTATGATAGTAAGAATGGCTCATTGATAATGACTGACGGTAGGAAATAGGAGTGATCTTCCTTGGCTATCCATAAGTCGAGAATCTCTTGGTAGTGCCCGCTTCCGTATATGGGTATGCCGGGAAGTAGTTTCAATCCCTCCATGTGGTCATCATGAAAATGGGTGAGAATAACAGCCTCGACCTCTATATCATTCTTTGCCAAATCTTCAAGAAGCAATGGTGTTTGGGATTCGTACCCGGTGTCAATTAGGATTGCTTTTTTTCCGTTTAAAATTGCAGTTGCACTGGTGTCGAATATTTTCCCGGGACGTGGATCAAACCTGTAATGTATAATATCTTTTGCTAATTCTTGTTTTTTCATTTATGCATGCCTCCTTATTATGGAAGATAAACTACCACGCTTTACGATGCTTAACAAGGTAAAAATTGATTATAGAAGTTTAGTATCTACAGAAAAACTACAGATTACCATGTTACGATTATGATGGAGGAATGCACATGACTATAAAAATTTTACTGGTTGAAGATGACGAGCATATAAACAATACGGTAACAGCATTTTTAAGTGAGGCTGGTTATCGTGTTGATGCTTGCTTTGACGGCAACGACGCCCAGGTTAAGTTTTACGAAAATAATTATCATCTTGCCATATTAGACATCATGTTACCTGGCATGAGTGGTTATGAATTATTGGGAGAATTCCGTAAAATAAATAATACGCCTATATTAATGATGACAGCACTTGCCGATGATGAAAACCAAATAAAAGCCTTTGATGCGGAAGCCGATGATTATGTTACTAAGCCATTTAAAATTCAAATTTTAATGAAAAGAGTGGAAGCATTACTACGCCGCAGCGGTGCTTTATCTAAGGAACTCCATTGTGGCAAACTCATGCTAAAGCCCGATGATTTTTATGCTGAATATAATGGTACAACATTAAGCCTCACATTAAAAGAATTTGAAATTCTCCTGTTATTCGTTCAAAATAAAGGGAAAACTATGTCCCATGATTCTATATTATCTCGTGTATGGGGATATGATTTTGATGGTGGCGAAGGCACTGTGCATACCCATATAAAGAATTTAAGAAATAAACTACCGGAGAATATAATCAAAACTGTACGCGGTGTTGGATATCGCTTGGACAATGGGGATTAAAGCATGAAAGAAGTGACCTTTTGCTTAACCCAAGGAAGGCTTCGCCTGACTGAAAGGAATGGACCAAATATGAAAATTGCAGTTCATCGCGGCATATTTTTTAAGACATTTTCTTATACTGCCATCTTTTTGCTTGCTGTTATCTGCGTTACTGTGGTTTTATTTTCTCAGCAATTTCTTTCATTTTACAATACTATACAAACACAGCAACTTTATACATCATACCAGTTATTACACGAGCGGCTAATTGGACGAAGCAATGAAGAAGTGATACAAATTGTAGAAGAATTTTTTGCATATAATCAATCTTTTACTTTTTACATTAGGGATAATGATGGGCGTGTTATATTTACGACGCCTAATATGGATACAGGCGGCAATACTAACACTGGCGAACCGCGCATAAGAATGTCTGTAGGGTCTGGTTACACGCTTTTTGCCAGCAACCGTGCAGCAACGCATGTTAATTACAGCGGGCTGATTCAACGATCCTTATTTGCCTTTGCGTGTATGTTGGTGGTGGGCATGCTGGGCGCATTTATATTTGCAAAGCAAATGACAAACCCTATAAAAAAATTAGCAGATAACACTAAGCGGATGGCAAATTTGCAAGATGTTATCCCACAGCCAAAACGCGCAGATGAAATAGGAAATCTTGCGAGTGATGTGCATTCTATGTATGATAAATTAAAGGATACCATCTCTCAACTAGAAGATGAAATTTTGAGAGTACGAGAAATGGAAGAATCCCAGCGATACTTCTTTTCTGCCGCTTCTCACGAACTTAAAACGCCGATAGCTGCTACAAGCGTACTGCTTGAAGGCATGATTGAAAATATCGGTGATTATAAAGATCGTCCTAAGTATCTTAAAGAATGTATTAAATTGATGGATGCTCAAAATAAAATCATTTCTGAAATATTCGAACTTGTAAATTTACACGACGAAAGAATTATCCCCAACCCAAAAGCGTTAAGCATATACGAAGTAGTTACGTCTGTGTTACCAAACCATAAAACACTTGCAGATGCAAATGGACAGCGCATTAAAGTGGACATTGCAAAAGAACATGTTTGTGTTGCCGACAAGGAAATGCTAAAAAAAGTTTTGTCCAATGTAATTTTAAATGGGATACAAAACACGCCTGCAAACGGCGAAATTAAAATATGGAGCGAAGTTATACCCAACCAGTATCGTATAAGTATTCTGAATAAAGGGGTTACAATCGAAAAGGAAGTGTTGTCAAAATTATTTGACCCATTTTACCGTGAGGATAAAGCGCGCAGTCGTAAAACCGGGCGTAGTGGACTGGGGCTTACGATCGTACAAAAAACATTGGGGGTTATGGGAGCCGACTTTGCACTGACGCAAACAGATGATGGTGTTTTGTTTTGGGTGGAACTACCGAGTGTATAAAGTTAGATTAAAGGGAATGCGCATCTGTGATATAGGATGCGCTAATTTTTTTCAAAAGAAGCTGTAACGAATTTCATTTTCGATTGTCTTATGTATAACGAAAATAAATTCAAGTGGTGGCGCTGGGACACCACTTGGATATTCGTCGCTTCATATTCGACTGATAATGGATATGCCTATAATGGGTGTATAGGAGGTGAAAACCAGTGGATTTAAACGCGCTATACAACGACAATGCCGATGATGTTTACCATTATGTGCTTTCATTGTGCAGGAACAAGCACATGGCCGAAGATATTGCCAGTGAAACATTTTTAAGTGCCATAAAGGCGATTGATAAGTTTAAAGGCGATTGCAGTATTAGGGTATGGCTTTGCCAAATTGCAAAAAACAAGTATTACAACCTGGTTAAGAGAAATAAATTTGCGGCCGAAATGCCTGACGAGGTGTCTTCCGGCGATAAATTTGAACTACGGCTATTGGATAAATCTCAGGCCTTTGAAATCCATAAAACCTTACATCTTTTGGACGAACCGTATAAGGAAGTTTTTTCGCTGCGGGTATTTGCGGAGCTATCTTTTGCGGAAATTGGGGCGCTTTTTAAAAAGTCTGAAAGTTGGGCAAGAGTAACGTTCCATCGCGGAAAAAATAAAATTAGGGAGGCAGTCCATAATGATTAATTGTGCGATAGTCAAAGATTTATTACCGCTTTATGCAGATAATGTGTTAAGCAGGGAGAGTAAGGCATTGGTACAGGAACACCTTACAACTTGTGAAAATTGTAAAAATGAACTTGCCAATATGCGTAGTGAAATTACAAAACCCCGCACCAATAATGAAGATGCTAAAATTAAAGTTATGAAATCCGTAAAGAGAAAAATTTTTATGCAAAAAGTGGGCGCCGCGCTTGCAGCGTGCCTGCTTGTTGTCGTTTTTGCCGCTATCGGAATCTACTTTGTTTTTCACCGGGTCGTGCCTATTGCACATGACCATGAGCGTGTCTGGATTGAAATGCGCACCATTTCCGTAAGGGGCTATTCAGGAGGTCATGTGAATGCCTTTGGAGTGTTTGGACGCGTAGATGACCACCGGATTGGCTATTATGATAACAGCACAACTCATATTGCAAATGTATTAGACTTCACATCGTCTAGGGATTTTTCCGGTATTATCAACCATCGCAGAGAGATAAACATAAACGGTGTATACACTCAAATTATTCTTATTGCGGCAAACCAAACCTTAGCGGCAAGATGGTGGCCTAACCATGACCGTAATTGGTCTTTCCGCCTTGCCGCAATTGGCGAAAATGAGTCCCCATCACTTCCGATTGAAATATACTATGTGAAAACGCTGCCCACCAGAGCGCGATATATATTAGACATGAGTGATCAGGCATTTCTTGCCCAAAGAGAAAATGGGATTTTGCTGTGGAGTGGAGTGCTTGAATCCCCTGAATAACCACTTACAGACAAACTACAGACTATCTACAGCTAAACTACAGATTAAAATGATATCCTTCTCTTACGAAAACAGCGAATGCCTTCAAAGGGCATTCGCTATATAAGGAAGGATTTTTTTAATGTACATCTTTACAAACGCAATGAAAAACCTGCTACGCAACAAAGGGCGCAACATCTTAATTGGCTTAGTTACTTTGGCTATTATCATTTCTGCGGTAGTCACACTAACCATCCATAACGCCTCCTCAAGAATTATTGATGACGCCAGGCTGGACATCGCTTCGAGAGTTCATATAGGCGTGGACTTATTTACCCACGGCAGGGACGGCAGAGAAACCATCACGATTGAACAGTATATTTCTTTTGCGGATTCTCAGTACCTAAGGCACACCATATTTAATGCAGAGATACAAGCGTGGTTTGGTAACTTTTATGCCGTTGGGGATTATGACTTTGGCACAGCTCCCCCACCCGACCCAAGTATGGTTCATTCGCCCGTAGGCAGGCTGGTTGGTAATTCTGAACCGGAAAACCTTGCCGGGTTTGGTGTGTATCGTCATTTAATTGAAGGTAGATTATTTTCTGCACTGAATGAGGCCATTATCACCGAAGAACTTGCCGCTCTAAACAATTTGACCGTCGGTGATATCATTCACATAGAATCTGTTTTTCCCGCTGCACAGACAATGATTGGAAAAACATTTGAACTAGAGATCGTGGGCATTTTTTCACATGAGGCAGACCCTATGGAAGAATGGCAGGCCAGCATTTGGTCTATGATGGGATTTTCACTACCGATGATGATTAGCCATAACGAAGTGATTACAAGCTTTGACACACTTATGGCAGCAGGATGGGAAACTGCTGACGGCCTTAATATGAACTTGCAGTACTATTTAAGAAACCCGGACTATCTTTTGAGGTTTGAGCGAGAGGTAAGGGCAAAAGGATTGCCGGATGTTTTTGGTGTAACCATTAACCAAGCGGCACTTGATAGAGTTATCGGACCACTTTCGAGTATGAGAAATGCCGCAACCACCTTTACCATTGTAATATTGGTGCTTGGTGCCATTGTGCTGGTACTTGTTTCTTACATTGCTATTCGTGAACGCAAATATGAAATTGGGGTTTTGCGGGCAATGGGTATGGCGAAATGGAAAATATCTGTAGGGATTTTTGCGGAAGGGATTGTTATCACTGCATTATGCCTTGTCATTGGACTTGGTGCAGGAGGGCTGGCCGCACAAGGGGTGGCAGATAGGCTGCTTGCCGGGGAAGTTGAATCCGCCATAGAAGATGCCCAAGTATCTGGAGAAGGCGGCAGAGTACTTATCGCCGGTGGTGAAGTACAAACAGACGACCAGGCAGCCGGTTACAGACCGATTAGCGATATTGAAGTAGCCATTGGTAGTGATGTTATTTTACAAATTATTATAATCGCTCTTGGGTTAACCGTTTTATCAAGCTTTATTGGCATTATCCGTATTACAAAATATGAGCCGCTAAAAATTCTTAGAGAAAGGAACTAAACTTATGAATACACTTGTATTAGAAAATGTTTCGTATAAATATGAAGGCAGCAATAAGACCATCTTCAAAGATGTTAACATGGGTTTTGAAAAAGGAAAAGTTTATACCATCGTTGGAAAATCTGGTGCAGGCAAATCTACTTTGCTTAACTTATTAGCGGGGCTTGATGTGGCTACGTCTGGGCGTGTAAATTACAATAAGGAAAATCTTGCAAAAATAAATCGCAACCGCTATAGGGCGCAAAAGGCAGGTATTATTTTTCAAGGTCTTAACTTGCTAACCAATGCCACAGCGATAGATAATATTGTTCTCTCTATGAATATTAGCGGCATATCCGGTATAAACAAAAAAGCCGAAGCCATTCAGTTACTTGAAAAAGTTGGTATAGGCAAAGAAAAGGCTACACGCAAGATATTAAAACTTTCCGGCGGTGAGCAGCAGCGTGTTGCAATCGCAAGGGCTTTGGCTCATAATCCTGAGTTAATTGTGGCAGATGAACCTACCGGAAATCTTGATAAGTCTACAGAAAATAGTATTTTGAAAATTTTTACACACCTTGCCCATGATGAGGGCAAATGTGTGATTATTGTTACACATTCTAAAAAAGTAACCACATTTGCTGATGAAGTTTGGAACCTGGACAAAGGTGTGTTTAAGCAAGTAATACAAAAATAAATTCATACCAATCCCAATTAAAATCCTATCTGCCATCGTTTAAAGTACAGTGGTACAGCATAGCGCACTGTCAGACAGGTTTTAATTTGGAAGTGGTATCAGTCGTTTCGTATTCGACTAGCAATTGAAATGCCCACAATGGGCGATAGGAGTGACATATGTACGTTATTGAACACGCTCTCTTAAATTTAGGCAAAAACAGAGGGCGAAATACCTTAATTGGTATCATACTATTTGCCGTCATTACTTCTGCGTTTATCAGCGTAGCGATATTTAATGCCTCTGGTGCTATCATTGAGCAAGCAAGAATAGATTTTGACAATATGGTACGGATAAGACCGCAAATGCGGCAAGCAGTAGGTACAGCAAATACCGAAGTGGCAATGCAGCAGCTTACCATTGAAGATTTTCATAACTTTGCAGATTCCCAGCACCTTTCCGGTGCGCAAATAATAGAGAGCAGCGGCTCCATACGCGGCTTAGGCATAGATGCTACTTTCTATTTGCTATCTCCGGAGTTACTCCCTGCTTTTGAAGCTGACATGCGAGAAAAAGGGCTGCCGGATGAATGGGTCGTTTATCGAGATGAATCCGGCTACAGAAGAATGCTTGCACCCATAGAAAGTTTACGTGATGTTGCACTGACTTTCTTAGTTGTTGTGTTGGTATTTGGGGCAGCAATTATGGTTTTATTATCCGTAATCGCTATCCGGGAACGCAAATACGAAATTGGTGTTTTACGTGCAATGGGAATGAAAAAGAAAAAAGTCGCCGTATGCCTTTGGGTTGAGACGATTGGAATAACCTGCATTTGCTTTATTTTAGGTATGGTTGCTGGATCTGTGCTTGCGCAGCCTGTTTCCAATGCACTTTGGACCGGGGATGGCACAATGAGTATTGCACTGAATACAATAACGATTTTACAGATTTTAGGTGTTTCGATATTGCTGGCTTCTGTTGCCGGAGGGATATCCGTTAGCCGTATTACCAAATACGAGCCTATCAAAATATTAATGGATAGGAATTAAATCCAAGTGCCCCATGTCACTAGGCACTTGAGAAGGGAATAAGCGCATGAAATGTTTAGAATTATCAGATGTAACTTACCGCTATGTCGGCAGCACAAAAGCTGTACTTAATGAAATTAATGCCACATTTGAGCGTGGTAAAGTCTATACAATTATCGGCCAATCCGGTGCGGGAAAATCAACGCTATTATCCCTTATATCAGGCTTGGATGTTTGCAAAGAAGGCGACGTTTACTACAATGGAAAAAATCTTCGGCAGCTTGATAGGGATGACTATCGCGCCAAAAGTATTGGTGTAATTTTTCAGGGATATAATTTGCTTTTAAACTCCACAGCGGTTTACAATATAGTCCTTTCTATGAATATAAGCGGCTGGGCGGGCACACAAAACAAAAAAGAAACCGCCTACACCCTTTTAGAAAAGGTAGGTATTGACCGGGAAACCGCAAACCGTAAAATTTTGAAACTATCCGGCGGCGAGCAGCAACGCGTGGGTATTGCCCGAGCCCTATCCCATGACCCGGATGTTATTATTGCAGATGAACCAACGGGCAATCTTGATACAGAAACCGAGCATGCTGTGCTAAAAATACTCACCCGCTTGGCCCATGAGGAAAACAAATGCGTCATTATCGTAACCCATTCAGAGAATGTTACGGCCATTGCAGACGAAGTGATTGGTATACGTGAGGGCAGACTGTTTTATGGTGACGCGTATTATTCTCAAGTTGCGGATTAAAATCAAGTACAAAAATAAAGCCCGCACAACTATGGGAACTCCCAATTTGGCGGGCTTTTGCGTTACATTTATTGCGTCTCTAGGTCAACCTTCATGAAGCCATTTTAGCATGTAGTTGCTATCGCATCAGTGAAAATGGCTGCTACTTCAATGCTTACTCAACTGATGCAAACAATGCTGCTGCATATTCAACTGTTACAAACACGGTACCATTATCGTTAAAAGTACCCTCTTCGGATACAGCCACTACGCGAACCCTACCGTCTTCGCCAATTACCAATACAGAATTGGTAGACCCATCCCACTCTACGGTATAGCCGTGAGCATAAGCCGCTAAGCGCAGGGATACAAACCCTTCAGGTGCTGTCGAATGGTCCGGCTCGGCAGGTGCTTCAAAGCCAATGCGTGTTAGTACTGTTTCAAGTGCATCCCAACCAAGGAGGTTTGGAATTTGGGGTATAACGCCAAATTCTTCAAGAGAGCGGCCGTATTGGTCTACGGTATAGCCAAGGTCTATACGGAAAAGAATACCCGTGTTTGGTAGTGCTGCGTAGTTGTATATAACACCTGTAATGCCTGCAGTAGGCTCGCCCACCACAGTGGCAAAGCCTGTGGCAATAGAGAAGGTTGCCGCATTATCTGATGCAGATGCAGATCTACCATCAACTAAAAGCCAAATTTCGCCGCCAAAAGGCGTATTGTTTTCTGCCGGTGCAACACCAACCTGCCATACAATAACATAGTCCAAAAGCGCTAAATCTTCTTGATTAAACTGGTGCATATTTCTTGCGCAAATTCCGCAGCTGGGAAAATATCATATACAATACCCCCAAGCGTACCGAAGGGATTTTCGAATAAGTTTGCTGTTTTTTCGCTTGCAACAAAGAATTCATAACCTTCGAAGAAGATAGGTTCATCTATAAGCCTTGCCACTATGTTTGTATTAAAATAGTGGGCCCATCCGCCTAAATTGCCTCGGATATCTATAATCAGATGCTCATAGTTTTGAATTTCTTCAAAAAATGGAAATAATGTTTGGCTGTCAAAATCTAAATTACCCAAAAAGCTTGCAATGCGCAAATAGGCAGTGCGGCCTTCTTCGATAATGGCAGTGGTGATGTTGTCCGGATCTAGAATACCTAAAAATTCGTTAAGGTCTGCATACAGATCAAACTCTGATGGGTCGAAACCATAGAACCACAACACAGATGGGGTGTTAAATAGCTGATACCGATGGCGAACTGAGTTAACAGCCGCCTCGTAGAAAGTGTAAAGCTGTTCATAGGTAAATCCTAAGTCTAGCATTGCATCTATTTCTTCTTGGGTGGTGGCGTAGGCGAAATCCGTGTATATCATTTGCGCAAGCATTAAAAATGCTTGTTCAATTAAGAATGGCCCTTGTGCAGACATATGCCCAATACCATCCAGCTCTAGGCCTGCAACAAATAATATAGTAAAGAGATAATCTGCAGCGATATAAAGGTCCCCTTCTCTTGCTGCGCCCCACACATCCGGCACCTCAAATGAAGCCAATGAGGGCACAGAGAAGTTTTGAGTAATCACTTCGCGCCACAGGGCAAAAAATTCTTCAGCGGTAATACCTAAGCGTCTTTCGATTATATTTTGCGTTGGCGCTACGTCTAAAATTTTTGCTACTAAATAATCGAAGTCATATAGTGCAATTTCCATTGCCTCGGGGGTTAGGGTAACCTGACGCACTTCGCCAAAAGTGTTGGTTAGTGCATCTGTTAGCCATTGAAATGGGTTTTCTGCAGATATTTCAACTTCCTGCCCATAGGTTTCATCAGTTTCTACAGCGAATACGGCTGTTGGAGATAATACAATTACTAAAGCCAATATCATTGCTAAAATTGCTGATTTTTTCTTTTTCATTTACTGACCCCCTAAAACATACACTGCTTGATTAGCACTATCCCACTGTACATTAGCACCAAAGGCGTAAACAACATATGCTAAAGGAATAAATATGCGGCCATCAATATTTTGTACCACGCCCATATTGTTTGGCAAAGAAACATCTGCTGATAGTGTTAAATTAATATCATCAAGTGTAATTGTTACTGTACTCGTTTCGGGAGCCCAGTTCGCTTCGGCACCAAAAACTTCAGCAATAACATTTAGCGGAATCATTGTTCGGTTATATACAAGATCAATAAAAGGTGCGCTGTCCATTTGGTGAGTGGTTCCGTTAAACATATATTCTGTACTGCCAATTACAAAACGCAGCGCTGTTGCCGGTGTTTCAACTTCCTCTGTGTGCACACCAACGGCTCTTACAAACGCATCATTGCTGTATCCTAAAATTGCGCTATCGCCATCCATACTAAACACTGCTACAGAACCAAGTGATCTACTTCTACCAGGGAAAAGATATGTGTAGTCATCCACTTTATCCATCAAAAATACTACACCGCCAAAATTTGCATAAGGAAAGCCATTGTCATTAACGCCTATGGATACTGTGCTAACCACTTCGCCATTAAGATAAGCATTGTACTCGCCAACCCATCGTTCAATGGCAGGGGTGGCATATGCTACTTCTATTCTTTCGCCAAGCATACTTGTTCCTAAAAACAGGAACATAATTCCCTCAATTTCCGTAAACCAAACATTTCCTAGCATGGATTCAAACATGTCGCCTTCTGTTGGTGTAAGCGCTACAGGCGCAGGCACTCCGGGGATTCCTACAAAATTTAACAGGCCGTCTTCGCTTAGCACTAACTCACCTGCCATTGTGTACCAGCCTACTAACGCTTGCAAGTCTTGTGGCATAAACGGTGTGCCAAAATAGGCATTAAGCGGTACGCCTTCGCCTGTTTTTTCGTATACGGCGGCGCTCCATATTGCTTCTGCAAGTGGCATCGCAGCCCCTGCGCCTGTTGCGCTATTAACAGATACAAAAACACCGATGCTGTTTTCAAAGTCCAGTATCATATCTGAGTGATGTTGCAGATTACCACCGTGTCCCGGAGTGATTGCACCACTTGGGCGGGATAGGTGCATAATTCCAAGGCCCATTTCCATACCTGTTGGCATAGCTGTTGGAAAGTGAATACCAAAGTCTTGCACTTGCACCATTGCCTGCATGGTTTCTTCTTGTAAAATGCGGCTTTCTTCATCGTCACCAAAAACACCGCCATTTAGCATTATTTGCATAAACCTTGCCATGTCATAGGCATTAGAAACCATACCGCCTGAAGGTGTCGAATGTACATACAGAAAATCTTCGACTAGTGTAGTGGCATCCATATGAGGCAAGGCAATATAGGCTCTGTTGTGACTGCCTATTGCAAAGCTACTGGCAGTCATGCCTGCAGGATCAAATATATTTTCTTGAGTGTAGTTTACAAATCCATCAAAATAATTTGCGCTATTGGTTAGGGCAGCTACCAGTATGCCTAGTATTACATAACCTGTATTGTTGTAGGTTATACGGTTTAGTTCTTCATTTTGCATATGCTGTCCTGCAAGTATTGGCAATAAAGCGTTCATCGCATTTCTGTCTTGCCCACCACCTAGGTTGGCAAATCCG
>Ga0123355_10007388_pt1 | contig 16456 bp, 13 predicted proteins | sample TergutEmb28metaG_3_FD_89872 | JGI IMG/M metagenome (GOLD analysis project Ga0123355, IMG submission 89872) | Embiratermes neotenicus P1 segment gut microbial communities from Petit-Saut dam, French Guiana - Emb289 P1 | ecosystem: Host-associated > Arthropoda: Insects > Digestive system > Gut ...
ACGCGGAGATCACAGAGAAAAGAGCAAAATTGTATTCAACCTCTGTGCTCTCTGTGTCTCTGTGAGAAATAAATAATCTTTGAATCGAACAAATGATTGTTGAATTAGAATGACGTGTTCCTGACTTGACCGGGAATGACGGAGCTTTTTTTGTTGCGATATGATTAGTGAGAGCCCACTAAAATTTGTTATTTTACAAGTTTTTGTGTAACTACATATTCACCATCAACCAGTTTCCATTCCACTTCTAACAAACCATCGGGATGTGGCACAGTCCCTTTTGCCCAGGTTACGCTGCCTGGTTGCGGGTTCACATTAACTTGCCCGGTAACACCGTCGTAGCTAACGCCCAGCACATAACGCGACATCATATACGTGGGGTGCGACGCCCACGCGTGGCACTGGCTGTTGCCAATGTCAAAATGCTCCGACGTTGTTTTCAGCCCTTTTAATAGGAAGTAACGCCAGCCCTCTTTTATGCAATGCTCCGCAACCTCCGGCAAATCCAAATCGTATAGGGCAAGCAGCATATAGTAACCATATGATGTCTCGAAGCGCACGCCGTCGGTAGGGTCTAGGCCGTTGATGAAGAACGGCTGGAACAGTGGCGGCAGGGTTGTGCGCAGACGGTCGCGCTGCTCTGGCGAGACAACTTTTGCGTTTACCGCATAAACGGAAGGATGAGGAGAGAAGCGGTCGTGTGCGGTGGTGTCCGCAAACAGGCCTTTTTCCTCATTCCAAAACGCCGCGGGGATGGATTTTTCCAGGATTGCAATGCGTTTTTCCAGGTCTGCAACATCTGTTTGGGCTACGGCTTTGGCCATATCCAGCGCTTCACGCAAGGCGATTAGATACAGGCAAGAGAACATACAGTTGATACCAGTGTTGTCTACCCTGCCGCCTTCGCCTATAAAACCTGTGCGGTTGTCTTCTGGTTCACGCGGCCAGTTGCCTGCGGGTTTTTCGGCACATAGCAGTTTGTCTTCCCGCTCGTCGGAAAGGCGGCTGAACACATCAATATTTTTCAATATGTGAGGCCAGTATTCTGCCACCAGTGCGGTGTCGCCTGTTTGGCGGTAATAAGCATGAAACGCGGCTACAATGTGCAGGCAAAAATCTGTGATTATATAGTCGCCGGTGTTTGGGTACAGGCAGCGGAACAGGCCAATATCGTGGCTGCTTTGGCCGTACAGTTCTAGGGCGCGTTTCATAAGTGGCTGGTCGCCGTATGTTACTAGATTTATGTGGTATTGGATTAGCAAATCCAGCGCGTACAAGCCGCGCTCGCGGTCTACACAGTCGGTGTATGTGTCTTCCATGTTAAGATACTGGGTTAGTGCGCCCATTTCCCATATTCGGTTTAGTAGTGGGTCGGAGCATTCGAATGAACCTAGGCGGGTTACGGGGTAATGGGCGGATAGGAATGATATGCCGTTCACATCAACATCATTCGATATGTTTCTCACCGTAATTCCCAAATAGCGGAAGCCACGTGGTTGCGTTGGTTGCCACTCGAACGTATCGCTTCCGCATTCGGCGCGGTCGCCCAGTGGTATCCAGGACTGGGAACGCAGGTGTCGGCCATCGTTGGTTAATCTGTCGCTGTAAAGGAAGTCGATTGTCGCACCTTTTGCGCCAGTGAATTTTATTTTTGGGAACACCAGGCGCATATGGTCCATGTCCACAGTTATCATAAAACCGTGTGGGTACAGGTCTTTGGATATTTTGAGGGATTGCAAACTATCAAAGGTGATATTTTGCATAGGTGGTGCATGGGTATCCCAGCTTGCCTCGCGGCATGGGCTTGCGGCGGAGTCTGCGGCGGTCGTGTATACCCAGCCGCCAAATTCGGTCAGGTCAACATCTTCCGGGATTGGGCTTGGCAGTGCTTTTAGTACCGCGTCTTTGGAGGTGTGTTGCATTGGTAGATAGCGGAATAATTTTTCGCCGTCCATTTCTTTTGTGGCGGAAATGACTAAACCTTTATCGTCGGGCAATGCCAGATAGCCTTCATATATATCTTGGAAAAGGGTGACATGGGAGGCCAGGTAGTTCCAGCCTTCTTTCAGCGGCAATACATAATTGTAGCGCAGTTGGTGCACGGGGTCTTCCATATTAGGCAACGCCTCGCCATTAAGCCATAGGCGTTCGTATAGCACACCTGCGGAAACCTGCTGGGCACATGGCGAGTAGATGTAGGTAGCCCAGTGTACATCGCGGCAGTAGCCTTGCTGCGCGTCAAAGGCTGTGTCGTAGCCTATAGGCGGTGGGAAGTAGAATGAGCGAGTAAGTTCAGGTGGGTTAAGCGGTACGATGGTTACAGCGGCGGGGGTTACGGGGGTTAGTTCCATGAATGGGATTTCTCGCGGGATTAGTGCACCGAAGGCGTTCTGATTTGTTATGGTAACGGCGGCCGGCCATGGGCTGTCGTTGTAATCCGGCTCGCGCCAGTTTTGGTCGAATGCTCCTTGGTCGAAATGCTCCTGGGCGTTAAGCGCGAAGCTGAGTTTTGGTGTGTAGCGGTTGTAGCTTGCGTGTTGTTTGGCCTTCCATTCGCAGGTCGAAGTTCCAGTGGAGAGGTCGATTGTTGCCCCGGCTGACTCAACTGTACCCCATGCGATGAACGCCGCTTCGGCAGGGATGCTTTTGAACACTTTGTGACCATGGAAGTTGGCCAATACAGCAATGGTGTTTGCGCCCTGCTGCAAATAAGGCGCGATGTCGTAAGTGTCGTATTGCGGAAAGCGCGGATCGAACCGCACCGGGCCGAATCCAACAAACTTGCCGTTTACGTGCAGGGTGTAGACTGTATCGGCAAAAAGGTGCAGTGTAGCGGTTTTTGGGGCTTCCGCAAGGTTAAAACTGCGGCGGAACGCGCCGTGTGGGTTACGAGACTTGTCTTCCTCTTTGTACCAGATGTACTTTGCCATGGTTTTTCGCTCCTTTTAGTATAGATTAAGAAATTCCGCTAGTGTAAGGATTTCTGGTCTGTCAATATTTACATCATCAAAATCTTTATCGCCTGTAATAAATACATCCTTGTAATCCTATGAATTAAGGAGTTCATGCGTTCGCTGGGAAATAAAAGCGCGGAGACGAGTATATTTGTATCAAGCATTACTCGCATTGCGTTCCTCCCACATTTCCTTGCGCACTTCTTTAATCATATCTACAACATCCTGTTCTGTTTCAAGCCCAAGACGCTCTGCTTCGCCTGCAAAAGCGTCCTGTGCGCGTCCAAGGGCAATCATTACAGAGTTTGCTACTACTATGCGCCCGTTTTCTTCATAAAATATTATTTTGTCACCGTCTTTAACACTCAATTTCCTGCGGATTGCGGCTGGTATTGTTATCTGTCCATGCGTTGTAATTTTGGCAAGTTCCATATGGGTTCTCCCTTCCCAATCTAATCTATATATACATAAGCCGCCCGCGCACCACTATCCCAGCGCGCATGTGCGCCAATTTCTTGCATTACAAAAGCCAGTGGCACAAATGTGCGCTCAGCAATTATTACTGGTGCACCCATGTCGCGTATCGGTTCGTTTATTGCCATGGAAATTGTATACCCCATTAGCACAAATGACACCACGCCGTCAGTAAAGTCCAGGTCGGTTGCACCCAGTGCTTCCACAATAACACGCAGCGGCACCATTGTGCGTTCGTTGGTTATAAAAGGCGCGGCATCTAATACACCAGGTATGCCACTGTCTGTAAAGTTGGTGCTTCCTATCACAAAACGCAGTACACGCGCGGCTACATTGTGGTACGTCAAACGCCACTCGCCTACGCCGTGGTCCCAAGGGGCGTCGCCCAACTCACGCACGGTAATGGAAAAAGAGCGGTCGCCATAAACGCCGGGGGCATAATCGAAATGGCAGCAAAGTACAGGGTATTGCACCCAGTGGAAAACAATGCTTGAGTGGCCATATACGTAAAATACCTCACCTGCGGGTAGGTGCATTGTCGGAAACACAGCATCATAGGAATGGTCTGGTTTTACAAGGGTAAGGTTCATATCGCGGTTGAAGCTAACGCTTCCATTTGGTGCAACGTAAAAAATGCGGGCAGATTGCATCGTTATATCTGCGTGGTCAACAATATCAAAGGCGTTGGTTAGGGTGACATCCAGGTTATCGCCTTCCGCTAAGTCTGGCGGGCGAACGGTTATGCGTGGGATAATGGCCGCGCTGTTCCATTCTGCTGGTGGCGCGTAATGCTCTGGCGGGTTAACTGGAAGCACATGCATAAGAAGGCTACTGTAGCCGTAGTAGTGCATAGCGGCCTGATGCGCTTCAAACGTGGTGTGCATAAAGAACATAAGCTGCACCGCCCACGGGTATACGCCGCCAACCAGCTCCATATAATCTGGGAAAACATGTGTGCCAGTAGTGCTGCACCAGCCCATGTTAAAATCAACCGCTACACCGCCAATGGCCTCGGAAAACTCGTGCAAGTTATATGGCACACCGCGAAGCAGGCGGCTACCAGTCAGGTGCCAGTATGGCGTGTTGATAGAGTGGAATGTAATGGTTGAACTTGGCGTAGCGTAAATGCCCATGCGATAGCCGAATCGGAAGTAGTGGCGGTGTACGTTTGTTAAAGTAACGGTAGTGCCCTGGCCAAAGTATAGGTCTACTTGGTCTAGCATAAGGTCTGGCTCGGGATTTGTACCAGCTTGAACTGGGATTGTGGCGAGGGTAAGTGCCAAAATTAGGGCAAATACCAGTGCTATGGTTTTGATTTTCATTCAGAAATTCCTTTCGTGGTTGTTTTGTTTTTGTGTGCACTTCAATTGTACACACAGCCAACAGAAATAGCAAACACTGGCGTGTAAAATTGCATAAAAATTAAAACAAAAAAATCCAACTGGTAACCAAAACCAACCAGTTGGATTTTTGTCCTGTATTTATGCGCCTTCGCGCTGTATTAACTGTACTACGCTATTTTTCCCCGCGGGTAACTCGGATAGAATCTATAAAGAAATCATAAGTCTCAGTCTCTTCGCCACTGGTCCAAATATACAATCGCACGCCTGTATGCGGTGGTCCAGTGTCCAAGTTCTCATAAAACATTTCCTCGGTAATAACGCCGTAGATGTAAAACGTGCCGTCTTCTGGCATATCCGATGAATAGTTTATGCCCATTGTTACCACGTCGTGCTGGCTGCCGTAAGCGGAAATTATTACAGAAAACCAAGTATCATTAAGGTCAAAAAAAGGCTCGCTCCAACGCCCTGCGAATGTAACGGTGTCGCCCGGCTCGAACTGCACCGCCGCGTGGTTTATGCGAATAAGAAACATATTTGTACGGTTGGTGATATGCAGGTAGCGGTCGCCGTTTTCGTGTGCGCCTATGGTAAGGTCAACATCGCCGCCCCATTCTGTTGAAATGGCGAGATATGGGGAATCTGCAATGCGCGTGTTGCCCGGGCGGCCTTCGAATGTTGTACCCGGTTCTAAGGATTGGATGCTTTCGTCGTTTAGTAGGTCATATACTACGGTGAATGGCTGCGGTTCGCGTGGTGTGCGAACTGGTTCTGGGTCGGGTTCTTGCTCCGGCTCTTGCTCTGGTTCTGGAGCGGGTTCATGGGTTGGTTCTGGTTCAGGCTCAGGGATTGGCTCTGGTTCGGGTGCAGGGTCATACACCGGCGTGTACACAAATGTTGGTTCATCATTACCACACGCAGCTAGTGCGAGTACGAGGGTAAAAACCACCGCTGTAATTATCACGCATATTCTTAATTGTCTCATTTTTTCCTCCATACGGTTATTCACCCTTTTTCTTCTTCGCCCGTTTAATCTTCATTCCCACGCTTTTGCCATTCACAATATAATTCTTAATTTTCTTTTGCGCCTGCTCTACATAATTCCCGGCAATATCTACAATCGCGTGGGTGTTATGCACATTTATTTTGCCAATAGCCTTGGCTGGCACTCCTTTGTCACCCGTTAGCGCGGCCATAATATGCTTCGCGCCAACTTTATCGTCCAGCCCAACACTAAGCACATAACTCACAAACGGTGCAGGGCCTTTTTTTACAGATGCATCTTTCTTTTTCTGCGGTTTTTTACCGCCATTTTTCTGCTCGGCAATAAATTCATCCAGCAGTCCCGCGTCAGGGTTTGCGCCGCCATCACCGCTATGCTCCACACTTTCCGCTAGTAGCGAAATAGCCGCGCAGGCAATTTGCACGCTGGTAAAATCCATGGCCATTAGCTTGTCCAATACATATTCATATTTCCGACCATTTTCCTCCATGGCCGTCATTAGCGTTTTTATCAGCTTATCGCCGCGCACTTCGCTCATTTCTGTGCCGGTCGGTAGAGTCTTGGGGTCAATCTTCGTTTTAATATGCCGCTCGATATCCTTTAACGCATAAATCTGCCGCCGGCCGCTTACAAATGTATATGAAGTCCCCGCTTTGCCGGCGCGCCCGGTTCTTCCTATTCTATGGATATAATATTCCGCGTCCTGTGGCAAGTCAAAGTTAAATACCGCGTCGATATCGTCTACGTCAATACCACGGGCGGCCACGTCGGTGGCAATTAGAATATCCACCTTGCCCTTTTTGAAATTACTCATTACCATATCGCGAGACTGCTGTTTCATATCCCCATGCAGGCCGTCCGGCGCGTAGCCGCGAAATTGCAGCTCGTCCACCAGTTCGTCTACCATGCGTTTTGTGTTGCAAAACACAATGCTGCGCTTGGGGTTATAATAGTCCAACAGGCGGGAGATTGCTTCTATTTTCCGTTCCATTTGTCCTGGCACTTCATAGTAAAATTGGCGGATGCTTGGCACGGTAAGTTCTCGTGACACCATTTTCACAAACTTGGGTTCGCGCTGGTACTGGTCGGTAATACGCAGGATTTCCGGCGGCATGGTGGCAGAAAATAGCACAGTCTGCCGCTCTTCCGGCACGTCTTGCAAAATAGTTTCGATATCTTCGCGGAAGCCCATGTTGAGCATTTCGTCGGCTTCGTCCAGTACGATAATGGAAAGATTATCGAGTTTTAGTGTTTTGCGCCGCATATGGTCCATGACGCGCCCTGGTGTACCAATCACAATAGTCGCGCCTTTTTTTAGGGAAACAATTTGTCGGTCTATATGCTGGCCGCCGTAGATTGGTACAATGCTAATGCCGTGCTTGAACTTGGCAAATTTGCGAAGTTCCTCGCAGCCCTGTATTGCAAGTTCCCGCGTGGGGCACAGGATAAGGGCTTGTGTTTTGGTGCTTTGTTTCATCCGCTCGATTATGGGGATGCCAAAGGCCGCGGTTTTGCCTGTGCCAGTTTGGGAATGCCCCGTTACATCTAGCCCTTCCAATATCAGGGGAATGCTTTGGGCTTGGATTGATGTTGCTTCTTCGAAGCCCATTTCCGCCACCGCGCGTTTTGCTTCGGGGGAAATGGGCAGACTTTCAAATGTTATGCTCTCCATTGTTTCGACTCCTTTTTTTGGATGAATACAGTATAACATTCGTTGACAGCCTTTACCAGGCGAACTATACTAACTCTACGATTGCTGAGAGGCGTGTAAACCAATGCGTAAACTAAAATTTTTGTTGCAATACATATTCAAACCCCGGACTGTGGGCGCGGTTTTGCCCAGTTCGCGGTTTTTGGCGCGTAAAATGGTGGCTGGCATAAATTTCGACGGCGCAAAATGCGTAGTAGAATTTGGCGCAGGCACGGGTGTTTTTACAGAAAAAATATTGGAAAAATGTCACGCAGATACGATGGTGCTTGTTTTTGAAACAAACGAAACTTTCGCCATGCCGCTAATAGAAAAATACGCGGGCGTGCCTAACGTGCGTGTTATAAACGACTCTGCCGCAAAGGTTGCAACATACCTTGCAGAAAACGGTTTAGAGAATGCAGACTATATTCTATCCGGCCTGCCCTTCGCTAGCCTACCGCCGGAAGTTTCCCATAATATATTGAAGGAAGCCCGCGCGTGTTTGAAACAGGTTGGGCTATTTGTGACCTTTCAATATAGTTTGCTGAAAAAAGGGCTGATTGAAGAGTACTTCCCCAAAATACAAATATCGCGGGAGTTTAGAAATGTGCCGCCGGCGTATGTGTTGAGGTGTGGCGGCGATAACAGTAAGGTGAAGACATGACGCAAAAACTAATGTGGGTAGCTCTCCTTCTTATGGTAATCCTTTTAACAGCCTGCGGCGGTAGTTCCACAGACTACCCAGCCGCGGACGATTACCCACTTTACACATACACCTCTTACATACACGACTTAATGCCCATATACGAACCTGTAGAAATTGTAGAGCCTAAACTCACTTCACACACAGACCTGCTGTATAACATAAAAAACGACACCTGCCTTCTGGCAGAAATCGAGGCTGTAATTGGCGCGCCATTACTTTTCACTGAAGATACTTTCCGTGGTTTTCCATTTATAGCAGTCCTGCCGTCTCAAGATGTTGTGGTGCATGGCCTAACGTACTGGGCGCAAGATATTGCGGTATTCCTACGCCCCGCCCACAACGACTCCGACGCAAACTGGATTTTTGAAGCCTTTAATTTATCTAACAGTGGCATAGTTACAGTACAACCCCATACTACAAACAGCACCCCATTAGAGGGTTCTTTTACCATGCGCATTTACTACGCAGGCGCAGGGGAAGGAATGCATGGTGCGTGGGACGAAGGCTTTTATTTCGCCGAGCGGAAAGTTGTGGGCGAAAACTGGGCTGCGGACGCAATCCAATATATTCGAGACGTAACGGGGATAATCCTCCGCGATATGTGGCTTGAGGGAAATGTACTTCATATCAAGCAAAGCCCCATCGAGGCCTTAATTGCATGGGGGCCGGCATCATATCGCAGAACGCTATTGTACCTAACAGGCGCAAGTTTGCCCGGTGTCGAATATGTGTTTTTGACCGACGCAGATGGAGGGTCTTTTAAATGGGCAGAATGGGGGGACGACGATAGAAACTGGGAATATACAGGTCACAAAGTGTTACGCGGCCACCACTGGGCATGGTCTGGAATAGGCGAGCAAGCAGACGAAGTGCTGAAGTTTTTCGAGGGCGTACACTACGCAGAGTTGACCGCCTTGGCAGAGCAAATTTATTACGAAAGCAATGGCCAGGCGAGGATATTCTATTTATATGTAGGTGCAACGCACTACGCAGAAAATTTTCATAGGATTTGGTATGGCGAATTGTGGCCAGATGAAAACAGTAATTTCTCAAAACGCATAGAGCGTGGTGTGTTTTATGTAAACCCGAAACAGTCAAAGAAATAGGTTGTCTTGCGCGTTTCGCGCCGACATAGCCTAATTGCAGTCTATTCGCGGCTGTGTTATTATTGGAACAAAATACAGTGCCACAGAAAGCAGGACATATGAACGACATATTTCTAAAATATACGTTCCAATATGCGGCACATTGGGAAGCCTTACGGCTAGCAATCAATATTATCATAGAAGCATATGCCCAGTATAAGCCTGACACAAGATTAAAGCCCGTTAACGGCACGATGGTAGAAACAGATAGCGATGTTGTGAAAAGAGTTATAAGTTCTTTTTGCGAAAGTTTTAGCGAATTTAAGTCAGATAAGGAGGCTGTTAGTATGTTGTCAGTTTTAGACAGGGGCAGAGAAGAAGGTATCGCCGAAGGTATTGAAAGGGGTATTGAAAGAGGCATTGAAAGAGGCATCGGCATAGGCGCAGCCAAAATATTGGAACTAATAAAAAATGGCCTTTCCCCAGAAGAAGCCTTTCGCAAAATCAACGAGGCGCAACAGGAATTGGCTGAATCTAATTAAAATTGTGTTTATTGTGGCGCGGTGTGTGTCCGCAATTTTTGATTACCTAAGGTGTGTAGGAGATGGCATATGCCGTCCTTACGCACCTTTTTCTTTGAGCATAATTCAAGTGGTAAGAACTTCTTACCAGGGCGTGTAGCCACTAACGAATATGCATCTTTGCGGCTGATATTTCCGCTATTTTGCGCAAGCTCCTCCTTGCGTACTTCTAGTACGCCGCGTCGTCCCTTACTCAAACTAGCGAAAAATCAGGCTCGCAAATCTACACATTCTTATAGTGGCTACACGCCCCACTTGAATTATGTATTTTTATATGTTTTGTTAACTAGCTACAAAAAATCAGATAATTTCAAAAAAAGTTTGACACACTGTTATAAGCGTATTAAAATGAAGGTGCGTCCAAAGTGTGCTTTGTACACTAGCTTCGTACTATGTACGAACAAAAAAACGCAGTGGCTGTAGCGTGCGACCAACACACTACAGCTTGTGTAAGGGATTCGAGACATCACCTACAACCAACAGACATTCGTCTGCCACCACGCTAAAGTAGTTTACCATTTCCTTGTTTTTTATTCAAACACGATTTTTTTTGTGTTTGGTTTTCAAGGGGGGTAATCTCTATTTTATTGTGGCGGCGGAGTGTTTTCGCTACTATTTCAATTATTCAGGTGTGTAGGTGATGGCATTTATGCCGTCCTTATGCGCCTTTTTTAGTTCAAGCGTACCAGCACGAGGCCGCCTTGCAGGAAGATGCAAGTCGGCTTCGTGGGGTGCGTTTGTTATGCAATTAAGCGACAGTGGCGTAATAAATTCCTGCATTTAACTTTAGTCATACTAATTCCATTCTCAAATATCGCCAAGCACATTTGTTTTTCGCCGAACGACGAAAAACAATATCCTTGTCGATGTTTCGAATTGGAATTAGTACCAGATAGGGGTGAGATTAGCAAACGGAATCGATTGGTCTTGAAGAAATTGCAAGACTAGCGAATTAAACACGTATAATTCTGTTACGCCATTCCAAGTGCACGTGTTTCTAATTTGCCGTTGTCCTGTATTTTGTGGGGGACGGGTTTGGTAGTGTAACAAATTAGAATCACGTTCGGGATGACGGAGCAGAATGGAGGAAATCATGCATAACTTATTGCATGACACACGAAAGGTTGATTATTGAAATGAAAAAAACAAGTTGTATTATGGCATTTGTGCTGGCGTTTTTACTTGCTATTGCGCCCCTTGCCGTAATACCAGTAACTGCACAGGCGGCTGCCGGCGAGCAGTCGATTGTTGCAGCATCCAGCGAAACCTTAGTACTTGGCACTGAGAATGGCACCGGTCAAAATGCGGATTTGCTGATACGCCGCTGGGACTATGATGGCACTCCTGCCAGCGCGGTAGGTTTGGCCAAAGCCACCCCTCCCGCAAATTGGCAGTGGCAAGACGCTACATTTACCCCAGATGGCTTTGATGTTACGCTGCAACAGAATGAATGGCTTGGTTTCCACGCCCAGGTAGCTAACTCTGACCTGCCTGAAAATGTAAACACTCCGGCCGCGCCGCGTGGACATCAGCTAAGGGTAGAGGTATTTAATTCATCGGGCAATAGAATTACTGACAATACTATTGTGGAAATGATTTCTATTGACGCTGATGGCACTATGTATCACGACTTCATGTTTCTTCCTAACAGGTATGGATACCGCTCTACAATGAACAATCCTTCCCATGCAGCACCGGGTGGTGAGCTTGTAGAGTGGGGCTTGACTGCTGGTTTTAGGACAGACGTGCCTGGTACTTATAGAATCCAAATTCGATTGCAAGAATGGAGATCTAGTGTGTACCATGATGTTGTTATCGCAAACATCAACGTTACCGTACCGGCGACACCTGTACGCTGGATTGCAAACGGCGGGTTGTTTCATTCGCCATCTGGGTGGTTCAACAACCAAGCAGACCGTGCATTAGCAGATGATGGTGCAGTGCTGCATCACTATTTTACTCCTGCTAATCCCGGAGGAGCTTTGTGGTCAAATACCGCAAGAAATATTCCACAAACAGGCATAAGCCTAACAAACCCTGGTTTTAGACTAGCAGGTTGGTCATTAACCGATGATAGTGATGATCTATTCTTAGACGAAGACTTTGGTTTTGTAAATCCTCCCACAAGTAGCATTGTGCCACATGGTACAGACATATACGCCATTTGGGAAGGCACGCACATCTTGTTTGATGCCAATGGCGGCGAGTTTACATGGTTTTCTGACTGGGCCGAACTCCAACCGAATAGGGAAATTGTACACGATGGTACTGTGTTTATTTTCAGTGGACTGAGATGGATGAATAACCTATTCGTGAACGGCTTGCCAAATAGCGTTAATATCGCAAGGCCAGGTTATGTGTTGCACGGCTGGTCGACATCAACAGACGGGGCTGACCTTGTTGCAGATAGTGCCGGCATACTTGTTCCACACCTACAACCAGTGTGGCAAGTAGAATACGGCACACGCTTCTACGCCATCTGGCGGCCGGTGGTACAAGCCAACGCCAACGGCGGCCGGTTTGTGCTAAGAGACGGCGCAACACCAGACGCCCGCATTACCCTAAGCGAAAATGACACAATCGCAAGCCACGTAATACCATATGGCGAATCTATATGGTCAAACTGGTTCTTAAACAGCACCGGGCTTGTTCTAAATCGCTTGGAGTTGGTAAAAGAAGGCTACCGCCACCTAGGCTGGGCTTTCTATGACAATGCAACCGAGCCTTACATTAACTTGTATGGCCAGCGTACATCTGCGTCGCCATGGTCGTGGCAGATTGTTGACGGCGGCTCTGTATTCTACGCTGTTTGGGAAGAATTGCCTGTACGCTTTTTGGCAAACGGTGGTACGTTTGAACCGAGATTGCCAAACTGGGAAACCTGGGTAAATAATATGCATTGGATATCTGACACAGAGGTCCAGCACTATCTTGGTTTTGGTTTCGGCCATCCTAGAGCGGGTGCGTTTGGTGCATTTAACAACGTTCTTTATGCGATTGCACCATACGGCTACACTTTCTATAACTGGTCTGCTAGCCCGGATTATATGGTCGCACCAACTTTTCCAACGTATCAAGGGCAAGTGTTTTATGCAATTTGGGAGTCTATCCCAACACTTGAACTTAGCCCGAACGCGGTAACAATTGACAACGATAACCTTAACGCTACGGTTGCTGTTGGCGGTAATGTTACCAGCGCAATAACTGTTTCTCCGACTTCCATCAATCTTACAACTGGTGTGTCTTTGGTTGTAGTCGCGGATTCGGGCAACAACACAGTTACCGTTCTACTTGACGAGCCTCCGCAATGTGGTGACGACATTATGGGTCGCTTTACAGTTATAGTAGAACGTGGCGGACTTTCTGCAAACATTACTGTAAATGTGAATTTTACGCCGAGTGATTGTACACCTACACTGTGTTTAGACTGCGGTATATGTCAAGTATGCGGTGTATGCAATTGCCACGCACCTATTTTCTTTAACGCTAATGGCGGCACGTTTGAGCTAAGATACCCAAATCACACCGCATACCCACGTATAACACTGCCGAATTCATCTCAATTGCGTTATGCTTTCACAACCCCGCGTTATGGCGGTATTTTCTCAACAATTGATTTTGTTGCATATCTTAACAATGGCGACTACTACTTTGTAGGTTGGTCTTCTAGCCCAACAGCTATGGTAGCACCAACATTTCCAACATATGCTGGTCAAGTGCTTTATGCAATATGGGACCCACCGTTTGAGCTTATTCCACGCCCTCTGGTCGATGCTACCAACTTTAGACTTGCCCGGAATGTGCCGTCAGAGATTTGTAACGAATATAACGTGCTTATCGTTGACATTACTGGTGGAAATCTCACGGCTAACATTTCGGCTGTGCTCGTTCCAGATATCGCTGGATTATCCATCACCTACGTGTGCCAGGATGAAAGATTCATAGAGATTACATTTGACCCTGCTTACTTCCCTGGGTGCACCGCTGTCGCTTTGCCAGAATATGTTACGCTTTTTGTAACTATCGGTTTACCGACCCGCTCTATTGTTATCAATATAAATATCGAAGCAATATGCGAAAGCCTGTGCCCAGAGTGCGACGAATGTCTAGACTGCAGCAATTGCAAATGTTGTGACGTTTATGGCACATTCCCGTGCGACTGCTGCCTTTGCACAAACGTTTGCCCGGATTGTGGCGTGTGTATGGATTGTGATTATGTGAATTGCTGTCCAATTATCGTGACACCACCAACACTCATCCTTTATCCAGCAGGCCCAGTAACCATCAACAACGCCAACCCCATTGCTAGAATTTACGTAGGCGGCACCGCTGCCGGACAAATTCTTGCTACTGCACCCAACCTTACAAGCGGTACTGCTCTAGTTGTAAACCAAGCCAATGGGATAGTAGCAGTTGGTTTTGACCAGCTACCGGAGTGTGGTGACGACATAATAGACAGTTTTACTATTACCGTAACACGCGGAGAATTAACTCGCACGATAGTGGTAAATGTAAATATTGTATTGGCCAATTGTCCAATAATATGTGGCGACTGTGTAAACCACCCTTGCATCTGTGATGATGCACCTATACCCTGCACACATCCAAATCGTTGCCCTGGCTGTAACCGATGCCTAGATTGCAGCGAGTGTATATGTGTTCCATGGCAGCCACAACCCCCATTACACCCACAATCACCACTACCTCCAGCACCTCCAACACAGATTACACCACCGTCAGTTCATACACCTACACCAACGCCTCAATTGCCGCTCGTACGTAGAGACAGAGGCCAAATTTCCCATATAGCCGCAGACTATGTGTATTACGATGAACTGCCTCCTGCAACCGGAGTTGGTGCGCTATTACCACCTGCGCTGGTATCCAATATCTTAATATTTACAGCAAACAGAATTGAATTTTTGTTAAACCACGATACACTCATTGCCGTGGGTGCTCCGTTCATAGAGCCGACATATGACAGAATGATGATACCACTACGCTCGCTTGCGGTAGCAACCGGCCTTACTGTTGAATGGGACAGCTTTGCACGTGCGGTAAGACTGTACCTGCCAACCGGCCTTATGCTTCTTCCTGTAAACGAGCCGCTACCAAACAACCTGGGTATGCCAATGATAGTTGGAGACCGCGTATTTGTGCCGCTCCGTTTTGTTATGTATGAATTAGAAAAATCTGTACACTGGGACAGTGTTAACAGAGCTGGGATAATTACCTGGTAATGTAGAACGCCCCAACTTCGACCGTATTAAATTGCGGCAAAAAAAATCAACTGGTTGCGAACCGGTTGATTTTTTTTGCCACAATTGTTATACACCTAATTAGAATAGATTTGGCATAATTCATGCGTCGGCATTTGGCGGCATAAGATACCGTGCACATGACCGTGAAAAGTTTGTTTGCATTACCCATAACAAATGTGTTAAAATGCAGTTGCGTACAAAGCGTGCTTTGCACACGCGTTTTGCACTATGTGTGAAACAAAAAACCGCAGTGACCGTAGCGTGCTATCAACACGCCAACGGCGAGTGTAGGGATTCCATATCATCACCTAACACACACAGACATTCGTCTGCCACCACGTTGTAATAGTTTATCATTTTCTCGTTTCTATTTCAATTGCGCCTTTTTTGCGTGGGCGAAATGGGCGGGATATGTTTATTTTATTGTGGTGGCGTGTTCTCTTTATTTTGTCTACTCAAGGTGTGTAGGTGATGGCATTTTGCCGTCCTTAGAAGCTGTCTAGTATCTGCGAAGAATAAGAGCAATGAAAGCAACAGAAGTCATTTGAAGATAATTAAAAGCCGACCGCTCACAACATTTCCAAAGGCGGCGACACTTGTCCAACCAAGCAAAAGTGCGCTCAACAACCCATCTTTTAGGAATAACAGCAAACTTATGTAATTCGCTGCGCTTCGCGATTTCAACAACTGCGCCAAGCAGTGAAGCTACTGCGGAGGCAAAAGGTTCGCCCGTATAGCCACCATCAGCAAGAACTTTAATGACATCCGTCAAATTAGGGGCATACGTCCTAATCATTGCCAAAGCCCCTTCGCGGTCTGATATATCGGCGGTAGTTGCACAACGGGCATGTGGTAAACCGTTTGAATCTACGGCTATATGGAGTTTGATACCTGATATTTTTTTCCGGCGTCGTACCCCTTTTCGTTTGACGTATCTGCGTTTTTAACGCTTCTCGAATCGGGGATTATCATTGTGGTCTTGGGGTTGCGGCCATCGGCGTACTGCCTCTCAAATGATACAAGCCCCATTAATATCTCATCTAAAAGGCTTAGTCCGTTCTCTTTTTCTTCACGCCATGCCATGTAATGGAAATATACTGCTTTCCACGGTGGGTAATCATGCGGCAATGCCCTCCATCTGCACCCTTCTCTTAAAACGTACAATATCGCGCAGAATATGTCGTACAAATCATACTTGTTCGGGCGGGTTTTCTTTTTGGCTGATTCCAATTTTTCTCTTATCATCTCGAACTGTTCACGGCTTATATCACTTGGGTAGGTTTCACGCATTGATTTCCATCACCTTTTTTGGTGGGATTATACTGCTTTTTGCGCTTCATTACTAGATGCTAGACAGCTTCT
>Ga0123355_10007389_pt1 | contig 16456 bp, 16 predicted proteins | sample TergutEmb28metaG_3_FD_89872 | JGI IMG/M metagenome (GOLD analysis project Ga0123355, IMG submission 89872) | Embiratermes neotenicus P1 segment gut microbial communities from Petit-Saut dam, French Guiana - Emb289 P1 | ecosystem: Host-associated > Arthropoda: Insects > Digestive system > Gut ...
ATTGAACGATAATGATAAATTCTTTAATTTTGTATGTTATGAAGGTGAAATGCCAGTATCAATCGCTTCTCTTTGTTTCTATGACGGCAAAGGCGGAATATATAGTGTAGGAACTACACCTTCAGTTCGCGGTAAAGGATTTGGGACGGTTGCTATAAAAGCTTGCATTGACAAATGGCGAGAATTAAAAGGTGCTGAATTATTTTTACAAACCGAAGCAGGAAGTCCCGCAGAAAAATGGTACCAGAGACTTGGATTTAAGATTCAATTTACCGGGAGATTTTTTTCAAAAACCCCTTGACACGGACACGATGTCGTGCTGTATACTCTGCATAGAGAAAAGGAAAGGAGCGCCATAACATGCAATTGCAAACGGCCGGTCAAGTGTCAAAAGCGTTCGGAATTTCCACGCGAATGCTGCGGTATTACGAGCAAGTGGGCTTGCTGGAGGGCTTGCGCAAAGATGACTACGCCTATCGTGTTTACGACGAGGAAAACATCAAACGGCTGCAACAAATCATCATTTTGCGCAAGCTGCAAATTCCCATTAAGCAAATTGCCGTCATTCTCAACAGCCCGGATGCCGCAACCGCAACCGAGATTTTCAATGAAAACATCAAGACTTTGCAGAATGAAATCGCTGCGATGGAAACCATCAAAGCGGCACTTGAGCTTTTTGTTGCCCAAATTGAAGAACTTGCTGCGGTGCGCTTGAACTTGAACCTGCTGACTGACGACACTGTGATGCAATTGGCTCAACAGCTCCCCTTAACTCAAAAAAATGTTAAGGAGTATCACACCATGAACGACGTGAACCAAGCAAACGAGGTGCTAGGCAGCCTGAAAGACAAAGACGTGCGTATTGTGTATCTGCCGCCTGCCACGGTGTTGTCGCACCATGCCGTGGGCGACGATGAACAGGGGCGCATCCCCGAAGACCAAAGCGAACCGCTGCTCGACAATTTTGAGAAAGAGCTGGCGGCCATCAAGCCAGATTTCCGGCACTACGGTTTCAATCATGACGTGAGAGACAAGCATGGCTACGAGCGCTGGGTCACCATTCCCGATGACATGGAAGTTGCGGCACCGTTCACGAAAAAACTCTTTCCTGGCGGGATGTACGCTGCCTGCGTGTTGCCCGTTGACCCGTGGGAAGAAGGCTGGGGGCTGCTGGAGCAATGGATTGCGCAAAACGACAAATATGAAGTTGATGACCGAGGCTGGCTGGAAGAACACACCACGGCGGCGGCGATTATCACAGGTGCGGAAATGTACATTGACCTGTTGTTGCCGGTGAAAAAGCGCACGAAAAAACGTGAGCCAATCAAGCTTGGCTACATCGAAAACAGCGAAAAGCTCTGCGGCTACAAAGCAAGTGTGATTAAAAAAGGCGGCTTCACGGTTGCGGGGTATACAACATTTCAGTTCGATGCGCCGCAAGAGAAATTTTACGAAGAATTGATTGCCGACGGGCGGCTTGCGCAACTAACCGCCCAGCTAAAACCCGGCGCACCTGTTTTGATTTATCAGTCTTACGACTACGAATGTGTGCAGATGAAAGCCAAAACTGGTAATGGCTGTTTTCGGCAAACGATATGCGCCGACGTGAATGATATTCTGGACTTGGACGCGCTGGGCGATGTGTTCACAGAAAAAACCGCGCCGAAGCATTGGATTGAGTTTGAGTTCCCGCGCAAGCAGCTCAAAAAATTCGCAAAAAATTCAGGCCCGCACGGTCACGTGCAAAAGCTGGGCTGGAGGTTCAGCGGCAGCGGGCATTTTCATGTTTGCCTTGACCGTGAGATTATGCTGACCAAAGAAAACAAGAAGACCGTGCTGAAGTTTTGGATGCCGGTTGTGCCGAAAGGATAATTCCAAATGAAAAAGAAAATTATTATCATATTGTTGCTATTGGTTGCGTTTGCGATAATTTTTATCGCTTGCGATGGCACAAGCAACCAATCGGGGGTAACCGCCAACATTGCAGACATAATAAATAATCTATCTGAACCTGAAAACAATATCGTACTGATTAATCTGCCGTCGTCAACGGTAGCCAGTATTAGGGTTGTAGACGGCAGCGGGTCAGAGAGCGCCGCGTTTGAAATCGTACAGCAGTTTATAACCGATGTTGAACTGTTTGAAATCTACCCCGACACCCGAATTTTCGGGTTCAATCACGCCGACGGCGACACGCACGGTTATGAAGTGTGGGTGACAATCCCCAATGATTTGGAAGTTCCTTATCCACTATCAAGAAAAACCTTTGCCGGAGGGTTGTACGCGAGTTACAGAAGCCAACCCGTTGACTTTGAGGATTGGTATACTGTGTGGAATTGGGTGCACGGGCATACGCAACTCGAACATGACAGGCGTGAACCGTTCGGAATGAACAGTTTGCTTGAAGAGCACGTCTATACATATGAGCGGCGACCGTTTGAGCTTGAATATGTCAATCTTTTGGTGCCGATAAGGCATAGATAGAAAGTTGAGAACAACACTATGAGTAAAAAACTGCTACCAGAAGACACGGCAATCATTTGGAATGCCCACCCTTTGGGCAAATATCGTGATTTTCTTTATGATGCCGTTGGCAAGGATGCCACAGACAGCATGGGCGATATTTTCACTCACGCAGGCAAGACACTGCGTGAATTGGTGGATGAAATCCGAAGCAATTACAAGGCCGAAAATTTAACGCAATTGCTGGCAGAACGGCGGTTTAATCATGTGTCTGAAGCGGACAAGGCGTTTATTATCGCTTTTGACAAAGAGATGAACGCGCTGGGCTACGACTGCGGGAATCGCATTGGCGGCTTTACAGTCGTCTATGGCAAAACCGGCACGAAAAGCCGACCCTGCCCAGCCCGCATCTACATCAAAGGCTTCGGCGCAATCGTGCTGCGGCTTTATCTCAACAATGTGGACAAACATCGCGAATTTATCGAAAGTGCGCCGAAGCACATCAAAGATGCGTTTCGCTTCAAGGGCGGCGATTGCAAGTCGTGTAACACAATGTGCGCTCCAGGCAAAGTTTACACGATTGACGGCAAAACAATGCGCAAATGCAACCACAGTGTGTTTTATTTCGCCGAGCCTTCGCTGAACAAACTGCCCGATATTGTGGCACTGCTGGCGAAGTTTTATCCGCCTAAGAAGGCAAAGTAACCGTGATGAAGAGGAGGCCTGTAACATGGCAGAGTACGATATCAAACAACTGCTTGAAGAATCCCGATTTGACTTTGTTGATGCGGATGACAAAGCGTTTATCGTTGCTTTTGATGCGGCTATGTTGGAACGTGGTTATGGGCTTGAAACAAACGGTCACTATAAGGGCTATGTGTGGGGACGGTTTATGCTGATTTATCGCAAATTGAGCGTTAAGGCAAAAAAAGTTCCCGCACGGATTTATCTGAGGGATAATGAAATTGCCTTGCGGCTGTATTTCAGCAACATAGACAAGCACCGTACCTACATAGAAAGTTTGCCGCCGCATATCAAAGGCGTGTTTACAGGCACTCACGGCAGTTGTGCACATTGCGGTGAGGAAAGCTGTAAACACAGAAAAACGTATACGATTGATGGCAGGGTTTATGAAAAATGTGATGGCGTAACATTTGAGTTTGGGCAGCCTGATTTAGAAAAACTGCCGGAGTATCTGGCGCTTTTGGATGAGTTTTATCCAGTAAAGAAGTTGAAATCATAAAACACATCAGTGAGCAAAACGATAACCCTGCAACATTCTGCGCCTAAAGTCGGACGTGGTGCCTGCAAACCTGTTATACTGATTGCGGAAAGGAGGGCGAGGCAATGGAGATGCTTACCCAGCTAAACCGCGCAATGACGTATATCGAGGAACACATTGCTGATGATTTGGCATTGGCTGATGTATCAAGCGTGACGGCATACTCGCCGTTTCACTTTGGGCGGTTGTTTTATTACATCGCTGACATGCCACTGTCGGATTACATCCGCAAGCGCAAGCTGAGCTTGGCAGCCATGGCACTGCAAAGCAGCGATATCAAAGTGATTGACCTTGCAGTGATGTATGGCTATGACAGTGCAGATAGCTTTACTCGCGCGTTTGTGAAGCAGCATGGCGTTACGCCGTCGGCCGCGCGACAACCGGGTGTGAGCCTAACGATTTTTTCGCCGCTATCCTTTCAAATCAAGATAAAAGGAGTGCAGGCGATGAATTGGCGTATTGAAGAAAGGGAGACTTTCGAGGTTTTTGGCATTGAAATGATGGTTGTGCAGGGCAACGGCGGCGTGCTGTGGGAGCAGTGCTTTGCAGACGGCAGCTATGAGAAGTTGTTCGACGACGCAGGCGGCAAACTGCAGCCGAATGGCCTTGGCTATCCGCGAGAAGACGGTGCTTGTGTGATTGGCGCGATTGCCGGGCATTGCTCGGCGTATGACGGCTATCGCGAGGGCGAAGAGGGCTTGCTGTATATGCTGTGCGCGCAAGTGCAACCCGGCGTGGATACCAGTGGCTACACGGTGGTGCAAATTCCGAAGGCCACATGGGCGGTGTTTCGCAGCAAAACAGTGCAATGGGCTGGCGGCGAACTGCCGGGCTTGTTCGAGCAAATCTACACCGAATGGCTGCCCATAAGCGGCTATGACAGAGCGACCGGGCCGGATATGGAGCTATACTACGGAGTCCCTAACAAGCAATATGCGGAAGTTTGGGTTCCGGTAACAAAAATTGAGTCGGTTAAAGAAAGTTGACATTTGGGTTGCTGGAATAACGGGCAAACCATCTCCCGGTTTGATATAATTGTGTGGAAAGGAGGACGATGTCATGGAATCGATTGATAGGCTCAACCGAGCGATTGGCTACATTGAGGAAAACTTGCAAGGCAGCGTAAGTTATGACGAAATCAGCAAAATCACGCTGTCACCCATCTCTGCGTTTCAGCGTTTTTTTTGTTTAACCACCGGCATGGCACTTTCGGAGTACATTCGGCGCAGAAGACTTTCATGCGCGGCGAGTGATGTGCTGCACGAAAACGAGAAAATCATTGACATTGCTGTGAAGTACGGCTACGACTCTGCAGATGCGTTCAGTGTGGCATTCAAGCGGGAATATCGTGTTTCGCCATCATTTGCTCGGAAAAACAAAGTCAACGTGGAACCATTTCATCGTCTGCATTATACCCTTTCGATTCAATATATCAAAGGAGATGCTCGCATGAAACGAATCACCAATAACCGCCCGCTGTTCGATGGCTATCAAGGCCACAACTATGGGTTACCCGACTGCATTAAGTTCATTTTGGAATGCAAGGACTGGCCCGAAAGGCCCGACTTCTGGGACATTGCCGCGCTCACCGGCGACAGCATCGCGCAAGTCTACAACCGCAACCCGACGACCAGCTGCGAATACTGCGTGTCGGGCTATCTGGCTGGGCCTGAACACATCAAGTATGTTTTCGACGCGCTTGGCCATGAGCATGAGCATGTCACTGCCGCGCAGCTCAACGCCGACAACGCGCGGTATATCCAAAAAATCGTTGACATGATCGACCGGGATATCCCGGTGCTGGTGAAAACAAACCTGAACGACATCCCTGAGTGGCATTCCGATGTGGGCACGTACTGCCTGATTGTTGGCTACGACCACGGCGGACAAATTGTGAAGCTGTTGTTTGGCGGCACGGAAACGGTCGATTGCATTTTGACGGGAAACAACAAGATGGACTTGATCTTCATTGGCGAAAAACGACGTGAAATCACGCTTGAAGAACTGCATCATAACGCAGTTGAAAAAGCATCGCATTGGTTGACATTGCCGGAACGGAATGGCATGTGCTTCGGTGCGGCGGCGTTTCGCGCGTGGGCTGATGACATTGAGGCCGGGCGATTTGAGGACGGCAGTCTTCCGCTGTGGGAAAATTATGGTGTGTATGTTTGCAATCTTGCCACGAACAGCGGGCAATTGGCAGGCTTGGGTGGCGAGAAAGTGAGGGAACTGCTGCCCACCGAAACGCCAATAGGCGGAAAGTGTCTGCTTTGGGTGCAGTTGGAAGAATTGGGTGGCGGCATGGATATGGAACAGGTGAAAGCAACCATGCGCGACAAAAAGAAGCGCGCAAAAATTGCCGCCGCACTGCGTGATTATGCGCAGCACGTTGAGCGGGTGGTTGAGGTTTTGGGCGGATGAATGAGCGAGAGCCGTAACCATCAAAGTGGCTATGACAGAGCATCTGGCCCGGATAGGGGGAAGCACGTACGCCATAACATGTCCAAAATTATCAAAAACTTTTTCCATGGTCATGCTATAATAGTGACCATGAATAAAGAAAGCGAGGCAATCCAAATGCAAAAATATCTTTCCACAGTCGAAAAAGCAAAATCCTTTATCAATGAAAACATCGAAGTGGCCACGCCGGACAACGTAGCTGCTTATTGTGGCTATTCATCAAGGCATTTGAGCAGAATCATCGAAATGGTCACGGGCGCGACATTGGGCGAGCTATTGCGATGGACACGCCTGTCAAACGCGTTGTACGATCTAAAGTACACCGATATGTCAATCCTGGATATTGCGTTGAAGTACAAGTATGAATCGCAGGAAGCTTTTACAAGGGGATTCAAAGATACTTTTGGTTTTGCTCCTGGCGATTACAGAAAATCTGACGCAAACGTTGATATTAAAGGGAATTTTCATTTGCAAGGAATAGTCGAAGGCGTATCACATGAAGCGTCGTACAAAGGGCAGTACAAAAAACATGACGTTAGCGTTTTGCACGTAGTAAAGCCCGCGAGAACATGGATCAGTTTTGAAACCAACAAAGAAAACAGGCCGCCGCATGATTTTTGGAATCACTGTGATATGGTGCTGAAGTCTGTTTTTGATCGCATCATCCCGTCAGAGTTTATCATTGGCTATGGAGCCGCATATTTGACAATGATTGAAACCGACGAAGTCATGCGCAGAATGAGCTGGGGCTTGGAAATCGACGGCTGTTATGATATTGCCAGCTTAGATGCAAGCAGCTGCGGCGCTTTTCGAATCGTGGATGGCGGCTGTGATATTGAAAGTTTAGGCTCAAAAGGCTATGACATATTTGAAATCCCGGAATCAAAATATGTTGTTTTTAATATAGGAAATCATGCGGTTGAAAACCATAGCAGCGCTATCAAAAGCGCATGGGATGCTGCGTATGGATATAAATATACGGACTATGGGCTTGAATGGAATACCCACTTTGCGCCCATATATGAGGATAGCAGCGATGAACTGGGATATTCCGTATGGTTCCCTGTGAGAGACAGCCTTACGATAAAGGCAAAAAAGAAGTGGCGATTTGGGTAACAAAAATTGAGTAAGTGAGGATGAACAGATGAGTATTCTTGAGCAAATCGGCAGCATTGGCGTTGTGCCCGTGATTGCCATGACCGACGTGGAAAAAGCCGTACCCCTTGCCAAAGCATTGGCGGCGGGCGGCATTTCCTGTGCAGAGGTGACGTTTCGCACCGCGCAAGGCGAGGAGTGTATTCGCCGCATTGCGGCTGAGCTGCCGGACATTCTGGTGGGGGCAGGCACAGTGCTGACTACCGAGCAGGTTGATCGCGCGCTGGCTGCCGGTGCGAAGTTTATCGTTAGCCCTGGGTTTAATCCCGAGGTGGTGAAGTACTGCGTTGCTAAAAATGTGCCGGTGATTCCCGGCTGCATCACGCCCACGGAGATGGAAGCTGCCATGGCACTTGGGCTGAGCACGCTGAAGTTTTTTCCCGCCGAGCAAGCGGGCGGTTTGGGATTCATCAAGGCGGTGGCCGCGCCCTATCCCAACTTGCGCTTTATGCCCACGGGCGGCATTGGCCCTGCGAATTTGGGCAGCTATGCCGCGTTTGACAAAATCGTGGCCTGCGGCGGCAGCTGGATGTGTACCCGTGAGTTGATCGATAGCGGGAACTTTGACGAAATCACTCGGTTGAGCCGAGAAGCTGTTGACTTGGTGCGCGCACAACGGGTTTGAATGTAGGGGCGGCTAGTAGCCGCCCGTGATTTCCAATGGCGGGAGAAAGAGGTCGGGCGGCAGATTGCTGCCCCTACACGCGAGCCTAATCAATGATAAACAACCCCTTGACTGTGAATGGTCAAGGGGTTTTATCATGTCACTTTTCACCCGCAAACATCGCCGGCAATTGGCGCTTGTGTGCCGTGGCGCGGTGCGCACGCTCGATGATCGCGGCATCGTGCTCATCAGTGCTGCCGGTGAGCAACAGGGCGTCTATGCTGGCATAGCTCACGCCCATTTCGGCTTCGTCGGTTTGCCCCTCAAACAGCCCTGCTGAGGGTGCCTTTTCGATGATATGCGCCGGGGCCTGCAGATGCCGCAGACACGCAAACACTTCTGCCACAGTCAAGTCAGCAATGGGATTGAAATCACACGCGCCGTCGCCCCATTTGGTGAAGTAGCCCATGTAGCGCTCGCTGGCGTTGCTGGCGCCTGCCACCAGCAGATTTTCCGCTGCCGCAATGGCGTAAAGTGTGGTCATGCGCAGCCGTGGGGCGAGGTTATTTACGGCGGCAGGAGGAAGTTCGCCGCCGATGGCAGCGAGCAGTTGCGCGCGGGTGTCGGTCAGGTCGATTTCACGCGTGGCAATATTGCATTGCTGTGCAAGGGCAAGGGCATCGTGTTTGTCGCTGGTGTAGTTGCGTGCCGAGCTGCAGGGCATGATAATGCCCACGGTGTTGTCGCAGGCCAGCTTGCACAGCATGCCTACCAGTGCGCTGTCTTTGCCGCCGCTGTTGCCAAACACCACGCCCGCAGCACCCGCTTGTTGCAACATATCACGGATAAACTGCACGCGCAGTTCAACTTCGTTTGCCCAATTTCTCATACGAAAAAACGCTCCTTTTTTATGCAGGGAAAAATTCTTTATGCCAGATTAAAAAGCAATACACCGTCCAGATTTTGCGGCTGTGGTCAAATTTGCCAGCAGCGTGCTGGTCAATCAGCTTGAGTAGTTCAGCTGTGTTGAAATAAGCCTGTGCGGTTTCGGTTTGAAAAGCTTCGCGCACGGTGTTAGCCCATTGCTCTTCACGCAGCCACACGCGAATGGGCACCGGGAAACCCAGCTTGCGTTTTTGTGCGACCTCGGGCGGCAATTTGCGCTTGGCGGCATGGCGAAACGCAATTTTAGTGTCGCTGAAGTTCATGCGGAATTTCGTGGGGGTTCGTGCTGCAATGTCGAATAAATCCCGCGATAGCAGCGGCGTGTGTACCTGCAAACCATGCGCGGCGGTGATTTTCTCCGCGCCGTTGAGAATGTCGCCATCTAACCATAGCTTGATGTCCAAGTATTGCATCTTTGTGATTTCGTCTTGGTGCTGCACACGAGCGTAGTGCGGTGCAGTCACATCTTGTGCTGAACTTTCGGCATGCCGCAACAATATTTTCTTTCGCTCGGCGTCACTAAAGATGTTCGCATTGCCCACGAAGCGTTGCTCCACCGTTTGTGCGCCACGGATGAAATAGCCGCGGCCTTTCATGCCGGCGGGCAGCAAGTGGCTAGCCAGTTTACCCAGCAAACGGCGCAATGGCATGGGCAGCCGTGTGATGTGCCGCAGCGAAAGCGGCTCGCGATATACATGATAGCCGCCGAACAATTCATCTGGCCCTTCGCCGGAGAAGACTTCGTTCACGTGCTCTTTTGCCAACGCACTGACGAAATGCAAGGCCATGTGCGCGGGGTCGGCAAGGGGTTCATCGGCATGCCAAAGCATGCGCGGCAGTGCAGCAAAGTAATCTTGTGCCGGCACGAGCGTGCTATGATGCTGTAGACCAAGCTTGTCTGATAATTCTTTGGCAAAGGTCGCTTCGTTGTAATACGCGCCGGTGTCGAACCCCACGGTGAAGGTGTTTGGCACGCGGCTGCTTGCCACGATATAACTGCTGTCTACCCCGCTGGACAAAAACGAACCCTGCACTTGCGTTTGCTGCGCAATGCTCGCCTGCGCAACCTGCTCGATGTCATCTGCGAGGCTATCTAAGCTAGCGTTGTGATCGGGTGCAAATTCAGCATCCCAGTATTCATGCACGGCGACCTCGCCCTGCGCAAACACCAGACAATGCCCGGGCAGCAGCTTGAAAACGCCTTTGAAGAAGGTCTCTTCCAGCACGGAATATTGGAAGGTGAGGTATTGCTCAAGCGCTAGCGTGTTGAGTTGTTTTGGCGCACCTGCTGCGAGCAGTGCTTTAATCTCCGTGGCAAAGGCAAGCTGCCCGTGCTGCACGGTGTAGTATAACGGCTTGGTGCCAAAGTGGTCACGCGCAAGCACCAGTTGCTGCTGTTCGTGGTCATAAATCGCGCAGGCAAAGCCGGTGTTTGCTTGCGCAAGCCCAGCTTGTCCATGTTGTTGATATTGCTCTAACAGTTGTGCAGCATGCTTGGTGGTGCCGTGGCAAACCAAGGTGATTGCGCCGTCTTCGCTGTGCAGCAAATGCTCGCCGCCCAGCGAGATTTCTTCAGTGCTGTGCGCGGCGTAATCTTCACCGCGATGTTGCATGGCCTGTGCCATGGCCTGCATGATGTCGGGTTCGTGCGGGCCGCTGCGGCCAAAAATCGCGTGCATGGCAACCCCTTTCGCCGCTTCGCGGTGTCCTAAGCTTCTAACATCTAGTGTCTAATGCCTAGCGTCTATTATGCCCTTTAAGTACGGTTTATTGCGTGTAGCTTGACAAGAAGTCGCGCAGGCGGGTCATCACTTGCGCAAGTTGGTCAACCGGCGGCAGGAATACCAAGCGGAAATGGTCGGGTGCAGCCCAGTTGAAGCCTGCGCCGTGGCTCAGCAGCACATGTTTTTCACGCAGGAAATCCAGCACAAACTGTTCGTCGCTGGTGATGTTAAAGCGTGCGGTGTCAATCTTGGGGAACATATACAGCGCACCGGCAGACTTCACCGCCGAAAGTCCGGGGATGTTGTTCAACTCGCGGTGCACCAGCTCGCGTTGTTCATATAATCGCCCGCCGGGACGCAAGTTAACATTAGGACCTTCCAAGTCGTCGAGTGCGGCGATGATGGCATATTGTCCGGTGACGTTTGAACAAAGCCGTAGCGAAGCAAGGGTGTTCACCCCAGCCATGTAGTCCTGCGCGCCGCTCTTTTCGCCGCTGATGACCATCCATCCAGCGCGGTAGCCGCACACTTGGTGCGACTTGCTGATGCCGTTGAAGGTCACACAAAACAGGTCCGGTGCAAGCGAGGCGATGGGCACATGCACGGCATCGTCAAACAGCAGCCGGTCGTAGATTTCATCAGCCAGCAGCACAAGTTTATGCTCACGTGCCAGCTGCGCAATTTGCAGCAACACTTCTTTGGTATACACCGCGCCAGTGGGGTTGTTGGGGTTGATGATCACAATCGCACGGGTGCGCGATGTGATTTTCGCCCGCATGTCGGCGATGTCCGGGCACCAGCCGGCGGCTTCGTCGCAGATATAATGCACCGGCTTGCCGCCTGCTAAGGTCGTCGCGGCAGTCCACAGGGGGTAATCGGGCGAGGGCACGAGGACTTCGTCACCGTGGTTGAGCAGCGCCTGCAAGGTGATTTGAATCAGCTCGCTCACGCCGTTGCCGGTGTAGATGTCTTCTTCACACACGTTGGGCACGCCCAGATTGCGGTGATATTGCGCAATGGCGGCGCGCGCCTGCGGCAAGCCTTTTGTGCTGGAATAAGGCACACAGGCGGCGGCGTGGCTGGTGAGACTTTGCTCCACCGAGGGGGTGGTTTTGAACCCAAATGCGCCCGGGTTGCCAATGTTCAGGCGGATGACATCTACACCCTGCGCGATGAGTGCATCGGCCTGGTCGCTGATGCGGCCGCGCAGTTCATAACGCACGTTGCTAAGTTTGTCCGATTTGTTCAGTTGCATATTTTTTCCTCTTTCTGTTCTTTTTTTGAAAAAAAAGAACCAAAAAAACTTATACTCGCGCTGCGCGCGGGGGACTTTTTATGGGGGTTGTAAAAGCAGGCCCCAGCTCCTCAAAAAAATTTTAATCGCTTCGCTGTGTTTTACATAAAACTCATCGCCGAAGGCGAGTAAAGTTTTTTGCGCAACTTTTTTTCAAAAAAGTTGCAAAAAATGAATCACGCAGCGAAATTGTCGAAATAGCCTTGCACGAGCACGATGGGGGTGCCTTTGTCGCCGCTGCCGCTGATGAGGTCGCACAGGCTGCCGAGCAGGTCGGTGTAGTGCCGGGGAGTGGTGCCCAGGGCGGCATCACTGAGCTGGCTGCTTTTGTTGGCGATGGCTTGGCGAACTTCATCGTCGCTTTTGCCGTTTAGCTCGCGGTCCAGCAAGTATTTGAGTTTGATTTCATTTGGCATGCCGCGCAGCCCAGGGGTGAAGCCCGGCGATACCACAGGGTCGGCAAGCTCCCAAATGTGTGCCACGGGGTCTTTGAATGCACCGTCGCCGTAGATCATCACTTCAATTTGTTTGCCGGTTGCGGTTTTGAACCGAGCCGCCATATCTGCTACCACGGCATCGCAATCCCGCGGGAACAGTTTGAGACTATCGTCGGTGGCTTTGTTGGAGCCAAGCAGGCCATACTGCGGGTGATAACCGCTGTCGTCAACGGACTCAGCCAGCACGTCGTCCAGACCATACACGGTTTGTGCACCGGCTTGTTGCAGCAAGCGTTTGCTGCGTGCGCGGCTGTGGATATCACAACATAGCACATGCGGGCTGAATTCGAGGGCACGGCGCACGTCATTGCAAAAGATAATTTCGACGTGATCGCCAAAGCTTTTATAAAACTCAGCATAGTCCACGCCGGTGTATTCCAACACGGTGTTGTGACCAAAATGCGCACGGTATTCTTGTTCGGTCAGCAGGTCGGTATATGGATTCACGCCAGCTGCGTCTAAATCGTCCCACGAGATGAGGCGATTGCCCACTTCGTCGCCGGGATATTGCAGCATGATGATGAGTTTATCGCAGCCTTGGGCGATGCCATGCAGTGCAGCAAAGCGGTTGCGTGAGAAGATGGGGTGTGTGGCAACCAGTGTGCCGCCGGGGAATTTGCGGCGAATGTCTGCTGCGATTTGCGCGGTGGAGGCATAGTTGCCTTGGGCGCGCGCAACCACGGCTTCGGTTACGGCGACTACATCGCGGTCGCGCAGGGCAAAGCCTTCGTCGTTTGCGGCAGCTAGGATGCTATCAACCACAATGGCGGCGATGTCATCTCCTGCTTTAATCATGGGTGCGCGGATGCCGCGTGCGGTGGTGCCAACTGTTTTCATGCGTTGTTATCCTTTCTCGTGCGAGAGCTCACAAGCTCTTGAAAAATTGAGTTGTCCATATGGTGTAATCATTGCTGGTGTAAAAATGCCTGACGGCTTCAGCGTCTTTTGTTGCTGAAGACAGCAGCATGTGTTGAATGCCGTTTTGTCGTGCGTCGTTTTCACATTGCCTAAGCAACGCCTTGCCCAAGCCGCGTGAGCGATGGTCTTTGCTGATAAACAAATCATTCACTTCAACAAAGCTGGCGCCCTTCGGAAACACACAATATGCATTGTCATGCCGAACCTCAGCCATCAGATAGCCAATTATCCGCTGTGCATCTTTGAGCACGTAGCAATAGGGTGTTAAGCCTTCGGCAATTTGCTCTGGCGTGCCTGCCACAAGGCCGTATGTGAGCTGTTCAGCGGCCCATTGCTGTTGCAGCTGCGCGATTTCCTCCAGATGCTCGGCTTTCATGATTTCGCAAGTCATGTGTTATCCTCCCCATGCAGCCAGCGCAGACCGCCCGCCCATTTTTGCTTAGACTGCTCCAAAATTGCGCGGCAGTAGTCATTCACGCCGCTGGTGGTGTAGTCATATTGCTGCGCATCATTCACATGATAATTGACGATGCCGACGGACTGATATTGCTCGCCTGTGCTGAAGAAAATGTCGTTGCCGTGCGGGCAGTCAATCAGTGTAGGGTCGTTGTGAATCTCCCACGCGCTGTGTGGATAAACCACGCCAGCGTTGGCATCGGCCACATGCCACTTGCCGTTAATATGTACCTCAACCACTTGGTGGCCGCAATAGGGAAAATTCGTGTTGCCTGTGACTAGGATTCGCGCGGGGAAGCCTGCCACCTGTAACAATATGCAAGCCACACGCGCCACGTTCGTGCACCAGTAAGTGCTGCGGGCGATGATGTCTTCTTCTGTGCCGCCATAGATTAACTCATATGCACTGGTGTTGCAGGGCTCAACCACTTTCTTGCGTACAAAGCGGAGAATTTTCTCGGGTGTTTTGCGCCGCCGCACGATTTTCTCTAACGCTGGGCGGCTGCCAGATATGTAACCCACGACCAAGTCAGTATATTCACTGTATAAGTAATGCAGTGACTGCTCATCGAGTTTTATCATGCGCTCGAATAGCTTGCGGTCAACACTGCCGGGGGCGTGGGTATCGTTTTCATACATGATTTGGTATTGCGGGCCGAATGCCGCCGTGCCGGTTAACATGCAGTACATCCTCCTATCATCCTATGACCTGTGTCTATTATATCACACCTGCGGTGAGCACATCGCTTCGCTGTGTCCTTTTCATCTGTCATCAAAACCTAATTCCCAGTGTCTATTATATCACGCCTGCGGCGAGCATGTCGCTTCGCTGTGCGTTAATCACGTTACATTAAGACGCAACGCTCTGTGTCTATTATATCATATTCTTTGGGGGAAGTCAAACATTTCCTAGCGCAGAATGATTCCCGCAAATTCCCACCAGTCTACTTGCATCTGCACAAAATCTTCCAAAGACAAGATGTGAAGAATAAATCAATAAAATTTATCGAGTTAAATCATTGACTTTTTTGCGCTATTGCGATAAAATGTCTTTGCAGGCAGACGCAGGCAAGGCTGAAGAAACGAGGACTGTAAAATGATGATGCCCATGCATATGGTGTATTTTTTGGAAGAAAGCGGCAAGCTGATTGACGAACCTTTGCGGGTTGCGCACGGCCAAGCCGCTACACCACCTAAATTTAAGCCGCCGCATGGCCGCAGTTTCAATTGGAGCTGCGACACCGCATACATCACGCAGGATGTGTATTGCGTAGCCATCACCCAAACTGCTGCGCCGCAGGTTGCCCTGGCCGGCACCGCGAGCACTAAGCAGTTTCGTGTGCATGTGTTAGACATGCGCGAGGGAAGCCCTTGCGGCAAATTGTTGCCCTTGGGGAACTGGCGCGCAGGCGAATCCATAACGCGTGAAGACCTTGCCTGCCTGCATCTGCCAAACACCAAGCAATTGCGCACATTCCGGTTGCATGTGCACAGCCATGTGCTGCTCACCCTCACCGACATTGGTGTGCGTGCATTCGACCGCCAGACCATGCGTTCACTGCCCATGATGGAGCTGGTGCACAGCGGTGCGCAAACGCAGCTTGAGGCAGCTTGATTTGCGCTCGCCGCGCGGGCATTCTTTTTCTTGAAAGAAAAAGAATCAAAAAGAACTTTAGATTTAACGAACCCCACTTTCTGTGTGACAGAGAGCGGGGTTTTTCGTCGCTTTGCTGTGGTCTATTATCGTTCCATAAAAATCAACCGCGAAGCGATTAAAGTTTTTGGGGGTTCAAGCAACCCCCACCTGCACGCCTACGACGTGCTCTCCTCCCCCGGCGGGGGAGGCCTTGGCAACACCTACACAACCCATAAACGATCCCCCGCGAAGCGGCTAAAGTTTTTTGGGGTTCAAGCAACCCCCACCTGCACGCCTACGACGTGCTTTCCTCCCTCGGAGGGGGAGGCCTTGGCAATACCTACACAACCCATAAACGATCTCCCGCGAAGCGGCTAAAGTTTTTTTGGTTCTTTTTTTTCAAAAAAAGAACACAGAAAAAGCTCTCGCGCACGTGCCTGCTCACCGCGCAGCCACAGCCAGCCGAACAGTGCCTCAAGCCCCGTGGCAAGGGCATATTCTTGCGGGGTGCAGCTTTGGGGCAAGGTGCCGGGTTTGGCGTTTTTTCCGCGACGGAATACACCTGCTTCCTCTTCGTTGAGTTGCGGCAGCAGCTGCTTGGCACGCTCGGCTTGTGCGCGTGCATTTACCTGTGTTGTGGCGAGCTTGTGCAGTTGGCCAGCCGGACGGTTTGCTTCAACTAGCAGGCTTTCGCGCACCAGCAGGTCGAACACGGCGTCGCCCAAAAAGGCCAGTGCAAGGGGGGAATATTGTGTGGGGTTGGTCATGTTGCTACCTCATTTGTGCAGTGATTTCGCCATGAAAATATCAGGTTTTCCGGGACCGTTGGCATCGGGCATCACGCCCTCAATCGCAAACCCAAGCTTTTGGTAAAACGCGGCTGGATGATGGCGGGGCTTGAATGCTTGCAGATGTTGCGGCAAATTGTCATACAAGTTTGTGTTGGCGAGATTGGTTGCGCTTGTTTCGTCGTCGGAGCCCGCCCAAAGGGTTAGGCCGCCGCGTGTGCGGGCTAGTTCTTC
>Ga0123355_10007390_pt1 | contig 16454 bp, 12 predicted proteins | sample TergutEmb28metaG_3_FD_89872 | JGI IMG/M metagenome (GOLD analysis project Ga0123355, IMG submission 89872) | Embiratermes neotenicus P1 segment gut microbial communities from Petit-Saut dam, French Guiana - Emb289 P1 | ecosystem: Host-associated > Arthropoda: Insects > Digestive system > Gut ...
AGCTGTGGCGGAATTGGCATACGCGCTAGACTAAGGATCTAGTGGTCCTAGACCTTGCAGGTTCAAGTCCTGTCAGCTGCAGAGCTTACGTATAATCCGAACCATAAGCCTGTGATTAAGCTCATTGGCTATTGGTTCGGATTTTTTACATGTCTATGAGATAGAAGAGGAAAAAATATTCAGGTTTTAAGGAGGCGTATTTGTGCACGGCACAAAAAAAGACATAAGCCATAACCTGGCCCTCTTTTTCATAGACGGTGTGCTGTTTATGCCTGCTATGACCTTCATAGCTATTGCTACAGTTATACCATTTTTTCTGGAATATTTAGGCGCATCCACGATGCAGATTGCCATGGCGGCTTCTTTGGCATTCATATGTACTTTTCTTATGCAGCCTTTGTTTGGTTCTATTGCTTCCCGCACCCGCGTGATGTCCAAAACCTTTGGGTGGATTTTAATTACACAACGGGTGATTTTTTTGGCTTTCGCCCTTGTCATACCCTTGTTTGCATTCAGCCCGCCGCTGCTGGTGTGGATGTTTCTCTTTTTTTGGGGCGTTTTTAATATATTTGTGGGGTCGTATAGTGTGTTTTTTACGCCGCTACTTCTAAAACTTTTGCCGCCAGAGAAGCGTGGCGCCATGCGAGGCATTGGGTTTGCTATTGGTTCTTTGCTGGGAGTAGGGGTAGCAGTGTTGATCCCTGTGATAATTAACCGCTTTGTTTTCCCTTATAACTTTGTGATTATTTTTGCCTCCGGTACTATACTGCTTATTTTTGACGCGATACTATTCCTGCTTATGCGCGAGCATGAAGATGTGGAGCCCCGCGTGCCTTTAAGCGTATTGCAGTATATTAAAGGTATCCCATCCTCTGTTAAGGAGGATACATTGTTTCGCACGATGATAATAATATGTACTTTAATGGTTGTGGCCAATGCATTGCTGCCCTATTACACCCTTTATGCCCTGCGGGTGTTTAATGCAACGGAGTCTCATATTGCCAATCTTTCGGCACTTGCAATTATTTCGGCAGCTGTGGGGTTTATTATTTTTGGCATAATAGTTGACCGCTGGGGGCCTGTGCTTACATCAATTATTGCGGCATGTTTTATCACGGTGGCTGGTGTGCTAGCACTGGTTTCAAACTCTTTGTCTCTTTTGTATGTGGCGTGGGTGTTTGCCAGCCTTGGCAACACTTGCTATCTCGTGACAGTGTCTTTGCTGTTGGACAAAGTAACATCATCCGGTAAGATTCCGCTGTATGTGGGTGTGCTTACTACCATTTCTTTGGTGCTTTCCTCGGCCGTGCTACTGTTGCTAGCACCAGCGCTGGAACGTATTGGGTTTTCTTTGCTGTTTTGGGTAGTGTCTATATGCGGCGCGGGTAGTTTAGCAGTTAATTTGCTGTCCTTTAGCAAGCAGATAAAGGCGCAGGAGATGGCAATTAGGAAGTAAGATTTACCCCTTAACCGCCCCCAGCGTAAGCCCCTTAACAAAGAAGCGCTGCAGTAGCGGGTAAAACATGATAACCGGTATAGAAGTCACCATCGTCATAGTCATCCTCACCCCTCTGGGTGTTAGTACAAAATCCATATCAATGTCTGCGCCAGTCTCTTGAAGGGCCTGGGTAAGGCGCTCAGCTTGAGTAAGATATTGGTGCAGCAAAAATTGTAAAGTCGTAAGATTTGGCATCTGCGCATTGTAAATCATGTTATCTATCCATGCATTCCACTGGCCTACAGACGCGAAAACCGCAATGGTTGCCACAACCGGTAATGACATTGGGAAGATGATCCTTAAAAATATCTTAATCGTGCCTGCCCCGTCTATCATTGCAGATTCTTCTACAGAACCCGGCAGTTGCTCCACAAAGGTCTTAATCAGTATAACAAAAAAACCGCTAACCATAGTAGGCAGTACATAAATCCCGAAAGACCCTACAAGCCCATATGCCCTCATTACAAGGAATGTAGGGATAAGCCCACCGGATACATACATAGTAACAGTAAGCATACGGTACAGCGTTTTACGAAACGGCATCTGTTCTTTTGTAAACAGATATCCTAGCCACATACAGCAGAATACAGTTAATGTTGTGCCTACAGTGGTGCGTGCCACAGACATAAACACAGCCCTAAACAAACCAGCAATGCGGAATATCTGAAAATAATTGGCCAGTGTAAACTGGTGTGGCCAAAACAAAGCCGTACCGGCAGGCGTGGTTGTGCTGAGCGACTGTACAAGCACATACCACATAGGGTAAAAACATAGCAAAATAAGGATGAGGAACAACGTATAGTTAAACACCAAAAATGTTTTGCGACTCAAGCTGCTTTTTCCTACCATGATAGATTCCCCTCCTTATAAAATAGTAGACCCGCGTATTTTCTTTGCAACTAGGTTGGCTGACACCAGTAGCATAATACTCACCACAGACCTAAACACACCCACCGCTGCGGCATATGAAAAGTCGAATAGCTGCAAACCTGTGCGGAAAACAAATAGCTCTATTACCTCTATATTAGCGGCAACAACAGGGTTTCTAAATACCAAGTATTGCTCTAAACCGCTATTAACAAAGTGCGAGACATTTAAAATCATAAGTACGACAAAGGTAGGCATAAGTCCTGGGATTGTTATATGAATCACACATCTTAGGCGGTTAGCCCCATCTACGGTGGCGGCTTCGTTAAGCTCTTTATCAAGCCCGGCTATTGCCGCAATATAAATTATTGCAGACCATCCCAGCCCCTTCCACAGCCACATCAGGTGCTGAAACCAATATACGGCATCGGGATTAGCTAGCACATTTTGCGACCCGCGGCCAAAAAACGCCAAAGCATCATTAAGCATCCCGCCAGATGAAAACATAGCAAATGCCAAAGAAAATACCGTGACCCAACTGATAAAATGCGGCAATGTAGTCATAGTTTGAGATATGCGCTTAAACTTGGTGCTAGTAATTTCGTTTAGCAAAATCGCAAACAACATAGGGAGTGGTAAGCTCAAAAACTGCAAAAACGCAAATATGAGGGTATTACCCATAACTCGCGGGAAGTCCCTGCTGGTAAAAAATATTCTAAAAAATTGCAACCCCACAAACGGGCTATCCGCGATAGGGATACCTGGTCTATACTCGATGAAGGCAAGCCACCAACCAAACAATGGTACATAGCTGAAAAAGAATACAAAAACCATCAAAGGAAGCGCCAGGAAAAAAAAATGCCATGCACGCTTCTTTTTGCTCTTGCTTCTCACAATTTGTGAAGATGCTCTAGCCCTGTTCATCGGCGCCACCTTTTTCTTGTTATAATCGGCTCAAACAAGTCAAAACCACAGGGGGCAGAGCCCCCCATGGTTTTGACCAGCATTTTCTATTGCCTTACTATCTATTACGTCTCATTTCAAGTATCTCGTCGGTTGCTCTTCTTGCTTCCCAGAATATTGGAGAAGCTTTTTCCCATGCCTCGCGGTAAGCGTTGTATGCCCATTCCCACGCAGTGGCTTCACCGGCTGCTGCTATTTCGTCCCAGTATTCTTGTTGCAGTCTGTAGAATTCTTCGTCGGTAGTTGCCATAACCAGCCTGGGGATAAAACGTATGGTTATCTCGTTAACATTGTTCATGATACGCAAGATATCTGTTGGGATATCTGTGATACCCATAGCTACAACTTGTGCGTAGTCATATCTCCAGCAACGTGCAAGCCCTTCGTCAACCCATCTTTGATATTCCATAGATGTTGTTTCCACACCCCAGACGTTAGCGACATGTCTGTAAAGCGGGTTGAGCAATAGCGCACGATATTCAAATTCTTCCGCTATAGAGAAGAATGACCCGTTTGTTGGGTGGATAGCAGTTGTTGCCACAGGTGTCCAGTCCCAGATTGGGCCAAGAATCCCGGTGTCTCTTCTGTTTGCTTCAGAGCCAAGTGGGGCCGCCAGCCTGGCAGCAATGCCTCTTTCGGTCAAAAATGGTCTGCCGTTTTCGTCATAATCCCAGGTATCCCCGCGGATGCCGTTCCATACCATCATCAGGAATTCTGGGTCACGGAAGGTATTTAGGACTTCAAGAGCAGCCTCCCAATTGTCTGAGCGGGAGAATACGAAATGAGAGTCTGTGGGCATACCACCGGCAGGGCTTAACCTGTTGCCATTTAAGAAAGCATTGGTAGACGGTATTACCACCATGCCAGCCAAAGAATTAGGGTCTTCTTGTATCATTACATTATAGAGTTCGTTATTTCTGTTTACCTGGCTTACATACTGCTGGGCACGCATCCTTTCAGCGGCCTCGCCGGAAGTCATAGTAAAAGAATCGGGATCCAGTAGCCCTAAATTCCATAGCCGGTTGTAGAATCTCATATCCAGCCAATGGAAAGAATTTGGGTCTGTATAGCCGTTTATAAGCATGGAGGTATCGTAATAACTGGCTGCGTATAGGAAACCGTTAAAGGTCCAGAAGTTGCCTGTACTACCCTCGCGTATAAAACCGGCACGCTCGTGCCAGGGCTGGAAAGTGCTATTTAGGCCAAATGCAAATACAGGCCTGCCGTCTGGGGTTTCTGGGAACAATTGCACCATGTCATATAGTATTTGTATAAAATCATCATCGCTGTTGATTGGGGGCATGCCTAACTCTTCGTAGAGGTCCCAGCGTACGATATAGCCGCGAGTTGTCATATCTACGATGTTTGCGTTATTGGGTCCTATCGCAGTTGCCAGGAAGAACAATTGGTTATCTGGCCCACCCATAAATAGCCGTGATAGTTCAACCGAAGGCGCAAAAGTAGGTAGTCTTAGATTTGGGATATGACTGTCGATAAGCGGGTATAAATCCATAGCTAGGTTACCAGTAAGAATAGCCGGTATAAACCTTTGCCGCGGGCTGACGATATCTGTTAAGTCGCCACCGGCAAACATAATGCCGAGCTGCTCTTCATTGGCCATGCGTACATCCAGTGAAATGCCCAGGTTATTGTAGATATATTGCCAGCAGTTCATTTCCGGCCACACATGATGATCTGCAAAACCGGCATTGGACAGGGTTAGAGTTACCGTGCGATGTTCTCTTGGGGTATCTGCTTGCGGTGCCGGCGTAGCTTGACCAGGGGCTGGGGTTTGTTCAGGGGTAGCCGGGTCCGGCGTTGGGGCGCTGTCTCTAGCGCATGCGGCTAAACCTAAAGCCAAAACCAGCATTGCTGCTAATAGCAAACGTTTCATACGGTTAATCCTTCCTTTCTAACATCACATGATTTTATTTTTATCCGGGGCAAGCCCCATATGTTTGTTAGTGCAATAAATCACGTATAGCATCTATGGCTTCCCTGGTGCGGTGTATTGTGGCGTTTCTTGGCGGTGCGGGCGGACATTTATCCAGCCGCTGGGCTATGAAATTGCAATAATCAACCAGGGCATTTGTGTTTAGGGGTTTGTAAGGGCATATAGCTGTGAAATTATCTGTATACAGTGCTTTGGCGGTACTTGCCTGCAAGCCTAAGCTGTCAATAGCGGCATATGCTTTTTCTGCCTTTTCATGGGCCCTGGTAAAATCATTGCACACGCCTGTGCAAGCAAAGATAATACGGTTGCTGTATTTCTCGAAAAAGGCGCGCAATTCATCTTTGTTATTGGTGCACAGCTCGTAAAACACAGGCATTGGGCCAGCGTCAAACATGAGATTCTTATGCTTCTCCAGTATACCTGCCATCTTTGGCAAGTCCGGTAACAGGAAGCCAAACTGCGGTAAAATTATTTTTAATTTGGGGTAAGTTTTAGCCACTGCAAGTACTTCGTCCCAAATTTCTTGATAAGATGAATGCACAAGATCATCAAAAAACCAGCCTTTTTCGAAGGGATACGCCTCCAGGTAATTTATATCCCAAAACTCCGGCGGATCTGCTGGGTGAAGTGAAACCGGCATGTTATTACGTTCCAGAAACGAAAAAAAAGATTTATACTTTTCTCCTGTAAGCGGGATATTCCCGCAAGCGTTGCGTGCGTTGGGCTTACCCTCGTACATATGGAAGCCATCCACGCCTATCTCTGCAAACATTTCTGCCTGCGCCCCAAACCCATATGTGTCGTAGCGTGTACCTGGGATATGATAATCTAGGCTCACAAAGATATAACAAGACTGGGGAAACATCAGCTTATACAAGAAGCACAGCAGGTTCTTATGTATCGCGTCAAAACTTGCTGACGTGTCTGACGCAAAACACACCGCGTCAAAACCTGATGTATCAAAACCTGCTTTCATATCCCGCATCATTTCCGGGAGGGGCATCCCGTTATCTGTCATGTGACTGTGCGCGTCTATTTTCATGCTATGCCTCCTATTTGAAGCTTTTGCCAGCGGGAAATTACCACCCCATCGCATAGCTTTGCCGTTCTTCTTTGGGCGAAGCGCCGCCTAATACCATGCCGGTTTCGTGGTTAAGCATGGTTGCACAACATTCGCCGTTATTGAAGGGTTCCAAATTAACCATTTTGTGACCGCGGTCTATTAGTTCGTTAACGGTACCGGGGCTAAGCGGCTCGTAATATACATATCCCGGCTCTACCCCATGCGGGTAGAAAGACCCGCGAAAATGCGAGGTGTAAAATGAAGGCGCATCCAGCGCTTCTTGGATACCCATACCAAACTCCGCAATATTTAGGAAGGCCTGCAGTGCCCATTGATCTTGGTTGTCACCGCCAGGGCAGCCAAACGCCAGCCATGGTTTACCGTCCTTTAGTGCAAGTGACGGGGTTAGTGTTGTGCGTGGGCGCTTCCCTGGCTCAAGGCTGTTGGGGTGACCCGGTTTCATGTAAAACATCTGGCCTCTTGTAGAAAGCTGGAGTCCAACGCCGGGCACACGTGGGTTAGAGCGAACCCACCCACCGCTGGGCGTGGAGGATATCATAAAGCCGCTGCTATCTACCGCGTCGAAATGCGTTGTGTCGGTTGTGTCGGCCAAACCCGAATCGAATAGATCATCATCCCACATCTTGCCGTTGTTGGCATGGTAAGAGGAAACTTCTTTACGGCGGGTGGCGGCATATTCGTTTGATAATAATTTGTCCAGCGGCACGTTGGAAAAGCGGTCGTCACCGTAATACTTATTGCGGTCGTTGTAGGCGATTTTCATGCATTCTATTAGGGTGTGGACATATTGGCTTGAGTTATGGCCCATAGCTTTTAGATCGTAGCCTTCTAGCAGTTTAAGGGTTTGCAACATAACCGGGCCTTGCGTCCAGGGGCCGCATTTTTGTACTGTAAAATTGCGATAATTAACTTGGCGTACTTCTTCTACAATGGTCGTATACTCGGCGAAGTCCTCGTAGGTCAGGGGGCATTCGGTATAGCCTGTGCCATCATCCAGCGGGAAGGCCCTTACATGGTCTATAATGGCTTTTGCTATATCTCCTTTGTAAAAACGGTCTATGGCTCTTTGGATACCGTCTTCGCGGTCGGATCCCTGCTTGAAAGCCTCTGCCAATTTCTCGTATGTTGCGCCTATGTCTGGCTGCTTTATTAATGAGCCACGTTTGGGGGCTTTCCCGTTTTCTAGGAATATTCGGCCATTTTCTGGCATTATTTTGGTAAACAATCCATCTTCGGTTGTGGATAAGAATTCACGTAGCCCTTCGTAAATCGGGAAGCCGTCATATGCCAGCTCTATGGAAGGTGCCAGTACCGTATCCAGTGGCAAAGTGCCAAAGCGGCTAAGTGCAGTCAAAAACGCCCCTATCTGCGCGGGTACGACAGAACCTAAATACCCAAAGCCAGGGATGGATTTAATCCCCCTCTCGCGTAGCCACTCAATTGAAAGTGCCTTGGGTGCAGTACCCATGCCACTTATGGCGTAGCTTTTGCCATCCTTTGGTGAGTAAACAAGCGTAGGTGCTTCGCCACCTATGCCGTTCTTATGAGGACGCAGGATTGCCAGCGCAAAACCAGCGGCCACGCCTGCGTCAACGGCATTGCCGCCCAGTGCCAGCATCTTGAGTCCAGCCCCGGTTGCAAGGTAATGCCCCGCGGCTACAACCCCTTTCTTGCCCGAAACCGTCGGGCGCGTGTGAAAAGCAGGCCAGATAAACATGTGTCTGGTGATTGGCATGGTGTGTACCTCCTTTTAATGGGTACTTCATAGGATGATATTACCTGATATTTAGCTAAGTTGACATGTCAACTTATATCATGAGGTATCGTTTACTGTCAAGACGTAATTACATATTTTTTTAGTGCAAACACACTATTGAAAATAATCATATCCTAGCATATAGTTAACAATCAACAAATGATTTGTATTAATATTGCGCATTTTTCAATATTTGCACAAAATAAATTGTACAAGATGTGCCTTAAACCAAATTGCATATTTTTTAGCAGCCATAGCAATAGATCATACATATGTATTATGGATATGATAACCGTACATTCTTGACAGTAAATGATATGACATGTTATAAATTGACATGCCATCCATTGCGCTATAAGAAACTGCTTTTAAATTGCTAGAGGCATGTATAAATAGTTGATTATAAGTTTAATGCGAAAATCCATCGGCCGGTTTTGATGATACCGATAAAGCGTGTTCGGCTGTGACGTTTTGGACATAACCGGAAAAGCAACACCATTTTTATGCTTGGATGGCGAAGGAAGCCCTTAACGGGCTGTTAGGAGGTATTGTTATGAAGATATGCATCATAGGCGCAGGTAGCTCGTACACGCCGGAGTTATTTGAAAAACTTGCTGAAGTCAAAGAGCGGCTCCCGATAAGCAATATAACTCTGATGGATATAGACCCTAAAAGGCTGGAAGCTGTGACATCATTTTGTACCCGCTATGCAAATTTTCTTAAAATGGGCACAAAAATAGAATCTACAACGCAGCTGGATAGGGCTGTATACGGCTCCGCATTTGTTAATACGCAGATACGTGTAGGCGGCAATGCTTCCCGTGTAAAAGATGAAAAAATCCCGCTTTCTATGGGGCTAATTGGTCAGGAGACGACTGGCCCGGGTGGCTTTATGAAGGCGCTGCGTACCATCCCGGCCATAATGGACATTGGCACCTGTATGCGAGAGAACGCTCCTGACGCCTGGATGATTAATTACACTAACCCTACGGGAATAATCTCACAGGCTATGCACGACCACATGAGCGATATAAAATGCGCCGCACTTTGCGCCGGCGGCATACGAAAGACATGGGACACAGCCAATGCGCTTGGTGTTGACGCCAAAGATGTGAAGTATGACATATTCGGGCTTAACCACCTTAACTATGTGTATAACATCACCGTAAACGGCCGCCCGCTTACACAGGCAGAGTTTGAAAAAGTAGTGGCACAGGTAACCACTGTATCTGCAGAGCTTTCTATCAAGATTGGTGCGGTACTAAGCGGATATATGCAATATTACTATCACCGCCAAAGAAGCGTAGCGGCATCCAGCGAAGCAGCGATGACCCGCGGTGAATCCGTGATAGAGCTAGAAAAGGAAATATACAAGGATTTTTTAAACCCTGAGTTTGAAGAAAAGCCGCCATCACTATTAAAGCGCGGCGGAGGTGGATATTCTGCCGTAGCCAGCGGCGTCATGGATGCGATATACAATAATATCGACACATGGCATGTAATAAATGTACCAAATAAAGGCGTATTTAAGTTTTTGCCTGATAACGCTGTTGTGGAAACCGCTGTGCTGGTCAACAAGCATGGCATAACGCCTTTAACAGCCAACCCACCACCAAAGGCGGTTTGGGGGCTGGTTTCTATGGTCAAAAATTATGAAATGCTGACTGCGGAAGCAGCGGTAACTGGGGATTACGATACGGCCCTGCTAGCCCTGACACATCACCCACTTGTGGGGGATTATGACATAGCAAAGGCCTTGCTTGACGAGATGATAGCTGCAAACAAAGAGTATCTGGTTAAGTTCTAATAACCTGTCGCAAAAATATATAGGGGGACATTGCATGTCAAAAATATTATCAATAGACCAAGGCGGCACAAAAACAGACATACTAATCGCAGATGAAAAAGGCAATATCTTAGGCTATGGAAACGACCGTGACTGGAACCCAATCGAAGGTGAAAGACGTGCTATACGCATGATCAGAATCCGCCATGCGTCAGAAAAGGCCGCAAAAGACGCCGGTATACCATTGTCAGACATAGACGCTGTTTCTGCCAGCTGTTGCGGTGCTGATTGGGAGTTTGAGTACGAAATTGGGCGTAAAAACCTGCGCAATACATTGGGCGTCCCCAATGTAGAAATTTACAATGACTGTGTAGGCGCAATGCGTGGCGGTACAGAGGTAGTGGGCCGCGACTGTGCCGTGCTATGCCTGGGTACAGGGGCCAATTGCGCGGTGTTTAACCGAGAAGGCGAATCGCATATCTTCCACTATTATATGAAGGGCATACACCAAGGCGCGAGCGCTATAGGAAATTTTATCTTCCAGGCGGTCTTGGATGCAGAAATTGGGTTGGGCGAAGAGACAGCTCTAACACACCTATTGTTGGAGGCCACAGGCTATGAAACCGTAGATGAATTGCACCGTGTAATCACAACCGGCCGTACAGAGCATGAGAAGCCCCATCGGCCTGTATACAAGGATTATAGCCCGTTATTATTCCGCGCTATCGAAAAAGATGATAAAATTGCGGCCAATTATCTGGATTGGCTGTGTAAAGAAATTGTGGAATATGTAGCCATAGGCGTAAGGAAGCTATCTATAGGCAACCGGGAGTTTAATGTAGTGCTTTCCGGTGGCGTACCCAAGGGCGGGAATATCATGCGTGACCGCTTGCAGCATTTTCTCAAGGCAAAGCTGCCCAATACCCACTGTGTAGAAGCCAGGATGGAACCTGTAGTTGGCGCAGTGCTGCTAGGCTACGACAAAATATACCCATCCGGCATCCCAAGCAATGTGCAAGAAAATCTAGAAAAAAGCGCTATTGAGCGTGGAATGATTCGTAAAATTGGAGGGATATAAATGAAAGAAACAATGTATGATTGCTATGTTAGCCAATTTGATTGCCTTCAGCGGCTACTGGATAACCGCGAAACGCTGATGGCCGGATTTGCTGAGTATTTTAGTAAAGCCAGCCCAGATAGGATTTATCTTGTAGGCAGCGGCACCAGCCACAATGCTTGCAAAGCCGCCGCCGTGTATATGGAAGATATAGCTAAACTGGAAATAATCGTAAACCCGCCGACCAAACTCAAAAACTTGTATGGCGAGCGTCCGCTGGTTATAGCTGTCTCCCAGTCCGGCAGGTCAACCAATACTCAAGATATGGTAAGGGCGCTGGTTAGTGCGGGCACCCCAGTTGTGACTCTTACAGACCCCAAGAATACCCCGGTATCAGATGTAGGAAGCTTTCCTATGTGGCTGCAAGCCGATGACGAAAAAATAGGGCCAAAGACTAGGGGCTACATGGCCACGGTGCTGACTCTATATCTAATGGCGCTGGAAATTGGCAAAGCAAAGGGGCATGTAACCAATGCCTGTTATGACAAAGAGATTAGCAAGTTTAGTAAGATGATTGAAGCCGGGAAAGGATATATGGCTTCATGCAATGACTTTTACGAAAAATACGAGCAGCAGCTTTTCAAGGCCAAATCATACATGTTTGTAGGCAAGGGTGCAGCTGGCAATGTTGCGGAAGAAAGCGCGCTAAAAGTCTTGGAAACAGTATGCTGCCCCGCTATGGGCTATGAATATGAAGAATTCTTGCATGGCCCCGCATGTTGCGCCACAGAGGATATAGCGGTATTTTTATTCTTGTGCAACGACGCGGACAAAAATCGCATGTTAAAAACCGCCAAGATACTGGATAAAGCCACACATAACTGTTATATCATCTCCCATGATGATGCAATACAGGGCGACAAAGTGTTATACTTGCCTTGCGCAAATCCTCAAACTATGTCGCCGTTTACGGATATCTTGATTGCACAGCTAATATCTGCCGTAGTACCAGGGAAACTTGGTATTAGCAGGCATAGCGCAGTGCATGATATTTTTAACGACATGGATACGAAGGTAAAACCATAAACGGAGGCTTAGTTATAGCACTATGGAAGAACAAGCAAAAAAATTAGATGCACCTTTATACGAACAAATATATGATGACATTTACGACAAAATTGCGATGAAGGAATGGACGCCCGGACAGCGTATCCCTTCCGAGATGCAGCTGTGTAAGCAATACGGCGTAAGTCGCATAACCGTGCGCAAGGCCATAGACGATATGGTGCATTCTGGATACCTTAATCGGCAAAGAGGTAAAGGGACATTTGTACAACAGGCACCTGTCGAAAATAAGGTCTCGAAGTTTTTTACATTTGGCGATGCTCTAAAATCAAAGGGCATTAACGAGACCGCAGAGATGCTATCTTTTGATATAATAACCGCGAATAAATTCCTGACAGAAAAATTAGAGCTTGCTGAGCCTAACCAATGTCTGTTTAAGATTCTAAGGCTAAGATGCGCGGATGGCGTCCCTTTTGTTGTAGAAACATCATATGTACCAGAAATTCTAATGCCGGAGCTAACAGAGTGCGCGATCACAGAAAACGGACTCTATAACACGATGCGATCTTTGGGGTGTGCGCCCAAGAGGGCAGTCAGGGCCTTGTGCGCGGTGGCTGTTGAAGGCTTGGAGGCAAAACTGCTGCAGCAAGAGCCTAAGACCCCAGCAATGCATATAGAGCGCCTGACTTATAGCGACAAAACTTGCGTAGAGTACTGCCGCTGTATCGTGCGTGGTGATTTTTTTGTTTATACAGTGGAATTGCCATAGGTTTCTGAGCCTTTTAGCTAATCTTTGGCATGAATGCAGGATTATTATTGACATAATCAGGCCATAGTGGTAGATTCATCTCAATTCAAGTGAAAAACCGGGAATGTGCCAAAGCTGTGTCGAATCTTGCTTGTATCAGGCAAAACAGTTTTAGGCTATTACCTGGTAAAAAAGGAGGATTTGCTATGAAAATAGCGAAAAAGTTGCTGGCCATGGTTGTCGTACTTGCGATGATGCTGGGCCTAACATCCACGACAGTGTTTGCTAACAATGACGTGCGTGTGGTTGTAAATGGGTATGAAGTGCAGTTTGAAGGCCAAGGTGCTGTATTTGTAAACAATCGCGTACTTGTACCGGTTCGCGGTGTGTTTGACCATTTGGGATTTGCCGTGTCTTGGGATAGCAGCGCCAGAGTTGCAACCCTTACAGGTGATGTAACAGTTGTTATACCTGCCGATGGTTCGCATTTTTATGTAAACGGCGAAGTTGTTACCCCTGTGGTACCGCAGCTGATGCTTAACGGGCGCCTGCTGCTTCCACTTGCCGCTGTTGCCGAAGTTGTTGGTGCAACACCTTCATGGGATTCTGCGACAAGGGTTGCCACGATAACCACTGTTGTAGGCGAAGACGTACCTGCTCCTGCTGACGATGAAGATTACGATGATAATGATGACGTTGTTGCCGACGATGAAGATTACGACGAAAACGACGAAGATGATGCTGACGACGAAGATTATGACGAAAATGATGAAGACGACGAAGATGAAGACGACGAAGACGAAGATGATGAGCAAACAGACGTCAATCCACTTGTTGGCGCATGGGCATGGGACGCAAACCCAGCTTATTGGGTATATACGTTTAATGCTGATGGAACTGGTACAGCTACCATTGATGGCGAAGTTATTGATTTAGTATGGTCGATTGAAGGCGATATCTTAACAATTATCGGCGACATCTATATTCAAAGAATTTTTGAAGACGGCACATATGAAGAAGCATATGGCGAATTGACTTGGATCTTCACCATTGAAGATGGCGTATTAACAATTACCAGCACAATAATTGAAGATCAAGTATGGAGCTACTTATTACAGTAGATCTTGTAAAACGATAATCATAGCAATTAAGCACTATGTGTAAAACATAATGGTGCAAAAAAGAGAGCGGCAAATAGCCGACTCTCTTTTTTTGTATTAGAAGCATAGCATTGTAGGTAAAAAAGTTGTCTTAAGCTGATACAATCATTGTGCCACTGTCGCCTTTGATAGCCTCGCCGGCTTTTTGAAGGGAGCCAATTATCGCTTTTTTGCCTGCACCACTTTCAACAAAAGATAGGGCTGCCTGTACTTTTGGCAACATGCTCCCAGGCGCAAAATGCCCCTCGGCTATATATTGCTTGGCTTCATCTATTGTTATGTTGGCCAGTTCTTTTTGGTCGGGCTTATTAAAGTTTAGCATCACGCGGTCAACTGCCGTAAGTATGAAGAGGCAGTCCGCGTTGATAAGAGCCGCTAGTTTTGCGGATGCAAAATCTTTATCTATAACCGCATCTATACCCGCAAGGTTACCGTTTTCGTTAACAACTGGCATACCGCCACCGCCGCAGGCTATTGTAACAACGCCGGCGTCAACTAGCATCTTGATTGTCTGCTTTTCGCATATATCTACGGGCTTTGGCGAAGGTACTACAAGGCGCCAGCCGCGGCCCGCGTCTTCTACATATTTTTTTCCGGTTTCGGCCATCAGCTTTGCGGCTTCGGCTTCGCTGTAATAGTTGCCTATTGGCTTTGTTGGGGCTGCAAACGCGGGGTCGCTTTTATCTACCAGCACTTGTGTAAGAACTGTGCCGACTTCCTTATCAATTTTGCGAGCCTTAAACTCATTTTTAAGACTTTGAGTCAGGTGATAACCAATATAGCCTTGGCTCATTGCGGTACATTCTGCCATTGGCATCGTGAAGCTGCCATTGTCCATTAGCTGCTTTATTACGCCTACTTGTGGGCCATTGCCATGGGCAACCACAACACGGTAACCCCCTTGAACCAAATCGGCAATAGAGCTTGCCGCAACTTTTGCGTTTTCCAGTTGCTCAGTTACGTTGTTACCCAAGGCATTGCCGCCAAGTGCTACTACAATTGTTGCTTTTTCCATACTTTAGCCTCCAATGATTAATTAAATGACATATAGGCAGTTTTTATACCCAGCACCATCCATGATAAAACTAGCATAAAATAGCTTTCTCTGCAATATTTTCTGCGCATATGAATATAGAAATCAATTTTCAATGCATTTGATAAAAGATATTTGATAAAGGATCGCGGTTGACAGCCTCTTTTTGGGTCGCTACAATAATGTGGTCAATATGCGCCAATGTGCGCCAAATATGTGTCCATAGCTCAGGGGATAGAGCGTTTGCCTCCGGAGCAAAAGGCCGCAGGTTCGATTCCTGCTGGACACAGAGTTCTTGAGGGTGTAGGAGAAAAGGCTGTCGCATTAAGAAGTCTGTGAACATCAACTTCTTAGCGTGGCAGCTTTTTTGTATGCATATTTGGTATAATCAAGCAGATGAGCCATTTTCGTGATACAATCGTATATATATGAAATGATATGAAGCAAAGAAGGAAGTTTTTTGCTTTTGCCAAAAACCGCAAATTTCTGCGTATAAACATCGCAGAAATAGATTTGCTAACTAGGAGGAAGCTATGCAAAACGAAAAAATGATGGTCTTAAAAATGTTAGAGTCCGGCAAAATTACTACAGAGGAAGCATCGCGGCTACTGCAATCGGTAGACGTAGGAGGGCCAGGGGCGCCAAGTATACCGTCTACACCACCGGTTCCTTCCACTCCATATAGTGTACCGCCTTCGCAGCAAAGCCCAATACCGCCTGTTCCGTCTTCTCCGCCCCCTTCGTCTGCAGCACCCTATGGCAATAATCAAAGCCGTGCTGTAGACAGCCATGGCCGCGCAGACACTCATAGCGTATTGGATGATATGGGGCGGCGGTTCGAGTCCTTTGCTAAGGATTGGGAGCCCAAACTAAAAAAAGCAACTGCTACCGTTGCCGAAAAAATCGTGGGCGGGGTTGACCGCTTGTCTAAATCCCTTTCGGATCACTCCCACACCCCGCAGCAGCACACATATGGTACGCCTTATTCCCATAAGCCAAAACCGCCGTCCACAGCGCCGGGTGGGCTTACAGAGAAAAATATCGAGATGCTGGTCGAGCCTGGTTATAACGAGCTTAATCTCTCTGGCCAAAACGGCGACGTACGCATAAAGGGTTATAACAGTGATAAGATTACAGCTCGGATTTCCTATAAAGCCAAGCGTGCCGGCGCACATATCGAACTAATGAAGCTGGGCAACAAGTATTACTTGAAATACGAACCCGATGACTTTGAAATAGTTATGATAGATGCCTACGTGCCCGAAAGGGCCTTTAGCGTAATAAGGCTAGACGGGATAAACGCCCAACTTGATTGCTCTACGATGGCGGCGGCAGAAATAGCGGTTAGTAACGCCAACGGCAATACCCGTCTTGCGGGGCTTGCCGCGGGCAACCTGAAAGCAGATAGCAGCAACGGGCGGTTTATAATTTCTAATATAGCGGCGGACAGTGCTGTTTTAGAAAATGTAAACGGCGTGATGGA
>Ga0123355_10007391_pt1 | contig 16452 bp, 23 predicted proteins | sample TergutEmb28metaG_3_FD_89872 | JGI IMG/M metagenome (GOLD analysis project Ga0123355, IMG submission 89872) | Embiratermes neotenicus P1 segment gut microbial communities from Petit-Saut dam, French Guiana - Emb289 P1 | ecosystem: Host-associated > Arthropoda: Insects > Digestive system > Gut ...
AATTTAGATTCTGGCACAAAATCTGGGATATCAAGAACTCCGGATATATTTGAGATCCCAGGACTTTCTAAAGTAGTTTATATTCAACATAAAATAATACAATATAAAGAAGAAGGTGGATCATCAGTGAATGGAATTTACGTGCACTTTGTTGTGTGTTAAATTGACTAAAATATTTAAAGTACAATTTTACGCGAATTATGAAAAATTCATTTAGATTGTTCCAAATTTTCGAGAAATAAGTCTACCTCACATACCCCAACCTACCCGCGCGCGCACACACACACACACACACACACATCAACAACACTGTACCTCTCTGCGAGGGAATATATTTAGTGTTTCATATCCAGTTTTCCCGTTACGCTATGAAGCTGTTGTCAGTAGCTCTCGTAAATTTCCACACAAACAGTTACAGTTGTATTGTTACAGCAACACGACATGTTGTGTGTTTCCGTGTGTGGCATTTTTTCTTTTATAGTATGTTATATTTTTACACCCCTACATTTCTGTACAACCCTGCTGTACCTCAGCCCTTGTCCAACCGATCCCAGTCCACACACATCGGTACATTCACGAACGGTACAATGGCCCACAGCACAGCACAGCACTGCTACGGTCTGTTGTACCGCTATGTACCGTAACGTTACGTTTCAACTGATAGCTGTTTACTAACGTCACTCTACTGCCAGTCCAGCACGTACTGCAGTGCTGCAGTGCCTACCGGAAGTTTCTAGCCGGCCATCTCCCGGTCCGCCCACCCACTGTAACCCACTGCAACAAACAATAAACCGCTACTTGCAACATTCATTACGCTACTCTACCTCTTATACAAGGTATTAAAATGAGGTGTGGATCCACTCACCAAAGGAACAAAATTCATTACATTTTACCATAAAGTTCAGTCTATGAATCAGTTCGGTATGAAGCACTGTACAGTTTGCAGGCCGTCCGTGGTTACTGCTGGACCGGTGTACAGAGGTTTGAAATATATTCGTGGGATATGTGTGGAGTGGTCGAACGTGCTTTGTGTGGAGGACGTAATGGTGGATTTGTTGCTTATGTACAGCTTCTTATACAGTTGGTAACGGTGGATCAACTTTTGGGAACCATACAAATAAAACTGCCCCCCGTTTTACACGTAAAATTATATCCCAGTGTTACACGTAAAACTGCTGACTGTTTAATACGTAAAACAGCCACTCTGTACCACACGTAAAATTTCCACCCGGTGTTATAGGTATAAATGTCACCTTGTGTTATATGTAAAATTGCCACCCTGCACTATACGTAAACAGCCACCATCTGTTAAAGGTGAAAGTGCCAAACCTCGCTCGTGCTATAAGGAAACTGTCACACTGTGTTGTACGTAAAAGAGCCGCGCTGTAAAATACGTAAAACGGTCACACTGTGTTACACGTAAAACTGCCAACCTGTGTTACACGAAAAAGTGCCACCCTGGGTTATACGTAAAACTGCGAAAATGTGTTATGCGTAAAACAGCCAAGCTTGGTTACACGTGAAACTGCCACCCTGTGTGACACGTAAATCTGTCAACGTCTGTTTGAAATAAAATTGACGTGTTATACCTAAATCTGTCAAACTGCTTTATATGTAAAACTCTGAAGCTCTTACACGGAAAAAGTCACATGGCGTTATACGTAAAACTACAACAACTTGTTAAAGTGAAACTGCCACCCTGAGTTATAATTAGAAGGGCCAACCCGTGTTTGACGTGAAACTGCCAAACTGAGTTATACGTAAAACTGCCAACACGTGTTTGAAGTAAAATTTCCACTCTGTACTGTACGTAATATTGCCACATGTATTACAGGTAAAGGTACCTATCTTTGTTATGTTTAAAATTGTCACATTGTGTTACAGAAGACATTCACACCCTGTGTTACAATGTAGAAGTGCCTCTCTGGGTACACGAAAAACCACCAAATTGTTTTAAAATAAAACTGTCACAATTAACTTAACGTAAAACTGGCATTTTGAACTACAAGGAAAATGCCACTCTGTGTAACACGTAAAACAGCAACACACTTTTACACGCAAAAATGCCATCCTTTCTTAAATGTAACATGCAATTACGTATTATATGTAAAAAAATATCCGATTTTATACGAAAAAATCCACCTTGTGTTACACATAATATTGCCGTCTTGTGGTAACATAAAATTGCCAACCTGTGTTACACGTAAAATTGCAACCTATAAAAGTGCCACCCTCTACTATACGAAAAAGTGCCGCCCTGTGTTTTATAAGTAAAACTGCCAAACTGTACCATACGTAAAACAGCCACCCTGTATTACACGTAATACTGCCACCCTGTTAAACGTAAATGTTTCTTTTGAACAGGAAAGTACTATGCAGTATGTATATTCCCTTGCTAATGGCATGCAATACAGGATGAGCACGCAAACGCTAAAATTAACACAGGGATCTCGATTCTTATTGAACAATGAGCGGATTTCATTTTTCTGAAGTAATCAGATCACCCAGACTGGTCTATTCACAAATAGACGAAAATGGTAAGATGTCTGGGAATGTGTGGAGAGCGGAAATATTTTTGCCGAAAACTGCTAAAAAGCAGGACTTAAAGCGCCGGTTTTACGTTTCATATTTATTGCTTATCATGTGTTGACTGGCGAAATGCTGGTAATTAGGGGACCCAAAACCAATTCTGTCGCACGGTGGTGTTAAGGGATTTAAAAACCGCACAAATTAAAACCCACACAATTTAAAACCCACACAATTTAAAACCCACACAATTTAAAACAAACACAATTTAAAACCCACACAATTTAAAACACACAATTTAAAACCCACACAATTTAAAACCCACACAATTTAAAACCCACACAATTTAAAACCCACGCAATTTAAAACCCACGCAATTTAAAACCCACACAATTTAAAACCCACACAACTTAAAACCCACACAATTTAAAACCAACACAATTTAAAACCCACACAATTTAAAACCCACACAATTTAAAACCCACACAATTTATAACTCACATAAAATAAAATCCACACAAATCGAAACCCAAACCATTTTAAACCCACACGATCCGGACCAATCAAATCAAGAGTGTCACATATCGTTACTGTTCTTGTTCTGATAAAGGATGTAAACAGATTTATGGTGATTATCTGGTGAACAAAATATATAGAGAAGGTAACATCCCATTTTGATACGTCTGAAAAATTGCGAAAAGCGACTGTTAGTTTCGTCTTGTCTGTCTGTCCGTCCGTCCGTCTGCATAGAAAAATTCGGTTCCCACAGACGGACTTCATGAATTGTGATATTGTAGTGCGAAAATATTGAAAGAAAATTCAAGTTTCATTAAAAATCAACAAAAATAATCGTCACAGAACATTCAGACCGATATCTGTACAGTTGTGTTACAGTTTGGCTCAGTTCTTTTAGACTGAGAATTATTTCATACAAAAGGGTCTAGAAATCAATACACACATTTTATGTCCAGTGACATTCCCTCAAATTTGCCTTTTAACAGGTAACGGGGAAAAGTAATGGTAGAGGCGGACAGGCCACAGATAACAATATAATACAACGCATGGGAGTAACGGTAAAGGCGGACACGCCACACATCATAATATAATAGAGCACATGGCTGTTAAGGTACAGGCGGACAGGCCACAGATCGCAATTTTAATAAGGCGCATGGCAGTTACGGTACAGGCGGACAGGCCACAGATCAGAATATAATACAGCGCATGGCAGTCACGGTACGGGCGGACAGGCCACAGATCACAATATAATAGAGCGCATGACAGTTACGTTAAAGGCGGACAGGCCAAAGTTCACAATATATTACGGCTCATGGCAATTACGGCACAGACGGAAAGGCCACAGATCACAATATAATTCAGCTCATGCCAGTTACGGTACAGGCGGACAGGCCACAGATCAGAAAATAATATAGGTCATGGCAGTTACGGTACGGGGAGAACGGTCACAGATGACAGTATAATACAGTGCATGGCAGTTACGGAACAGGTGGGCAAGAAACAGATCACAGTATAATACAGCGCATGGCAGTTACGGTACAGGCGGACAGGCCAAAGATCAAAATATAATATAACTCATGGCAGTTACGGTACGGGTGAACAGGACACAGATGACAATATAATACAGCGCAAGGCAGTTACGGTACAGGCGGACAGGCCACAGATCAGAATATAATAGAGCGCATGGAAGTTACGGTATAGGCGCACAGGCCACAGATCACAATATAATACACCGCATGGCAGAAAAGGTACAGGCGGACAGGCCAAAGAACAGAATTTCATTCAGCGCATGACAGGTACAGGCGGACAGGCCACAGATGAAAATATAATACAGGGCATGGCAGTTACGGTACAGGCGGACAGGCCATAGATGAAAATATAATACAAAGCATGGCAGTTACGGTACAGGCGGACAGGACACAGATCAGAACGTAATTCAGCGCATGACAGTTGCGATACAGGTGGACAGGTCACAGATGACAATATAATACAGCGAATGGCAGTTACGATACAGGCGGGCTGGCAAAAGATCACAATTTAATACGGCTCATGGCAGTTGCGGCACAGACATAAAGGCCACAGATCACAAAATAATAAAGCGCATGTCATTTACGGTGCAGGCGGACAGGCCACAGAACACAATTTAATACAGCGCATGACATTTTGAGTAAAGGCGGACAGACCACAGATCACAATATAATTCAGGGCATGGCAGTTACGGTACAGACTGACAGGCCACAGATCACAATATAATACACCGCATAGCTGTTACAGTACTGGCGGACAGGCCACAGATTACAATACAATTCAGAGCATGACATTTGCGGTACAGGCGGACAGATAACAATATAATTCAGCGCATGACAGTTAATGTACAGGTGGACAGGCCACAGATCACAATATAATAGAGAGCATGGCAGTTACGGCACAGACGGAAAGGCCACAGATCACAATATATTAGATTGCATGACATTTACGATACTGGCAGACAGGCCACAGATCACAATATAATACATCGAATGGCAGTTACGGTACAGGCGGACAGACCACATATCACAATATAAAACAACACATTACAGTTAGGGTAGAGGCGGACAGGCCACAGATCACAATATAATACAGGGCATGGCAGTTACTGTACAGGCGCATAGGCCACAGATCACATCATAATACAGCGCATGACGTTTACAGTACAGGTGGACAGGCCGCAGAACTCAATATAATAGAGCGCATGTCACTTACCTTACAGCCGGAAAAGCCACAGATTAAAATATAATACAGGGCATGGCAGTTACGATACAGGCGTATAGTCCACAGAACACAAAATAAAACAGCCCATGGCAGTTACGGTACAGGCGGACAGGCCACAGATCACAATATAATACAACGCATGGCAGTTACGGTACAGGCGGACAGGCCACAGAACACAATATAATAAAACTCATGGCAGTTATGGTAGAGGCGGACAGGCTACAGTACACAAAATAATACAGTGCATGGAAGTTACGGTACAGGCGGACATGCCACAGATCACAATATAATACAGCGCATTGCAGTAACGGTAAAGGCAGACAGCACACAGATCATAATATAATATAGCGCATGGCAGCAACTGTAGAGGCGGTCGGGTCACAGATCACAATTTAACAGTGCGCATGGCGTTTACGGTACAGGCGGATAGGCCACAGATCACAAAATAATAGAGCCCATGGCAGTTATGGTACAGGCGGACAGGAAACGTATCACAATATAATACAGAGCATGGCAATTACAATATAGGCGGACAGGCCACGGATCACAATATTATACAGATCATGGCAGTTACGGTACAGGCGGACAGGCCTCAGGTCACAATTTAATATAGCCCATGGCAGTTACAATACACTCGAACAGGCCACAGATCACGATATAATACAGCGCATGGCAGTTTCGGTACAGGCGGACAGGTCACAGATCACAATTTTATACACCGCATGGCAGTTACGGAAGAGACGGAGAGGCCACAGAGCACACAGTAATTCAGCCCATGGCAATTACGGTACAGGCGGACAGTTCAGAATGTAATACAGCGAATGGCAGTTACGGAATAGGCGTAAAGGCCACAGATCATAATATAATGAAGTTCATGGCAGATACGGTACAGTTGGACAGAACTCAGATCACTATATTATACAGGTAATGGCAGTTACGGTAAAGGCGGACTGGCCACAGAACACAATATATTACAGCGCATGTCAGTTACGGTACAGGCGGTAAGGCCACAGATCACAATATAATACAGCGCATGGCAGTTACGGTACAGACCGACAGGCCACAGATCACAATATAATACAGCCCATGGCAGTTACGGTACAGGCGGACAGGACACATATCACAATATAATACAGCGCATTATAGTTACGGTACAGGCGGAAAGGCCACAGATCACAATATAATACAGTACATGGCAGTTACGGTACAGGTGGTCAGGCCACAGATCATAATATAATACAGCGCATGGCAGTTACGGTAATTGCGGACAGGCCACAGATCACATTATAATACAACGCATGGCAGTTACGGTACAGAAGGACAGGCCACAGATCACATTATAATACAGCGCATGGCATTTAAGTTACAGGCGGTCAGGCCAGAGATCATAATGTAATACAACGCATGGCAGTTACGGGACAGTCGGAAAAGCCACAGATCACAATATAATACAGCGCATTGCAGTTACGGTACAGGCTGACAGGCCTCAGATCACAATATTTTACATGGCATGGCAGTTACGGTACGTGCGGGCAGGCCACAAATTACTTATATAATACAGCGCATGGTAGTTACAGTACAGGCGGAGATGGCACAGATCGCAATATAATACAGTGCATGGCAGTTACGGTACTGGCGGAGAGGCCACAGATCACAATATAATAGAACTCATGGCAGTTACGGTACAGGCCGAAAGACCACAGATCACAATATAGGTTATCTACAATAGCACACGTCCTGTGCTACACACTGTCTACACTATCCCACCTCCCTCTTCTATACAATCTCTACACTTGCACAATTCTCTCTGCTACACACTGTTTACAATATCACACATCCATGTGCAACACACACTCTACACTATAAACCTCTGAATGATACAAACTCTCGATACTAGCACACGTCTGTATACTGCACACTGTGTATACAAATACACATCACTCTGCCACACACTCTTTATACTAACACAACTCCCTCTGCCATACACTCTCTGCACTAGCCCTAAAACCTGCGCTACACAATGTCTACACTATCGCACTTCACTCTGCCACACACTGTCTAAACAAGCACACTTCCCTCTGCTACAAACTGTGTGTACTAGCACAAAGCCCTGTGCTACACACTGTCTAAACTAACACACCAAACACTGCTGCACAGTGTCTTTGTTAACACACGGCTCTGTGCTACACAATTTCTAAACACGCACACCGTCCTGTGCTACACAATATCTACACTAGCACACCACTCTTTGATACACACTGTCTAAACAAGCACAACCATCTCTAATGCACAGTGTCTATATAAACGCAAGACCATCTGCCACAAAATGTCTATATTACCACACCTCACTATGCTACACAATGTCTACACAAGCACAAACCCCTGTGCTACAAACTGACTATAGTAGCACACCTAATTATGCTACACATTCTCTATACCAGCACACCTCCCTGTGCTGCACACAATCTCGCTTGCTGTCAGCAAAACTTTCATAACCACAATTCAATTTACATTCCAAATATCTCCCTCTACACATCCAAATTCAATTCAAAATATATTCCAAATTTTTCCCTTTACACAACCCACACTTAATTGAATTTAATTTAACACTCTCCTTCTACAAAACCCAAACTCAGTTACAAGTATATTCCAAAAATCTCCCTCTACACAACCCACACTCAATTCAATTTACATTCAAAACCTTTCCATCACACAAACCACTACAAATTCAATTTATTTCCAAACCTCTCCTTCTACAAAATCCACTCTCAATTCAATTTATATGCCAACCATCTCCCTCTACACATCCCACTTTCAATTCAATTTAATTTCCAACCCTCTCCCTCTACACAATCCACTCCCAATTCAATTTACATTCCAACATTCTCCCTCTACACAACCCAATCAAATTTCAATTTAAATTCCAACAATCTCCCTCTAAGCAACCCACTCTCAATTCTTTTTAAATTCCAACCCTCTCCGTCTACACAACACAGTCTCAATTCAATTTATATTCCAACCCTCTGCCACTACAAAACCCACCCTCAATTCGGTTTAGATTCCAAATCTCTCCTTCTACACAACACAATCTAAATTGAATTTAGGTTCCAACCCTCTCTCTCTACACAACCCAATCACAAATCAATTTGAATTCCAAACCTCTCCCTATACACAAACCACTCTCGATTCAATTACATTCCATCCTTCTCCTCTACACAACCCACAATCAATTCAACTTAAATTCCAACCCTCTCCCTCTACATAACCCACTCTCAATTCATTTAACTTTCCAACACTCTCCCTCTACAAAACCCACTCTAAATTCAATTTATATTCCAACCATCTCACTCTACATCACCCATTCTCAATTCAATTTACATTCCAACCCTCTCCCTCTATACAACCCACACTCAATCCAATTTACTTTCCAACCCTCTCCCTCTACACAACCCACTCTCAATTCATTTAACTTTCCAACACTCTCGCACTACAAAACCCACTCTACATTCAATTTATATTCCAACTATCTCACTCTACATCACCCATTCTCAATTCAATTTACATTCCAACCCTCTCCCTCTATACAACCCACACTCAATCCAATTTAATATCCAACCCTCTCCCTCTACACAACCCACTCTCAATTCATTTAACTTTCCAACACTCTCCCTCTACAAAATCCAATCTAAATTCAATTTATATTCCAACCATCTTACTCTACATCACCCATACTCAATTCGATTTACATTCCAACCCTCTCCCTCTACAAAACTCACTCTCCATTCAATTTAATTTCCTACCCTCTCCCTCTACACAACCCACTCTCAATTCATTTACTTTCCAACCCTCTCCCTCTACACAACCCACTCTTAATTCATTTAATTTCCAACCCTCTCCCCCTACACAACCCACTCTCAGTTCAATTTAAATTCTAACCATCTCCCTCTACACAACCCACTCTCAATTCAATTTACTTTCCAACCATCTGCCTCTACGCAAACCACTCTCTTTGGAATTTAAATTCCAAACCTCTCCCTCTACACAACCCACTCTCAATTCAATTTACTTTCCAACCCTCTACCTCTACACAACCCACCCTCAATTCGATTTACTTTCCAGCCCTCTTCCTCTACACAACACACTCTCAATTCAATTTATTTTCCATCTCTTTCCCTCTAGAAATCCCACTCTCAATACAATTTATATTCCATCCATCTATCTCTAAACCACGCAATCTGAATTCAATTTATATTTCAACCCTCTCCCTCTACCCAATCCACTCTCAAATCGATTTATTTTCCAACCCTCTCTCTCTACACAACTCACACTCAATTCATTTAAATTCCAACCCTCTCCCTCTACACAACTCACACTCAATTCAATTAATTTCCAACCCTCTCCCTCTACACAACTCACACTCAATTCGATTAATTTCCAACCCTCTCCCTCTACACAACCCACTCTTAATTCATTTAATTTCCAACCCTCTCCCCCTACACAACCCACTCTCTTTTCAATTAAAATTCCAACCATCTATCTCTACACAACCAACTCTCAATCCTTTGTACATTCCAACACTCTAATTCTATACAACCCACTCTGAATCCAATTTACATTCCAACCCTCTCCCTCTACACAACCCACACCCAATTCAATTTAGATTTCAACCCTCTCCCTCCACACAACCCTCTCTCAATTCTATTTACAATTCAGCCCTTTCCCTCTACACAACCCACTCTCAAATCTATTTACATTCCAACCCTCCCCTCCACACAACCCACTCACAATTCTCCTGTCGCACAATTTCTATTCCACTGTTTTACCGCTACTCCGTATAATTCGTTCCTTCTCAATACAAATGTCTTAGTCTGTTTCATCTTCGCAACTCGCAACACTCCATATTCTCCACTAAATCTCCAAAACCCTCCATCACACAATGCGCCCACACTACTCTCAAATTCATTTGTCTGATATCGTCCGTTCTTACAGCAACCTGCACCTTCCTTCATTGCAACAGCCGAAGATTACGTCACGCGGTTTTATCCTTTGCCTCTTCATTTTAACTGCAATCATATATTTCTCTACACTGAATTCTTCACACCTTCCCCCTCCCCAATTAATTAAATATTATATTTCATCTAAATTCAATTCTACCTTGGCCTTTATCTTCTAAACTATTTGATCATTGAACCGATATTATGTTAGTTATTGGGATAATTGGGGCACATATTCTGCTATTTTCCTTTACTTTTTTTTCAAGATTATACGTCTCTGCAATTTTTTTAAAACTAATAGCAATTTTTGGGGACTCACAGTTCCTAAACTTCAACACATAAATATGTAAATATAATTACACACTTACCATAATATTTCCCGTTTACTAACGCAGTTGGAACACAATTCTAACCCTTTAAACCATCCAATGAAAGGTGCATGACCCAAAATATCTTCGAAATTTTAGATTCTAGAAATGATGTATTTCTGACTTAAGATTATCGTGTATGAGTGAAAGACATGTTAATAATTCATTGAAAATTAATACAAATCTTATGAATAAAAAAATTATTTAAGTTTAAATTAGGCTTTAATGTATATAATTACGTACGGCGCAGCGACGGCTGTACAGACGGCAGTGAAGGGGAAATGGGAGGTTTATAGTGCAATGGTAGTGTGTTGTGTGTGGAGTTTATTGTGGTTGGAGCAACAGTAGGTGTAGCGCAATGGTACAGTGTTGTGTGTGGAGTTTATTGTGGTTACAGCAACAGTAGATATAGTGCAATGGTACTGTGTTTCGTGTGGAGTTTATTGTGGTTACAGCAACAGTAGATATAGTGCAAAGGTACTGTGTTGTGTGAGGAGCTTATTGTGGTTACAGCAACAGTAGATATAGTGAAATGGTACTGTGTTGTGTATGGAGTTTATTGTGGTTACAGCAAAAGTAGATATAGTGCGATGGTACTGTGTTGTGTTTGTGGAGTTTATTGTGGTTACAGCAACAGAAGATATAGTGCAATTGTACTGTGTTGTGTGTGGAGATTATTGTGGTTACAGCAACAGTAGATATAGTGCAATGGTACTGTGTTGTGTTGGAGTTTATTGTGTTTACAGCAACAGAAAATACAGTGCAATGGTACTGTGTTGTGTTGGAGTTTATTGTGGTTACAGCAACAGTAGGTATAGTGCAATAGTACTGTGTTGTGTTGGAGTTTATTGTGGTTACAGCAACAGTAGATATAGTGCAATGGTACTGTGTTGTGTTGGAGATTATTGTGGTAACAGCAAGAGTAGATAAAGTGCAATGGTACTGTGTTGTGGGTGGAGTTTATTGTGGTTACAGCAACAGTAGATATAGTGCAATGGTACTGGGTTGTGTTGGAGTTTATTGTGGTTACAGCAAAAGTAGATATAGTGCAATGGTACTGTGTTTTGTGTGTGGAGATTATTGTGGTTACAGCAAGAGTAGATATAGTGCAATGGTACTGTGTTGTGTGTGGAGTTTATTGTGGTTACAGCAACAGTAGATATAGTGCAATGGTACTGTGTTGTGTGTAGAGTTTATTGTGGTTACAGCAACAGTAGATATAGTGCAAAAGTACTGTGTTGTGTGTGGAGGTTATTGTAGTTACAGCAACAGTAGATATAGTGCAATGTTACTGTGTTGTGTTGGAGTTTATTGTAGTTACAGCAACAGTAGATATAGTGCAATGGTACTGTGTTGTGTGTGCAGATTATTGTGGTTACAGCAACAGTAGATATAGTGCAATGGTACTGTGTTGTGTGTGGAGTTTATTGTGGTTACAGCAACAGTAATTATAGTGCAATTGAACTGTGTTGTGTTGGAGTTTATTGTGGTTATAGCAACAGTAGTTATAGTGCAATGGAACTGTGCTATGTGTAGAGATAATTGTGGTTACAGCAACAGTAGATATAGTGCAATGGTACTGTGATGTGTGTGGAGATTGTTGTGGTGACAGCAACAGTAAATATAGAGCAATGGTACTGTGTTGTGTTGGAGTTTATTGTGGTTACAGCAACAGAAGATATAGTGCAATGGTACTGTGTTGTGTTGGAGTTTATTGTGGTTACAGCAACAGTAGATATGGTGAAAGGGTACTGTGTTCTGTTGGAGATTATTGTGGGTACAGCAAAAGTAGATATAGTGCAATGGTACTGGGTTGTGTTGGAGTTTATTGTGGTTACAGCAACAGTAGTTATAGTGCAATATTACAGTGTTGTGTTGGAGTTTATTGTGGTTACAACAACAGTAGATATAGTGCAATGGTACTGTATTGTGTTGGAGTTTTTTGTGGTTACAGCAACAGTAGATATAGTGCAATGGTATTGTGTTGTGTTGGAGTTTATTCTGGTTACAGCAACAGTAGATATAGTGCAATTGTATTGTGTTGTGTTGGATTTTATTGTGGTTACAGCAAAAGTAGATATAGTGCAATGGTACTATGTTGTTTGTGTGGAGATTATTTTGTTTACAGCAAGAGTAGATATAGTGCAATGGTACTGTGTTGTGTGTGTAGTTTATTGCGGTTACAGCAACATTAGATATAGTGCAATGGTACTGTGTTGTGTGTGGAGTTTATTGTGGTTACAGCAACAGTAGATATAGTGCAATGTTACTGAGATTTGTGTTGAATTTATTGTGGTTACATCAAAAGTAATTATAGTGCAATGTTACTGGGTTGCGTTGTATACTATTGTGGTTACAGCAAAAGTAGTTATAGTGCAATTGTACTGTGTTGTGTTGGAGTTTTTTGTGGTTACAGAAACAGTAGATATATTGCAATGGTACTGTGTTGTGTGTTTAGTTTATAATGGTTACAGCAACAGTAGATATAGTGCAATGGTACTGTGTTGTGTTTGGATTTTATTGTGGTTACAGCAACAGTAGATATAATGCAATGGTACTGTGTTGTGTTGGAGTTTTTTGAGGTTACAGCAACAGTAGATATAGTGCAATGGTACTGCGTTGTGTGTGGCGTTTATTGTGGTTACAGCAACAGTAGATCTAGTGCAATGATACTGTGTTGTGTTGGAGATTATTGTGGTTACATTAACAGTAGATATCGTGCAATGGTACTGTGTTGTATGTGGAGTTTATTGTGATTACAGCAGACAGTAGATATAGTGAAATGATACCTTGTTGTGTGTGGCGTTTATTGTGGTTACAGCAACAGTAGATATAGTGCAATGTTGCTGTGTTGTGTGTGGAGTTTATTGTGGTTACAGCAACAGTAGATATAGTGCAATGTTTCTGTGTTGTGTGTGGAGATTATTGTGGTTACAACAACAGAAGGTATAGTGCAATTTTTCTGTGTTTTGTTGGTGGTTATTGGAGTTAAAGCAACAGCAGATATAGTGCAATGGTACTGTGTTGTGTTTGGAGTTTATTGTGGTTACAGCAAGCGTAGATATAGTGCAATGGTACTGTGTTGTTTGTGGAGTTTATTTTGGTTACAGCAACAGAAGATATAGTGCAATTGTACTGTGTTTTGTTGGAGTTTATTGTGGTTACAGCAACAGTAGATATAGAGCAATTGTGCTGTTGTGTGTGGAGTTTATTGTGGTTACAGCAACAGTAGGTATAGTGCAATGGTACTGTGCTGTGTGTGGAGATTATTGTAAATACAGCAACAGTAAATATAGTGCAATGGTACTGTGTTGTGTGTGGAGTTTATTGTGGTTACAGCAACAGTAGACATAGTGCAATGGTACTGTGTTGTGTGTGGAGATTATTGTGGTTACAGCAACAGTAGATATAGTGCAATGGTACTGTGTTGTGTGTGGAGTTTATTTTGGTTACAGCAACAGTATTTGTTTGTGAAATGGTACGGTGTTTTGTGTGGAGTTTATTGTGGTTAAAGCAACAGTAGATATAATGCAATGGTACTGTGTTGTGTTCGAGTTTATTGTGGTGACAGCAACAGTAGATATAGAGCAATGGTACTGTGTTGTGTGTGGAGTTTATTGTGGTTATAGCAACAGTAGATACAGTGCAATGGTACTGTGTTATGTGTGGAGTTTATTGTGGTTACAGCAACAGTAAGTATAGTGCAATTGTACTGTGTTGTGTTGGAGTTTATTGTGGTTACAGCAGCAGTAGATATAGTGCAATGGTACTGTGTTCTACGTGTGGAGATTATTGTGGTTACAGCAACAGTAGATATAGTGCAATGGTACTGTGTTGTGTGGAGTTTATTGTGGTTGCAGCAACATTAGATATAGTGCAATGGTACTTTGTTGTGGGTGGAGTTTATTGTGGATACATCAACAGGAGGTATAGTGCAATGATACTGTGTTGTGTGTGGAGTTTATTGTAGTTACAGCAACAGTAGATATAGTGCAATTGTACTGTGATGTGTTGGAGAATATTTTGTTTACAGCAACAGTAGTTATAGTGTAATTGTACTGTGTTGTTTTGGAGTTTATTGTGGTTACAGCAACAGTAGATATAGTACAATGGTACTGTGTTCGTGTGTGGAGTTTATTGTGGTTACACCAACAATAGGTATAGTGCAATGATACTGAGATGTGTTGTAGGTTATTGTGGTTACAGCAACAGAAGATATAGTGAAATGGTACTGTGTTGTGTTTGGAGATTATTGTGGTTACAGCAACAGTAGATATAGTGCAATGGTACTGTGTTGTGTGTGGAGTTTATTGTGGTTAAACCAACAATAGGTATAGTGCAATGATCCTGAGATTTGTTGGAGTTTATTGTGGTTACAGCAACAGTAGATATAGTGAAATGGTACTGTGTTGTGTGTGGAGATTATTGTGGTTACAGCAACAGAATATATAGTGCAATGGTACTGTGTTGTGTGTGGAGATTATTGTGGTTACAGCAAGTGTAGATATAGTGCAATTGTACTGTATTGTGTTGGAGTTTATTGTGGTTACAGCAACAGTAGATATAGTGCAATGGTACTGTGTAGAGTGTGGAATTTATTGTGGTTAAAACAACAGTAGAAATAGTGCAATGGTACTGTGTTGTGTGTGGAGTTTATTGTGGTTACAGCAACAGTAGATATAGTGCAATGGTACTGTGTTTTGTGCTGAAGTTTATTGTGGTTACACCAACAATAGGTATAGTGCAATGATACTGAGATGTGTTGGAGTTTATAGTGGTTACAGGAACAGTAGATATAGTGCAATGGTACTGTGTTGTGTATGGAGTTTATGTGGTTAAAGCAACAGTAGATTTAGTGCAATGGTACTGTGTTGTGTTGGAGGTTATTGTGGTTACAGCAACAGTAGATATAGTGCAATGGTTCTGTGTAGAGTGTGGAATTTATTGTGGTATAAACAACAGTAGATATAGTGCAAAAGTACTCTGTTGTGTTGGAGATTATTGTGGCTACAGCAACAGAAATTATAGTTCAATGGTACTGTGTTGTGTTGGAGTTAATTGGGGTTACAGCAACAGTAGATATAGTGCAATGTTACTGTGTTGTGTGTGGAGTTTATTTTGGTTAGAGCAACAGTAAATGTAGTGCAATGGTACTGTGTTGTTTTGGAGTTTATTGCGGTTATAGCAACAGTAGATATAGAGCAATGGTACTGTGTTGTGTCGGAGATTATTGTGGTTACAGCAACAGAAGTTATAGTGCAATGGTACTGTGTTGTGTGTGGAGTTTATTGTGGTTACAACAACAGTAGTTATAGAGCAATGGTACGGTGTTGTGTGTGGAGTTTATTGTGGTTACATCAGCAGTGGATATAGTGAAATGATACGGTGTTGTTTTGGAGTTTATTGTGGTTACAGCAACAGTAGATATCGTGCAATGGTACTGTGTTGTATGTGGAGTTTATTGTGGTTAGAGAAACAGTAGATTTAGTGTAATGGTACTGTGTTGTATGTGGAGTTTATTGTGGTTACAACAGCAGTGGATATAGTGAAATTAAACTGTGATGTGTTGGAGATTATTGTGGTTACAGCAACAGTAGATATGGTGCAAAGGTACTGTGTTGTATGTGTAGTATATTGTGGTTACAGAAACAGTAGATATAGTGTAATGGTACTGTGTTGTGTGTGGAGTTTATTGTGGTTAAAGCAACAGTAGATATAGTACAATGTTACTGTGTTGTGTTGGAGATTATTGTGGTTACAACAACAGTAGATGTAGTGCAATGGTACTGTTTTTTGTG
>Ga0123355_10007392_pt1 | contig 16452 bp, 16 predicted proteins | sample TergutEmb28metaG_3_FD_89872 | JGI IMG/M metagenome (GOLD analysis project Ga0123355, IMG submission 89872) | Embiratermes neotenicus P1 segment gut microbial communities from Petit-Saut dam, French Guiana - Emb289 P1 | ecosystem: Host-associated > Arthropoda: Insects > Digestive system > Gut ...
AGTCGCAGCTGCGCGCGGCAGCGCATCCGGAAACCGCGCACCCGGCGGTGACGATATTCCGGCCGTCGGTGATCTTCGGGGTGGGCGACTCCCTCACCAACCGCTTCGCGGGCCTGCTGCGCGTGAGCGCAGGCTTCCTGCCGCTGGCGCGCGCCGGTGCGCGCTTCGCGCCCATCAGCGTGACGGACGTCGTGGAGGCTTTCATACGCGTGCTGCGCCAGCCGCTGGGTTCGAGCGCCGGCGCCACCTACGAGCTGTGCGGACCAGACGTGATGACGCTCGAGCAGATCGTGCGCCTGACCGCGCGGGCCGCCGGCCTGCCCTGTCGCATCATCCGTCTGCCCGACGTGATCGCGCGGCTGCAGGGCGTGGCGATGGGCCTGCTGCCGGGCAAGCCCTTCTCGCTCGACAACTTCCGCTCGCTCACGCTCGACAGCATATGCCGCGAGGACGGCTGTGCAGCCCTCGGCATCCGCCCACGCCCGATGCTCGCGGAACTGCCCCTGTACCTGACGCCGCGACCCGCCTTTCCTTAGTTGATTGGCCGAAATCGCCTGCGACGATTTCGGCGGATATCAGCTTCGCTGCCGGTCCCTGGAGGCCCGCGCGCTCAATCCGCGTCGACGCCCCTGGTGCACAGCCGCGCGTGCCGCTCGGCGCGCGGCAGCTGCGCCAGCTCACGGGTGGCGGCATAGAAGCGCGTCAGGTCGTTGTCCTGCTGCTGCAACAGGCGCCGGAAGCCCGGCACGCAGTCGTAGTAGGTGGCGACGGAGGCGAGGCGCGCATTGTTCAGCCCCGCGGAGATCCATTCCTCGTACAGCGGATGGGTCACGCCCTCGCGCCGTTCGAGCGCGCGGATGTCGGCGGCGAGCGCGCTGAATGTTTCCGCCTTCTGCGCCGCGATCTGCTCGCGCGGCAGACCGGAAGAGTACAGGTGCTCCAGGTGTGCGCGCGTATCTGCCAGCAGCCGCACGAGCGCCCGCTCGTGCGCCTGCTGCTCACGAAACGACTGCATGCGCCCCCCCTCGCCCCGGTAGACGAGCCAGCGCTCGAGACCCACCTCCTCGACGGTGGTGGCAAACGCCTCGTTGAACTCCGAGTCGTTGCTCACGTACAGCAGCTGGTGCGCCAGCTCGTGGAAAATGGTCGCCGCCAGCTCATCATCGCCGTAGGGCAGCATACTGGAGAGCACCGGGTCGGCGAACTTGCCGAGAGTCGAATAGGCGGGGACGCCGTCAATGACGACGTCGTAGCCCTGCGCCACGAGCCTTGCGGCAAAGGCGCGCGCCTCGTGCTCGTGAAAGTAGCCGCGATAGGCCACGCAACCGGCCACGGGAAAGCACCAGCGCTCAGGCCGCACCGAGTACTCGGGCGCTGCCACCACGTTCCACACCACGTACGGCCGGCCGATGTCCGCGTAGCTGCGATAACTGTTGTTGTCGGGGAGCCCCAGCTCACGCGAGGCAAACTCACGCGCCGCACGCACCTGCGTGAGGTGCGCACGCAGCTCCGGTGTGGTGTTGGGATCGGCGAGCACCTTGTCGATCGGCTCGCGCCCGTGCAGCACGTGGTACTCGCCGCCCGCCGCCTGCATGAGGTAGGTGGTGCCGCAGCCGGCAGGCAGCGCGCAGGCGAGCGCCAGCATCAGCGTGCGCGCCAACGTCAGTCTGCGAATCGGCATCAGGGTGCGCCAGGCCGGGACGGTCACGTGCGTGGTGTCGCCCTGGCCGCAGGCGTCTCGGTTAACATGCACATCATGCGAGTCTACTTGGTCGGCGGCGCAGTTCGGGACCGGCTGCTCGGGCTGCCGGTACACGAGCGCGACTGGGTCGTGGTCGGCGCCGATCCGGTGGAGCTCGTGCGCGCCGGCTACCAGAGCGTCGGGCGCGAGTTTCCGGTCTTCCTGCACCCCGAGACGCACGAGGAGTACGCGCTCGCGCGCCGCGAGCGCAAGGTCGCCCCCGGCTATCGCGGCTTCACCACGCAGTTCTCACCGGACGTGACGCTGGAAGAGGACCTGAAGCGCCGCGACCTCACCATCAACGCCATGGCCGAGACCGAGAGCGGTGCGCTCATCGATCCCTACGGCGGGCAGGCCGATCTCGCGGCGCGCCTGCTGCGGCACGTGTCGGACGCGTTCGTCGAGGACCCGGTGCGCATCCTGCGCGTGGCGCGCTTCGCGGCGCGCTTTGCGACGCTCGGCTTTCGCGTCGCGCCCGAGACGCTCGCGCTCATGCGACGCATGACGGATGCCGGTGAGGTGAGCGCACTGGTGCCGGAGCGTGTCTGGCAGGAGACTGAGCGCGCGCTCGGGGAGGCGCAGCCGCAGGTGTTCTTCGAAACGCTGCGCACCTGCGGGGCGCTGGCGGTGATCTACCCGGAAATCGAGGCGCTCTTCGGCGTGCCGCAGCCGCCGCGCTGGCACCCGGAAATCGACACCGGAGTGCACGTGATGATGGCGCTGCATCATGCGGCGAGCGCCGGCGCTTCGGTTGCCGTGCGCTTCGCCGTGCTGACCCATGATCTCGGCAAGGCGCTCACCCCGCGAGCGCAGTGGCCGAGCCATCACGGGCACGAGCCGCTCGGCCTGGAGCCGCTCGAGGACCTGACCACACGCCTCAAGGTGCCCACCGCCTACCGCGAGCTCGCGCACCTCGCCACCCTGCAGCACACGCTCGTTCACCGGGCGCTGGAGCTGAAGCCCGCCACGGTGCTGACACTGCTCGAGAATTGCGATGCCTTCCGCCGTCGGGAGCGCTTCGCCGAGTTGCTGCAGGCCTGCGAGGCCGACGCGCGCGGCCGCGCCGGCCGCGAGAGTGAGCCCTATCCCCAGGCGGACTATCTGCGGGAGGCGCTCGCGGCTGCCGCCGCCGTGGTCCTCAGGGAGGAGGAGCGCCGCGGGCTGGCGGGCCCTGCGATCGGCCAGGAGATCCGCCGCCGGCGCCTCGCCGTCATCTCGGACCTGAAAGCACGCCGGGCGGCCCCGCGGCCGCCAGGGTAAAGGCGCTTCCCTGTCCGCGGCAGCTGAGTGAAACTTCCGCAGCTGCGGACCATCTACCGGTAAGCGGCCGGAGGGTTGCCATGCGTAAACTGATTCTCGCTGCCTGGGTGTGCAGTGCTGCAGTGTGCTCGGCCGACCCCGTCGATCCGGTGGTCATCACGCCTCCCGTGCAGCTCAACAGCACGGCCGAGCTCGCCCGGCTGCGCGAGACCAACCCCGATCACTACACGAGAGCACTGCGGCTCATGGCCGCCGCCAACACGCTGTGCAAGCCAGGTGAGCCCAAGCTGCAGAACACCGATGGCCGGGACATCTCATGCGGCGTGCTGCTCCTTACCAGCAATCCGCCGAAGCGTGCGCTCTCCTTTACGCTGGATAACACGCACTACGTGGCGATGGTGGCCATCACGGCTGACCGGCCGGAGCTGATGCACGCGGACCAGAGGAAGTCCGTACGCTGATGCGCGCAGAGTTCGTGGACCTGACTCTGCTACGGTGAGGAAAAATGACCCAGGGAAGCTGCCTTTGCGGCCAGGTGCAATTTGAGGTTTCTGCAGTGATCGGCCCATTTGAGTTGTGCCACTGCACCCGGTGCCGAAAGGTCAGTGGCTCTGCGTTCATGGCTGGCGTCTACGCAAGGCGAGATGGGTTTCGCTTCTTGAAAGGCAGAGATCTGGTCAAGACCTTCGATGCGCCCATCCTGGAGAAGCCCCCGGCCTATCGTAGTTGTTTTTGCGGGATATGTGGTTCACCGCTGCCTGATGCAGACGGCGATTCCGCCATGATTGAAATCCCGGCTGGCACCTTGGACGCACATCCCGGTATCAGGCCAGACAAGCATATCTTCGTTGAGTTCAAGGCGCCTTGGTTCACTATCGAAGATAGTCTCGCTCAGTATGATAAGCCCAGCCTGCGCAGACACCGGGCGGCCCAAACGCGGGGACGATGACACAAGCACTCCGCTAGCCGGATTGGCCGCTGCGCGGGTCGGTCAGTAGCCGGCGCGATGCAGCAACGTCACCGCGCCCGCCGCAAACAGGCAATACACCCCGAACCAGTACCAGCGGCCGGCCTCGAGCCAGCGGCTGAGCCACTTGAGCGCCAGCAGTCCCGCAAGAAACGCCACCCCCGCGCCCAGCACGCTGCTCCAGGCCGCGGAGCTCAGATCAGCCGTGCCGCCGCCCTCGTGTGCGGCGTGCACCAGACGCAGGGCCTCGCGCGCGACGACCGGCGGTGTCAGGACAACGGCGAGTGCGAAACTGAACGCCTCGGCGCGCGGCTTGGCCACCCCGAGCAGCATGCCGGTGGAGATCGTGGCGCCCGAGCGCGAGAAGCCACGGAACGGCAGAGATAGCCCCTGCACCGCTCCGATCCACCCGGCGCGCCGGACGTCGAGGTCATTCGCCGCCGTCAGCTCCCGCGTGGCGCGCCGGTTGGCGAAGACGCCCGCGATGATGATGAGCAGGCCGGCTGCGGCGAGCGCCGGCGCAATGAACTCGAGATGGCTGAAGAGATCCTCGATCTGGGCGTGCGGCACGTTGCGCAGCGCCGTTTTCTCGATGATCTTGACGATGCCCTCACCGATCACCGCGGTGCAGACGGTGGCAATCACGACCTGCAGCGCGAAACGCCTGAAGGTCGGCGCGCTGTGGAAGTAAGTGGCGCGCCACCGCGGCCAAAAGTAGGCAATCACCGCCACCATGGTGCCGGTGTGCAGCATGACGAGCAGCAGCGTCATCGGCGGGGAGGAGGGATCCAGTCCCAACAGTTTCTCGGTCACGACGACGTGGGCCGAGCTCGACACCGGCAACAGCTCGGCTAACCCCTGCACGATCGCGAGAATGATGACCTTGAGTAACGACATGCGCATTCATCCCCGGAGTCGGCCGCAACGGCTGGCGGCGGCAACTCGCCTTAGTCCAAGGTGAGCGGCGCCATCTTAACCGGCCCGCTCACACGGTGTGGGCCCGCGCACATCCGCCGGCGTCGGCGCGTGCGCGGGATCAGAGCAGACGGCGCAGGTCCTGCAGGGCGAAACCTGCGAGCGGCACGTCGAGATCGCGGGTGAGCGCCATCACCTTGAACGCCTCGCCCATCTCCTCCGGCATGACGAGGCGCCGTGCCTCCCCCGCAAGGCGTGCCCGACTGATGTCGTCGGCCGCCTCGGCCACCAGCGCCGGGAGCCCGAGGCCGAGCAGAAAGGCCGCCTGGGTGACGAAGCCGCTTACCGTGAGTCCGGCGGCCGCGGCCGCTGCAGCGACGCGCGTGAAGTCGACCCAGGCGGTGAGGTCCTGCACACCGATGTTGATGTAGGGGTCGTCGTGGGCACGCTGTTTGTAGTGACAGCGCAGCGTCCCCTGCACGCGCTGCGGGTGATAGTAGTGCCGGCGCGGCAGGCCGTAGTCGCACAGCAGCAGCAGCCCCTGCGCGAGCGACTCGCTCAGCGAGGCGATCCAGGGCGTAAGGCGCAGACACACCTCCGAGGTGTAGCCCTCGGCCACCGGCGCGCCGCTGGTGGCGAGCACCTCCCGGCAGGCGGCAGCGAAGCTGACATCGGCCGGGACACCCTGCTCACGGAAGGTGTGTTCCCCGCCGCCCGGCGCGAGCTCTGCGAGCACAACGCCAAGCTCCATGACCGCGCCGTCGTGCCAGGCGAAGCGGCGGCACGGCAGCGCGTCCGCCACCTCGTTGGCGAGCATCACGCCCTGCAGCGGCCGCTCCGGCAGCCGTTCGAGCCAGGTCACACGCTCACGCAGCGGCTGCGCCAGCTGTGCAAGGCGCGCGCGCTGGCGCGCGGCGAGGTCGGCACTCACTTCGAGAATCGCGTACCGCTCGGGAAGCGTCCCGAGCGCGGCGAGTTCGGTGAGCAGTGCCGCGGCCAGCGAGCCGGTGCCGGCGCCGAGTTCGAGGATCTCCCCGCCCGCCACGGCCAGCACCGCGGCACACTGGCGGGCGAGGCAGCGGCCGAAGAGGTCGGAGACCTCCGGGGCGGTGACGAAATCCCCGCCCGCGCCGAGTTTGGCGCTGCCGGCGCTGTAGTAGCCGAGGCCGGGTGCGTACAGCGCAAGCTCCATGAAACGCTCGAACGACAGCCATCCGCCTGCGGCGATCAGCTCCCGGTGAATGTGCGCTGCCACCGCGCGGCTGTGGCGGCGTTCCTCGGCCGACAGCGGCGGCAGGATTGAGCGCTGCGGAGATGCGGTCATAATCGGCCCTCATGGCGCACGCACCCGCTTCGGACCGCGGAGTCAGCAGCACACCGTCTGCTCTCAAAGGCAGGACGGCGCTGGTGACCGGAGCGGCGCGCCGCGTCGGCGCCACTGTCGCACGCGCGCTGCACGCGGCGGGCGCGAACGTGGTGCTGCATTACCACCGCTCCGCGGATGAGGCGGCGGCGCTGGTGCGCGAGCTGAACCGCGCACGGGCGGCCTCCGCGACGCTCGCCGGGTGCGATCTGCTCGACGTGGCAGCGCTGCCGGCGCTGGTGAAAGTCGCCGCGGATGCTTTCGCCGGCCTGGACGTGCTGGTGAACAACGCCTCGACGTTCTACCCCACTCCAGTCGGTGACATCACTGCAGAGGACTTCGACGATCTCGTCGGCACCAACCTCAGGGCGCCGCTGTTTCTCGCGCAGGCCGCAGCGCCGCTGTTGAAAGAGGCGCGCGGTCTCATCGTGAATCTGGCCGACATCCACGGCATCAAACCCCTGCGCCGTTACCCGGTGTACAGCGTCGCCAAGGCGGGAGTAATCATGCTGACCCGCTCGCTCGCCCGCGAGCTCGGGCCACACGTTCGCGTCAATGCGATCGCGCCCGGACCCGTCATGTGGCCCGAGGGCGGACTCGACACGGCGCTGCGCGACAACATCATCGCTCGCACCGCGCTGAAACGCCTGGGCTCGTCCGAGGACGTGGCGCGCGCCTGCCTGTTCTTCGCCACCGAAGCGCCGTACGTCACCGGTCAGGTGCTCGCCGTGGACGGCGGCCGCAGCATCGGCTGGTAACAAGGCCGCGCTCTTAGAGTCCGCTGGCTTCGGGCGGCGCCACGGGCTGCAGCGGATGCGCCGCCTGGTCGAAACGCCGCCACAGCTCACCGATGGAAAGGTGCGCCGTCGGATGCAGCACCTCGGGGGCGAGCTGCGCCAGCGGCCCGAGCATGTAGGCGCGCCGGGTGAGATCCGGGCGCGGCAGCCTCAGTCCGGGCTCATCGCAGATCAGGTCCCCGTACAGCAGCACGTCGAGATCCATCGAGCGCGGCGCCCAGCGCGGCGCCTCGCGCGGCCGGCCGCAGAGCGTCTCGATGGCATGCAACTTACCGAGCACCTCGCGCACCGGCAGCGTGGTGTCGAAGCCGGCGACCAGGTTAATGAAGTCCTCTCCCTCGAAGCCGACCGCGCGGTTGCGGTACCACGGCGACCAGCGGATGCCGGGAAACTCGCGCCTGAGCGCTGCGACGGCGCGGGCGAGGTTGCGCTCGGGCGCGACATTGCTGCCGGCGGCGACGTAGACGGCGGGCATCGTGTCAGGTCCGCCCCGGGGCCTCGGGTGCTGGCCGCGAGGCGAGATCGGCGCGGCTGCGCTCGATCACCACGCCGACGTCGCGGGAATTGCGGATGGCGCCTGGCTTGTTGAGCGAGATCCGCACCCACGCGACCCCGAACTCCTCGAGGATCAACAGCGCCACCCGGTGCGCGAGCGTCTCGACCAGCTTGAACTCGGAGGCCTCGATGAACCCCAGCACCCGCTTGGCGACTTTCTTGTAGTCGAGGGTATCGGTGACCTCGTCGGTGAGGGCGGCGTGGCGGCAATCGACCGGCAGCTCGATGTCGAGCACCACGGTTTGCCGGACGCGGCGCTCCCAGTCGATGAAGCCGATGATGCAGTCGGTGGTGAGCCCGTGCAGAAAGATTCGGTCGCCGGCAGGCGGGCGGGTCATGCGTTCACCGCCGGGAGCGATTCGAGCGACCACCGGGCGTGCGCCTGAATGGCGAGTCCGTCGTGTTGCCCGGCCTCGAGGCGCTTCAGCCCCGCGACGGCAATCATCGCCGCGTTGTCAGTGGAGAACTCAAGCCGCGGATAGTACACGCGCGCGCCCGCACTGCCTGCCGCGGCGCTGAGGCGCTCGCGGAGGCTCCGGTTGGCGCTTACGCCGCCCGACACCACCAGTGCGGTGAGACCGGTGTATTCGAGCGCGCGCAGCGCCTTGGCGATGAGGGTCTCGACGATGGCCTCCTGCACGGCGCGCGCCACGTCCGCCCGCAGCTGCGGCGTCAGCTCGCGTCCGCGCACCGCATGCAGCACCGCGGTCTTGAGTCCCGCGAAGCTGAACTCGAGTCCCGCGCGGTCCAGCATGGGGCGTGGAAAGCTGAACGCGCCGGCAAGGCCCTGACCGGCGAGCTCTGCCAGGCGAGGGCCGCCCGGATACGGCAGACCGAGGAGCTTGGCGATCTTGTCGAACGCCTCACCGGCGGCGTCGTCGCGACTCGCTCCCAGCACCCGGTAAGCCCCGATCGCGGACACTTCTATGAGGAGCGTGTGTCCCCCGGACACCAGCAGCGCGAGGTGCGGGAAAGGCGGCGGCTCGGGTTCCAGGAGCGGCGCCAGCAGGTGGCCCTCGAGGTGATGCACCCCGACCGCGGGCAGGCCCCAGGCATAGGCGAGACTGCGCGCGAGCGAGGCCCCGGTGAGCAGCGCACCGATGAGCCCGGGGCCCGCGGTGTAGGCCACACCGTGCAGCTCACGGGGCCCGGTCTGCGCCCGCTGCAGCGCGAGCCGCACCAACGGCAGCAGCCGTCGCACGTGGTCCCGCGAAGCCAGCTCCGGGACCACCCCGCCGTAAGCCTGGTGCAGCTCCACCTGGCTGAAGAGCTCGTGCGCGAGCAGCCCCTGCTCGCCGTCCAGGACGGCGGCGGCGCTCTCGTCGCACGAGGATTCGATGGCTAGCACGCGCATGACGTTTCCCCCGCGACGGGGAACTTCGGGTTACATCGCAGGATCCCAGTGCTACAGTCCCAGTTCAAGATATCCCCGCGCGCAGGATCCGCATGAAGATGAAGAGGAGTCGCCCCGGCGACTCCCTGCGCCTATGGCTCCCGCTTGTCACACTCCTGGCAGCCTGCGCATCCGAGGCGGCGGCGGCCGCTGGCTGCGTCGTCGAACGCTGGGCGCAGCTGCCGGTGACCATGGTCGGCACGCGACCCCTGGTGCACGCGGCGATCAACGGCACCGATGCCCTGTTCCTCGCCGACAGCGGTGCGTTCTACAGCTCGCTCACCACCGCGGCGGCCAGTCAGTTCAAGCTCAGGCTGCATCCGGCGCCGTTCGGCTACCACGTGCACGGCGTGGGCGGCGAGTCGACCCCCTACCTCACTGAGGTGAAGACCTTCACGATCTTCGGCGTGGCGGTGCCGGACGTGCAGTTCCTGGTCCTGCCCAACGATCTCGGCAACAGCGAGGCCGGCATCGTGGGCCAGAACGTGTTCCGCATCAGCGATGTCGAGTACGACCTGGCCAACGGCGTCATCCGCATGGTGCGCCCGCGCGACTGCAAGAACACCGTGCTGGCCTACTGGGCGCGGGGCACGGACAAACCGGTGTCGGAGATCGACATCGAATTCGGCACACCGCTCAACCCGCACACCAAGGGTGTGGCGTACGTGAACGGTATCAAGATCCATGTCATGTTCGATACCGGCGCGGGGTCTTCGTACCTGACACTCGCAGCGGCGAAGCGCGCCGGCGTGACGCCGGAGTCACCGGGCGCCGTGGACGGCGGCGCAGAGAGCGGCATTGGGTCCAGGATCCGTCGCTCGTGGATCGCGCCCTTCGCCAGCTTCAAGGTCGGCGACGAGGAAGTGCGCAACACACGCCTGCGCATCGGCGAAGGCGACCCCCTCGACCACTACGACATGCTGGTAGGGGCGGACTTCTTCCTGTCACACCGCATCTACGTCTCCAACAGCCAGCACAAGCTCTACTTCACCTACAACGGTGGACCGGTGTTCAACCTGACGGCCACGCCGCCGCCTCCGGTCCGTGCCAGGAGCGAGGGAGCGGCAGCGTCGGCAACCGGGGCGTCGGCAAGCGGAGCACCGTCAATTGGAGCACCCCCAATGGGAGCACCGTCAGCGGGGACGCCGTCAGCGGGCGCAGCGCCGCCCGACAACCTCGATGCCGCGGGGCTGGCGCGCCGCGGCGCCGCCTCGGCGGGGCGCCACGACTACGCGGACGCACTCGCCGACCTGACACGGGCCATCGCGATGGCGCCGACCGAGCCGAGCTACTATTACGAGCGCGGGCGGGCGTATCTCGGCAACAAACAAGGCGACCTGGCGCTCGCTGACTTCGACCGAACGATCGAGCTCAGGCCCGACGACGTGCCGGCGCTGCTGGCGCGCGCGGAGCTGCGCGCCAGGCGCCACGAGCCACCGCAAGCCCTGACGGCGGATCTGGAGGCGGCGAACCGGGCGGCAGCGCGCGGATCCGAGGACCGGGTTCGCCTCGGCAACCTCTACCAGTACGCGGGCAACATGCCCGCGGCCATCGCCCAGTACAGCGCCTGGATCGAGGTCCGCGAGCGCGAGGATGTCGCCATGCCCTGGGTGCTGAACTCCCGCTGCGCGGCCCGGGCAAAGTGGGGCCAGGAGCTCGACCGGGCGCTCGACGACTGCAACAAGGCGCTGCGCCTGAGACCCAACGACGCCGCCTTTCTGAGCACCCGCGCACTCGTGTACCTGCGCCAGGGCAGCTACGACCGCGCCATTGCCGACTACGATGTGTCGCTCAAAGCGCGCCCGAATACCCCCTGGCTGCTCTATTGCCGCGGCATCGCCAAGCAGCACAGGGGATTGGCGGGCGCGGGTAAGGCTGACATCGACGCCGCCCTCGCGCAGCAGCCGACGGTTGCCGCGGACGCGACGAAATTCGGTATCAATCCCTGAACAGGGTGTCTTTTGCCTTATATCGGGGGCTCGTTTAGAATCCCCCGCCCCCGATTGGCCGCGGCTCCTGCGCAGCCTTCGGACAACAGGTCCAGATTTCCATCCCGATCCCCGAGGTTTCGATGCCGAGCGTCCGCGTCCGTGAGAATGAGTACTTCGATGCCGCCCTGCGGCGTTTCAAGCGCGCCTGCGAGAAGGCGGGCATTCTCACCGAGCTGCGCCGGCGCGAGTTCTACGAAAAGCCCACGCAGGAGCGCAAGCGCAAGAAGGCTGCGGCCATCAAGCGCCACATGAAGCGCGTCTCCCGCGACGGCATGCGCAACTCCCGCTAGGGAGCTCCCGGCGCACCATGGCGCTGAAGGAACGCATCACCGAAGACATGAAGAGTGCGATGCGGGCCGGCGAGAAGGAGCGGCTCGCAACGATCCGGCTCACCCTCGCCGCGATCAAGCAGCGCGAAGTGGATGAGCGCGTGATGCTCGACGACCCCCAGGTTCTCGCGGTCATCGAGAAGATGATCAAGCAGCGCCGCGAAGCGATCGCGCAGTTCCAGAGCGGCGGCCGCGCCGATCTCGTGGCCAAGGAGAACGCCGAGATCGCGGTGCTGCAGGGCTACCTGCCCGCGCAGATGAGCGACGCCGAGATCGACGCGCTGATCGCCGCGGCGATCACCGCCACCGGCGCCGGGTCGGTCAAGGACATGGGCAAGGTCATGGGTTTCGTGAAGCCGAAGGCCCAGGGCCGCACCGACATGGGCGCGCTCAGCGCGCGGATCAAGCAGAAACTCGGCTGACTTTCCTCACGGGGCGCGGCACTTGGGACGCATCCCCCAGAGCTTCATCGACGAGCTCATCGCCCGCGCCGACATCGTGGAGATCATCGGTGCGCGGGTGCAGCTGAAGAAGTCGGGTCGCGAGTACAAGGCCTGCTGTCCCTTCCACAACGAGAAGACTCCCTCCTTCTGGGTGAGCCCCGACAAGCAGTTCTACCACTGCTTCGGCTGCGGCAAGCACGGCACGGCGCTCGGCTTCCTCATGGATCATGATCACCTGGCCTTTCCCGAAGCGGTCGAGGAGCTCGCCACCCGCCTTGCGCTCGAGGTACCGCGCGAGGGGGGGCTCGAGACCGGGGCGCACCGCAACGATGAGCCGCTGTACGAGCTGATGGCGCGGGTCGCCCGCTTCTACGCGGAGGCGCTGACGCGCGAGCCGCGCGCCCGCAACTACATCGGGCGGCGCGGCCTCACGGCCGACACGGTGGAGGCCTTTGCGATCGGCTACGCGCCTAACTCCTGGAACGAGCTGTTGCGCCGCTTCGGCGCGAGCGATACCGAGCGCAAGCGCCTCGCGGACGCCGGTCTCATCGTCGAGCGCGAACGTGGTCAGGTGCACGGAAGCGAGCGTCACTACGATCGCTTCCGCGACCGGCTGATGTTCCCCATACGCGATGCCCGAGGCCGGGTGATCGCCTTCGGCGGACGCATCATCGATGCCGGCGAGCCGAAGTATCTGAACTCGCCCGAGACGGTGCTGTTTCACAAGGGGCGCGAGCTCTACGGGCTGTACGAGACGCGGCGCACGCGTCCCAACCTGTCACGCCTCGTTGTCGTCGAAGGCTACCTGGACACCCTGCGCCTGCATCAGGCGGGAGTCGACTATGCGGTGGCGACGCTCGGCACCGCCACCACCGCCGAACACTTCCGGCGCATCTTCCGCCTCGTGGGGACGGTCGTGTTCGCCTTCGACGGCGATCGCGCCGGGCGCGCTGCGGCGTGGCGCGCGCTGCAGCAGGCGCTGCCCGAGGCGCGCGAGGGACGCGAAGTCCGCTTCCTGTTCCTGCCGCAGGGTCACGACCCGGACACGCTCATCGCCGAGGAAGGACGCGCGGGGTTCGAAGAGCGTCTGACTCAGGCCGTGCCGCTGTCGGAATATCTGGTGCGGGAACTGTCCGAGCAGAGCGAGCTCGAGTCAGCGGACGGCCGCGCGCGCTTCGCGGCGGCCGCGCGGCTGCTGTTCGCGAAAGTCCCGCAGGGGGTCTACCGCGAGCTGCTGCTCGCGCGGCTCGCGCAGGTCGTCGGTCTGGGCGCGCCGCGTCTCGAGGAGCTGTGGGCGGAGCGGCGCGTGGCCACCTCCGCCGCGGCGCCGCAGCCCGCGCGCCGCCGCGCGCCGGCACGCGGTGCGGGTCGCGGCGCCGGACGCGGCAGCCTCGTTCGTCAGGCGATCGTACGGCTGCTGCACTATCCGGCGATCGCACTCGAGGTGACGGCCACGGAGCGCGCCGGACTGGACGCCAGCGATGAGGCCGGCATCGGGCTGCTGCGGGAGCTGCTCGACAATCTGCGCGAGCAGCCGGCGCAGATTCCCGCCCAGGTGATCCAGCGCTGGGCCGGGCGCGAGGAGGGTGAGTCGCTGCAGAAACTCCTCGAGCGCGAGGAGGTCATTACAGCAGCCCCGGCGGCCGCGGGCGAGCTTCGGGCCGCGCTCGCCAAGCTCGCCGACCAGGCCGCCGGCCGCCGCCTGGAGGCGCTCGAGGCCAAGAGCCGGGCGGGGAGCCTGGCAGCCAGTGAAATTGAGGAGTTTCAAAGACTTATAGACAGGCTTAGCCACCGCGACGTTCGCGGAGGCTAATCTCGATTTGGTGATTGGTCGCCCGTGAAATAAACTTTCGCACTTTTCCTTGGCCCCCTTGCGGCGGCCCCATCCGGGCAGCACATAGGGGATCCAAGTCCCACGCCCGCCGCCACACATGACACGCAAGCACAAGCCTCAGACTGCACACAGAAAACGCCCCGCAACACCGTCCGGCAAACCGGCGAAATCGGCTGCCGCCGACAAAGCCGCTGCCGCAGGGACGAGTCGGCACGAGAAGGATCACGGCAGAAGCTCCGCGGCGCAGGCGCGGAAGGCCGGGAGCGGTACGCGCACACCCGCGACGCATGCCAAGGTCAATGACAGTGCGCGCGTGACGGATGTCAGGGTCGCCGGCGGCAAGCTCAACACTGACAAGCGCCTGCTCGGCATCGAGCGGCGGGTGCCGGTGATGCCGGAGGACCGGCAGTCGCAGCTGAAGCTGCTGATCGCGCGCGGCAAGGAGCAGGGCTACCTCACGTACGCGCAGGTGAATGATCACCTGCCCTCCGAGATCGTCGATCCCGAGCAGATCGAAGACATCGTCAACACCATCAACGACATGGGCATCCCGGTGTATGAGAAGGCACCGGATACCGAGTCGCTGCTGGCGACCGAGCCCTCCGCCCCGGCGGATGAGGAGGCGATCGAGGAGGCGGCCGCGGCGCTGGCAGCGCTCGATGCGGAGCTCGGCCGCACGACCGACCCGGTGCGCATGTACATGCGCGAGATGGGCACCGTGGAGCTGCTCACGCGCGAAGGCGAGATCCGCATCGCCAAGCGGATCGAGGAAGGCCTCGACGCGGTGCGCGGCGCGCTCGCCATGTATCCGCCCACGTATGACTTCCTGTTGAAGGCCTACGAGCCGGTGAAGGCCGGCCAGGCGCGCCTGGTTGACGTGATCGTCGGCTTCATCGACCCGAATGCCCCCGACGTCATTGCACAGCCGCAGAACCCCACCAAGGTGGAAGTGGTGGCGGCCGAAGAGAAGACGGACGACGACGAGGAGCGCGAGGAGAACGGCGACGGCGCCGAGGAGGAGGAAGCCGTCGACACCGGGCCCGATCCGGTCGAAGCGGCGACCCGCTTCGCCTCACTCGCCAAGATCCACGCCCAGGCGCTCGGCTCCATCGCCAAGCTCGGCGCGCGCGAGACCAAAACGCTGCGGCAGCGCAAGAAGCTGGCGGACGAGTTCATGGAGCTGCGGCTGTCGCCGCGCATGTTCGAGGCGCTGATCCTGAATCTGCGCACGCACGTGGCCGAGGTTCGTCAGCTCGAGAAGGAGATCATGATCATCGCGGTGCGCGACGCCGGCATGCCGCGCAAGGACTTCATCGCCTCGTTCCCCAAGAACGAGACCAACCCGCGCTGGCTCAGCAAGCACATGAAGGCCGGCAAGAAATACTCCGCGCTGCTCGGGCGGTTCAAGGACGAGATCGAGCGGCGGCAGAAGAAGCTCGAGCTGCTCGAGGGCGTCTACCACCTGACCATCAACGACATCAAGGAAGTAAACCGCGAGGTGTCGATCGGCGAGGCCAAGGCGCGCCGCGCCAAGAAGGAGATGGTGGAGGCCAACCTGCGCCTGGTGATCTCGATCGCCAAGAAGTACACCAACCGCGGGCTGCAGTTCCTGGACCTGATCCAGGAGGGCAACATCGGCCTCATGAAGGCCGTCGACAAGTTCGAATACCGCCGCGGCTACAAGTTCAGCACCTACGCCACCTGGTGGATCCGCCAGGCCATCACCCGCTCGATCGCCGATCAGGCGCGCACCATCCGCATTCCGGTGCATATGATCGAGACCATCAACAAGCTGAACCGCATCTCGCGGCAGATGCTGCAGGAGATGGGCCGCGAGCCTACGCCCGAGGAGCTGGCCGTGCGCATGGAGATGCCCGAGGACAAGGTGCGCAAGGTGCTGAAGATCGCCAAGGAGCCGATCTCCATGGAGACGCCGATCGGCGACGACGAGGACTCGCACCTGGGCGATTTCATCGAGGACACCTCGGTGGCCTCGCCCATCGATCAGGCCACCATGGAGTCGCTGCGCGAGACCACCCACGCGGTGCTGGCGCAGCTGACACCGCGCGAGGCTAAGGTGCTGCGTATGCGTTTCGGCATCGACATGAACACCGACCACACTCTGGAGGAGGTCGGCAAGCAGTTCGACGTCACGCGCGAGCGCATCCGCCAGATCGAGGCGAAGGCGCTGCGCAAGCTGCGTCATCCGAGCCGCAGCGAGCAGCTGCGCAGTTTCCTGATGGATGACTAAGCCGGCAGGATTGCCGGCTTGAACGCCGGCGTGAGCCGGCGGCCCCGAAGGGGCGAGGCTCCAAGGATGGAACCGAGTACTAAGCCGGCAGGCTAGATTCCGGCCTTGCCGAGCGCGTCGATGAGCTCGCGCAGAGTTTCCGCGAGCCCCGGGTGTCCGGCCTCGAAGCGCACGGCGAGCGATTCGAGCCGTGGAGTGTGCACCGCCGCATCGCCCGCAGCGGCAGTGCCCAAGGCGCGCTCGATGTCGCGCATCACGGTGCCGAGCAGCTGACGCGACTCCTGATCGAGCGAGCCGGCACTCGCACTCAACCGCTCGTGCACCCGGGCAAGCAGCTCGCGTAGCGTCTCCTGGGCCATGGGCGCCCCCGGCGGAGCGCTAACTGATCTCACCGAACGAGGAGACTGGTGCCGGCGAGGCGGATGCCCCACCCTCACCGCCGAGCAGATCCTTCCAGCTGTGCTCGCGCCCCAGCCGCTTGCCCTTCTCGGTGAGCTTCACTCCTTCGGGCGAGAGCGTGACCATGTAGGGCTTACCGTCCACGTCGATCTCGCGCTTCAGTTGCTTGTTGAGTTTGGTAGCCATTGCATCCTCTCGCATGCAAACCCTGCGC
>Ga0123355_10007393_pt1 | contig 16452 bp, 9 predicted proteins | sample TergutEmb28metaG_3_FD_89872 | JGI IMG/M metagenome (GOLD analysis project Ga0123355, IMG submission 89872) | Embiratermes neotenicus P1 segment gut microbial communities from Petit-Saut dam, French Guiana - Emb289 P1 | ecosystem: Host-associated > Arthropoda: Insects > Digestive system > Gut ...
ACCCGCAAGAAGACCACACTTTTCTCTGGCCATTATCTCCGTAACCGTTCCACTTTGGACATAGGTGTTTTGGGTTATATCGGTATACTTTAACATAAGGAACATCCTCCCGAAGTCTGGCACGTTCCTCCTGGGACACCTTGTATATTTTTGTATCTGGTATATGACTCTGCATCACTGGATAATCAATCCCCGACGTCTCGAAGTAACGCACTGTTTTCCCTTCGTCGGGTCCGAGATGAAGACAGTGTCTTCTTTCGAAACGTCGGGTTCCTATTACCCACTAACGCAGCGTCGTATACCAAAAGAACAAAATCCTCAGCCGTTTTGCTCTAGAAACCTCAAAACTCACATTTTTAAGCCTCTTACACTTTGCTCGCCGATTCTTTCCTACCGCGTTACTTTGTCTACTGGGAGAGAGTGAGATAGAAGTCGAGACTTTAAAACGGCTTTGAAACTCTGTTTTTTTTTTTAACGATCCGAACAATCCGTATCTCTAGGCATTGTCTTTTAAGTAAAGAACGCCTGTCAGGTGATCTGATTCAGATACAGCTGACAGACATTTTGTTGAGCTACATTACGGGACACAGTAACGAGTGTCACAAGAGAACAAAAACTTATTATACTCAGTCCGTACCGCGCAGTAAACACACTCCGTTATACTCGGTTATCAAAACCAGTCATTTAATGCTGTACAGGGAAATAATCGCTGTTTGTTCTCAGATCCACACAAGATACATAAATACACTGTGTGGACAGAACGTAGAACGTAGAACTGTTGAATGTTAAACCCGGCGGTATATTTTGAGTAGGTCCCGGTCACTACGGCATGGCGCGTCTTCAGGCAGCGGATGGAGGAGAGGCTTCCAGTTACAGCGGTCAGTTACGAATACATTACAAAAGCAGTCACAAAGAACCGACAAGTGTTGGTCTTCCAGTCTGAGATTTGTGCTATGTGTTAACAACTCCTGTTTTTAAAGGATCTACGAAATGTTACGTTTTCCCGGATTTCGACAGACACTGTGGAACGACCTACAAACAGAAATCTACGTGTGGATCGGAGGATAATATTAAAATAGGTCTTGAAGTAATAGGATGGAGGCGTGGACAAGATTGATGTAGCTGAGGACAGGAAACGGTGGCGGAATTTTTTTTAACACGATTATGATCCTCTGGGTTCGACAAAATGCGGCGAATTTCTTGACAAGATGAGCAACTATTATCTCTCCGACGTTTCTGCTTCATGGAGTTAGTTAAAGCAGGTTGTATGTTTATCAGGGGTCAATTGCTTTTGGCACATTACCTGGTAACGCCTATCTTCTGCTGCAGTATCCCATATCAACTCTATTCCCAAGTCCCTCGTACTTGAACCCCCCTTATCTTTACTGCCTCCCCACATGGGATCACCGACGTTTATAATGTTAGATGACGTCACTTGCAGGCCGTCTTTTTTTTTTTTTACTGTCACCAGTGGATGGTGGCGCACCTACCATCGCGCCCTAAGGGCAGTCGGCACGACCAGTTAGTTTATATAGAACCCTTAACATGTCCCTCCATTTTTCTTTCCTTTCCCAGTTCACACGGCCGCCTCTGAGGTTTCAAACTGGCCGTGAAACGAACTCAGCCGCATGCTGTTTTGTACAGCCGGATTTAACTGTAGAAATATTTATTTTTAATTAATATTCTATGTCCGGAGTTAGCCGTGCCCTGGAATGAACGATACAAGCAGAATATAATTTGGAATTGCAAAAGGATTTACATTTAAAATAAGGAAGGAAGGAAATATGTGAAATTTAATTCAGGCGTTCTTTACAACTTGCGAAAGGGCGGCTTGTCTTGAGGTGATATCGGCCCGTCAGTAACGTAGTCTCAACCACTGAATTCTTTGTCATATTTTCATGAAATTCGGTATAAAGTTTTTCAAACAGTTGCCAAGTAGACGCGAGTTTCGTGAAAATCGGCTCATTGACAGTCGTACTGTACTTAAAGATCTAAATGCATTTCTGTCCATACTTTCTGCACTTTTTGATCGATTGGGTCAAATTTGGTATAAGAGATCTCTATATAATGCAGCTGAGCATTTGTGAACTTCGAAAAATAATCCTAAGGAAGGCCATACTTTTCTTATGGGCGTAAATTAAATTACATTTACAAGTGTGCTGTAAGACTGCTAGGAATTTTCGAAAGTAAAAAACGCTTCGTTGAAGACCATGAACTGCATCACGCATTGAACACGCCACAATTTTAACGTCATCCAACCAAACTAACTATCCGGCAGTTGCACTTAATTTTTCAACAAACATTAATATACTCGTATATGACCATTAATGGTCAGCAGTCCATGATTATTTCTTATCCGTGCTCACAACAGTCCACCACTTGTCCCTATTCTGAGCCTGATAAATCCAATCAACGGCCTCCTATTCTGTGCATAGTTCCATTTTAATATCAGCCTCGCGTCCAAGCCTAGGTTTTTCAAATGGTCCCTCTCCTTCAGTTTTCCCATTCAAACCCATATGTGTATTTCTTTTCTCCCCCATACATGCCATTTTCCCTGCCCATCTAATCCTCATTGTTTTGATCATTCCAGTAATATTTGTTTAGGAGTACAAACCGTAAATCTCCTCCCCATGCAATTTTCACCACTCTCTTGTTAATTCCTTCCAGTTAGGCTCAATATCTTCTTCAGCGCCCTATTATCGAACACCTTTAGAGTATGTTCTAATGAGAGACAGAGTTTCAAACTCATACAATGAAACAGGCAGCATTGCACTTTGTACGCGTAGTGTAATCTGTGTTCTTCAGTAGCAAATATGAAGACAAAAGGTACGTTTTGGTGGATGGATTAATCAATTAACGTGAGAAAAAACTGACATTTAGCTTATTTATTTATTTATTTGTAGCTTAAGTGGCGACTGTTTAAGTTTATTGCGTGGGATGTTAAGGTTGTTACTGAATAATGCATTATAAGAATGGATCGAAGTGGCAGTGACCTAATTCAAGTACTGTCCGGGGATTTTCTGGAGGTACTGGCGAAGAACACAAATAAGTCCATAGTAGAGTAGACGATCGCCACTACATTGCAAGCTATACCGGGAGTGTCCGGGCCAAACGGTTAACTTTGAAATTTAGGCTGACTGCACTTCATTGTAATCAGCAGACTTACTGTCAGCAGCTGTGCTCACACAGTTGGTCGGTACTAGTGGGCCGCGCGGTCTAAGGCTTAGGTCTGCGGCCGCTTGCTTGCTGGGATTGCGGGTTCGAATCCCACTGGGGAAATGTCTGTCTATCTGTTGTGACTGGCGAAAAACACTTTAAATTACAGTATTCTTCGGTGTTGAGCAGGGCCACATTCCGTAATTGGCGTAAGTGAGAGGACCGTGGAAAATGTACTGGTGGGCGTGCGTTTCGGACTGCAGCATTATGCTGTATTTCCCATTATTATTGTTATTATTATTATTATTATTATTATTAAGTAGTAGTAGTAGCAGCAGCATTGCCAGGTGCTGTTCTCGTGTAGAACTCTCGTGCTTCCCGGTATGAAAGGAACCAAGCCTCTACGCTGAGCTCTGCATGTCAATCTGCAGCATACAAGAGACACCATTTTACAAGAACCCATATTTTAAACCCCCCAGTCTGATTTGACTCCGTGGCAGGAGCAGTGCGCTGTAACATGTATCATGCGGCCACGTCATTACTGATTTGGATAGTCGCGTCAGTCGGATGTTCGTCGCCTCAGCCAAGAGTTATTCAGTTGTCAGCCGTCAGTACTGAGGACAAGACCCGACGTTAACAAGGTGTGGCCTGAAATCCGCCGATACGGCTGCTTGATTGAATTAACAGCAGAAGCTGAATTCTTTCACTCCGCTAAATAAAAAAAGCTGCAGAGAATTTTGGGGAGCGGTCTCTATTCCTTTACAGGTGTCATTGTTACAACTGGTGGAACAGGGTGTCTAGTTGTGGAGCTTCATTGTACAGGTGTCCAGTTGTTGAACATTGTTGTACGAGGTGTCTAGTTATTGAACGTCACCGTGCGGGGGTGTCCAGTTGTTGAAAGTCATCATACATGGCGTCCAGTTGTTGAACGTCATTTTACGGGTGTTCAGTTGTTGGACATCGTAGTACGGGGGTGTCCAGTTGTTGAACGTCACTGTACGGGGGTGTCCAGTTGTTGAATGTAATTTTACAGGGTGTCCAGTTGTTGAACATCGTTGTACGGGGTGTCCAGTTGTTGAATGTCATTGTACGGGGGTGTCCAGCTGTTGAACGTCATTGTACGGGGTGTCCAGTTGTTGAACGTCATTGTACGGGGGTGTCCAGCTGTTGAACGTCATTGTACAGAGTGTCCAGTTGTTAAACATCATTGTACAGAGTGTCTAGTTGTTGAACGTCATTGTACGGGTGTCCAGTTGTTGAACGTCATTGTACAGAGTGTCCAGTTGTTGAACGTCATTGTACAGAGTGTGCAGTGTTTGAGCTTCATTGTGCATAATGTCCCAAAGAATCAGCTCAGAATCGCACGTGACTAAGTAACCTAGTCCATAAGGCAGAGTCTTTCCTCTGAAGGTAACAGTTCGTCTGCTGATCAAAAAATTCCGCGCATTTACAGGACATTACGCTTCATCACCGTGCTCACAAGTGCCCATCACTTTTCCCTACCCCGAGCCACATGAATAAAGTCTGCGCTCTCCCATCCTATATTCAAGGTCCATTTTAGTATTACTATCATCCCATCTACGTCTAGGTCTTTCAAGTGGTCTTGTTTCTTAAGGCCCTGCCTAGACGCTGCATACATTTCTCTTCTCGCCTCATACATGTCATATTCCCGAAATGGGGGAAGGGGGTGTTAGTAACTTCTCAACCCAAACAAAGTCATGGTGACGTCGCTTTATGCCGTCTGTCAGTTTATTACTCTGTGTCCGTCCGTATGTAGGCATTATTCTTCCCAGAATTTTATTTTATTCTATGTTAGACCTTAGTCCTCAGACATGACGTACGGTCAAGATGCCCTATACCGTGACAGAGACCAAGCATTTCACCCCCATTTCGCTGCACAGTGGTGTCACCTATTGAGAACGTCGTAGCAAGATACGGAACTCACCTACAACTAGTACAGTTCAGTGTTTTGTTGAAGTTTAGAGCAGTCGTGTGGTACAAGCGCCATTTCCAAACCATGCTGCACGCGGCCCAAAACTGCTGTATTTTTTTCTGGGAAATTTAGTTTACGTTATGTGATTAAGAGGCAGAAAGTACTGTTGATTAATTACTAATATAATTGCAATACAATTAATGTAACAGTTGGTTGGTATTTAACTTTTGCAATATACGATTATTTTGAGGAATATTAGAACTTCATTGAGAGTCTTTGTCACCGTGTCTGTCTCTGTCACTGTTTTGTCTGTGTCACTGACAGTTACTTGACGAAACAGGATTCCCTAAAATTGTGACTAAGATGCACTTGCACTGATTTTTGTTTGATCTTACTTTACGCTGATAATTTGAGGGGTGTGCTGGAGTTCACCACTCCGTATTTTTTTCACTTCTCCCTTTATGATCTTACCGTGAGAAATGCACGAAGTCCGTTACAATTTCAATGCCTGTACGGAAATTAACTACACGTGCAAAGTTCACCGAATCACCAAAACCTTTTCCTTCATTCTGATGGGACAGCATAAGTGAAGTGTCTTCTAAAACTCTCGCGAGTCGCAGACATGCCCGGTGTGCCGCGGGTTGCCAGCCTAATCTCCAGACAGCAAGCGGATGTTCTTCCTGTGACACAGTTCCTTACGTTCACTGTCCTGTGTGGTCAGGGGAAAGAGACTGCTTCCATCTTCAGGGTTCAGTGCAGTAGGAGAACCACCACAAGTGCGCGTTGTGCCGAGAGAGACAGAGTGTCGTGGTGACCCCGTAGCAAAGCCCAAGTTTTTATCACACTTACAGCAATCAAGTTTATTTTTTCTCGTTCCATAAACCTCAGTGACCGTTGTTGGAACTCACTGTCGTATTTCACAGTCCCCTTTACAAAGTTTTCCTTTCCACTGCAACTTTGTTCCAAGTTCCAAGCAGCAGTTCGCCCTCCTTCACTCTTCCGCATTTCGTTTCAATCACAATATACGTCCCAATGGTTCAAAATAAGAACCCATTCAAATACAAAATGTGCAACATCAAAACAGAACTCTGCCTAACGTTTCACAGGCGGCAGTGTCTCGGACCGTGCTGGTTGATTGAACAGCGAACACAGCGGTGTGCTGCTATAGCGCTGTACAGACTGAGGTGTAACCTTACACTTGAAGGCTCTGGTATTCTAGGATGATACGGTTTGTCGACTGGTAAATAGTTTCCGACGTTTCGGACATCATAGTACTTCCATTCAGGGTCAAGCAGTCCACACGACGTAACATCAGAGAAGATATGATCCTCATCACCACTACTGTAAAAGCCTGAGATCTCTTAACAAACTTACTCTGAACCTTACACCTCGTACTTAGCCTTACTCTGAACCTGAAAGTGTGTCCTTAACCTTACTCTGAACCTGACAGCGTGTTCTTAGCAGTACTCTGAACCTGACAGAATCTCCTCAGCCTTACTCTTAACTCGACAGCGTGTTCTTAGCCTTCCTGTAAACTTTAACAGCGTGTTCTTAACCGTAGTCTAAATCCGACCGTCTCCTTAGCCTTGTTCTGAAACTGACAGCGTTTCCTTAGCTCACCCTGAAACTTAAAATGTGTCCTTAACCTTATTTTGAACAGAACAGTGTCGCCTTAGGCGTACTCTGAACATGACGTGTGTCCTTAGCCTTACTCCTAACCTGAGCATGTGTCTTTAGCTTTGCTCTAAACCTCAGGTTGTATTTAGCCTTAATCTTAAGCTGACAGTTTGTCACTTTTTGTTCATTCAACATATACCTTTACAGTTAGTTTCAACTTAAGACGCATAGACGTAAACATAATATGCCAATCTATTTACAGAATTGGCATGATTCCGTAACATGAAACGCACAATACAGTACAGTGCAGTACAGCACAGTACAGTTCAGTAAAGTACTGTACTGCACAGTACAGTAAAGTACTCTACTGCACAGTACAATAGAGTAAAGTGCTGTACTGTGCAGTACAGTACAGAACAGTACAGTAAAGTACCGTACTGTGCAGTGCAATACAGTACAGTAGAGTAAAGTATTGCACTGGATGGTACAGTAAAGTACTGTACTGCACAGTACAGTGAAGTACTGCACTGTACTATATTGCACAGCACAGTACACTACAGTAATGTGATGTACTGCACGATACAGTAGAGTAAAGTGCTGTACTGCACGGTACAGTACAGTACAGTAAAGTTCTGTATTGCACAGTACAATACAGTAAAGTATTGTACTGCGCAGTAAAGTATAGTACAGTACAGTAAAGTGTTGTACTGCACAGTACAGTACAGTACAGTAATTAAAGTACAGTAAAGTGCTGTACTGCATAGTACAGTACAGTACAGTAAAGCACTGTACTGCACAGTACACTATAGTACAATGCTGTATTGCACAGTACAGTACAGTACAGTAAGTAAAGTACAGTAAAGTGCTGTACTCATAGTACAGTACAGTACAGTAAAGCACTGTACTGCACAGTACACTATAGTACAATGCTGTATTGCACAGTACAGTACAGTACAGTACAGTAAGTAAAGTGCAGTATAGTGCTGTACTGCATAGTACAGTACAGTACAGTACAGTAAAGCACTGTACTGCACAGTACACTATAGTACAATGCTGTATTGCACAGTACAGTACAGTACAGTACAGTACAGTAAGTAAAGTGCAGTATAGTGCTGTACTGCATAGTACAGTACAGTACAGTACAGTAAAGCACTGTACTGCACAGTACACTATAGTACAATGCTGTACTGCACAGTACAGAATAGGACAGTACAGTACTGTAAAGTAAAGCACTGTACTGCACAGTACAGTAGAGTGCAGTACAGTACAAAGCAAAATTGAAGAACTGACCAATAAATGTTTTGGTTTGAAAAGGAGATGTTTTCAGATGTTGCTCAGGATAGTGACCGTTTTTAGAGGGGCATATGTTTTGTACAATGGTAGTATGGTGACATAATTATTTACGACTAGACGAGGGGACATGCAGCCCGCACAGAGAGATAAGAAATTCATACAGGATTCCATTTTAAAACTCTGTACGCAAGAAAGCTGCCTACCGGAGGATGATATTAATATGGATCTTAGGCAAGTAGTAAATGCGATGTGGACTGGTTTCGTCTCGCTGGTAGTTAGCGACGGACTCATTTAACGTTAACATAATTAAATTAACCCGTTGAAGGCTAATATTAAGCTGCATCGTATTTAAAAATTCAGTTTGTACCCCACACAGAACACGTGCTTCCCTTGGTATGAACCAATTATTTGATGCTATGTAGGGAAGTAATAGTCGTTTGTGGTAGGAATTATTCGAAGCACATAAATACATTGTGTGTACAGAATGTAGACGTTCTGTTTTTTATATGTAGTTAGTTACCAGTGGGCTGTAACAGGTAAATCCACTGTATAGTAGGTGACGGCTGCGGTAGCTAAGTCAGCTATGCCGTTAAGAGTGTGATGAGTGATACCTTTACGTTCCAATACGTAATCAAGGCGTGCTGCTTATTTCAGCACAGCTTTACGTTGACCTAGCAAACTGCCGCCACATTTCGCCGTTCATTGTGGAGCAATCTTGTTTAACGTGCGGAAGGTCTCAAATTCATGGCTCAGGCTGTTAGTCGCCGGCCTTTCAGCGCGGAGGCCATGGTTCAATCCCAGACCAGTCCTTGTGAGATTTATGGTGTACGTAGTGACACTGGGACAGGTTTTTCTTCCTTACCTCTCTTCTCCCCTGTCAGTATCATTCCACTAATGCGCCACATTTATTAATTCGTTCATCGCCGACGCTATTTAAGCCTTGCAGTTGACAGCGTCGTTATACAACACAGAAATCTGTGTCCGGATAACGGCTGTTCTGGCTAAATTCTCCGTAGTTTTTCTCAGTCCTGCAGAAGCTCCCATGACAGCGGCTCAAATTTTCCGCAGACAACTTCCTTCCTCGTCCCTACCTGTTCATTAGTCACTGGTTATCCTGCCGTTTTGTGCCGTACGGTCTGCACCACTGACGTCCCCTTTAAATGAACCATAAAATCCACCATTAGCTTGCATTTAGCAATTCTTCGCGTGGATTTGCTTCAACGTGCCATTATCCGTATTATGGCTGTGCATCGCTAAACACTTCAAACGCTGCTGAACCCTACCTAGCAGTAATCCCATTACTGCCAGTAGTCAGTGCGCGTGACTGTATAGTTACTGCGAATTCTGCTGTTTGATGGCAGGTAGGCCGGCCTGGTGTAGCGACCCTGTCCCTTTTATACCGTCCTCGAGCACAACTTAAGGTGTTGGAGGACAGGTCCTTGTACGTCAGCCAGAAGGTCATGTTGATGTGACAATATCGGAGTTAAGTGGAAATACCGCGTGATAATACGGTTAAGGTGGGCAAGTAACTCAAATACTGAGTAAATTGAAGCCGGAATGGAATCAGTATTTTTTGTTTTGAGAATTTGTGTGGCACATTCTCGGGGGATTTGAGGTAGAGCTTCACGCACTTTTAACCTCATGGAGGAGAATGGCCAGTGCTACGCTCCGGCCGCTTTACCTCCGACGTAAGAAATATCTCTGCCTGTTGGACAGAAGGCTGGATGAATTACGAAGTCGCTGTGGGTGTCGTGGTGAAATGGCAGAGAGAGATCGGAGGTGAAACCTGCCTGCCGGGTGTGTAGCCAGTTACTGTAATGACTGAGGTACCGTGGTGACAGGAAATGGGGTGGCATAACGGATTGTTTGAGAAATATCGCATGAAGTTAAAGCGCATGCAACGGAAGTATTGACCTTAAAAGCCCAGTGGTAACTATATGTACCACCAGGTTTAACAGTCAACAATTCTACGTTCTGCCCGCACAGTGTATTTATATGTTTTGTGTGGATCCCACAACAAACAGCGATTATTTCCCTATGCAGCATTAACTGACTGATTTCTATTACCGAGACGGAGAGCGTTTACTGCGAGTTACGAGCTGTATCGTTATATAAAATTCGAGTTAGCAGTTGTCTTTAAACTTTTAATATGTTCATTAGATAAAGAGGTTTGTTACTTCAGATTTTGTATTCTGGTATCAGTAAGCATCAAAGATTACGGTCTTACCAATGTGGTCCCTTATGTTTTGGTAGATCTTTACCGACGTTTCGGAGAAGTCATGCCTTCACATTACATTGTCCCTCCTGCCTAGTTTAGGCTCATCTAAAATGAGGGCAGGCCTAATTATCTACTAAACTTCACGGCGGCTTATCACACAAGACCACCATCTTTGGTTTATCCAAGCTGCTAAATTGTATCAGGAAACCAACGCTGTTTGTTATCCCATCAGTTGTGTTCAGGAACCATGTGAAACCACGAAAAACCTGAGGATTAACTTTTTTGTGGATCTGAAAATGTGAAACTCTGGTAGTGTTTCCCCGACGTTTCGAAAGAACGTAATGCCTCCAGTTTCAAACGTTGGTGGGTCCAAGATTAGACCCTGAAGATGTAGGTAATAAGTTGTTTCGAAACAGTAGACAACACTAACGTAGCATCACGGCGTCACATCCCGGAAGACTGCTGAGGTAGCCTGCACTGTCGCTAAAACAGCCCCTTTCCGCATCGGTTCACGTTTCTTATCGACTGCGCTGTCCAAGACCCAGCTGCACCAGTGGGTCAAGCCCGCTCGCCGACCATGGTGGCTGCACTGCACACCTCGCGACAAAGAATCGAATCTTTGCTTCCACTGAAGTCTGTCGTCATTACTTCGGTTGGAACACAGAAACTGTAAAAATAAGAAAACGGAACAGAAGATGGGGGGAGTGGGTAATTCAAACAGCGGAACGGATCTGAGATGAAGGATTGACGACAGGGTAGGAAGAAAATGCACCACAGAGAGCATGTAGTGCGAGAAGCTAAAAAAAAAAAAAAATGAGATTTTGTAATTTGGTGAATTTTACACAAGTTCGCCATAAAACTGTGATAGCATTCGGCATCCCAGAGCAATTTTTATACTGTGCATTGTGTGACAAACGAAAGTAACAACTTCCGTATCTCACTACAGAGTTCTCTGTCGTCACCCTGGGATTAAAATGTGTCAACAGAGTTGCCAGATCGAAGTTACGTTATCGCTTTGCCGTTTTGAGTTCCTTACACACGTAACTGCGCCTTTTGCTCTGTTATGTATTTTAAAATCATTAAGAACAGTGCGTAGATACCCTCTGAAATTTAAAAAGAAACTGTGAAGACACACACACACACACACACAGGCAAAAGAGCTTTATCACAAAGCCTAAACTCCGTAGCCTGTAAATTCTGTTTAGACAAATACATTCGCACTAAGATTCTAAACTTCACTGACCAAAAATATACAATGAGAAGTGCTGCTACTTACAGGATTTTTTGGTAAAATTTAACACCACAATACCGTCTGAAGCATGGAGTTCACTGCTGTAGTATTCTGATCCTCTTCCTAAGCACTTTCTAACGTACATAATTACAGTAGGACTAGAGAAGGGCAAGCCTTAACCTTGTATACAGTGACTACTATTTTACTTACCAACTGTCATTACAGGTAACGTAGCAAAGCAGATATTCCGATCTGCCCTGAGTCGGGGTCCGTGCGTTTTAGTCCAATGTATTGCAGTTAAAATTAAGTCTTTACACTCCAAATTTAAAGAAGGCACTGAGTTGCTGTCCGTGAGCCCTTAAACACGCGCCACGTCTAACACGCTCTTTATGGCATGTCGTAGTTTCGTAAGTCAAGCAAGCTGACTTGAGGTAACCAGCTGCAGATGTGAAATAAAATAATTGTACCGTATTTGTCATAAGGATTACCACCCTGAATAATTGTCGGTCTGCATTATCATGAAAGTCAACTGGGGGGTAAATTGGAGTCCCGTGACGTCACTGGGTATGTAACCACAAACTTGCCAGTTGATGTGACGGCCAGGATTCAGGTCCTCCTGCAACAGAATTTTATCTTAAGTTTGTCTCTCCCTCCACCCTGCACCCCTCTTTTTTCCAATTAGGGATGAACCTTATTGACTAAACTTGTGCGTCTAACAACAAACAACTTATTTAAAAGAGCGCTTTTACATTACCACAGCCATTACGCTGAAGTGTTAAATTATAAATACGAGATGTTCGCTGCACCAGCACGTTTTGTTCAGCAACGCGCTGCCCTAACAGTTCTAAACTAATAAAATTTTCAAACCTAAAGGATCTTGGGATGTGTGCATTAGGTTTCGTCGACAGTTAAGTTCTGTTGGTCTACCTTAGTTCCCAAGTATATATAATTTGTTTTAAGACACTGTTTCAGGGTGTCTCTCATTTGGGGTAGTAGAACAAGAAACGTCTGCACGGCAAAAGCGAGGTCGAAGTGAATCGAGAACCGTTTTAATTGCTCCTTCTTCATGTATTCATTTTACTGACACACACACACACACACACACACACACACACACACACACACAGCGCTAGTAGACGGCACGATGCAAACAGAAGTATAACACGTATTTTGTTTTCATTCACTCTCGTAACTTTCTCTTGTAAAGCTGATAGTCGCTAAGGTTTTAAACCCCCAACCCCGTCTTATAGGAAATGTCCACTGCCTTACTCACAACAGCCTGTCACGGGTCCTCATTAATAAGTGGAATTAAACAGAGACCTTCAAGTAATTTTTCCCTGTGTTTTGCTGTCTTCCATGTCGGACTCCAAAGTAACATATTTACGGTTCTTCTGCTGTAAATTTGTTCTTGACTTGGTCACCTTAACCCTTTAAAGCCCAGCGGTCACTATATGTAACGCGAGGTTTAACATTCAACAATTCTACGTTCTGCCCACATAGTATATTTATGTGTTTTGTGTGGATCTGAGAACAAACAGCGGTTATTTCCCTATGCAACATTAACTGACTGGTTTTTAATACAGAGATATAGTGTTTACTGCACGGTGCGGACTAAATCCTTAAATATAATTCAGGTTAATCTCAGACTCTGTGTGAAGAGTATGTAATTCTTCCGATAATACTCGTATTGGTATTTATTTACTTGCTGAGTACACAGTCCAATTGACATTTACAGAATCGGCACGAGTACGCAAATACAGGGTGTTATTTTACTTGACAAGTATCATTTGTTGCTTCCTGTCCCTATCCCACCGTGCGGGTGGGCGGTCATCTGAATGGGCTACGTGAATGCGAAGAAAGAATAAGAAGAAGGAGACAACCAGCGGTTGCCATATAAAGTAATGGCTCTATAAGTGACAGACTAGCCTACATGCATACATACAAACATACACACACACAAACCAGTATAAGTAAAGAAACACGAGATAAAAAAGTAAACATTAATAATAATAATAATAATAACGCTGTCTTGACTCGCATGCCGTAACTGTTCGTGTTCTGACCCAATAATATGGCCACTTTACAGAATCGTTGCGGACCGAACGTGACAACGTGAGAAACGATAAGAGCTGAATATATCAAGTGTTTTCGTAATGCTATTGTTGCTGCTGATGCTACTGATATTGACGATGAGGAATAAAATAGTCTTGATATTGGTGAACCTCCCGAGGTCACCAAATTTAATGCAAATTTTTCGACCTTTCGTGACTGGTACCGACAATTCGTGATGACACCACGTGGTTCTCGAGTCAGCTTCGCCCACACTTCTGGTATTACGCAGATCACTCTCGGCTCAGTGACTGTCCGACATACAGATTGCTTTTGTGGGTTGTCTAGTGAGTCTGTCTGTCGATCATTGAATGCACTTTGTGTTGATGCGTTTGTATTTTATGAAATATCTTCTTTCATGCTTTTTATTTGTCTTTATGGCGCTTTTTTATTACTGTATGTGTTACTGTTTTATACTGACAACGTATTGCTAGTAGCAGCAGCAGCAGCAGCAGCAGCAGCAGCAGTGGTAGTAGTAGCAGTAGCAGTAGTAGTTTTAGCAGCAGCAGTATTAGTAACAGTAGTAGTAGCAGTAGTAGTAGTAATAGTAGTAGCAGCAGTAGTAATAGTAGTAGCAGTAGTAGTAGTAGTAATATTAGTAGCAGCAGTAGTAATATTAGTAGCAGCAGTGGCAGTAGTAGTAGTAGTAGTAGTGTGTCATACTGCCTTCTTGTCCTGTTACAGACAGAGCTTCAAACAGGATTGTAACATCTAACATGTGCCAATCATGTCAGGTTCTTTTGGCGTAAAACTAAAATTTAACGGGGGCAGGGGGACAGAGAGAGCGACCCAAAACGCCGTTACGTATGAACAACGGGGTGTCACAAAATTAGAAAAACAAATAGCAATCGCGTGGCGCTCTGTCATTGTCTGTGATTTGATTGTGTTCTGTTTACTTGCAGTCAGTCACCTTCGGTTTGGTTTGCACTGCTGGAAACAATGCGGTGTTAAAATTCAATATGATTTCAGCAGTTCATGTGTTTGCACTAGCAACCGCTAGGAGCGCTGTCTCAATTTAGGTGGCGCTGTGCACAGGTCCAGTGTGACTGTGATGTGGTGAAGTTTGTGTTTAAACGTTACGTGATTGGTTATTGAGCTTGTGGAACCACCATCGGTTTGTAAATATTAAATGGGAAACGATACAGCGGCAAGTGACAGTGGTCTGTTTTGGTTAATTTATAGGGTATTAATGTTTCATCCATTGCGATGTACATGTTTATATGTTGACGTCGACCCAGGGTGAATCGTCGTAGCTGATGTTAAGCGGAAAGTACCGGAGTATGGCAAGGGGGGAAGAACAAGTTGGATCGATACATTTCGTATAAAATGTTTTAATAGCAGCGCGTTTGTCTTATGTTGGGCTCCTGTAATATTCACATGCCACTGCATAACCTTTATCGTCATTCGCTTATTTATTATTACACTAACTTGTATGCTAATTTCATCTATCATAGCGCTGGCATCGGAGTGTGCTACGTTGTATGCTCGATGCTCAGCTATTGCTTCAGCCTCAGCAGTGAACACGTTGTGTCTTTGTTATAAAAACGATTTCTTTGACATAAACGCGTGCATCACAGAGAACAAAACCCGGAAGGTGGTTATCATGGCAACCAGGGCGTGACTCAGTCACCCACTCACTTGAAGGGTATTATATATTTTCATGGTTATCGTATACCTGTATTTAAAATTTTCGGTAATTATTGCAATAATAATGTATTAATAAAAGGTATGTTGTCAATCATTAAAATGTACATTTATTAGTTTTTTTAAGCTTGCGTAGCTGTTAGTGGTTACAGGATGATACTTTACTGTGTCTTGACACACCGTACTGAACTCCGGTCGATACAGTATTTTGAAAAGACGTGCTGCGTCCATCTCCAGGATGACGAAATCAGGTCCTGTTCAGACTCTGCTTGGATGTAACTACTTCAACCTGAAGATGGAGGCAGCATATCCCTTCGAAGGGCCTCTGTCAACCCACAATCCTACATGGTGCCATGACCTTGAAGCTTATATGGAAGTGTTTATTTAACGACACTGTCTGTAGCTCAGGCTGATTACTGCACAACGAACTTTGGGCGGATATGGTCGTGGCCTTATTTGTGGGTAGTATCCCGGGGCACCTGAGGAAAGACACGAACTACTGCTGCTACTACACTTATCTGGCGACAGGGTCTTCATATGAGAGTTGACTTACTTGCTTCTGCTGACTCGCTGTGCCTTTTTCTGCCACTGACTCAACAGCATTTCAAAGGCGTCACGTCCAGGACGACGTCTAACCTAAATGTATATTTGTATTTCAGACGTGTGTTCCGTCCTTTTGAACACACGAAGAATATAAAGATGTCGCGTGTCCTCACGATAAATTTACATTTGCTACTTTCTGCCTTCTGGGGGAAAACGAAGCAACGCGGCCGCAACTTGTAGCAGTCAGTTGTTCTGCCAATTCATAATTCACAGCCTGTTGCTGGTCACGCGATGCAATACTCTACTATGACTGTTGTATCGTATCAACTAACAAATAGCTGTGTCCTTCCTGACATTTGCTGGTGACTTTTGTCGGAGTGGAGTCGATGGGCTTCAGTGGTCTTTTAAAGGAGGAAGGTACGAACAGGGCATGTAGCATGCATGGGGAAAATGAAAATTACCTAACCATTTAGCCGAAAGTTCTTAAAGAAGGAGAATACTCCATGGTGCAGAGTCCTTCTTGAGAAGCTAACTGGTCTGCAGCTAGTCAAGAAACTCTCCGCATTTCACGGAACCCGAAGGTTTATTACCGCACTCACAAGCGTCCGCCACCTGTCTCTATCCTGGGCCAGCCCAATCCAGTCCATATACACACATCCCACTTCCTGGAGATCCATCCTAATATTATCCGCCCATCTACGCCTAGGT
>Ga0123355_10007394_pt1 | contig 16451 bp, 17 predicted proteins | sample TergutEmb28metaG_3_FD_89872 | JGI IMG/M metagenome (GOLD analysis project Ga0123355, IMG submission 89872) | Embiratermes neotenicus P1 segment gut microbial communities from Petit-Saut dam, French Guiana - Emb289 P1 | ecosystem: Host-associated > Arthropoda: Insects > Digestive system > Gut ...
AACTGCGGGGAAAGAATTACTTCGGTGACGAAAAGGCAACAATGGGGCCACTAGGCTGTTGAAAAGCGAAAGAAGTTGGGCATGTGGACGGTTTTCCGCGGGAAAAATTCACACAATCGGTAAACCTGGTTCACTCTTCCAAACACAAATCCGCATCCTTAGCTCGATTGGGCGTCTGGCGAAGCCCGGTTGACCGAGGACCAATACGAGATGCTGCTGGCTTTGGCTCAGGGTTTTGATCGCGCTAACCGGGCCAACCTGGATGCGACTTCTCATAGAAGTAACCGCGCGACACTCGATTCGCGCTCTTGCGGGCGCTGCCATACCTCCAAATCGAGAAATCGAGTTCCGTTACACTCAAAATCCCCCCTGGCTTGGGGAGTTCTGAGTGAAACTACCTGTGAACGTTAACGTGTTAACGTTCACCATTCCGTGTGGCGTCTGAAACCTCAGCGCTTGGTGCTTCTTTGCGAAGCCATTCGCGACCATCACGAACGAGCGGGAGCAACTCGCTAATGTCGGCCTCAGGCATATTGAACTGGCACCCTGAAGCTGTGATGGGTCCGCGTAATGAGGAACTGCTGTATGGAGAGCCAGCGTAAACGCCGAATCGCGAGCCAGTCCAGTAGAAACCAAACTGAACTGGCACATAAAACACTCCGTCTTTGGGTTGACCGTCGGCTGTGTTGGCAGCAAGAACCACGGTAGGAATTTCACTTCGCCATCCCTGCGGATCGCTCATATCACTGCGTTCGTGTTCAACAAGACTAGCAAGGCGCTTCTCAAAATCGCCGAGTCCGTCCTCGTCGATGTAAGCAAATTTTTTGCAATGACGATTCCCGTTCCAAATATCATCACCTTCGAGTTGCACTTCCAAGCCTTTTGCTGTTTGTTTTGTCGATTCATCAAAAGCAACCACCGCGAACAGCCTGACTATGCCCGGTGGTGTTAACGAGCCAAGCTGGTGACGAACTACCGATTGCTGCCCCCGTGATAAGGCAGTCTCAAGCGTTCCTGGTACATTCACCTCGTGGTATTCCTTGCGGTCTTGCGCGGCCAAACAAACTGCAAGGAACAAAACGAACAGCAGCGCTCCTCTTGGCATTATCCCGATTCTCCTCTTGTACGACGATGTCGTAGGGTTGCAAATCATTGAAGTTGCTCCGGCCGCTTAAAACCACGAATGGTGTCGGATTCCTTGACTGCGTTACCTGGAGAGTGCAGCGAGTCTTGTCCATTCTATGATTCGAATACAACGCGACACTGGGTCAAAATCCCAAAATCGGCTAAGCCCCCCCTGGGACCTCCAGCTGGTCATTCCTCTCTCAGAACGACCGCGGGAGTTGTTGCACTGGCCCTGATGGCGGGGATCAGCATTGCTCCAATACATAAACACACGAGGAGCAGGCCGGCAACGGTCAGAACTATGGGGTCCGTCGTACCAGTTTGGAACAATAGCGCTCTGATGAAACGCCAGAATATCCATGTTAGGAGAATGCCAACTGCAAGTCCCGCTAGTGACACCTTGACGCCATTGCGCAAGACCAATGCAGCGAGATCGAATGGGCGAGCACCCATCGCTGACCTGATTCCAAATTCTCGTACCCGATACCCAACGGAAAATGCCACCACCCCATACACTCCGACTGCGGACAGCACTGTACCGAGAAATGCAAAGCCCCCCATCAGCCAAAGGGCAAAGCGATAACGGGCAACCGAATTGCCTACAAGTGCATCCACCGTTTCAAACCTAGCGATCGTAGCTTCCGGATTCGTTCTGCGAATCACATCACGGATCATCGGTATTGCTGAAGAGGGGCTGCCGGACATATCCAGGAAAAGCGTAAACACGGGCGATGTATCGATCTCATAGAGAGTAGGTTGCACGTCCACATCCAATCCCAGATCCCGTACATCGCCTACAACTCCCGCTATCTGTACCTCATGCGGTGTAGCCGCATCGGCATCCAGCAACAATTTCTGACCGACCGGATTCTCACCGGCAAAGAACCGCTGAGCCAAAGTGCTGTTGATCAAGTATCGGTCTCTGCCACGGTCTGAATGACTCAACATTTCACCGCTCAGCAACGGAATGCCTAGCGTCTTGAAGTAGTCCTGACTAACCCACCGAAGCTGAGCCGTTGGCGTTTTCCCTAGATCGACTGGTTTTTGAGGTATGGCACGAGTCTATCTCGACAATTGTGCAATCAAAGCCTTTGCGAAAGGCGACGCACGGTTGAGGCAGCGCGTTATTCGAGCTGTTCGCAATGGCGGGGACCTACTGTTCTCAGCGTCCCATGCCATAGAAGCCACGGGCCCACAAGGTAAATCGTCCCGTGCATTCAACTCATTCCTGAACCAACTTGGAGCACACTGGTACCCCATCCACGCCAATGTGTTTGTGGTTGTAGAACGCGAAAAACAGGGAATGTCCCGAAGTGATTGCAGCTTCGATGGGGAGTTGCTTAGGGCCTATTTCCAAGCGAATACGGCGAAGCATCGTGCACATTCTGAAAGGGTCATTGACCTATCATCGGATTCCTTTTTCAAATTGGGCAACGTTATCCGCTTTACCAAAGGCAAACGGGACTACCTACGTGAGAAGTGCGCAGAATTTGACCAAACGATGGTGGAGTATATAACCAAACTTCGAGCTAAGCATAAGAAGGAACCTGGATGGTTAGATGTGGTCCTTCCGGCCGACAAGGATTTGCTGATGATATTGAGCTCGCCGGACAATCATGGTGGTCACGACGGATGTTCCGATACTGCCGCCGATGTTGCGCATGAAATTGATGATGCCCGAGACACATCGCCTTTCTCGGGAGGAATTCCGATGTAGCCTGCTGCTGTGATGGGAACAAATGGGAATCCGATGCCTACGACTTGGGCGACGCGCAGCCACATCGCAAAACGAAAGCTGACGAACAAATCAATGTTGTCTGCCACTGCGCGGATGGACTCCCGCGTGGCGTTCCACGCGACCAGGATGCGGCGAACCCGAACCATCTTGCCTGCCGGCGGGAACAAGATGATGGGCCGTCCTGAGCTGCCGCCGCCGGAGATTAGCGCAACCTTGCCCTTCGCGGGAGGGCTCCTACGCACAATGTAAATGGGATCGTAACTGATGCGAAAGCGATCGCCATGAGCCGCCTCCATTCCCTCGAGTTCCTGGCGCACGACATCTTGCGGAGAGTTAATAAGCTTCTTCATGGTATGAGTATGAACCGAATTGCCCACATTGCCTCCTTTCTCAGTTTTGAGCTGCTGGTTCTTAGAGCGTCAACCACCCCAAGCCGACCGGCGGATCACGCTGCAGAAGTTTTCTCTCCGGAAGTTGGGGTCTTTATCCGCTAAGACATCGGCTTTGACATTGCCGAACGTCGTCTGGGGTTTATGCTTGATACCATCGTAGAATGCGTTGATGATGTCCTCTTCGAAAGATGCGGACCGTGGGTAAGCACCCACTACAGCCTCGCGATCGGCTTCAGTGAAATCGAAGTATCCGATTCCGAGCACGTCCATTTCTACGCCTGCGGTCACTAACGCGATAACCGGATGCATGTACTGCGGAATACCCGGGGTGGTGTGCAGGGCGATTGCTGTCCAGACAATATCGATCTCCCGCTCCGAGATATTGTGCTGGCGCAAGAAAGCACGGGCGCCGTTCGCACCATCTACCTCAAATCGATCGGTCTTGCTGGCATACCGCGGGGTCAGGCCCATGTCATGGAACATCGCGCCTATGTAAAGCAACTCAGGATCGAACTTCAATTCGCGCCTTTTCCCCGCGAGCGAGCCAAAGTAATACACGCGAGTCGAGTGGTTGAACAGCAATGGGGATTCGGTATCACGCACCAGCTCCGTTACTTCTTGAACAAGCCGACTGTCGGGGATCGTCACCTCTGAGATCGACGTTGTTTCTGTCATATTAGGATCACCTTCAACTCCTCGTTAGATATTTTTGCAATGAGACGCCGCCACGCAGATACGACAATGCGTTGATGCCGGCTACAGCTTAGAAACGCAAGACGTGCACAACAAGGCCTGCGAGGGTGGCGCCGATGAGAGGGCCAACGACCGGGATACCTGCATAGCTCCAATCGGAGTTTCCCTTCCCTGCGATGGGAAGAACCGCGTGAGCGATGCGCGGACCAAGATCACGTGCGGGATTGATGGCATAGCCTGTGGTGCCGCCAAGCGAAAGGCCGATTGCCCAAACCAGACATCCGACGAGGTAGGGCCCAAGACCCGCAGCGACTCCATCCTTTGCTACCGCCTTTGAGAAAATTGCTGCGGCGATAAACACAAGAATAAATGTACCGATGATCTCGCTGATAAGATTTGCAGCGACGTTTCTGATCGCTGGCGCAGTACAAAAAACGGCCAACTTCGAAGAGGTATCCGGGGTCTCCTTCCAATGAGGGAAGAAATGCACCCAAACGAGCGCTGCGCCCACAAAAGCGCCCAACATTTGAGCTGTCACAAGAGGAACGAGTTTTGAGTAATCACCTGAGGAAATAGCGAATCCGAGGGTGACGGCCGGATTGAGAAAGGCATCCTTGCTCCCGCAGGCAATCGAAGCGAACACTCCCGCCATCACGGCGAATGCCCAGCCCGCCGTAATCACCATCCAACCGGAGCCCTCCGCCTTTGATCGCTTCAAGAGAACGCTTGCGACCACGCCATCACCGAGCAAAATCAACACCAGAGTTCCTATAAATTCTCCAAAAAATGGTGAAACCATGAGGATTTCCTTGAAATCTCAATTGCGTGAGATCTGAATTACTTTTTTGATTGCTGGGCCAACGTTATGCTGCCCAGTTAAATGACCGTGTTACTGCCTTTTTCCAGTCCTGATATAGATGTTCGCGAGTGCCGCTATCCATCTGCGGCTTCCAAGTATGGTCCACACCCCAATTGGCACGGAGTTCTTCAAGATCCTTATAGAATCCGACCGCAAGACCAGCGGCGTAGGCAGATCCGAGCGCGGTAGTCTCTTTGATCAAGGGTCGAACCACATTGCGATTGAGAATGTCGGCTTGGAACTGCATCAAGAGGTCATCGTCAACCATTCCCCCGTCGACGCGAAGGACGTCAAGACTAACTTTGGAATCCGTCTCCATGGCCTCGACCACTTCGCGCGTCTGATATGCCGTCGCCTCGAGAACCGCCCGCGCGATGTGGCCCTTGTTGGCATAGCGCGTGAGGCCGGCGATCACGCCGCGAGCGCTGGCTTGCCAGTAGGGAGCGTAGAGCCCCGAAAACGCGGGAACGAAATACACGCCGCCATTGTCCTTCACGGTGCGAGCCAGAGTTTCGATATCGGCACTTTTTTCGATAAGGCCGAGGTTGTCACGAATCCACTGCACGAGGGCACCAGTGATGGCGATGCTTCCTTCCAGGGCGTACTGGGCGGGCTTCGGGCCGAGTTTGAAGGCAACAGTTGTAATCAATCCGGATTTAGAGACTACCGGGGATGCGCCTGTATTCATCAGCAGGAAGCAACCTGTCCCGTAGGTGTTCTTTGCCTGGCCGGAATCGAAGCAGGTTTGGCCGACCAGGGCGGCCTGCTGGTCGCCAAGAATACCAGCCACCGGCACTCCTTCAATGGCAGGAAGTTTTGCAATGCCGTAGACTTCGCTGCTCGAAACAATCTTGGGCAACATTGCTTCAGGGATGTCGAAGACATGCAGCAGTTTTTGGTCCCAGCTCAGGGCGCGAAGATCCATCAACTGAGTGCGGCTGGCATTCGTGACATCCGTTACGTGAATGCCGCCATTTGCCCCGCCTGTGAGCTTCCAGACGAGGAAGGAATCGATGTTTCCGAAAAGCAAGTCGCCGCTTTTGGCAAGTTCGCGGGCTCCGGGCACATTGTTCAGGATCCAACGAATCTTGAGCCCGCTGAAGTAAGTGGCGAGGGGCAATCCCGTCTGCTGCCGGAAGCGGTCTTGTCCGCCGTCGCGAGACAATTCGGCAACGTAATCCTCAACACGCGTATCCTGCCAGACGATGGCGTTATAAACGGCTCTTTCAGTCTTCCGATTCCAAAGAATGGTCGTTTCTCGCTGATTGGTAATCCCGATGGCGGCCAGATCTTTCGGTCGAAACCCTCGTTGTTGCATGGCGTCCCCGATCACTTCCTGCGTGCGGCGCCAAATCTCTTCTGGGTCGTGCTCGACCCATCCCGGTTTGGGATAGATTTGTTCGTGCTCTTTCTGCGCCACCGAAACAATTCTTCCGGTACGGTCGAAGACGATAAACCTTGTACTGGTTGTGCCCTGATCGATGGCGCCCAAATAAATGGACATCGCGGTTCTCCTTTGATTTCAGACTGCGGATACGTGGCCGGCCGAGGCACCGGAAAATGTTTCCGGTTGCAGACCGGCTTGTTCCAAAATGCGATTTATCTTGTCGACATAACTGGCGATTGCCGACTTCGTCTGATCGTTTGACCAATTTAGTTCATTCGCCATTAAGGAGCCCACACGTGGCGCGGCCTGAATGGCTTCTCTCCAGGAATAAAATTGAACACCGAGTCTTCGTGCGAGAACGTCCTCGATGGTGGCGGCAAGTTCCTCACGTACGCAGTAGACGACCTCCGCTTCAATCGGCAGACTGTCGGGAAAGATGGGCTGTGCGAGATTGCGATCCTCGAGAGTCAGTTGCATCACTTTCCATGCAGCCGTTCCGAACTTGGCTGCCAAATGCTGCGCGGTTTCTTTGGGCATTGGGTAGACAGTTATGAGGTCTTTCCAGAAATCAGTTGTGAAGCCCTCCCCGCCATGAAGAAGATGAGATCTCGTTGGGCATTTTGTAACGGGAAGTCCGAGCGCGTTCTGTACGGCATTGATAGTGTCCTCGGCCATCGCACGATGCGTGGTCCACTTTCCACCCATGATGCTGATCAAGCCGCTGGCTGGGTCTATTTCGATCACGTCGTCACGGGCGATCTTTTCCGTGCTCTTGTGCCCGCTTTCGATGACGAGTGGGCGGGCTCCTGCGAAGCCACTGACGATTTCGGAGGGCGACACCGGGCGTTCCAGATATTTGTTCAGCTGACCAAGCATGAAGTCTATGTCTTCGCGGCTGACAATGAGTTCGTCCTCGGGGGAAACTTCCTGCTCGGTTGTGCCGACAACGAGACGGCCATTCCAAGGAACCGCAAAGAGGACACGACCGTCATCCGTCTTCGGAATGAGCATCGCATCGGCTGTGGGGAAAACCTCAAGCGGCAATACGATGTGGGATCCCTTGCTAAGACGCATGCGTCGGGGTAGTGAGTCTGTAGCAAGGGTGCGAATTGAATCCGTGAAAGGACCGGTCGCGTTGACGAACACTTTGGCTTCCACGCTGAACTGTTCGCCAGAGAGCTGATCGGTTACCAAAGCGCTGGACAGGCGTCCGGCCGAGTCACGCCCAAATGCCGTCACACGAGCGTAATTCAGGGCACTTCCGCCGGCCTTGGAATGGGTCTGAACAAGCGCAAGGTTATATCTCGCGTCGTCGAATTGGCCGTCTGCGTATTCGACCGATCCGATCAGGCCATCCCGCTTCAACGCCGGCATGCGTTCGAGGGTTTCCTCGCGCGAAACATACTTGCTCGGAGCGATGCGCGCGGAACCGGCGAGCCAATCGTAGATCTTGAGGCCGATGTCGAGATACAGGGCGTTCAACCAATGGAAGCTCGGGACCAGAAACTGGAGTTGCCGCGTAAGATGCGGAGCGTTATTGAGCATGCGAACTCGCTCGTGCAGGGCTCGCACCAACACGTGGTATTCCTTAGGATCAACATCTTTGATGGCTTCTTCCAAGTAGCGCACGCCCCCGTGAATAATCTTGGTCGACGCACTCGAAGTCGCTCCAGCAAAGTCTCGAGTCTCCAGCAGTACCGTGCGGAGTCCGCGGAGCTGCGCATCGAGTGCGCATCCTGAACCGGTGGCCCCACCGCCGATCACGCAAACATCAAATGACTTGCCTGCGATATTTTGTAATTGCTCAGCTCGGTTTTTCATCAGTGCCCCTAACGCTTATCAGAAGTCGACTTTTATGCGGAAGCCCAATACGGGAGCGTTGGGAATACGAGAGTTCCCGCCGACGTCCCAGTAGTATTGAAATACCGGTTGCCAGAGCAGGTACGGCCTTACCTGAGCGGAGTAGTTGAGTTCGATGGCTTTCTCGGACCCAAGAAGGGGCATTGCGGGAAGAATGCCGGCCGATTGAAACGGACCAGCGATGTGGCTGTACACGAATCCAAATGCAACTCCATCTTGCGGCCGTCTGAGGATTGGCCCGTTATAGCGCGCGCCAACGGTGATCTGGCTGTTTTCTCTGTTGACGTCTGCGGGACTCCAGTCAAATCCAAACGTTGCATCCAGACCGCGGTTTGAGCCTGTTTCTGATCTATACAGCGCCTGGTTTGCCATTCCGTAGATCAGGTAATTCCCGTTGCTTTGGATTCCTGCAGCATTCTGAAACTTGCCGCCGTTATAAGCTGCGCCGAACTTGTAGATGCCAGGATAGGTTTTTCTATCCCCATGCGACGTCTGGCCTGCGAAGTCTTGTGCGTCGCGGGTGAATCCTATCTCGTAGACGAACACCGGCGTATTCCGGATTTGGAAATGGAAGCCCGTAGGATCCTGCTGGTACGGGTTCCGGTTACCAGTCAAAACGGCAGACTTGATATATAGGGTGCGCCATGGAATTACCTCAATCTGTGCAGCGGGCGTGGCCGCAGGATCAAATGACTCGTACGTGGTAGGAAAAAGGTTCCCGAGGGCATAGTCCAACGGCTCCATTAGATAGGAGGCGCCGTATTCCTGATTGCCGTAGAAGTCCAGGCCCGCAAATTGACCGGCGCGGATGAAAAGGCGATTGTGGAGGAATGCTTGTTGCAGCCAAAACGAATCCAAACGTGTCGTGTGCGCGCTAACCAGCCCACTCGGATTTGCAAGGGCTCCAATTTCGGCCCCAAGATTGCCGCCAAACTGCCAGAGCCCCGTCACATGAAACGTCAAACCATTCCAGTCCGTTAGTTTCCCGAAGTCGATATCCATCGTTCCGCGAATGCGTCCCCATCCGGCCTCGGTTTGCCGAAGACCGCCCACAGGATTGGCTTGCAGGTCCGCGACATAAAAGAAGTCAAAGGTAATTCCCCTGGACGCCAGTTCGCTTCTTCTTCCATCCCAATCCCCGAATAAATAGGATCTGGTTCGATGCGCGGTGGAGTCTTCTTCACCCGCATATTGACCAGCGCCACTTTGCGCGAAGACGCGACTCGCCGAAGAGAAAAGCAGTAGCACAATGAGGCAGAATATGCGTCGGTTGCCCATGCAGGGCTTGTGAGTTGCATGACGAATCCAACGAGAGACGTGCTTTCTTTTCATAACTATTAGCTCCCAGGTCCTTTCGAATTCCGATCACACAATCACTCCAAGCTGCCTTGTAGCTTCCGTTCTATGTCCAGCCGCAGACGGGTGTCGCGCGCGGAATATGCGACTCTTAACGGCCGAAACGGTCAGACCAAGCCGTCGCGCGGTCTCCGCACTGGTAAGCTCTTGCAATTCGTGAAGAAGAACGACCGTTCCCAAGCTTCCCCGCAAATGTGAAATCGCGTGCTCATAGCGGCGCGGAGTTCATAGTCGGCGAGGGCTTGTTTGGGCGTGGGTCGCTTATCGGTGAGATTGAAGATGAAAGCCCCTTCGGTTTCGGGAAAAGCGTTTTCTGGAAGTGGTTTATCTGCTCGCCTCTGACGGAGGAGCATCAGCGCTTCATTGATGGCTATGCGCGTCACCCAGGTGAAAAAGGCCGAGTCTTCGGGAAATCTTCCAAGGTTTATGAAAGCGCGTTGAAAAGACCGTTGAACTGCGTCTTCCGCATCCTGTCGATTGCGCAATATTCGGAAGGCAGTCCGATAGATCCTCAGTCGGTGACGCTCGTACAGTTCTCCGAATGCAATTGAGCGTCCGGATTTTGCTTGTGCTACGAGCAGTCGTTCTTCGGAAGATGAGGCTTTGACAGTATCTTGGTGCGTATCCCGTCGTTCGGCAAATGGAGCCGTCCCCTGAACATTCATCGCTTCTCGTCCTCCTTTCAGTAATCCCTCAAACACTGATGTGCACTTCGGCCCGAGCTGCCCCGCTGCGTGTAACTCCCGTTCCGCCGCGCACCAGCCAAAGGCCAAACCGCATGGAATCCGACAGTCCGAATCCCTTGCGGTAGCGCAACACGCGGTACCACTTTTTCCACCAAGCGAGGAAAATCAAAATCGATGACATCGCGTCGCGCCTCTCTCGCGGATCCGCGATCGAATCGCCCGTTTCACGTCCTGGGGAAATGCACGGGCCGCGCCAAACTTCGTCCTATCGAAAGAACGGCGTAACTGATTGAGTTGTTGGAGAAAGACAAGTCGAAAGGGCGTTCTTTGGGTCAGGCTGCCACGGTGTCACCGCTACGCGCGTAGCGGATTGCCCGCTTCCGAGCATCGGAAGCAACCAGGCTGGGTAAGTGGATCACCGGTGCGCGTGTGCGCGTGGCGTTGGCACGTGGCCGAGCATCACTAAGGCCCGTGAACGCTTCTAGGTGCCCGAAAATCTACCGAAGGCAGGCGAATCAAACTACGGAAGGGCGGCCGGCTCCAGCCGCCGCTTAGCAATTTTGTGCAAGATCGGCTTTCCTCCGTCCGTCACAATAAATCGACCGTTGGTTGTTGTGGAGCCGTTTAAATTTAAATATGGGAAGGTCTTACGCGAATCTGATGTTTACTCCGCTTATCAAGGAGCAGCAGGCCATACACGGCAGCCGCGGCGCTTACGAACGCTACGAACGATACGGGGAACCAGGTGATCGACTTTCACCAATGGAGCGTCAGTTCCTTCTCGAACGTGATTCCTTCTACATGGCATCCAAAACCGAGAACGGATGGCCCTACATCCAGCATCGCGGCGGGCCGCGCGGCTTTGTTCACGTCTTCGACGACACCTCGTTCGGATTCGCGGACCTTAGAGGAAACAAGCAGTACATCAGCGTAGGCAATCTCCTGAACGATGACCGCGTTTCACTCTTTTTTATGGACTATCCAAATCAGTTGGGATGAAGGTAATCGGACACGCACGAATCCACGAAGGCCCTGACGCGAAAGCGCTCATCGGCGAACTCCGTTGCCCCGAGGTACGAGTGCCCGTCGAAAGAGCGATCGTCATTCACATCGCGGCAATCGACTGGAATTGCGGGCAGCACATCACGCCGCGCTTCACGCAGGAAGAAGTACTTGTTCACACGCAAACACTTCGTGAACGAATCGCAGATTTGGAGAAAGAAAATGCGCGGCTGCGTGAACTTGCTGATAATCACTCGAAAGCGGACAGGGAATGAAGTCCGCCCCACATCCGGTCTTGAATCGCGATAGCACAACCGTGACAGTGGTTCGGTGACTCTTCCCGATATTCTCGGCAAAGAATTGCTGCGGCATCAACCCCGGAATGCGTGCATGAATCGAGCCATGTAGATGGCGTTGATCGGACTCAGGCCCAATCAAATACCTGGAGAACCGTGGAATCCTCGCGACCTCGGATCGCAAAGTGTGGGCGTTCCTCGGCGACGGCGAACAGGATGAGCCAGAGTCACGCGGGGCACTGACCGTCGCGAGCAGCGAAGGACTCGACAATCTGATCTTTGTCGTCAATTGCAATTTGCAGCGCCTCGACGGTCCCGTTCGTGGAAACGACCGCATCGTTCAGGAACTCGAATCGAGCTATCTCGGGGCCGGCTGGAACGTCATCAAGTGTCTCTGGGGTTCCAACTGGGACGACTTACTCGACCGTGATGTAAGCGGACTCCTCGTGAAGCGGGTGTCGGAATGTGGCGAATACCAGGCTTTCAAGGCCATGGCGGAGCCTATGCCCGCGAGCATTTCTTTGGAAAATATCCGGAACTCCTGCAGATGGTCGAAGATATGACGGACCAGGAAATCGCCGATCTTGGCCGCGGCGGACATGATCCCGTCAAGGTCTATAACGCATACAGGCGGGCCGTCGAAACGCGCAGCCAACCTACGGTAATTCTGGCGAAAACGATTAAGGGATATGGACTTGGCAGCGCCGCAGAGGGCAGAAATTTCGCGCACAATACCAAGAAGTTGAACCGTGAGCAACTCGCCTACGTTGTGAAGCGATTCGGCATCGATGTGCCTCAGGAAAAGATCGACCACTTCGATTTGCATCATCCTGGCAACGACAGCGAATCTGTCCGGTACATTCGCCAGCGGCGGGAACAACTGGGAGGTTATCTTCCCTCTTGAAGCGACCACAAAGAGATTCCGTTCACGACGCCGGAACTCGACATCTTCAAGGATGTCACGCTCAAGTCGTCTCCAGGCTAGACCTGACTCCTTCTCGTACATGGACCGCTAAATCGAGCAGAGAGGAGCAAAGACGCATCTCGGCAACGAGACTCCCCTTGCCTGATTCTCGCGCCCGAGTCATTTCCGATTTCACCTGCCTCAAGAGATCGCCATCGCTCAAAAGCGATTCTTCCTCCGGCTCCAACGAGAGCTTTTCAATCGCCGCAGCGAGACTGAGCAGAATATAAGATGAGCGTTTTTGTACCACGTGTGCAAGTTCGTTCTCCCGTCGGTTGTCGTTCAAAATCCGATGCTGAAGAAGGCCCGTTTTAACCAAGAGGAATGCGCGCACCTGCGGCAATGATGTCGTTACAAATCGATCCAGAACGATCTCACCTCTAGTCTTGGGATAAGACTCAAAGACGTAAAAATCCGAGAGGTTTCTCACCTTATCGAAGTTTCGACTGATTCGTATACTCTCAGTTACCAGAAGCTGGTTTAGTGCCTGTGGGGAGTCTCCTACCGCACGATCGAGTCGCGCTACATCGTTCAAGGAAGCGAGAAGCAGCGAACGAACCGACACGGTGGAAGACTTCGCCCACAGGTGGTCAAAGACTAGCCACATCGCAACCACAGCCAGAATGACTCCCAGAACGACATCGCGTGCGGGTACAAGAGAAGTGTTAATCGTGAACTTATTCAGATTTATTAAAACGTATGCAAACACGATCTGAAAGCCGCCAAAGGCGATACGCGGTCCAGCGGTGGCAACCCAAGCTCCGATAGCAACGACGAAAGCAAACAGCAACGTGAATTGAGGCAGTGTGTCAATCTTGGGCAGGACAAACACTTCGGCGCTCAGACCGATGACACCGGCCCCGAGAACAAATCCGGCGAATCGCAACGCTTGCCTATGCCTGCTTGCTCCCGTGTTCGGAAGCGCGGTAAGAATGCAGGTGACAATCGATGCCCCGAGGTTCATCCATCCGGTGGGCATGAAGAACAGGTAACAGAGCATGCTGCTGAGCGTGCCGCGCACAGCGAACTTGAAGTGTTCCTCGCTTTGGAATGCATCGGCAACGAAGATTCCTTGATTCGATACGGATGACGGAGCCGGAAGATGTTGATTTGCCGGATAATTGTTGGCAGCAAAGCTCTGGGCGATCAAGTCAACGGTTCGCTCGATTTCTACGAAGATCGGGTAATCCGCCGCCTCTCCTTGGGAGAACTCCAACCATTCAGGAGTCTCTCCCCTGAGCAGGCTTGCTCTAATCGACGACACCCCGGTTGCTATCGAGGCACACCGACGAACATCTTCGACAGACAGTAAAGTCGTCGATTCGGCGAGATTCACCGACAACTCCATAAGTTGATCCGTCAGAGCGAGGACGGCAGAGAGCCGTTCTTTGTAGATCGGCTCATAATTAGACTGCGACAATAGTGCGCGAAGAAATCCTACGCCCCTAGTGGCATACCGCTTCAGCCGGATACCAAGTGCCGTCGGCTTGTGACCTGGCGCTCCACAGTTTTCCAGCAGTTCCTCAGCTAATGCCAATCGGTGTTGAATACCCACTAATACCGCGTCAGGAGGATGCTTTTCCGCGAATAACGTTTCGATAGCCGCGCAAATGCCGCATGCCATCAACACCGAGAGCAGCGTGTAGAGCGTGCTCTGCACGCGCATCTCTGCCGACACAGGGGCATCCCAGACTGGAATCGAAACGGCGATGACGACACCTAACGGCAACGCGGTATCCATGAACTTGAGGCTGCTGATGAGATAGAAAGCGGCGAAAAGACTCGCGATGACCCAGATGAAGTGCAGAAAGGGCGATCCCGCCGTGAGCATTCCTCCTAGGATGATCTCTGCCGTCCCGACAATGCAGGCGACACCAAGACGCAGAGCCGATTTACGGGCATCTTGGGCACTCTCGCGTGAGATGAGGAGCGGAAATACGGCACCCAGGGCCGCAGATGGGATGCGGAACACCATCACCAGCACCATCACCGATGTGGACGCCAAGACGATCCGCCCGGCCAAGGAGAACCTTCCGGGATAGTATGCAAACTCGGCCCGCAACATGCGACCTAACCGCTGGGGAACAGAGGGCAGTGGTTCTCTTCCACTCATTCGCCATTCTTACCTGGCTGCTATTTCTTCACGGGGCCCAGAGCGGATTATGACCGCCGCAACTTGACCAACCCGCAAGACGTCGGAGGGAGGGTCGGTTATACGAATGCGAACCGGATAGCGGGATGCTAGGCGAACCCAGTTTAGAGTTCGTTGCACTTCAGGCAATCCTTTTGCAATCTTTCCAACGACATCAGGGTCAGGGGTGACACCGAAGCTGTCGCTCTCGACTACCCCATGGAACTTTTCGCGGGTGCCCGTCATAAGGTAGACCTCGACAGGGGTCCCGGGCTGAACATGGGCTAATTGTGATTCTCGAAAGTTTGCGAGCACCCACCATATGCGGTTGTCGATGAGAGTGAAGAGTTGTTCCCCGACCTTTGCATACTGGCCCTCCGAGATCGTGAGGTTCGTTACTCTCGCGTCAAAAGGTGCTTCGACACTGCACTGTTCGTAGTTGTAGCGAGCCAGGCGAACGGCAGCCGCCCTGCTCTCGCGCTGCGCTAATAACGGAGCCAAAACCAGGACAGAATTATTGGATTCGTTGACCTGTGCCTGACTTTGAGACATCTGAGAAACTGCCTGTTGTTTCTCAGCTGTTGCCGCCAGCAGGCGCGCCTTTGCGAGTGCCAGCTGGGACTTCTGCTGTTCCACGGCGGCCGTCTTGGCATCTGCCAGGGACCTTGCTTTGTGCACGTCGTCGATTGTGACGAAACCTTTCTGCAAAAGGGGTTCAATACGGTGAAGGTTGCCAATGGCATAACTTTCATCCGCCTGGGATTGTCTCAAGGCCGCGTCAGTTGCGGCAATAGCGGCCTCGGCAACCTTGATTTCGTCGTCCGCACGAGTCTCATTCGCAAGAGCGCTTTGTTCACCCGCATTCGCTACAGCCACGCGGCTGACTTGCGACGAGATCGTCCGGGATTCGTTCTCGATCTCACCCTCCAGCTCCGACTGAGCGGCGAGCGCATTTTGCAGCGCGTAGAGATACGGTCGGTCATCGATCTTGTAGAGAAGACTTCCCTTTTTTACGAGATCGTTATCATGCACAGGCAATTCCATAACAGGCCCTGCCACCACCGGGGCCATACCGATAAAGTTCGCAGTCACTTCGGCATCGTCCGTCCTGGGGTATAGCGTGACGGCCCTGAGAACAACTACCCCGGAAACCAGAGCGCCGGCAACGACCAGAGCGCTAAAGACAGTTCCTAATCGCTTTCGCTGAGAATCCTGATGAGAGTCGCTCAAAACGTGTGCCTCCTATTCAAAAAAGATGATCCAAAGAGTGCAACTGAGAAAACAGATGAGAGACGTGTATATCAATGGTAATGGCCACAGATAGTCAGCCAGCTTCCACTTGACGATTACAAAGTGAACGCCGAATGTCGGGATGATCGCAATTGCCAGACATACAATCCACGAGGGAAAGTAAGATCCGAAGATGTCAAACTCTGGCGAGCTTGAACAACCAGCCAGACCAACTACACAAACACTCACCGTTATAACCTTCAAACGAAACAAGTATGGCCACCTTGCGCCGATCCGGCGCATCCCTGATTTTTTACTCATGAATGACATGATTTGTCAGAAGATCTCCTGTCCTGAAAGCAAGGCCTGTAAACGCCTTGAGAACCTCCGTGCTTGCCGTGACATTGATGGCCCTGGCCCGAGCGAGTTCTGTCTCCGCCGAGAGAACATCCAGGAAGTCGCGAACTCCGTCCTTGTAGGACTCGAGGGCAGCTGAGTAGGACTCATTCGCAGCGGCTAGCAATGCTATGGCAGCCTCCCGTTGCTTAAGAGCAGTCTCGACTGTTGTATAGTTTTCCCATACCTGGTCGGTGATCTGGTCCTGCCGATCATGCACTTCATCCTTCGCTGCAGCCTCCTCAGCCTTTGCCTCAGCTATTCGGCTTTCCCGACGGAAACCGTCGAACACAGTCCACCTCACGCCTAAAGTCGCGTCATAGACCCCCGCTTGAG